>Ga0079224_100011531_pt1 | contig 12181 bp, 8 predicted proteins | sample Stecom2015_FD_80414 | JGI IMG/M metagenome (GOLD analysis project Ga0079224, IMG submission 80414) | Agricultural soil microbial communities from Utah to study Nitrogen management - Steer compost 2015 | ecosystem: Environmental > Terrestrial > Soil > Agricultural land | place: USA: Utah... | reverse complement strand
GAATAGACGTAGCCTTGCACTTCGCAGAGCGCGATGGGAAGACGCGCGCAGCGGCCATCGGCGTGGTAGATGGAATCATAGGAATCCTTCCAGCCCTGATTGTAGAGACCGGCCGCTTCCTTGCGCGAATACTTGATCAGGCCGTCCCCGTCGATGTCTCCAGAGCGATCGATCCATTCGAGCGCTGCTTCGATGTTCGGCCAAAGTCGCGCGATGGTCTCGAGATCGCCGCAGCGCCGGAAGTAGCGCCCGGCGAGCATCACGAAGAGAGGCGTGGAATCAACACTTCCGTAATAGCGGCGGAAGGGAACCTCCCCCAGGCGAGCCATCTCGCCGAGGCGGACCTCGTGCAGGATCTTGCCAGGTTCCGCGTCGGAATGCGGGTCGTAGTCCTTGGCCTGATTCTCTGCGAGGTAACCGAGCACTCCCTTCGCCAGGCTTGTATCCACCCAGAGCATCTGCATGGCGGTGATGATGCCATCGCGCCCGAAGACCGTGCTGAACCAGGGGGTGCCGGCGTAGGGATAGGGGCCATGCTCGGTGATGGTGCTGAGCATATAAAGATCCGCGACTGAGCGGCAGAGGACTTCGTTGAGGATCTCGTTGGAGGTTTCAACTGTCGCGGAGTTGCCGGTGATCTCGCGCAGGGCATTGCAGGATTGGCGAAAGGCAATGAAGAAGGCTCGGCTCGCTGGCATGCCCAGTGGTTCTTCGGCACAGCTGCAGACGAAGAAGAGCGATCTTCTCTCGCGCGGCTTGAGACTTAGCTCATAGGTCGCCTGTCGCGACGAGAGGTACTTGGGTACAGGATCGAACTCCACGAGTGTGCGTACCGTCACCCCATCGAGTGCTCGATAATCGAAAACGACCCTGTCGTTTCCCTCGACCCAGCTGCGCTGTGTTCCTCTTCGCTCGCGCTTGTGGCCGCGAACCTCGAAGAGATCCTTGAAGTCGGCCGCCATGTATAATGAGAGCTGGAAGCGGACCGTCCTGTCGCTGAAGTTCTCCACGCGGATGCGCTCATAGAGGCGGCCGTTCAGGATGAAGCGGGAACGCAGGAGGTGAATGGAATCCTGCGCGATCTTTACCTTGTCGCCCTCCAGGATATCCGCGTTCGTGAGATCGACCGTCAGCAGGAGGTTGTCATCCTGCAGCGTGCTGCTGAGCAGCAGGGGCGGGCGCCCTTCGATGGCGAGCTGCAGGCCAGATAGGTGACGGCAATCCTGATGGTAGAGCCCTTCCGGGCTGTCGGGACCCGGCGTGATGTCGCCATCGGGATTGAAGAGGCCAAAAGTATCGCCTTGCTTGAGGGTGCTCAGGCGACGTTCTGGCAGCGAGGACGTTGCGGTGATTTCGAAGGCGTCGTGCGTCTCGCTCCAAAAGATGTCGTCCCGGCCCTGCGATGCTAGCCCCATATGATACTCCCTTTGGATTGCCGGGTCCCTCCGGCCCACTAGTCGGTTTACTCGGCCGCAACCAGACGGCCCGTCAGGCTCTCGAGGCCGATGAGCTGGTTGTAGAGGTCGAGATAATCGGCCGCCATTCGTTCGGCACTGAAGCGCTCTTCAAAGCGATCGCGGATCGCTGTTGCGTCCAGATTATCCAGACGATCCAAGGCCGCAACCGCCTCTTCAATGGACCGGACATGAAAGCCCGTCAGGCCATCTTCAATGATTTCCGGCACGGAGCCACAGGGCCAGGCAATTACCGGCGTCCCGCAAGCCATCGCCTCGATCATCACCAATCCAAAAGGCTCCGGCCAGTCGATTGGAAAAAGAAGTGCCTTGGCGCCGGAAAGGAAGGCGGTCTTTTCGGTCTCGTTGATTTCGCCGATGAACTCCACAAGCGGATCGTCGAGCAGTGGGCGGATCTTGGCCTCGAAGTAGTCTCGGTCGGCCTTGTCGACCTTCGCGGCGATCTTCAGAGGAATACCGGCCCGCTTGGCGATTTCGATCGCTCGATCAGGGCGCTTGTCGTGACAGATGCGGCCCAGGAAGGCGAGGTAATCGCGCTTGCTGTCTGGATGGAAGCGATGCAGCCCTGTGGGCAGGCCATGATAGATGGTCGCGAGCCAGTTGGCGGAGGGCAGGGGCTGGCGTTGATGATTGGAAATGGAGACCTGCGGCATCTGCGGGAAGGCGTCGAAGACCGTCGGGAGATCGGGCAGGTCGAGGCGCCCGTGCTGGGTCGTCAGAGTGCGCGTGGCGATATCGCTGAACTGTGGGAAGTGCAGGTAGTCGAGGTGGAAGTGAATGATGTCGAATTCCGAGGCGCGACGGCGAAGCTCTTCCAACATCGCGAAGTAGTAAGGCAGCGGTTGGAGGACGCTTTCATCGAAGCGCAGGGCTGCCTTCGAGCCGGGCACCAGCTTCGCTGATGTTTGGGAGTCACCACTGGCGAAAAGCGTCACCTCATGACCATGCTTGATGAGCTCTTCGGTCAACCAAAAGATAACGCGCTCGGTGCCACCATAAAGTTTAGGTGGAACACTTTCTATAAGGGGGGAAACCTGTGCAATGCGCATCTTGTCATCCTTTTATTGTCGTCCACGCGACCAACGAGAAACGCCATCCCCAGCAGCGAAGGTTCCGCAGGGCGCGAATTCGTGACGTGGAGCAAAAATTTTTTTCTGGAATAGAATTCAGGTGGTGATATCGCTGAAGGCCTTCAAGAAGAGCATGGCGGATCAGTCCCCAGTTGATGGCTCGCGAGGCGAACCCAAGGAAGCGCTGCAGCGAAAGAAGCTGGGTTCTCGAAAAGAAGGACGAAAGGGGAGGGCAATGCACGTTCTGGTCATCGGTGCCGCTGGCATGGTGGGGCGCAAGCTGGTGGAGCGCCTTCTTCGAGAAGGGGAGTTGAAGGGACGCGCTATTTCCCGGCTATCGCTTTACGACGTGATGGCACCGGGTGAGCTTCCGCCTGCTACCTTTCCGATAGAAAAGCTGACTGGTGACTTCGCGGCGGAAGGTGAGGCCGAGCGATTGGTCGCCGATAAGCCGGAGGTCATCTTCCATCTGGCGGCGATCGTCTCGGGCGAGGCGGAGCAGGATTTCGACAAGGGTTATCGCATCAACCTGACCGGAACCTGGCGGCTTCTCGAAGCTATCCGCAAGGCTGACTACTGTCCGCGTCTGGTATTCACCAGCTCCATCGCGGTTTTCGGCGCGCCCTTTCCGGAAAGAATTCCGGACGACTTCCACCACACACCTTTGACCTCTTACGGCGTTCAGAAGTCCTGCGGCGAACTCCTGCTCATGGACTACACCCGCAAGGGCCTGCTCGATGGCGTCGGCATCCGCTTGCCGACCATCTGCGTGCGACCTGGCAAGCCGAACAAGGCAGCCTCCGGCTTCTTTTCCGGTATCATCCGCGAGCCCCTTGCCGGTGTGGAAGCGGTCTGTCCGGTCGATCCGGAAGTGCGCCACTGGTTCGCAAGTCCTCGTGCCGCTGTCGGCTTCCTGATCCATGCCGCTGCCTTGGATGGAGAGCAGCTCGGGCCAAGGCGCAACCTCACGATGCCGGGGGTCAGCGAGACCGTTGGGGGAATGGTAGAGGCCTTGCGGCGGGTGGCTGGCGAGGGCGTGGCCAGCCGGGTGCGCTGGGAGCCGGACCCCTTCATCCAAGGGATCGTGGCGGGATGGCCTACGACCTTCGAGGCAAAAAGGGCTCGTGAACTCGGCTTCGAAGCTGAAAGCAGCTTCGAAGAGATCATCCGGATACACATAGAGGATGAATTGGCTGGCAAGATCGCTTGATCGCCAAGCGCTAAATCAACCGCGCCGATCAGGCTTGGCGAGGTCCCATTCAGTGGATGCGCGCGAGCATCCACTGAAAGCGGTGGGCGGCGCTACAGGAAATCCCGCAGAAGGGCGACCAGCGGTACGTCGGCGGGCGGCATGGGATAGTCTCGAAGGCGCACAGGCTTGACCCAGGCCAGTTCCTGCCCTTCCAGAGGGGTCGGATTGCCCTGCCATATGCGGCAGACAAAGAGCGGCATCAGGAGGTGGAATGTCTCGTAGCTGTGGCTGGCAAAGGCGAGGGGGGCAAGGCAGCTGCTGCGAGTGTCGATTGCCAGCTCTTCACGCAGCTCGCGGATAAGCGCCTGTTCTGGCGTCTCTTGCGGGGCCACCTTTCCGCCCGGGAATTCCCAGAGCCCGGCCATCGGCTTTCCTTCCGGTCGGCGCGCAATCAGCACGCGACCATCGGCATCGACCAGCGCGGCCGCGGCAACCAGCAGAAGGGGTTTGGCAGTGGCAGCCTCACGGGCGCCGGCCTCCCAGCAGCCTTCTAATCTGCCTTCCACGCTCAGCTCCGGTAGTCGGCGTTGATGTCGATATAGCCGTGCGTCAGGTCGCAGGTATAGACCGTCGCCTTGCCCAGGCCGATGCCCACATCGACTTCAATCAGGATCTCGCGCCCCTGCATGTGCTCGGCGACAGGTGCTTCGTCATAGCCTTCCCGGGGCTGTCCCCTTTCCGCGATCGCCACGCCGCCGATGGCGACCGAGAGCCTGTCACGATCGGCCTTCTCCCCGGCCTTGCCGACCGCCATGACGATGCGCCCCCAATTGGGGTCTTCGCCGGCAATCGCCGTCTTGACCAGCGGCGAATTCGCGATTGCGAGACCGATACGTCGCGCCGCCCTGGCGGTGGCGGCGCCCCGCACCTTGATGGTCACGAACTTTTGGGCTCCTTCACCGTCGCGGACCACCTGCTGCGCGAGGTCGAGAAGAAGGGATTCCAACGCCCGTGCGAAGTCGCGCAGTAGAGGATCCCCCGTCCGCTCGACGGGCGGATTGGCGGCCTGGCCGGTCGCCGCCAGCAGAAGAGTGTCGCTGGTGGAAGTATCGCCATCGACGGTGATGGAATTGAAGGAACGCTCGTTGGCGGCGGCAAGAAGGCGCTGCAACACCTCCCTTGGCAGTTTCGCATCGGTGACGACGAAGGCCAGCATCGTAGCCATGTCGGGCGCGATCATGCCGGAGCCCTTGGCGATGCCGTTCAGGGTTACCTCGACATCCCCGATGCGCGCCTTACGCGTGGCGCCCTTCGGGAAGGTGTCAGTTGTCATGATCGCCTGGGCGGCTTCCTTCCAGCCAAGCGGCTGCAATCGCCCGACCAGTTCTTCCAGCTTCGCCGTGATCCGCTCGTCCGGGAGCACTTCGCCGATAACGCCGGTCGAGGCGATGAAGACCTCCTCCTCAGGGCAGCCGAGCGCCCGGGCTGTTGCCCGCACCGTTTTCATGGCCGCTTCCATGCCCTGCGTGCCGGTAAAGGCATTGGCGTTCCCGGCGTTGACCAGGAAGCCGCGGGCCTTCCCGCCCTCGAGCGCGCGGCGACACCACACCACTGGCGCCCCGGCGGTAAGGGAACGGGTGAAGACGCCTGCGACCGCCGTTCTTTCCGCAAAACGCATCAGCAGGACGTCGTCACGGCCTTTGTAGCGGATGGCGGCCGCAGTGGTGGCCAGTTCGGCTCCAGCGATGGCTGGAAGCTCGGGAAAATCCGCCGGGGCGAGAGGGGACTTCGGCAGCATCTTGGGCTCGGACCTCGCAAGGGAATCGTGGAAACCGCAGGAGGATAGAAGGAAGAGCTACTCTGCTCCAGGCGTAGAGCTCCGTCCGCCGGTGAGGTCGAGCACTTCTATGTCCGCCGAGCCTCGCAACTCGTTGCGCGCTTCCTCGATCACCTCCGCAGCGATCATTTCCTGGAGGTGACCTTCCACGGCCTCTCTTGGAGGTTGGTGACCTTCACGGCGCTCTTCCACCAGGATGACATGCCATCCGAAGCGGGTCTCGACAGGATCCTTGCTGTAGCTGCCTGGCTCCAGGGCGAAGGCCGCATCCGCGAAGGGCTTCACCATCCGATCGTGGGTGAAGTAGCCGAGATCCCCTCCGCGCCCTTCCGCGCTGGGATCGGTGGAATGTTCTTCTGCCAGAGCCGCAAAGTCCGCGCCTTCATCAAGTTGCGCGATGATGTCGCGAGCCTGTTCTTCCTCTTCTAGCAAGATGTGACGGGCCTTCACCTCGTCCTGAGCGGGGTTCTCCTCCAGCCAGCGCTCGTAGGCCGCTTCCAGCGCCTCCTCGGTGAAAGCGGCTTCAACGCGTCTTTGTAGCCACAGCTGGCTGATGGCTTCGGCTTCAGCCTGTGCAACCCTTTGCCTTACCTGCTCGCTTTCGGCGAGCCCTTCCTCCCGCCCGCGGCTTTCCATCAGTCGCATGTCGATAAGACGCTCCACCAGCAAAGGGAACATCTGCGGCAGGTTCTGCTGATAGTGCAGGGGCAGAGTCTGGGCGGAGCGGATGACGTCTGAGTAGTGGATCTCCTGCCCGTTGACGCTCGCCACCACCGGATCTTCCGAGTTGGCAGCCCCCTCCTGTGCCAGGACGGAAGCGCCCTCAGCAGCCAGTCCGGCAGCCAGAAGAGCAGCCCAGAGCAAAGGGCGTGGGGATAGGCGGAGGAATTTATGCATTGGAGGCTCTCCGAGCTCGAAGGATGGTCCGGGGCTGGCCCATTCGCTTGTGGGCGCACTATGCAGATAGCGGAAGGTGGGCACAAGCTTGCCCCGCTTCTCTGACATCGGAAAGGGAGGGGCCTGTGCAAGCTTCCGCCCTCTTGCGCGCCAGCTCTAGCCAAGGGCTTAAGATATCTTTCTTTTCTTGCGCCTGGGGTGTGTCGGGACGAAGGCTTTTTCACCACCCTGAGCGCATGTAGGGCTTTACCCCGGGTAAGAGACCTCCGGCAGCGCCTCTCGCTCTCTTGCAACAGGCAAGCTGAAATAATGAAGCTCCTGGCTTCCGACGACGTCCTCGTGCCAGGGGCAGTCATCTGTTTCGTTGACAAGATTTCGCGAATGAACCTAGGGTTCAATCGCTTGGGGGAGGTTCGCCATCAAGAGGCGCCGCGAAAGTCTGGTGAGAAGGGCTTGGAGACTGATCCTGGGAACAGCTACCAGGTTGAGTGTCCTGACGCGCCTGGATGGCAGGTCGCGGCCATCGGATGCTTCCTTCCCATTTCCCTTTCATGACAACTTCACGCTGACGGCGCCTGGAGACCAGGGGTGCGGTCTGACCACTCTCCGCTTTGGCATCATTGCTCTTGAGAGCCATCAGCAACGGCGGCAGGGGTTCCATAACAACCAGTTCGCATAGAAACAGAAGGAGGCAGGTTGATGCTTGATATCCAGGTCCGGGGAAGAAGACTTCTTCAGGGAAGCGCTTGCGCGGCCGCGGCATTGCTGGCCGTCACGATGCTGACGCCGGCGGCGGCCGTCGCGCAGGAAGGCAAGACGCTCACTGCGGTGATGCATTCCGGACTGCGGGTTCTCGACCCCGTTATCACGACGGCCCATATCACCCGCAACCACGCCTACATGATCTATGACGTGCTTCTGGCACAGGACGAGAACTTCGAGCCGCGGCCGCAGATGGCGGACTGGGAGGTTTCAGAGGACGGCCTCGTCTATACCTTCACCCTGCGTGATGGTCTGGTTTTCCACGACGGCGAGCCGGTCACCGCTGAAGATGCCGTTGCTTCCTTGAAGCGCTGGGGCGAACGCGATTCCGGCGGCCAGCTGATCTTCGACGTGACCGAGAGCTTGGAGGCTAGTGACGAGAAGACCTTGACCTGGACACTCTCGAAGCCTTTCCCGCCTCTGCTCACGATCATTTCCAAGCAGTCTGCCCTACCGCCCTTCATCATGCCCAAGCGCGTGGCAGAAACCTCGGCCGACACGCCGATCGAGGAGCATATCGGCTCCGGCCCCTTCGTCTTCGTCCAGGAGGAGTTCGACCCCGGCCAGCGGGTGGTCTATGAGCGCTTTGAGGGCTATGTCCCCCGGGATGAGGAGCCCAGCTGGATGGCCGGGGGCAAGCACGTCTATGTCGACCGGGTCGTCTGGGTGACCATGGCCGACCAGCAAACGGCGATCAATGCGCTGGGAGCGGGCGAGATCGACTACATCGAACAGGTCCAGGTCGATCTTCTGCCGATCCTCGAAGCCAATCCGGATGTGAAAATCGAAAGGCGGGACCCTCTAGGCTACCAGACCATGGGCCGCATGAACTTCAAGCATCCGCCCTTCAACGACAAGAAGATGCGCCAGGCGGCCTTGCTGGCGCTCAGCCAGGAGGACATCCTGGCCACGATGGTCGGCAATCCGGACTACTATGAGCTCTGTGGCGCGATCTTCGGCTGCGGGACCCCGCTTGCCGACGAGACCGGTGCCGAAAGCCTCCTCAGCGGCGGCGATCCTCAAGCGGCGGCGGCGCTGCTTGAGGAGGCCGGCTACGACGGCGCGCCGGTGGTGCTGTTGGCGCCGACCGATGTCGTCACGCTCAAGGATCAGCCGGTGGTAGCGGCCCAGGCGCTGCGAAACGCTGGCTTCAACGTGGATCTGCAACCGATGGACTGGCAGAGCGTCGTGACGCGCCGGCCCAACATGGATCCGCCCTCCGAGGGTGGCTGGAGCCTTTTCTTCACGAACTGGATGCTGCCTGAGGTCGCCGATCCCCTGATCAACGTGATGGTGAACGGGCGAGGTGAGGACGGCTGGTTCGGCTGGCCGGAAGACGAGGTGGTCGAGGCCCTGCGGGCCGAGTTCGTCGCCGCCAATGGTCCGGAAGAGCAACTCGAAGTCGCCAAGAAGATCCAGGCCCACACCCTGGATGAGGTGCTCTATGTGCCGCTCGGCCAGTACTTTTTTCCGCAGGCCACGCGCAATAACATCACGGGCGTGATTCCGGCACCGGTCCCCGTCTTCTGGAACGTCCAGAAGGGCGACTGAGCCAAGGGCTGAACGGCCGGCCTTGGGGCCGGCCGTTTCCTCCCTGGCCCGAAGGCTTCCGCGGGAACACTGCTCTGATGTTCGGCTATATCATCCGGCGCATTCTGGCGATCATTCCAGTTCTCCTGATCGTCGCAGCCATCGTCTTCTTGATGCTGCGCCTGTCTCCGGGGGATCCGGCAGCCATCCTGGCCGGGGATGCCGCGACGCCGGCGCAGATCGAAAGGATCCGCACGGAATTGGGGCTCAACGAGCCGCTGCATGTCCAGTTCCTCACCTGGATCCGGCAGCTTCTGCAGGGGGACCTTGGCACCTCGCTGATTTCCCGCACCGACGTCTGGACGATGATCGAGCGCCGGCTCGACCCGACGATCAACATTGCCATCCTGACCATCATCATATCCGTGCTCCTGGCGGTGCCCATGGGGGTCCTCGCGGCCTGGAAGCATCGGACCTGGGTCGACTACCTGGTGATGAGCTTCTCGGTACTGGGCTTTTCCATTCCCGTCTTCGTCATCGGCTACATCTTCATCGGCATCTTTTCCCTGCAACTGCGATGGTTGCCGGTGCAGGGCTACACGGCGCCAAGCGAGGACCTTTGGGGCTTCTTCCAGCGAGCGATCCTCCCCTCCCTGACCCTGGCTACGATCTATATCGCCTTGATCGCACGCATGACCCGAGCCAGCATGCTGGAAGTGCTGAATGAGGACTATGTCCGCACCGCCCGCGCGAAGGGCGTGCCGGAACGGGATGTCCTCTTTCGCCATGCCCTGCGCAATGCCGCCGTGCCGATCATGACCATCATCGGCATCGGCTTCGCGCTGCTGATTGGCGGCGTGGTCGTGACCGAGAGCGTCTTCAACATTCCTGGAATCGGACGGTTGACGGTCGATGCCATCCTGGCGCGGGACTATCCGGTCATTCAGGCAATGATTCTCCTGACCGCGGGGATCTACGTTTTCGTCAATCTCCTGATCGACCTTTCCTACAGCCTGATCGATCCGAGGATCCGCTACTGATGGACAAGGCGGTAGAACCCTCTTCCTCCTCCCAATGGTTGCTGCGGATGCTCTCGCTGCCGCGGCGCTGGCGCTTCGGCGTAGCGCCGGTGATCGCCGGGCTGCTGCTGCTTGCCATTGTCCTGGCGACCATCCTGGCGCCCCTCTATGTGACGCACGACCCCTTGGCGATGCAGGCAACCAAGCGTCTCCAGCCTCCCTCGGCCGAGCACATCCTGGGCACGGACCCCTTCGGTCGGGACATGTTCAGCCGTGTCTTCTATGGCGGCAGGGTGTCGCTCTTGATTGGCGTGGGTGCGGCGCTGGTCAGCGTGACCCTCGGCCTCTTCATCGGTCTCATCGCCGGCTTTTTCCGTACCGCCGATGCCATCATCATGCGCATCATGGATGGTCTGATGGCAATTCCCGCCATCCTGCTGGCGATCGCGCTGGTCGCGCTAAGCGGTGCCAGCATCGGCTCCGTCATCATTGCGATCACGATTCCGGAAATTCCACGTGTGGTACGCCTCGTGCGTTCGGTCGTCTTGAGCGCGCGTGAAGAGCCCTATGTGGAGGCCGCGATCTCCCTGGGCTCCAGCATGCCGAAGATCCTGCTTCAGCATCTCATGCCCAATACCATGGCCCCCCTCATCGTTCAGGGTACCTACATCTGCGCCTCAGCGATCCTGATCGAAGCGATCCTCTCCTTTCTAGGGGCAGGGGTCAGTACCGAGATCCCGACCTGGGGCAACATCATGGCAGAGGGGCGCAGCTACTTTCAGCTCAATCCCGGCCTCATCTTCTGGCCCGGCCTGCTGCTCTCTCTCTGCATTCTCTCGATCAATCTGATCGGCGACACGGCCCGCGACCTGCTGGATCCGCGCCTGAAGAAGCGGGAGGCGTGAGCCGTGAAGTTCAAGTCTCGCGACTTCTCCAACAGCAAGATCGTTCTTGATGTCCGCGACCTTTGCGTGCGTCTGTCGAACCAACCGAAGCTACCGCCCATTCTGGATGGGGTCAGCCTGCAGATTCGTGCCGGCGAGACGGCCTGCCTGGTGGGGGAAAGCGGCTCGGGCAAGTCGGTCACCTCGCTGGCCGTCATGGGACTGCTTCCCAAGGATGCACTGAGGGTCACCGGCGGCAGCATCACCCTCAGCGGCCGCAACCTGCTGCAGCTCTCCCAGAAGGAAATGCGGGAGTCGCGCGCGCGCAACATGGCGATGATCTTCCAGGAGCCCATGACCGCGCTCAACCCGGTGATGCGGGTGGGGGCACAGATCGAAGAGGTCCTGAAGGTTCATGAGGAGATGCCGCAGAGAGAGCGGCAACGCAGGGTTTACGACATTCTGGAACAAGTTCACCTGCCGGACGTGCGGCGGATCTATGCTTCCTATCCCCATCAGCTTTCCGGCGGACAAAGGCAGCGCATCATGATCGCCATGGCGCTCATCCTCGAGCCGGAGCTGCTGATCGCTGATGAGCCGACGACCGCGCTCGACGTGACGACACAGGGCCAGATCCTCAAGCTGATTGCTGAACTGCAGGAAAAGCAGGATACGGCAGTGCTCTTCATCACTCACGACATGGGCGTCGTCGCGGAGATCGCGGACAGCGTGCACGTGATGAAGGACGGCAAGGTTGTCGAGCAGGCGCCGGTCGAGCGCCTCTTGCGAAGCCCGCGGGAAGACTACACCCGGCGGCTGCTGCAGGCGGTTCCCAGTTTGCTTCCGCGTCAGCTACGGCCACGCAAAGGCGGCGAGCCTGTGCTGCAGGTCCGTGAACTGAAGAAGGTTTATGGGGAAGGCGGTTTCTTCCGACGTAGCCAGGGAATGCTGGCGGCGGAGGACGTGAGTTTCGAGATTCCCCGCGGGCGCACCCTTGGCATTGTCGGTGAAAGCGGATCCGGCAAATCGACCGTGGCGCGCTGCGTGATGCGGCTAATCGACCCTACCGCCGGTCAGATCATGGTGGCCGGCAACGAGATAGCCCGACTGTCACGCCAGGCCCTGCGCCCTTACCGGCGGCATATCCAGATCGTCTTCCAGGACCCATTTCGCTCCCTCAATCCCCGTTGGAAGGTGGGCCGCAGCCTCGTGGAAGGCCCCGTGAACTATGGCACCCCCCGGCAGGAAGCCATGAAGCAGGCGGGCGATCTGATGGAGCTGGTGGGACTGCCGCGGGATGCCCTCGACCGCTATCCTCATCAATTTTCCGGCGGTCAAAGGCAGCGAATCGCCATCGCCCGAGCAGTTGCTATGAAACCCGACGTCCTCGTTGCAGATGAGGCCGTTTCGGCACTGGACGTGTCTATTCAGGCACAGGTGCTTGAACTTCTGGCGGACATCCAGGAAAAGCTCGGGGTGGCCATACTCTTCATCACCCACGACCTGCGGGTGGCT
>Ga0079224_100011530_pt1 | contig 12181 bp, 10 predicted proteins | sample Stecom2015_FD_80414 | JGI IMG/M metagenome (GOLD analysis project Ga0079224, IMG submission 80414) | Agricultural soil microbial communities from Utah to study Nitrogen management - Steer compost 2015 | ecosystem: Environmental > Terrestrial > Soil > Agricultural land | place: USA: Utah... | reverse complement strand
TCACTAATGGTCATTTTGCAAAAGTCACAATTATCTGTGCCAAAGGCAATAGGCCTGGGTTCTGTACTACAACTCCATAAAAGAAGACAACAGGAAGCCAGAAACAAAGGCTTAAATAGTTTGAATAGGTGCATTCTTTTTTCGTTTTAATTCCAGAAATATGAGCCCGGCTGCTATTACGCCTACACCGGTCAATATCCATCCACCGGTGTCGGGTATAGAAAAAGCTCCAAAATTTAGTAATTGTTTAAAACCAATCAAAGGTGGTTGATAAGCCATACCTGGTACTTGAATAGGTGCTTTAGGATCCAGGTTGTGGCCATATTCGTATTCCCATTTATAGAAGTCGATCATAGCTAACACGGCAAATGCCAGAAACCCAAATGCCCAGGTGAAAAATAACCATTTACGATTGACAATAGCTACCAATACACCCACTAAAGCAAATCCTCCAAAAATATAGGGTAGGATGCTGAATTCCCAAAAATCATCTGCATGTAAGGTACGCATACCAATGTAATGGTTCAAGCCATTGATAATATCGATCTCGCCAGCCAGTCTGTCGGCATAGATTTGCATTGCTAAGCCTTCCGGATATTGTGGGGCATCTAACTCTATTCGCCAAATGGGTAAAAAGATTACAAAGATGAGTGCCACTCCGGCAATAGCCGTTCCTATACGTGTAATTTGAAGCAGTCTGTTTCTGGGTACCATAAACTTTAAATTGTTAACCCGGCGTTCGACAGTATAGTAAAACGCCGGGTTAGGTAAAACAATTAATCGTCAGCCATTCCAGGGGCAGTATCGCCTAAGCCAAATTTTATGGGAGTATTACTTCCTGCCGGGGATACCCGGGCATAACCGGACATTTCTTGGTGTAAGGCACTACAGAAGTCGGTACAATAGAAAGGAAATACACCTACTTGTTGAGGTACCCATTTTAAGGTTTGTGTTTCGCCGGGCATTACCAAAAGCTCTGCATTATTGGCTCCTTTTACCGCAAATCCATGAGGGATGTCCCAGTCTTGTTCCAGGTTGGTCAGGTGAAAATAAACTTCGTCACCTACTTTAATTCCTTCAATTACATCCGGAGCTAAATGACTTCTGATCATAGTCATATATACATGAACTGTTTTGCCTTCCCGAACTACTTTTGCCTGATTCTCACCTTTAGCAGCATACGGATGTTTATTGTCTTCAATTTTATAAATTTTAATGCTTTTGTCCTTTATCATTGATGCCGGAATGATTTGGCTGTAGTGCGGTTCACCGATTACCGGGAAGTCCAATAACAGTTGCATTTTATCTCCGGAAATATCGAACAGTTGAGCACTTTGGGTTAATTCAGGGCCGGTTGGCAGATAACGGTCTTTGGTAATTTTATTGTAAGCAATAACATATTTACCATACGGTTTTTTAGTGTCCCCACCAGGTACGGTTAAGTGTCCAATGGAATAATAAGTAGGTACACGGTCCAGAATTTTTAAACTTTTTACATCCCATTTTACAATTTCTGAAGAAACAAAAAAGGAAGTATAAGCATTGCCCTTATCATCAAACTCAGTGTGCAAAGGTCCTAAGCCTGGTTTAGCTACTTCGCCATGCAATACAGATTCGTAGCGCAATACTTTAAATCCATCATATTCTCCTTCGAAATCTTTCTTTTCGATGGCTTCCAGTATTTTAGAAAATTTAAATACAGGAAGCAATGCAGCTAGTTTACCGCTACCCACAATGTATTCGCCAGTAGGGTCCACATCACATCCATGAGGAGACTTAGGGCAGGGGATAAAGTAAATAATGTCTCTCAGTACTTCAGGTTGCAGAGTGAGTATCTCCGTTTTAATGGTTGAAGAAGCGCTATGGGTTTCTTCATCCCACTTATTATGGGCATATTTTACTTTCTTTTTTACACCTTTTCTGGATTGTGCAAGTTCAGCTGCCTTTTTCCAGTTTACCGCCATAATAAAGTCCTTGTCGTTTTGAGAAGCATTAACTTCCAGTAAGGTGTAAGCCTTCTCAGTATTATAGGTAGAGAAGAAGAACCAACCACTACTAGGTCCTTTCCCGGTATGGCTCAGGTCAAAGTTCAGAGCAGGTACTTCTAGTTGAAACTCGATATCCATCTCTCCGGATTCAGGATCAACTTTGATGAAGCTAACCGTGCCTTTAAAATTTTCCTTGTAGGTGGAAATGGGGTATTCTACGCCATCTTCCGGAACACTAAAGCGGGTCCCTGCGATTACATATTCCGTATTTTCGGTAATGAAAGGTGAGGAGTGATTGCCCGCACTATTCGGAAGTTCCAAAATTTCTACCGTTTTGAAGGTGGTTAAATCCAAACGGGCTACTCTGGGTGTATTATTTCCATTCACAAATACCCACCTGCCATCAGATTCTCCATTAGTTTGTGAAACCTGAACATGGTGTAGGTCATCGAAAGGAACGAAACCATGTGAAGTGTTGAGCATGGGTTTAGTTTCTTCACTGTAACCCCAGCCATTTTCAGGGTTTTGAGAAAACACAGGGAGTACTTTTAATAATCTTCCTGATGGGTAACCATAAACAGACAATTGGCCACTGAAGCCTCCGGATACAAATCCATAAAATTCGTCGTATTCTCCGGGAGCAACATATACTTTTTGAGCAGCATCACCGCTGGTTGCAGTTCCTGCGGTCTTTGGCTTACAGCCACTGCTACCTGCCAGGAGGGCTAAACTGGCCGAGAATAAAATGAATTTCCCTGATTTTAATTGGAAAGGAACCATAATTTCTGATATTAAAGTTAAGAAAATAAAGAACGAATACAAGTATTATTGATTTACATAAAGCACTGATCAATTCCTGGATCTAATGCTAATTGTTAAGCTATCTTGTTGATTGCTTGTTGCAAATATAATACTATGTTATCCTTTAATTAATGACTTTTGCCTGTTCAAAATATGATTTTTATCAGATGGAGAAAATAATCATGCGCTAAATTTATTGTTTTTAGTTAATTCTTTCTTTAACAAATCAATTGCATTTTTGTTCAATTTACTATTTACTTGTCTGTTACTTTAATTGACCCGGATTATCCTAAACTGAATGGTCCGCAAAACCACAGGAAAAGGAATAAAAAAGCCGCCCCAATATAGAGGAGCGGCTTTTTAATCTTTACAATCAATTAATTTTTTATTTTTTCCGTTGCAATACTTTTTCTGCAGCCTGAATAATGTCTTCAGTCGATAAACCGTATTTTTTTAATAAGTCAGCAGGTTTTCCGCTTTCACCAAAACTATCTTTTACGGCTACATATTCTTGAGGAACCGGGCAATTTCTGGCTGCTACATTAGCTACGCTATCACCTAAGCCGCCATTAATTTGGTGTTCTTCTGCCGTCACTACGCAACCTGTTTTTTTCAAAGATGCAATGATGGCAGCTTCATCTAAAGGTTTAATAGTATGTAGGTTTATGACTTCACAGCTAATGCCTTTAGTTTCTAATTGACGGGCAGCTTCCAAACTATTCCAGACCATATGGCCACAGGCAATGATGCTTACATCCGTTCCTTCATTTAATAATTGAGCCTTTCCAATTTCAAAGTCACTTCCGTCCACAGAAGTGAAGTTGGCCCATTTTACCCGGCCAAAACGTAAGTATACCGGTCCTTTATAATCAGCAATGGCTTTGGTAGCTGCTTTTGTTTGGTTAAAATCGCAAGGTACAATCACCGTCATTTCGGGCAACATTTTCATCATCCCAATATCTTCCAAAACTTGGTGTGTAGCACCATCTTCGCCTAAAGTAAGTCCGGCATGTGAGGCGCAAATCTTTACATTCTTACCACTATAAGCAACCGATTGACGAATTTGATCGTATACCCTTGAGGTGGAGAAGTTTGCAAAAGTGGTAGTATAGGGTATTTTTCCACCAATAGTTAATCCGGCAGCTATGCCAATCATGTTGGCTTCGGCAATGCCCACTTGTACAAACCTGTCGGGGAAATCTTTAATGAAAGGTCCTAATTTTAAGGATCCTGCCAAATCTGCTGTCAAGGCAATGATGTTGGGATTTACACTGGCCGCTTCGTGAATGCCCTCACCAAATCCGGCACGGGTTTCTTTTTCGTTTTGTAGGATATAGTCCTGCAACATGAGGATATAAAAGATTTGAAGTTTGCGAGAAATTGATGCAAAAGTAGCATAATAAACTAAAAATTCAGGGATAGTTACAGATTGGGTAAAAATCGCCCCTAAGCTTGCAGTATTTAGATAAAATTTATAATCTTTGCAATTATAATCGGCTGCCTAATCCAGTACTCTTGAACAGATACCTGAAAATCCTTACGAACAAGTACTTTATTGCAACACTTGTATTTCTGTTGCTTATGTTGTTTTTTGACCAAAATGATTGGTTTACGCAGAGGCAGCGGGTAAATGAATTGAGTGAAGTAGAAAGTAAAATTGACCATTTACGCAAGGAGTCGGAAAGGATGAATGCAGAGTTGGAAGCCTTGTCAAGACCTGAATATATTGAGCGCTACGCCCGTGAGCGCTACCACGAAAAAAAGGATGGCGAGGATATTTATATCATCGTTACCGATACTTTAGTTCGAGAGGAAGATTAACTACATTAGTTACAAGTATTAGAAATAATTTTCTTGTCGATAAAATAAACTCTTGGTTTCTTCGTTTAACTTCAAAATAAGACTATGGAGAAACATATACACAATACCCACCTGCTCATTAACAAATTGCGCTCAGAGGATTTTTCCAATATGGTTCAAGAAGCTATGCTGGAAGAGGAATTTCTCGCGGAAATTGCCTATTTTCAAAAGGAAAAACTTAATGCCCGACCCGAAGCCATCGATCAATTGATGCATTGGGTAAGATCGGGTAATGAAGCCGCTCAACCTCAGTTGTAGCCGGCAATTGTTCTACTTTTAATAGGCTACAGGCTTCCCTTTCTATATATAAATCGGCTACTTTTTGAGTCTCCGGTGTTTTTTTTGTCTGCTTTTTCAGGTAAACGAATATCTTTATGCCTGTAAAATATCCTTATTATGTGTTTGCCTTTTGCTTGCCGGCAGTCTTTGCTCTTAGTACTTTCATTTATTTGTTTCACCACCGAACCTGCATCAGCACAATCTGAGAAACAACTTTTTAGTCTGGAAGATATTTGGATTAAAGGGACTTTTTCTGTGGAGTCTGTACCCCTGTTCAACGCTCGTAAAAATGGTACTAGTTATACCCAAATCGATGATTTTGGTAGTTACCAGGAAATAAATGAGTATGATTTGCGAACAGGAAAAAGTTTAGGAACAGTTTATAGTAGCCAACAAAGTGCCTTTTCTGATGAAATTGTGCGTTATGAATTTAGTGAAGACGAGCAAAAACTATTGTTATTCGGAACAGCAATCCCTATTTATCGTCATTCTAAGTTGGAGCCGGTTTGGGTGGTAGATTTACAGAAAAAAACAACTACCGCTTTGCTTAACGAGCCGGTATTACATGCTACCTTCAACCCGCAAGGTACTAAAGTGGCTTATGTAAAGGATAATAATTTATTGCTTAAAGATCTAACCACAGGAACTACCTTGCCTGTTACCGACGACGGTAAGAAAAATTTCATCATCAACGGTAACTGTGATTGGGTGTATGAAGAAGAGTTTAGTTTTACCAGGGCTTTTGAGTGGTCTCCTGATGGAGCTTATCTGGCTTATTACCGCTTTGATGAAAGTGGCGTAAAAGAATACAGTATCCCCCTTTACGATGAGGGTAGTTCCTATCCTCGCCTATACACCTATAAATACCCAAAAGCAGGTGAGGCTAACTCTGTAGTCAACATTCAATTGTATCATGTGGAAAGTGGTACAAACATAGCCGCGGATTTGGGTTCGGAAAAGGACCAATACATTCCCCGCATTAAATGGATTGATAAAGAACATCTTTGTATTTACCGCCTCAACAGATTGCAGAATCATTTGGAATTGCTGCAAGCGCAGGCTTCTACCGGAGCCACCAGAAAAATATATGAAGAAAAGTCGCCTTATTATGTTGAAATTAATGATAATTTGAATTTCTTGCCGGGTAAACAGGCTTTTGTAATGAGTTCCGAAAGAAGTGGTTTTAATCATCTTTATATTTGGAATTGGGCAACGCAGCAATTGCAGGCGCTTACCACAGGCAACTGGGAGGTGGACGAGATGGTAGGGGTGGATCAAAAAAGAGGATTGGTATATTTTACTGCCGGACTGGAAGATCCCAAGGAAAGAAAATTGTATTCCGTCTCCCTGAAGCCCGGTGCACAGCCTAAATGTTATACACCAAAGCCCGGAGTGTATAAAGTACAGCCCTGTACCGGATTTAAATACTTTTTGCTAAGCCATTCTGCTGTTCATCAAGTGCCTACTTTTCAGCTGATTAACCATAAAGGAAAAATTGTAAGAACCCTAGAAGATAATTTAAAGTTGCAGGAAAGCCTGGATCAATACGCTTGGGGTAAACTGAATTGGATGAAGATTCCCAACGGCGATGGTCAACAATTAAACGCTTATGCCATTTATCCGGTGAACTTCGACCGGGAGAAGAAATATCCGGTTTTGCTTTATCAATACAGCGGTCCGGGCTCTCAGGAAGTTTTAAACAAATTTCCTTTAGGCAATTATTTCTGGCATCAATATTTGGCTCAACGCGGCTATATTGTGGTGTGTGCAGATGGAACAGGTACGGGTGGCAGAGGGGTGGCCTTCAAGAATAAAACTTACCTGCAATTAGGTAAGTATGAAAGTGATGATCAAATTGCTGTGGCTCGATATATTGGGCAGCTTCCTTATGTGGATGCAAATAGGATAGGTATTTGGGGATGGAGCTTTGGTGGTTTCATGAGTAGTACCTGCATTTTGAAGGCGCCGAAAATGTTTAAAGCGGCTATTGCCGTAGCTCCGGTAACTAATTGGCGCTATTACGACAATATTTATACCGAAAGGTATATGCGCACACCCGCAGAAAATCCGGGTGGTTATGACCTGAATGCGCCGGAAAAAATGGCTGAAAGGTTACAAAATAAATTTCTGCTGATACATGGTACAGCAGATGACAATGTTCATTTTCAGCATGCGGCTGTGCTGAGCAAAGAACTTATAAAGGCCAATAAACAATTTGAACAAGCATATTATCCCAATAAAAATCATGGAATTTCAGGAGGTACAACTCGGTTACAATTGTATCAGCGAATGACCGATTTTATCTTTCGAGAATTATAATGGAAAGTTTTGTTGTGTCCTTCTTGGCTTGTGTTTACAAATCAAGAAGGACACAACGTTTTTGATTAGTACTGAATCAATAGAGATGCAATCGTAATTGCAACAAGGATGGCAATCACTATTCTTTTCATATCAATCAATTTGTGAGATGGAGAATGGAATAAAATATTTTTTATGATTTCTTTTTTCAATTATTTTTTAATGATAATTATTGGTTTAATGCATGATTGAAACTATAATAGATAAAAATGATATCTACAAAACAACCAACAGGACTAAATTGTTTACTAGCAAAGACGATTTAATGCGCCCCTTCGTTGGGCTTTTAATAATTTAAAAATATAGGCCGGGATTTTGCCGATAAGGAGTACTTATCCTTTGGACTACCTAATTGCTCTGCAAAGTTATAAGCATAGATTGTGCCGACTATACCATTTAACACGTATTTTTTGCATTTTAGTAACAAAAATCCTCCCGGTAATAGTTTCCGGGAGGATTTTTTATGGAGATTCTTGAATTGACTAATGACTTATTTCGCTTACAGTATTGGTTTGGTCTTCGGCTTCATTCCATTGGATAATGAAATTATTCCTACCTAATCCACTGATTATATTCAGCGTACGCTGCTGTACTAATTCCAAAAGTGCTAAGAAAGTAAAAATAGCGTGTATGCGGTCTTCACATTGGTTAAAGACTGTTTCAAAAGCCAGTTTTTTTTCCTTTTCCAATTGAGCCGTCAAAAAGCTACGCTGACTTTCCATACTGTAATTGTACTTCACGACCACATGTTGCGGTTTGTCATGCCTTTCGTTGAGCCGTTTTATCACCCGCTCAAAGCTACTCATCAGCTTATATAGCGTAACGGTTTGCACTTCGCTGCCTTCGGCATAATTATGGCCTAAGGTCTCTAATTCTTGACGGATGTTGCCTCTTTTTTGTTGTAAGAGTCGCTCGGCTTCTAATACGGCCATCGATGCAGCAGCTTCTTTAAAGCGTTTGTATTCCAGAATTTTATCTATCAATTCGAAGCGCGGATCAATCTCATTTCCTTGAGCATCAAGTTCTTTGCGGGGTAAGAGCATCTTGGCTTTGATGCGCATGAGGGTGGAAACGAAAAGGATAAATTCGCTTGCCATCTCTATATTCAGTTCCTCCAGCTGATGGATGTATTCCAAAAATTCTGTGGTTATCTGATTGATAGGGATGTTATAAATATCCAATTCATCTCGCTCAATGAAAAATAACAACAGGTCGAAGGGGCCTTCAAACTGAGGTAATTTTATTTGATATGATACCGTTGTTGCCATTTTTTGCGCTTTAAAATTGCTTAAAACTTATAGTTGAACCCGACACTAAAGGTTTGTTTTATTTGCCACCATCCCATCCATTGAAAAGGCTCTTCTTTGGGAAGAACGGTCCCGTTGGCATCGGTATAGGTAGTTGAATAGGGGATATCGTTGTCATAAATAGCCGTCAGTCCTAAGTTCAGAGAGAAGTATTTGAAAAATTTGAAGGAGATGAAATGGTCCCACATGATGTCTATATTTCCCGGATTGTCTTCTTTCACCAAGATACCGTTTTCATACCGGTCCTTGGCTAAATAATTACTGTACAAATCTAATCTACTGCGGTAGGCAATGTTTTCTGCTAAGTCTTTTTGATAACGGGCAGTTAAGTAAGCACCGAGTTCAAAGCGACTGGTTTCGTTATAAGGTACACCAAAAGCCCCCTCCTGATTACGGGAAGTGTAATATCGGTTGACAAATGTTACTCGTGCAGCTAAAGGTGAGAAGAACACACTAATTTCACTGCCTTTGCGATATTCTATACCGGGTGCCAGCGTTAAGTATAGCGGAGATAAAAAATTGGAAGTAGAAAAGGTATCCCATGAAGGTACTTCATAATCGTATCCTTTTGTAAATTGAGTTTTAGCATTAAACAATCCGGTAAGGTAAAAATTACTTTTTTCAGAAAGTCGGTACCCATATTTTGAGGTCAGATCTATACGGTCATCTGTTTTACGAGGTATAAACGAATTGGAATAAGCATAAAAAAGCCCGTATGCAGCTTCCAGATTATTGGTCCATAAATGACGACGGTTGTAACGGGTAAGGGTTCCCTGAGCCAAACCATTTACTGTTAAAGAGGCTAGCTCGCCACCAGCTGCCCAATTGTGTAAAATACCTTGGTTGACCCCCAGATTTACCGTACCGGAATAAATCCAGGCCACCGTGTCAATATTGGTAGTTTCTATGCTTTTACTAACAATTTTTTCATATTCAGTGGCCACTTGCCCTTGCGTGGTCAATGATGCAGCTACTAAAGCAGACAATAGTAAGTGTTGTTTCATATATATTGTTGTGATTTATAAAATTAAAAATATAAATTGAACTTCTTTAAGGTTTGTATCGAGAGGCTTCCAATACTTTTTGACCATCGGATAAAGCAAGTATTTCAGCCATGGAAGCACCGGTTTTTTCGGCATATGCATTTACCAAACGAAGACCGATGTAGCTACCCACATTGCCCGGACTTTCCGGAGGCATACCTGCTGAATTTGGTCCATCGTTGATGAACCGCAAGGTTTTCTGTAAGTTATTTTCGTAAAGTAAGTTTTGTCGGATAAAGAAGTTATAAATCATTTCCTCGTTTTCCTTACACCAGCTCAGTTGCTGTGGCGCATACCCCAAGCGTATATGTTCAGCAACATCGGGAAGAGTTTTTTGTAAAAAGTATAATTCTTTACCTTTCATTAATAGTAAATCCAATAAATTTTTACCTTCAGTTTGGTCCGGATATTTATTTTGATACACTGCCCTCATTGCCCAAACCGGCATATTATCGGCAGTAAATCGTTGCAATGCATAATCAGGAATACCTACGGCTGCGTAAGGAGGGTAATCACCCAAAAACATATCCAAGCCAATTCCTAATACAGAATCATTATGGGTTACAGCAGTATATAAATTGAGTCCCGATACAAAATAATACACTTGCGAAGGTAATTTGATGCTGCTGTCGTAATAATGTGCATATTTAAAGGCTTGTAACAATTGCCGGTCTTGTTTTTCCGTATTCGGAAATACTTTGTTTACCGTGTCAAACAAGCTTCGGTAATCCGGATGTGTCAAAAAGTAATGCAAATTTTGTTGGCTACGGCTATCGTCTAGTGGATAACCTATGTTGACCAAGTGCTTCAAATAGAAAGCGAGAAAATCAGGATATTTTTGTTCTAATGCAGCGGCATCCTCAGCAATTTTATTGGTGTCAATTGCAGCGAATTCCAGGTAAAAGGGATGTGTATGATAAGGAATATGTATTTCTGACACATCAGGCTGGGTGTCATTTTGATGGCTACAAGCGGCCAAAAATCCAATACTTCCGAGAAAAAGGAAGGTGTTTCGTATGAATTTGAGTATTTGTGTCGTTTCCATTCTTAAAATGGGCAAAACTAATTGATTTTATGGTATTGACCTGAAGGACTGATGTTTTCAAGCAAGAGTACATTATGATTGGTGTTTCGGTAATGATTGTAAACCAAAATTTTTTTACAAACTGATGTTGCTTCAGGTTTACGTATCCATACGGGATCTGGGATTGGCTGACCCAAACTCCATTGATGCATTAACCAAAGCGCAAAGCTGCCTGAGGTTTCATATTCACCGCATAAATGCTTAAAAGCTATTATCGGGATGTTTGCGGCTGCTTTTTCGAACAGTTCATTATAAGGTAATTCATCCTCCTGTGCTCCGTTATTTCCAAGTACTAAAAGGTCAATATCCTCCCATTCCCATTGCTGATCCTTTAAGGCTTGCTGAATGAATTGCGTAATTTGCTCTGGTTGACTGGCTGTGCGCACTGCATGGATACACATGGTGGCTGTTTGCGGTTGATCGGACAATACAAAAAAAGCACTGCCCTCACCGGCAATGGTTCCAGAAGTGTTTGCTTGCTGCCATAAGGCAACTTGTTCAGCAACGGTTTTTTTCCAATAGCCAATTTTGTTTTTAATTAAAAAATATTCAGACGTCAGTTCTTCAAAACTTCCTACTAACATATGACTGGTATCCGCATCCTGCAATTTCAGTTGTGCATCATATAAAGACCATTCAAAGGAACATCCCCGATGCACATACGTTTGGTTGTAGCCGGTAGCTTGGGTTTGTAAAGCCAATGCACCGTTAATGGCATTATAAGTGGATAGGATAAATGGGGTAGGGTTCAGGGCTTCTTCCTGGTAGGTATTTAGTTCCCGTACAAATTTTTCGGTATCGCTCATGCTTCCTTTTCCGGTACCTGTAATGATTCCGTCCGGCCGGGAAATGCCTGCTTTCCTTAAGCAGTCCATCCCGGCATATACGCCCATGCGTAATACCCTGCTCATACGACGCAGTTGTCCGGCAGGAATTAACTGACTGTAATCCGGTTCACAACACCTCAACCCTTCTTGTATTAAAGGGCTTAAAGCCCTAGGGAAGTCCTGTGGTTGCGGATGAATGGCAGTAGAGGCAAGAATAAAAATAGGGTTCAAGGAAGAACAGGTTTCAGTTCCTACAAAGAAATTAAAATTATTTGCAATTGGAAACTATTCTGTCTTTTTTAGTACCAGGCTAACATTATTTCCGCCAAAACCGAAGGAATTGGAGAGTGCATATTCTAAATGGAGATGGCGCACCGGATTCGTCACCGGAATCAGGTTTGATCCTTCAATAGCTTGTTGAAAGCGCAAATTGGGCGGAAGAAAACCGTGCTTTAAAGCCAGGCAACAAAAAATTGCTTCTACAGCTCCGGAAGCGGCTAAGGTATGGCCGGTAAGTGATTTGGTGGAGCTGAAGGGAGGATGATTTTCTTGTCCGAACAAGCTGGCCAATGCATTACTTTCCGATAAGTCATTACCTTCAGTTGCAGTGCCATGTGCATTGATGTACTGCACT
>Ga0079224_100011529_pt1 | contig 12181 bp, 15 predicted proteins | sample Stecom2015_FD_80414 | JGI IMG/M metagenome (GOLD analysis project Ga0079224, IMG submission 80414) | Agricultural soil microbial communities from Utah to study Nitrogen management - Steer compost 2015 | ecosystem: Environmental > Terrestrial > Soil > Agricultural land | place: USA: Utah... | reverse complement strand
TCACATGCCAGCTGCGGCTGATGGTAGTAAACGGCCGCACCATCCTGGTTATAAACCGCTTCAATCAGATATGGTTCAATCAAAAAACCACCGTTTGCAAACACTGAAAAAGCCCGATTCATACTCATAATCGGCACATTCGGACTGCCCAAAGCTATTGATAAATCTGATTGTATATCGCCCGGATCAAAACCGAATTTAAGAATATGCTCGCGACCTTTTCGGATACCAACATGCCGCAATACTCGTATCGACACCAGATTTCGTGAATGCACCAGACCTTCACGCAACCGGGTCGGGCCGAAAATCTTTTCGCTGTAATTCTCAGGTCGCCAAGACCGCTCTAACTTATCATCCTCAAACACAATTGGGGCATCATTAATAAGACTGGAAGCATGTAAGCCATTTTCTAAAGCCGCCGAATAGACAATCGGCTTAAAACCTGAGCCGGGCTGCCTTTTAGCCTGTGTTACGCGGTTAAATTTACTAATTTGATAATCATAACCACCCACCAGTGCATAAATTGAACCATCTTCTGGGTCAGAACTGATTAGAGCGCCTTGTACTTTTGGAATTTGACTCAAGGTGAATTCACCCTCGGCATCTCGACCCACCATCACCACATCACCGGCTGTCATAACTTCACTCATAACCTTGGGCCGATTACCCACTCGATAATTATCGATGTAAGGCGCCGCCCATTCGCTGGTTGCGAAAGGCAGCAGAATATCCTGACCATCGCCTAAGCGGGCATGGGCTTCTGCGGCCTCGTCATCAACCGCTATAATCAGTGCTGCCTGTAAACCTGCCGGCTTTGGAAATTCCTTTAATTGTTGCGTTAAAGCCGTTAAATCAGACATGGCTTGCTCGTCATAATGCTGAACCGGACCACGGTAACCATGACGACGGTCATACGCCTCCAGGCCTTTCTGAACTGCTAATTGGGCGGCTAACTGCTTTTCTCCATCAATGGTGGTCACCACCCGATAACCATCGGTGTAAGCTTCATCACCAAACCGTGCGACCATCTCACTACGCACCATTTCAGCAACCCACGGTGCCGACAATTGTAACTCCGGCTCATGAATATGGGCTTCATCCGGTTCTGCCACTGCTTGCAGATACTCTTGTTGGCTAATAAATTTCAACTCTCGCATGCGCGCCAAGACATAGTTACGCCGCTCGAGGGCCCGCTCGGGGCTGGTCACGGGATTAATTCGCGACGGGGCTTTCGGTGGTGCCGCTAACATCGCCATTTGTGCCAACGTCAGTTCATCTATTTTTTTACCGTAATAGACATCAGCGGCCGCCGCGACACCATAAGCGCGGTGACCTAACAGGATTTTATTTAAATACAGCTCCAGTATTTCATCTTTGGATATGGTGCGCTCTAATTTAACCGACAGGAAAAGCTCCTTAATTTTACGGCTCCAGGTTTGATCTAAAGACAAAAACACATTACGCGTAAGCTGTTGGGTGATGGTACTACCGCCACTTTGCTTCTCACCGGTGGTAATAATTTCCCATACCGCCCGTAGAATACCCTTTACATCAAAACCATGGTGATTGTAAAAGTTACTATCTTCGGCAGCGATATAAGCCTGCTTTAAATGCAATGGAACATCGGCAATGGCCACTGGAATACGGCGCTTGGTACCAAATACAGCCAATAGTTTTTCATCTTGACTGTACACCCGCAAGGGGACTTGTAGCTGATATTCCTTGATCGATTCCACCGAGGGCAGTTCCGGCTCAAAGTATTTATACATGGCATAAACACCAATCAACCCCATAACCAGCCCAAATAGGCCGAGTTTAGTCAAAAACCAAATGACTTTAAGAGATTTACGCATATTTTCAATCCTGAGTGTGTTTTGTCGGTTTGTATTTCCAACCCGCCATTATACAATGAGACTTCTGCATTAGTCTGATTCATTAAGCAAATGCTTACCGTTACCATGACAATTCTTTGACTCGACAATAGGTAAAAAATTTCATGAATTCAATTAAACACATTGTTATTGTAGAAGATGAAACTGATTTATTGGCCAACTATAAATCCGCTCTGGAAAAACAAGGCTACCGGATAACAGGCCTGGGTACTCGTCAACAAGCCGAAGAGCTTTTTAATCACAGGCTGCCTGATTTAGTCATCTTAGACATCGGTTTACAAGACGAACCGGATGCCGGCTTTGATCTTTGCCGACAATTACGTCAACAATCGGCTCAGTTGCCTATTTTAATCCTCACTGCCCGCGATCATGAAATCGATGTGGTATCGGGATTACGACTGGGCGCCGATGACTACCTCAGTAAAGATATTTCCATGCCGCATTTATTGGCCCGTGTGGCGGGCTTATTCCGGCGTAGTCAGGCCCATCAAAATCCCGACAATCAAAGCCAATGGCAACAGGGCCCATTAACTGTTTTACCGGATAATTTACAAGTAAATTGGCAACAACAAGTGGTGCCCTTAACGGTTACCGAATTCTGGATGGTGCAATCCTTAGCGCGCTACCCGGGACAAGTCAAAACCCGCGATCAGCTGATGCAAGATGCCAATGTCTATGTTGATGAAGGCACCATTACTTCCCATATTAAACGTATTCGAAAAAAGTTCATTGCCCTGGATACTGACTTTGATCACATCGAAACCGTGCACGGCATGGGCTACCGCTGGAAAAAATGAAACTTAAATGGCAAGTGGTTACTATAGCATTACTCAGCTTAAGCTTTCCGGTGGTTGTTTGGCTGGTTTTCTGGCAGCTTAACCTGAGTTACCAAAACAATCTGCTGGCGACCACTGTCAAACAAGCCGATTTACTTAAATCCAGCATCAGTCAACAGCAGATTAACGCCGAAAATCATTTATCCGGTCTGATTGCTTCACCGCTAAACGAACCAATTAACATCGATGGCCGTGATGACGAGTGGTTGGATGTGCCTTGGTACACAGCTGATAAGCAATTGTCTTTTAAATGGGCTTATCATGGTGATCATAACTATTTATGGGTGCAAGTAACTGATGACAGCCCGGTCTTGGTCGCTGAAAACAACCAAGAACAGAGCGGCGACTTGCTGACATTGGCTTTTTTACAACAAGATAAGATGTTGCGCATTATCTTAAATCGCCAAGCAGAAGGTCAACTGGTTAAATCAGTGCAACAACCCTTAGATGCTTGGTGGCATGAAACAGCCAGTGGTTATGCGCTAGAAATCAAACTTCCTAAAGGCCGTGTCCAAAAACTGGGATTGGTGGCTACCGATCGTGATTCACATCAAAACAACGCTCACACCTCACGCTATTACGGTCATTTTCAAAATAACTTCATCCAGTTACAAGATGTTTTTATCCCCAACTTAGAATGGCAATCTATGCTCAAACTCCTCACCCCTGAGGACAGTCGCTTGGCATTAATGGATACTCAACAACGCATCTACTATGACGTCAACAACATGACCCGTCATCCGGTTACCGCCGACTGGATAACAACGGTGCTTTACCCAATCATTTTTGCCACCGATGCCAACAGCCGCCAACTTAGCAACCTCAGTCAACAACAAACCCGACAGCCCTTCGCTGCCGGTGAACTTGTGTTTACCGTAGCCCATCCGCAAAGTCACATCACCCTGATTGAAACATTTATTAAAGCCATCGGTTTATTAATTGGTATTGCTTTAATCCTGTTATTGCTATTTTTCGTCTATGCCTTGTTACTGACGTGGCGGATCCGTCGACTCAGCCAACGCTTAACCCACGTATTGGATGACAGCGGCGCTATTCACAGCCAACTGCCGTCCTTGCATGCCGGTGATGAAATTGGCGATTTAGCCCGTGGCATGAACCACTTATTACAACAAATTAACGCCTACACCGACTATTTAAAACAGCTCGGCCAGCGACTGTCCCATGAAATGAAGACCCCCATCGGTATTGTACAATCCTCTTTGGATAACATCGACCTGGCAACGATGTCGCCGGATCAACAAGTTTTTATCGAGCGTGCCTTAAAAGCCAATCATCGTCTTAAGTTTATTCTCAACCAACTCAGTCGACTGAGTCAATGGCAACGCACCATCGCCGATGCCGAGCACAGTTCATTTGACCTTAATGACTTATTAACTGAGTTAATGCCGGCTTACCAATCACCGCAACATAAATTGAGTTACCAGGGCCCAAACCAACCTCTATTTATTAACGGCAACCCGGAACTAATGGCCCAATTACTGGACAAGTTAGTTGAAAACGCCATTGATTTTGCCGAACCTGATAGCACCATTCAAATTCAATTATCAGCAACTGATAATCACCGCCGCTATCACTTACAGATCCGCAACCAAGGTCCACAAATCAAGGCCGAACAACTACCAAAATTATTTGAATCACTGCAATCATTTCGCAGTCATAAAGACCACAAACCGCATTTAGGTATTGGCTTGTATCTGGTTAAATTAATTGCCGATTTTCACCAAGCTAAAATCAATGTCATTAATATCGAGGACCCACCAGGTGTCAGTTTTCAGTTCAGTGGCCAAATAAAATACCCATGAACTTAATAATTACTGCGAAAAGCGTAATTCCTTACAAATAAACATCACGACAATCACAATGATTGTTAGAATAGAGCCGATTTCTTGACAATAAAATCTTCATGACAAAGCACATTCCAAATATTTTAACCATACTACGGGTTATTCTCATACCGGTCATGATTTTATTCTTTTATTTACCCTACGAATGGTCACGATTTGTGGCTTGTGGAGTTTTCATATTAGGTGGAATAACCGACTTTTTTGACGGCTATATCGCACGAAAATATAACGTCTCTTCAAAACTGGGTGCCTTTTTAGATCCGGTCGCCGATAAATTAACCGTTACCACTGCCCTCGTAGTTCTGCTCCAAGACCACCCAACCATTCTAATGATGATAGCCACAGCCGTTATTGTCGGCCGTGAAATCACTGTCAGCGCGTTACGCGAGTGGATGGCTGAACTCGGCTCTCGCAGCGCAGTAAAAGTGGCCATGGTTGGTAAAATAAAAACCGTGTTCCAAATGACCGCCATCGGCTTTCTGCTTTATGAAGCTGATTTGTGGTTTATCCCGGTACAAAATATTGGCCTTGGCCTACTTTACATTGCCGCAGCATTAACACTCTATTCGATGTTTATCTATCTTAAAGCTGCTTGGCCGATGATGCGCCAATAAAAGCCCAAAGAATTAGCATAATTTTTCGAAAAGCCATTGACAATAAAATCATTAAGGCTAAAATAGCCCACCTCAAAGCGGGAATAGCTCAGCGGTAGAGCACAACCTTGCCAAGGTTGGGGTCGGGAGTTCGATCCTCCTTTCCCGCTCCAAATACTGAAGGGCTGATTTAATCAGCCCTTTTTGTTTTCAGCTCCAAGATCTTCGCCAAAAAGCAAAACGAGACTTGCACTGACAACAAATACAAGCGAGAATACATCGCGTTGAAGATAGCATACCGGCTGGATGGCAGAGTGGTGATGCAACGGATTGCAAATCCGTGTACCCCGGTTCGATTCCGGGTTCAGCCTCCATCTTCAACAAAACAAAAAAAAGGAACCAAAACTCCTTTACAGCTCCATTTTTTTAACTAAAATGAAGCACTTCGCCAAAACCGCGAAAACAAGTTTAAAGCAGCAACCGATGATCTCCCAAACAGAGACATCAAAAATGAATTTTTGCTAGGCTCAGGATATCTGGGGTTAGCAGAGACAAGGCAGGCGATGTGAGTGTACGACTGTACTCGAACATCAACTAACGTAATATCAAGGATTTTTTGCTAGGCTCATGGTTATTGAGGTTAGCAGAGACAAGGAAGGAGTCGTGAGTGCACGCATGTGCTCGAGCGACGACTGACGCAGAATATGCTGACCTCAGAAAGCATGAGCCAGCAAAAAGCCCGGGTGGCGAAATTGGTAGACGCAGGGGACTTAAAATCCCCCGGTGGCAACACCGTGATGGTTCGATTCCATTCCCGGGCACCATTTTAAATGGTTCCAAATCAACAACTTACACCCTTTTACTTTTACCCTTGCCCCTACTTTCAGCCATTACAACCTACTTATCCATTTTGGTCCAATTTTGGTCCAGTCAATAATAACAATCCACAATAAATCAGCCTTTAACCCTTAATTCAAACCATTAAGAAAACGCCTTTAGTTCATTGGCTTTATGCGATCACTGGACCAACTGTGGACCATTATCAGACAGAAAATGGACCGCCAGTGGACCAGCAACCTATCAAACACTACTACAAAGCCATATAAATGGGATTACATATCCCTTGTTGTGCTTTATTGCCTTTTGTTGTAGACTTTGTTTATCCTTTTAACAATAACAAAAATCATGGCTTCAATTACAAAACGTGGTAATACCTACCGGGTAAGAATAAGAAAAAAAGGGCACCCAATAGAAACGGCTTCATTCACACGAAAAACCGATGCGGATAATTGGGCCAAGCAAAGAGAAACCGAATTAAATCAGGGTAAGCACTTAAAAGAAGCACAATCTAAACGCCATACCTTTGGTGAAATGATAGAACGGTATCTTAAAACCGAAGCACACAAAACACCTAAAAGTTATCAAAAGAAAAAAACACAGCTTAAGCGGTGGAAAGCTGAACTTGGTCACTTGCGTTTGTTTGATGTGACACCCAGCAAAATATCAGAAGTTAAAGATAAGATGCTGAATGAAAAGCTAAAGAACGGCAAACAAAAATCACCCACTACCGTGGTTCGATACATGGCCGCTTTATCGCCGGTGTTTAGGATAGCAGTCAATGAATGGGAATGGCTGGACAAGTCCCCGATGGACAAAGTTAAACGCCCCACAGAGCCACGAGGCCGCATAAGGTTTCTTGATGACCAAGAACGGAACCAGTTACTCATAGCGGCTAAAAATCACCGCAACAAACACCTTTACACCATTATCGTACTGGCTATATCCACAGGCATGAGACAAGGCGAAATCATGGGGCTAACTTGGAAGGACATTAACTTATCGGAAGGTTACGCCATATTGCATGAAACAAAAAATGATGATGTGCGCCGGGTGCCGATAACCGGACAGGCTTTAAAACTACTCAAGGACATGAACAAGATCAGACGCATCGACACTAATTATATTTTTTCAGACTTAACAACCACCAAGCCAGTTTTTAATCACAAAGCATGGGAGCAAATAATAGAAGATGCAGAAATCAAAGATTTTCGTTTTCACGATCTACGACATACAGCGGCCAGTTATTTAGCTATGAATGGCGCATCATTGGCCGAAATAGCCGAGATATTAGGCCATAAAACTTTGGCTATGGTTAAACGCTATGCCCACCTATCCCACAGTCACACAGCCAGCGTGGTGGCTTCTATGAATGAGAAGATTTTTAATGAATAAAAAACCACTAGTTAAAAGGGCGCATAATAAAAATAAATATGTAAGCATAGATGCAGTTGAATTAAAAAAACCAAATGCATTGGCTGATTATTTTAGTAAGCTTAGAGCTTTCATGAGTTACGAGGAAAAATTACAACTTTACAAAGAAATTTCAAATAACATATTAAAAGCTAAGCAACTACCAACTGCATATAAGATGTATCAGGAAATCCAACCTGATAAAAGTGTAAGGTGGTTAGATCAAAAACCTGGAAAGGCTTTTCCGGGGGCAACCCTATCTGAATACCTTAAACAAGTACTAAAAAAGAAAGACTTCTCTCCAGAGGTTTATGCAGCAAGAATTATTGAAATCATAGAAGAACTTAACTCAGGAAATTTGAAAAGCAATAGTGAAAAAATGAACCATGCTATTGAGCTTGGTCAAAATATTACATTATTATCAATCTACAATTCAGAAGACAAAAAACAATATCTGAAAGCACTAAAACCCAGAACCAATGATGATGTTGAAGCCATAATAGAAAATCTGTCTAAAACAGATTCTTCAATGAAAAAATTGTGGAGACTATTCGAAAATAAGCTAGACGCTGATGGGTTTCAACCGAGAATTGAGGCTAATGACAAAGGAAATGAAAGGGTTCAATACAACAATGATAGTTCAAAAAATGGTCGCAAATCTCTAGCTTTTTCAACTTTTGAAAAAAAAATAAGGAAATATCGAAATTAATCGGACATTAGCCAGCGGCTAACTTCCATACCCTGATTTAAAGTTCTGTTTAAGCGTTATAGATTAACGTGAAGTTTTATTTATACAACCTTAAACAGGAGATATTAAATGCATCATTTAAAAAGCATTAAGAACTTTACACAGGACAACAAATCATTCACCGAAGGTGGCATGAGAAGTTTAATTTTTAATGAAGAAACAAACGGCCTAAAAGAAAGTGGCGCAATTCTAAGAGTAGGCAGAAAAATCCTGATTGATGAGCCTAAATTTTATGACTGGATAAAAGCCCAGAATGAAATGGAGGTGCAATCATGAAACGATTAACAATCTATTCGCTGGAATCGAAGGACCTTCTAATAAACAATAAAGCCAATGATGATAACTTCCTACGGTCCACCATCATTGGCCACTTTGCAAACAAGGGAGGTGTAAAATGAATTTACATATTCCAACCAAGTCCCAGCATTTTAGCACACGAAGTAATAAACAACTAAATCAAGCTATTAGAATATGGTACACGCAAAAGCAATTAATTCTAAAGTACCTTATTAAACACAAGTCACTAACCACAATTCAAGCCCACCAATCCGGGATATTGTCACCATCCGCACGAATTAAAGAATTAAGGAATGATGGCCACATTATCCAAACCGTTCCGGTCCCAGGATGTAATGGCATGGCTGAATATTATTTAATAAAACTGGCAAAGCCAAAAAATAAAAAGGTGAAGCCATGAAAAGCAATGAACCAGTTTTTATTAAATCATTGGGTTTTGGTTATAACTTAATTAAACGATCCGGACATAATCCAACCTACGAAATATGGCAAGGTACCAACTCAATCCGTGACTTTGTTTATCGGTTCAGTTCATTTAGCGATACGGTTAAATTCCTTCTAAAATCCGGGGAATATGCCGATTATAAAGAAGCCATTAAACAGCTGAACAAAGGTGGTTATCATGAGTAAATTAAAATCACTGATTAAACGCAAAAGAATTTGCAACATTGATGATAATACCAATTTATGGCAGCTTGATAATGGTCATTTATATATGGAAATGATTTATAACCCGGTCATCATTGGCCGGGTTTATGATGACTTTTCACAAGTGGCGAAACTCTTAATCATGTTAGGCCGATGCGCTGACTATTCAACAGCGTATCACTTTCTTAATGGAGGTGGTGCCGATGACTAACAACAGCAATTCACAGGCGGCTTTACTTGAGGTGGAGCCGCCACCTTCGTTCTTATCAGTTAAACAATTCTATGATGATAGTTTTGATTATAACTGGCTGATTGATGGCTTTATAGAGAGAGACACCACAGGCGTTTTATATGGCCGTTCTGGGGCTTATAAGTCATTTATAGCGTTGGACATGGCCCTATCTATTGCCAGTGGCTTACCATGGCATGGTCGCAAAACTGGAAGGGCTAAACGTGGCGTGGTGGTTTACGTTGCCGGTGAAGGTCATAAGGGTATAAAAAAACGTACTATGGCATGGCAAGCCAACCACGATAACCCAGATAGTGGCTTTTATTTATACGATGACAGGTTACAAATTCTAAACAGGTCGCCACTTAATGGTCCAGATGACCGGGATTTATTCACACGGTTTAATGATAACCTTTCTCAAATTAACCAGCCTATTGATCTGATTATTTTTGACACCTTACGGAAAACCTTTGGCGATGGTGACGAAAACTCAACCAATGACATGGGCCGCTATATTGACCGGATAGAGCAGATTCGAGCGGACCACAACACCACAATAATGGTGGTTCACCATACCAACAAGAGCAACCAAATCCGTGGCAGTAATGCGCTTCAATCTGATGTTGATTTTTGTTATCTAATTAAATCGAATAAGCAGAAAACCGCCACGCTACAATGCGAAAAGCTAAAAGAAGCCGAGCCACCTTATCCGGTACACTTTGAAATGGCAGAACAAACCGCCGTAAACAACTACGGCACCACTATTAAGTCACTGATGCCAGTGAGGGTTAAAGAAGGCGTTAAAGCGGCTAAGAAGCCACCGAGCGGTATTAAGGGCCTTGTTTATAATCATGTTAAAGAACATTGCAAAGAACCAACCTTTTGGACCGATGTTATTAAACAGATATTAGACAAAAAACAAAGCCATGAAGGTAAAGACCTAACCACTGGCAATCTAAGAACAGCCATTAAAGGTTTACAAAACACCCATGATACAGATTTTAATTTTATCGCTGATGATGGCCAAAACAACACCATACAGGTTATCGAAAATGGTCAAAAATGATGGAGCTTTTTAAATGAATTTACAAGCACTAAAACATCCATCAAAACATCCATTGAATGATAGAGCCTATAAATTTACATCCATGGAGCCACCATCATGGCTAACCTATATATACGGTGATATAGCAAACATCCATTGAACATACACGGTTAAATTTTGGTTCCATTTTCGATGGATGGAGGTCGTGGAGGTTCCCCCTTTACAAGGGGGACCTACGCCACCACCAAAGAAACCCAGAAAAACAAACATTTATTTTTATCCACAGAATTACAACTTTGCAAACGATTACAGAATTTAAAAACGAAAATACAAATACTGGGAATGTAAAAAAATAGCTGGGGGCTTCGTTCTTTGCAAACATTCGTTTTTAACTTGTATATATCCCCGTGGTGCCCACTGTATGGACTTAAAGCAGTCGGCAAAGGCAAAGCATTGATTGAAATCAAAAAGTTAAAAGTTGTGAATATAAAAATCTATCTGGGGGCTTCGTTCTCCGATATCATCATCATTCTACTTGGCACTGTCCGCATGGTGGCCACTGTATGGATTTAAAACGAACCAGCAAAGGCAAATAAAATAACAGCCCCTACCGGATAAACCGAACAAGCTTTTTTAAATTGTTTTATCACAGCAATGTATTAGACTGTTAAACTATTAAAGAAATATAAACAAGTTAAACAAATGACTAAACTTATAAACTGTAAGGCGTGTTCTAACAAGGTATCTGCAAAAGCCAAGCAATGCCCCAAATGTGGCAACCCAATTAAACATACATCAATGGCGACTTGGTTTATTGGTGGACTGTTCGCTATAACCTTAATGCTAATGGTTTTTATAGATGACAATCCAAGCACAAATACTATAAACAAAACAGACAACACCAAAGCTATTAAATCCGGATTTAATGTTTCTGATAAAAGCGAAACCGCACAAAACAAAAGAAAACAATTTATTCAGCAACTGATCAATGATGACTTTATACAAAAAATAGAAGTGCCGGGTTCATTGCCACACGTTTTTGTTAAACCAAAGTTTTATGATTTAAGCTTTGGCGATAAGCAGTCATTTATATCCATGGTATTGGCTTATTATTTTGTTATTGATAGTAAATCTGATATTTTAATAATTAAAGACTTTAGGACAGAAAAAGAAGTAGGCCAGTTTTCTGAAAGGGGGCTAAAATTAAATTAATTAAGACTGTAAACAATCCCCCAATAGTTACAGCAATTATTTTTAATAAAACAGCGGTGGACCAGATCCGTAAATGGTCCAATTTTGGTCCAATCAATAATAAATGATAGCCATTAAGAGCAAAAACCAGTAACAGGCAAATTCTATAAGCTATTGATTTTATTGTTATTGTTTGTTGTAAGTTATTGTTATTTATAGCTTTTTCAGACTTAAAATCCCCCGGTGGCAACACCGTGATGGTTCGATTCCATTCCCGGGCACCATTTTAAATGGTTCCAAATCAACGCTTCACCCCACACACCCTCGTTCCCACCGCTCCAGCGTGGTAACACATACCCACCAAACTTGAATTTCTTAAACTTTAAAACAAACTTTCAAATACTGATTTACTATCCGTAGCTTTGTAAACTCTCTAGCCTTTTGCAATATGCATTCCCACGCCGCAGAGACTGTGAAATAACTCAGCCAGGCACTAAAAATGATATAATTATATTACATTAAATCCTACCATATTTATGGACTCTTTTTATAAAGCTGGCACTGATCGAAGCCAACATCTTTTATTT
>Ga0079224_100011527_pt1 | contig 12182 bp, 8 predicted proteins | sample Stecom2015_FD_80414 | JGI IMG/M metagenome (GOLD analysis project Ga0079224, IMG submission 80414) | Agricultural soil microbial communities from Utah to study Nitrogen management - Steer compost 2015 | ecosystem: Environmental > Terrestrial > Soil > Agricultural land | place: USA: Utah... | reverse complement strand
TTCTGATTTGGAACATGCAATCAGTCTCTTACCTGAAAACTATTATACTTCCAACCGGGCAAGACCCAATAAATACACAGCAATTGCTTTAATGGCAAGAGTATACTTGTATTCGGAATCATGGACTAATGCAGAAAGTACAGCCAGCTTAATATTAAATAATACAGCATTATATACACAAGAAGAAAACCCTGAATTGGTATTTTTAAAAGATTGTACAGAAACAATTTGGCAGCTTCCTCCCGCAATAGAAGGGCACGCTACCAATGAAGCAACAACTTTTACCCTCTATTCAGGTCCACCGACCCTCTCATCTATTCCAGAATCATTAATTTCCTCTTTTAGCGAAGATGATCTTAGAAGAATATTATGGATAGGGGAAGTTTCAGATGGTACAAACACATGGTATTATCCTAAAAAATATAAGCAAACCGGAGTGGAGGGCATTTCAACCGAATACTCTATCATTTTTCGATTGGGTGAGCTTTACCTGATACGTGCGGAAGCAAGGGCTAGAAATGGAAATTTAGACGGCGCAAAGGACGATCTGAACCAAATAAGATTACGTGCAGGTTTAACAGGCACTTCAGCAATAGGCCAACAGGAAATAATAGACGCTATCCTTAACGAACGCAAATTGGAATTATTTACAGAGTTGGGACACCGCTTTTTTGACCTAAAAAGATCCAATAAATTGGATGAAATATTAACTCCTGTAAAACCTGGATGGAATAGCGATGATAAACTATTTCCAATACCAGAAAGCGAATTGAGTGCAAATCCAAACTTACAGCCTCAAAATCCGGGATATTAAATATGAATATTAAAAAACAAACAATGAAAGAAAATTTCATATTTCGTCATATACATATATCAATATATCTTATGCTTTGGTTAGGCTCCTGCCCATTAATTGCGCAGGAGATACATAAGAAATTACTTAAAGAAGAAGATTACCATCTATGGGGAAATTTAAGTCTTAAAGACATTTCTCCTGATGGAAAATGGATAAGCTACAAAATTTCACATGAAAGCGGTGCTGACACCCTATTTGTAATGAATACAACAAATCAAAAAAAAATTGCATTTACAAAAATTAGATATTCTGGTTTTTATACTTCCCATAGGTATGCCAGCCTAACTACCGACGGTTTAGAGATACTAAATCTAAAAAGTGGAAATGATATTTTTATTCCTAATGTCGTCTCTTTTGACTTTAGCTCGGATGGAAGATACTTACTATTCCTTGATAAAGATGAAATGCTTACTATAAAAAAATTGGATGATGAACTAATCCTATTAATGATGCCTCATGTAAAGGAATTTAAAATGAATCCACTCAAAGACAAATTTGCATATGTTCAAAATGTGGATTCAAAAAGTAAGGTCGGAATTATTAAAATAAACAACAATTTTAAAGTAATAGAAAAAGTCATTTCTGAAAATGGAAGCTCTTTTTGTAACATTATTTGGGAAGATTCTGGGAAAGCCATTGCTTTTTACGATGAGTTAGATAAAAAGGACAATGACCTTTTATTCTATAATATTGAAAAAGATATATTATATCACTTTAATCACAAACTATTTCCCGAATTTTCAAAAGAAGGAATGAAAGTATCTAAAATATCTTATAAAGTGTTTATTTCTCCCGACTTAGAAAAAGTATTTTTCCCGATTGAATCTAATAATCAATCTAAAAATTTTGTACAAACAGATAGTGTTCAGATTTGGTATGGCGATGATCCCTACACTTATCCCCAACAGCGACTATGGAATACAGCAACATTAATGAAAACGGCTGTTTGGTATCCAGAAAAAAATAAATTCCTACAAATAACAAATGAAGAATTTCCAAACAATTTTCTCACAGGAGATGCTAATTATGCTATAATTTTTAATCCAAAACAATATGAGCCTCAATATGAATATTTTGGCCCAATGGATTTTTATATCCTCAATCTTCAAACTAATGAAACTGATCTATTTCTGAAAAAACACTCCGGATACTTACCTCACACATTACCTTCTCCTACAGGAAAATACATTGCTTATTTCCGATCCGGAAATTGGTGGGTATATAATTTTAGAAATAAGGAACATAAAAATCTTACAAAATCTCTCAATGTGAGATTGGAAAATGATATTAATGAATCAAATGGAGAAATTCAGGCTTATGGAATAGCAGGTTGGATAGATAATGATAATTCTATAATCATTTACGACCAGTTTGATATTTGGAAAGTTAATACTGAAAGTGGAGAATGTAAAAGACTTACAAACGGAAGAGAAAAAAATATTCGCTTTCGAGTTACAAATTTTGACAATAATGTTTTTCCATTAGTAAATTTTGATGGCAGGATGGGCAAAACATTAAATCTTGAAAAAGGTATGATAATTAAAGCGCAGGGATTGGATGCAAGTTCAGGTTATTATTTATGGACTAATAAATTGGGACTTCAAGAAATTATTAATAAACAAAGCAAAATTGATCAACTTTTGAGTGCAAATAATGTCATAGTTTACCGTGAGCAAAGCTTTGATCTTCCTCCAAGAATCATAAAGCGATTAACAAAACAAAACGAGAATATTCTCTTTCAAAGTAATCAACACCAAGAAAATTATTATTGGGGTAAAGCCGAACCTATATCATATAAAATTTCTAATGGAACGATATTAAATGGGATACTCTATTATCCTGCAGGTTTTAATCCGGAAAAAAAGTATCCAATGATTGTTCGGATTTATGAAAAGCAATTTGAAAATTTACATTCATATATTTTGCCTGAAAAATATCCTTCAACTGGGTTTAATATAACCAACTTTACCTCTGATGGATATTTTGTATTTCTACCCGACATTGAATATGAAATAGGGAAAGTAGGAATGTCAGCTGTGGAATGTGTAACATCCGCCGTAAATAAAGTAAAGGAATTTGAATATATATCAGATGATAAAATAGGATTGATTGGCCATTCCTTCGGCGGATACGAAACTAATTTCATAATTACACAAACAGATCTATTTGCTGCTGCTGTATCCAGTGCGGGAGTAGCTGACTTAGTATCTTTTTATCTCAATCTCAATTGGGTTACAGGTAAACCAGATATTTGGCGTTTTAAAAATCAAATATGGAGAATGGACAAATCATTATTTGAAGACAGAAATGCTTATTATGTTAATTCACCAATCTCCTTTGTTGAAAACATCAAAACACCATTATTGTCCTGGACAGGAGAAGAAGATTATCAAGTAAATTGGCATCAAAGTATATCATGGTATTTGGCATTAAGAAAGCTAAATAAAAACCATACATTGATTATTTATCCAACAGAATCACATGTTCTATTGAAAAATGAAAACCAAGGGGATTTATCTAAAAGGATCAAAGACTGGTTCGAGTATTATTTAAAAGAAAAGCCTCCAGCAAATTGGATTAAAGAAAAGAATTGAAAGTTAAATAAATGATGCGGTTATTTCAAAACCGCATCATTCTTACCTACTACAAAAATTAGTTATTGAGGTCTAAACAATGGACTTACACATACAGTACCTACCTTTAGTTGAGCAATTTCACTATCGGTATCATTGTAATTTACTCGACAAAATTCACTTGATGGGGTATCTGAGCAAGCAACCATTTGGTTGCACGGATTCCCTAAAACATCATGAACCCATCCGGTAATGGGAGCAGCATCTTCAGACGCCTCTTGCATAGACATCATTCCAAAAGCACCTGCAATTCCCAATAAAAAGATCATTACTGGAAACAATTTGTTTAAAATTTGTGTTTTCATAATAAAAACTTTTTTAATTAACGATCTACTCTTTCACAGGTTTTCGATCTTACCCCTGATACCGGCCAGTATATCTTTAATTTTTTATGTTGTATTCCAATGCATTTTTAAGGATGCCTTTTAGTTTATACATCATCAATTGATTATCAATAATCACATAAATTTTTTGTGATGTAATTAGCATTCTGGTCATCTTTTTCCCATTTAACCCTGCTATGTAAAAACTAAACAGGTAGATTCTTTTTTCTAAATCATAAACATCAATTGTAGATGACATTTCCCAAGCTTTTTTACTATCATGTTTTCCGCGAAGTGCAGAATTCACAAAAAGAAGATTATTGTAAGCAGTACCCGAATTGTTTACTGAAAGTGGAGGGGCTGACATCATTCTTTCTTCTCCCAATCGAGCGAATTTAATATGTGCATGACTTATAGTATCAATTGTATTTCCTCTATAAATTAGACTCGTCTTTTTGTCAGCAACTATAAACTGATTTCTATATCTATATAAATAAATTATCTGAGAAAGTACATTGTTGTAAATCAAGGTTCCATCCGTATCAAATATTCCATCACCCTTAATTTGCTTTTGTAAAAGTTCAGGAGACAATTTTATTTTTGGTGGATTACCAAATTCTAATACTCCCAAAACATTTTCTCCGGATTCAGCAAGATTACTTCGAAATCCGAAAGCATTTGAATCGATCGGTTCTGCAATAGTAAAATATGGTGAACTCTCTAATTTCAATTTGGCTTTCCAATCAGTAATTTTTCCACCATAAATACAAGGTACACTTCCATCCAATAAATAAAAATACGGAGGTGTTACCCGAAGTTGAACTGACCGAAATCTAAAGTTACTCTTCTCAGGTTGAATTTTTATTTCCTGTATATTATTAAGTGCTGTATCAATTGCCAAAACATGCAAAGGAGCAGTATTGTTACCTAAGTAAATTTTTCCTTCATCATTCCCTGCAAAATAATACGAGTTGAATTTGAGATCAATTTGTTTCTCATATTCAACAATATGAGGAGGAAAACTACGAATGAAAGGATTGTCTTTCTGCATAATTCTTTCTGATGAAATATATAGAATCCAGACTACTCCAACTCCTATTGAACTTGAGATTAGCAAAAGATAAAATAATGATTTTGGTTTCATGCTACTGTATTAAATTAGTTACTTATCAAATACCATTTTCTTAATTGTGTACGCATGAGAATCAATCCCAATAAGGCCAATATTACAAAAAGGCCGTTAAATATTAAATGTTCAGTCCATTCCAACTTTTCTAAAACTCCACCACATGAACATGGCACATATGAGCTATAATTCAACATAATAAAAATATAAGCAGTAAACATGAGCATTAATATATATCCTGCATACATTCCCCAAAATCTTAGCCTATTAAATAGTAATAAAACAGCTATAAAAATTTCTAATAACGGTACTAACCAGACAAACCATTCTGCATAAGCGCCAATTAATGGTGACTGCCCAAGCTGAAGGCGAAAATTCTCATAGTCCAAAAGTTTACTAACTGAAGCATATACGAATAGGAGTATATACAAATAACTTATGACTTTAATTATTGAGTTTTTCGTAGAGATACTTATTTTCATTTCAATTCCTTTTTATTAATCTAATCTTTTAATGAGAGGTAATAACTAAACCGTTATTGTTTGATAATCAAAATTATAGAATGAATTTCTAAGTACTATTGCTAAAAAGTAGCCATTATTTGTCAAAAATGTACTCTAAATGTTAAATTTTAGATACTTTTGATTTTGAGAATTTAATTTATACAACTATACCAAAACCAAGCATAAATTATTAATTCTTAATCAAATATTTTTAAAGCCAAATCTTAACATCTACCCAATTAAGGGTGTATTGGAAATTGTATCGTATTTAAGCTTCCTATGCAATCTAGATCTTCTAAAAAATGGTTCGACATTCCGTCAGTGAAGGCTACAAAATAAAACCCTAAGTATTTTCTTAGGGTTTTTTCTTTTTCATATTGTGCCCAAACGGAGGATTTATGATGTTAGATCATCTCCTCATTTTACTGATTTCAGTCTTTATATTTTGTATTTCTTTAAGTAAAACGGAAAGATCCGAATCTGCTTCCGGAATTTCCTTACTGCTGAACGAATGAAATCTCCAGATTTCGAGGATGTCATTTACCTCAACTGTATAAGGTTCATAAACCTGATTCATCGACTCCAGAAGAAAAGTCCGGTCTTTTTGGAGTGTTACCATCTTAAAAACAAAATCCTGATTGCTTTTCAAAATGACAATACAGGGCGTTTTGGGTTTGATATCCTGCCAGTCTTTGATGTATTCTCCGGTAATGTCAGTATTTTCAGGAAAAGGCAGCATGGAATCTCCTTCTGTCGGGAAGATTCTGAACGTTCCTTGTTTGGGTAAATTGGGAACTGAATATTTAGGCAAAGAAGCGATGTAGTCCGGATCATGAAAACCGGACAGATAGCCGGCTTTGGCTTTTACCGGAACATACTCCACATTTTCATTGTTCTCCTTATCAACCGTAATGGCCAACACCCGTAAATTCCCTCCTTTGATGTAAATATCATTTCCGGCTTCCAGTTCTCTCAGCTTTAATTCCCCCAATTGGGACAAGTCAATTTTTATCAAAGTATCCAGGCTCATTTTGAAGTGGGCAGAAAACTTTAACATATCCTCAATGGAAGGTGATTTGGTTTGCCCGGTTTCTATGCAATTCAGCTTGGAACGAGTCATGGAGAGCTTTTGCGACAGTTGTTCTTGGGTCAACTTTTGTCTGATGCGTAAAAATTTAACATTACTTCCGAAAAAAATATTTGTTTTCATTCTTTCTTATTGTTTAAATTGTAGTCAGTCATTTGACTAAATTATAGTCAAAATTAATGAATTTTTTAATATGGAACGACATATCGTGCATTGTGATTTGGATTCTTTTTTTGTGAGCGTAGAACGTTTGCAGAACAGCAATCTTCTAGGCAAACCTGTTCTGATTGGCGGAAAAAGCGACCGCGCTGTGGTGGCTTCTTGCAGCTATGAAGCCCGAAAGTTTGGCATTCATTCCGCCATGCCCATGAGACTTGCGCTTCGGTTATGTCCTGACGCTATCGTGGTGCAGGGTGATCATGATTCTTATTCCTATCATTCCAATATTGTCACGGAAATCATAAAAGAAAACGTCCCGTTGTTTGAAAAGGCGAGCATTGATGAACATTATTTCGACCTGACGGGCATGGATAAATTTTTTGGTTGTTGGAAATGGGCTCAAGAACTCCGCCAACGCATCATCACCCAAACAGGGTTGCCCATTTCTTTTGGTTTATCGGTCAATAAAACCACTTCCAAAATTGCTACCGGGCAAGCCAAACCCTGCGGAGAATTGAAAGTAGACAGCGGAACGGAAAAAAATTTCCTTGCTCCCCTATCTATCCGGAAAATACCGATGGTAGGAGATAAAACCTACACCCAACTGCGAAATATGGGCATTTCCAAATGTCTGACTTTACAACAAATGGAGGTTTTTACCATGCAAAAGGTGCTGGGAGAAAACGGAATCAGCATCTGGAAAAAAGCCAATGGACTGGATAATTCACCCGTTGTCGCCTTTCACGAACAGAAAAGCATGAGCAAAGAAACGACTTATCAGAACGATACCATCGACATGGATTTGCTCAAAAAAACATTGGCCGGAATGGTCAATGAACTCGCATTTGATTTACGGAAAGAACAAAAGCTCACCGGATGCATCACCCTTAAAATCCGATACAGCAATTTTGACACCCACACCAAACAATTAAGGATTCCTTATACCAACTCTGACCGGGTTATCCATGAAAAAGTACACGAATTGTTTGGAAAACTCTATAGTCGGAGAATGCTCATTCGGCTGATTGGCATAAAATTCAGCCATCTGATTACCGGAAATTACCAAACCGATTTATTCAATGACAATGAAAAGGATTTGAAACTAGCTTTTGCAATGGACAAGATACGGTTCCAACATGGTTTTAAGTCCGTATCCAGAGGAGGTTTATTTATCAAGGAAAAAGAAGACAAACATGCTGTTGAACCTGCATAGCTATTATAGTTTACGATATGGCACGCTCAGTTTGGAAAACCTGATCCAAGGGATGCTTCATGGTGGTTATGATACAGCGGTTCTCACAGACATCAACAACAGCTCTGCCATTCTGGATTTCATTCGACTGGGAAAAGAAGCGGGTTTAAATCCTTTGGCAGGCATGGAATTCCGAAACGGAGATGAATTGCTCTACATAGGAATTGCCCAAAATGAAATCGGGTTCAAGGAATTGAATGAATGGATGACGCTTCACAATAAAGAGAAGCGTTTGCTACCCAAAATCGCTCCGGAATTCAAAAAGGCATTTGTAATTTATCCGTATGGAAGTCAGAATCCGGATCAGCTTCGGGATTATGAGTTCATCGGAATACGTCCTTCGCAGCGAAACAAAATCCGATTAGAATCTGCTTCAAATTTAGAACGCTATGTGATCCTCTCACCTGTTTCCTTTACCCGGGAAAATCATACACTTCACAAACAACTGCGCGCCATTGACCATAATATTTTGATTTCACAATTGGAAACTCATCAGTTTGCTCAAGTTGATGAACGATTTGTTTCTAAAGCCAAATTGATGGAAGCCTATCGGGAATTTCCAAAATTGATTGCCAATACCAATAAATTACTTTCTCAATGCAGCTTTGATTTTGATTTCAAAGAAGTTAAAAACAAGAAAACTTTTACCACAAGCCGTCATGATGATAAGCAATTGCTCCGAAAATACACGATGGACGGATTTTCCAATCGTTATCAATCCACAGACAAAATAGCGTTGGAGCGCGTTCAGAAAGAATTGGAAATCATAGACAACCTCAACTTTTCAAGTTATTTTTTAATCACGGATGATATCTGCCGTTATGCCCGCAACAGACAATTTGAATATGTAGGAAGAGGAAGCGGTGCCAATAGTGTAGTGGCTTATTGCCTAGGGATTACAGATGTTTGCCCGATTGAATTGGATTTATATTTTGAACGTTTTCTGAATCCCAAACGCAAATCGCCTCCCGACTTTGACATTGATTTTTCATGGAAAGAAAGGGATGATATGTATGATTATATTTTTGCCCGTTACGGTTCTCAAAATACGGCACTCATGGGTACGATGAGCACTTTTCGTTCACGAAGCATCCTACGTGAACTAGGAAAAATATACGGGCTTCCCAAGGCCGAAATTGACCGTTTGGTGCACGAACCTCAAAATATACTCAACAAAAACGAGGTTACCAATATGATTCTCAGCGTTTACAACCGAATGGCCGATTTTCCTAACCAACGCTCCATCCATGCCAGCGGTGTGTTGATTTCAGAATTACCCGTTACGACTTATTGCGCTTTGGATTATCCGCCAAAAGGATTGCCTACTGCCCAGATTGACATGTACACGGCTGAAGACATCGGCTTTGAGAAATTTGATATTTTGAGTCAAAGAGGAATCGGACATATCAAAGACTGTAAGGAAATCATCAGACTCAATACAGGAAAGGAAATCAGCACCGACAATCCACATCGGTTCTTTGAAGATGAAAAGATTGCAGAACAACTAAAATCAGCCAACAGCATCGGCTGTTTTTATATTGAAAGCCCTGCTATGCGCCAGCTTTTAACCAAACTCAGATGCGATAATTACCTGACCCTTGTCGCAGCCAGCTCTATCATCCGTCCCGGCGTAGCTTCTTCAGGTATGATGAAAGCTTATATCGAAAGGCATCATGATCCTGAAAAAGTGATTTATCCGCATCCGGTTTTTGAACAACAATTAAAGGAAACTTATGGGGTGATGGTCTATCAGGAAGACGTGATGAAAATCGGACATCACTATGGCGGATTGGATTTGGCAGATGCCGATGTTTTGAGAAGAATGATGAGCGGAAAATACAGACATGTCAACCATTTAATCGAAATAAAGGATAAATTTTTTAACCATTGCAGAAAAATGAATTATCCCGAAGCTACTTCCCATGAAATCTGGAGGCAGATGGAAAGTTTTGCCGGCTATTCATTTAACAAAGCACACAGTGCCAGTTTCGCAGTGGAAAGCTATCAGAGTTTGTTTCTGAAAACCTATTTTCCCAAAGAGTTTATGGTAGCAGTACTCAACAATTACGGCGGATTTTACACCCGAAAAGTCTATGTCAACGAAGCCAAAAAATCAGGAGCCAACATCTGTCTGCCTTGTGTAAACAAAAGTATTTACGGCACTACCATTTATGGAGATGACATCTATTTGGGGTTTGACGGAATTCTGAATTTTGAGACCCAATTGGCCCAAAGAATTGTAGAAGAACGGGAGCAAAACGGCGAATATACCGGAATTGAGAATTTCATTCTGCGAACAGGAGCGGGATTGGAACAAGTTGTAATCCTGATTCGTTGTAATGCCTTTAGGTTTCTCCATGTAGGTAAAAAAGAATTGTTATGGGAAGTCCATTTGCTGCTCAGTGGACATTTACCCAAAAACAATAGTATCTCTCTTTTTGAAACAGCTTCGGAAAAGCCGGTTTTGCCTCCATTGGAGTATTCCATACTGGAAGATATTTATGATGAAATAGAACTCCTCGGTTTTCCTGCTTCCAGCTCTTTGTTTGATTTGGCCAAATCGGATTTTAAAGGAGATGCTTTGGCTTCTGAAATGAGTCAATATGAAGGGAAAATCATCCGCATGGTCGGGGATTTTGTAGCCGATAAAACTTCCCGCACCAAAAACAAACAGACCATGAAATTCGGAACTTTTTTCGATGCCAACGGAGATTTTTTCGATACAGTACATTTTCCGCCTTCGCTTGCGAAATATCCGCTTCGCGGTTCCGGATTGTATTTGCTGGAAGGGAAAATAACCGTAGACTTTGGCTGTCCTGCGTTGGAAGTAATAAGATGTGGTAAAATGCCATTAAAACAAGACCCGAGGACGGAATAAAAAGAATAAACCTTAATGAATGATAGGTTTATTTATCAAATTCATTGGGAAATTCTTTCTTTACCAAATGAATTTTTTCCTCTACTGCCTTTTGCAAATTAACCTGATAAAGTCCAACTCTCTTACCGATTTCTTCATCAAAAGCACCATAGATTCTGGCTGCCAAAATCCCTGCATTTTTTGCAGCATTTAAAGCAACGGTTGCCACGGGAATTCCGTTTGGCATCTGTAAAATAGACAAAATCGAATCCCATCCATCGATGGAATTGGATGATTTGATAGGAACACCAACCACCGGCAATGAAGTCAAAGAAGCAACCATTCCCGGAAGATGAGCGGCGCCACCTGCTCCTGCGATGATGACTTTCAGTCCCCGGCTTTTGGCAGATTTTGCATATTCAACCATGCGTTCCGGCGTCCGATGTGCCGAGACGATGGTTAATTCGTAGTCAATTCCGAATTCATCCAGAATTTCCGCCGCTTGTTTCATAATTGGCAAATCGCTGTCACTTCCCATGATGATTCCTACCATAATTTCAGTTTCAAGTTTAATGTTTTAAGTTTAGCTGCTTGCTACAACTCTTACTGTTTTATTTACTTTTTCTATGTTGGATTTTAATCGTTCCAAATCATCGTCGACCAAAGTCACATGTCCCATTTTTCTACCCGGACGCGTTTCTTCCTTTGCATACCAATGCAAATAAACACCCGGTATTTCCAACATTTCATTTAAATTTTCGATTTGAGCCAATCCTGTTTCTCCCTCGGCTCCAATCAGATTGACCATTGCAGAAGTTGCGTAAAGTTCTGTGCTTCCCAATGGCAATCCCGCCAAAACCCGAAGCATCTGATCAAACTGCGAACTTTTTGCGGCTTCAATCGTCGAATGTCCGCTGTTATGCACCCGACAAGCGGTTTCATTTACCCAAATGGTTCCGTTTTTGTTCAAAAACATTTCGACGGCAAAAACGCCCGGAGAATTAAAATCGGAAACGACTTTTCGGGCAATTTTTTCTGCTTCCACAGCATGAGATTCGGCTAAATTACCCGGAACCAATAAATAATCGAGTAGATTATAATCGGGATTAAAAACCAATTCCACTACCGGATAATTCACCAGATTACCATGATCGTCCGCAACCACCACCACTGCAATTTCCTTTTCCAAATCAGCCGGTGTTTCATAAATGGACGGAACCCGGAGTATTTTTTCGATTTCGTTTCGGGAATTTAAATACTGGACTCCTCTCCCATCAAATCCGCCTTTATTGGCTTTTTGAAAAAGAGGAAATTCCGTTACCACACAAATCAGATCTTTCCAATTTTCCAATTCGAAATAAGGTGCAGTCGGAATTTGATTGTCCA
>Ga0079224_100011525_pt1 | contig 12183 bp, 14 predicted proteins | sample Stecom2015_FD_80414 | JGI IMG/M metagenome (GOLD analysis project Ga0079224, IMG submission 80414) | Agricultural soil microbial communities from Utah to study Nitrogen management - Steer compost 2015 | ecosystem: Environmental > Terrestrial > Soil > Agricultural land | place: USA: Utah... | reverse complement strand
CGTCGACTGGTACATGGACGGCAAGCTCAACATCGACGACCTGATCACCCACACCATGCCCCTGGAGCGCATCAACGAAGCCTTCGACCTCATGCACGAAGGCAAGTCCATCCGCTCCGTCGTGGTTTACTAAGGAGGCCATTCATGGCTTTGGAAACGGTCGCCGAGAACCGCTGTTTCGACGGCATTCAAGGCGTCTACACTCACACCTCGGACCTCTGTAACGGGCCCATGCGCTTTGCCCTCTATCGGCCGCCACAGGCGCTGGCCGGCAAAGCCTGCCCCGTCGTAACCTTTTTGTCGGGTTTGACCTGCACGGAAGAGAACTTTACCGTGAAGGCGGGTGCCCAGCGGGTCGCCGCCGAGTTGGGCATCATCCTGGTGGCGCCCGATACCTCGCCGCGCGGCCAGAACCTTCCCGGCGAAGACGAGAGCTACGATTTTGGCAGCGGCGCTGGTTTCTACCTGGATGCTACCCAGGAGCCCTGGTCAAAAGCGTACAGGATGTACAGCTACATCACCCAGGAACTGCCTGAGGTGCTGAAAGCGAACTTTGAGGCCGACTGGCAGCGCCAGGGCATCACCGGCCACTCCATGGGTGGACATGGCGCCCTGACCATTCACTTGAAGCATCCCGACGTCTATCGGTCAGTATCTGCTTTCTCGCCGATCGTGGCGCCGATGCAGGTGCCTTGGGGGCAAAAGGCCTTCACGGGGTATCTGGGTGAAGATCAGGAAGCCTGGAAGGCGTACGACGCCAGCGAGCTGGTACGCGCACGGCCCTCCAAGGCCAAGATCCTGATCGATCAGGGCACGGCCGACAATTTCCTCAAGGAACAGCTTCGGCCCGAGCTATTCGAGAAGGCTTGTGAAGAAGCGGGTCAGTCCCTGCAGCTTCGAATGCAGGAAGGCTATGACCACTCCTATTTCTTCATCGCGACCTTCATCGAAGATCATCTCCGTCATCACGCCGGCGCGCTGACGGCCTAGCCAATGCAATCCATGCGGCAGGAATCACATTCCTGCCGCATTGGAGGCTCAGCCGTAACACATTTCAGATCTAGCTTGGAACTCACGGAGACTTCCCCTCTCTGTCAGAGGCTTGCCGGTCGGCCTCGTCTTGCCCCCAAGTACTGACCGGGATGCTTAGCGGCCGTCGGCTTTCCCGACGGCCGCTTTTTCATGACTCCGCGCTTTCGCGGGAAACAGCCTTGGGCCGCGCCCCTGTGATCTGCTATCAGGCGCGCCATGGGGACTCCTAACGACATGGCGACCGGTGACGAGAGTCTGCCCGCGCGCCAACTGGAAGCGCGGGAGCTGGGCTGCCTTCGCGGCGGCTGGCCGATTTTCGCTGGCGTGACTTTCGCGCTCTCGGCCGGCGAAGCGCTTGTACTGGTCGGTACCAACGGTTCTGGAAAATCAAGTTTGCTTCGCTTGCTGGCAGGCTACCTTCCCGTGGCTGCTGGCGAGCTGCTCTGGCGCGGCGTGCCGCTGAGCAAGGATCCGGATCTGCATCGGTCCCGCACGCGCTACCTGGGTCACCTTGACGCCATCAAGGCAGCGCTGACGCCGCGCGAAGACCTCAGTTTCTGGGCACAGCTCCACGCTCAGTCCGATCGTCGGGTAGAAGCGGCGCTGGCCGCCTTCTCCTTGCAGGAACTCGCGGATCGCCCAGGACGCATGCTTTCTGCCGGTCAACGACGGCGGCTTGCTCTAGCGCGCCTTACGGTGTCTCCAGCCCCGCTGTGGCTGCTGGACGAGCCTACGGTGGGATTGGATACCGCCTCTCAAAAGGCATTGGTTGCAGCAATCGCCCGCCACCGGGCAGCCGGGGGCATGCTGATCATGGCGACTCATCAGGCGCTTCCCGGCGTCACTGACGCGGCCCAGCGTCTCGATATGAACCGCTACCGCCCACTGCCGCCGGACCCCGAGGCGCTTCTCCTATGAAATCCTGGCTTGCCCTGATCGGTCGGGACCTTCGCTTGGCGTGGCGCCAGCGGGGCGATCTCTTCATGGCGGTTTCCTTCTTCCTGCTCGTCGCCGCGCTCTTTCCCTTCGCCCTGGGCCCGGAACCAAATCTGCTGCTTCGCATCGGGCCCGGCGTGGTCTGGGTCGCGGCTCTGCTTGCCTTGTTACTGAGCCTGGAGCGCCTTTTTGCGCTGGAGCAGGAGGACGGGAGCCTCGATCTCCTCCTGCTGTCTCCCCTACCCGCCGAGGCCATCGTACTGGCAAAGGCGGCCAGCCACTGGCTCACCACCGGCCTCCCGCTGGTGCTTGCAGCACCGATCGTGGCCTTGATCTATAACCTGCCCTTCGACGGCTATGGGGTTCTGCTGCTAAGCCTCCTGCTCGGCACGGCTTCCCTATCCTTGTTCGGCGCAACCGGCGCCGCCTTGTGTCTCGGGGCCCGGCGCGGCGGCGTGCTTTTGCCCCTTCTCGTCTTGCCGCTGGCGGTGCCGGTACTCATCTTCGGGACCGCCGCGGTAGATGCGATGCTTGCGGGATTGGCCGCCCGACCCCACCTCTTGTTGCTGTCAGCGCTGCTTCTGCTCGCGCTCCCGATCGCGGCCTTTGCAGGTGCGGCGGGTCTGCGACAGGCGGCGGAATGACGCGCCCCCGCGGCCCCTGTGGTGCTGGACCTGATGGGGTGGAAGGTCCATTTTATGCACAGCTTTATGCACAGTCGGCCTAGACGATAAGAGTGCAGCCCTAAAGGCTGCCTACAGCTTTCGACAAGCAGCCAGTGACAGATACGACAAGCACGACCTCACGCTTCCATAGACTTGCAAACCCCGGCCGGTTCTTGCGGTTTGCCGACGCCATCTATCCGTGGTGTTTTGCGGCCATGACGCTCTGCTTCCTGGTTGGCCTGGCCTGGGCGCTCGTCTTTTCCCCGGCTGACTACCAGCAGGGCGATACGGTGCGCATCATGTACGTGCACGTGCCGGCGGCCTGGATGGCGCTCTTCGTCTATCTTAACCTGGCACTGGCAGGCGCTTCCTTGCTGATCTGGCGGCATCCCCTGGCCGGGGTCGCGGCCGAGGCTTGCGCGCCGATCGGTGCCTGCTTCACCTTTCTAGCGTTGGCGACCGGCTCGCTGTGGGGCAAGCCCATGTGGGGCACCTGGTGGGTTTGGGACGCACGGCTGACGTCAGTCCTGATTCTCTTCTTCCTTTATCTGGGGTACATGGCCCTGACCAATGCCTTCGAGGACCAGGAGCGCGGCCGACGAGCGGGCGCCGTCTTGGCGCTTGTCGGTGTAATCAACCTGCCGATAATCAAGTTCTCCGTCGACTGGTGGAATACGCTGCATCAGCCCGCCAGTATAAGCCGGATCGGAACGCCCGCCATTCACAGCAGCATGCTCTGGCCGCTGCTGATCATGGCGCTGGCCTTTACCTTTTTCTTCATCGTCGTCCTGATCCAACGCATGCGTGGTGAACTCGTTGCCGCTCGCCTGCGCGCCCTGGGTCGTCTTTCGGTGGAGGGACGTTAATGGCAGAGTTCTTCGCGATGGGCGGCTATGCCGGCTACGTTTGGGGCAGCTATCTGCTTACCGCCATCATCTTGCTTGCCCTCTTCACCGTGTCACAGCGCAACCTGCGGCGCCGCCAACGGGAACTGGAAGCATTACGCGCGCTTGCACCGCATCGACGCGAGCGAAGGAGAGTTGAGAAGGAGGAGAGAGCGTGACCCGTAAGCGCCGTCGCATGATGATGCTGGGCCTCGGCCTGCTCTCGCTTGGAGCCGCCGCCGCGCTCGCCCTCACAGCTTTCGAGGACAACCTCCTGTTCTTCTATTCGCCCTCCGATTTGCACGCTGAGGTACCTCCCACCGGGCGGCTCCTACGTATCGGCGGGATCGTCGAAGAAGGATCCGTCGAACGGGCTGACAACGGCGTTGTTTCATTCCGGGTCACCGACTTCGTTCAGACCGTGCCCGTCAGCTACCGCGGTATTCTGCCGGACCTCTTTCGCGAGGGGCAGGGAATTGTTGCCCAGGGCAGCCTGACCGATGGCGGCCTCTTCCAGGCTGAAGAGGTGCTTGCCCGCCATGACGAGAACTATATGCCGTCGGAGGTCGCTGATGCCCTGGAGCGCGCCGGCGTTTGGCGGCCTGAGTCCGGTGAAGCCCCGTCCAGCAGCACCGGAGGCTAACGCATGATCCCTGAACTGGGACATTTCGCGTTAATCCTCGCCCTAGTGATTGCTCTGGTTCAGGGGACGCTTCCGCTCTTCGGCGCTGCGCGCGGGCGGGTCGAGTGGATGGAAGTGGCGAAGCCGGCCGCATTTCTACAGTGCGCAGCTACGGTAATTGCCTTCGCGGCCCTTACCTGGTCCTACGTCGTCAGCGATTTTACCGTCCTGAACGTCGTTCAGAACTCCCACTCCGCCAAGCCGATGCTGTACAAGGTGACCGGAGTCTGGGGCAACCACGAAGGCTCCTTGCTTCTCTGGGTCTTGATCCTCACGATCTTCGGGGCTGCCGTCGCAGCTTTCGGGCGCAACCTGCCGCCAAGCCTGAAGGCTCGCGTGCTTGGGGTGCAGGCGTGGGTCGCCATCGGCTTCTTTTCCTTTACCCTCCTGACCTCCAATCCTTTCGAGCGGGTCTGGCCGCCGCCGCTTGACGGCAACGACCTCAATCCACTGCTTCAGGACCCCGGCCTCGCCTTTCATCCACCCCTGCTCTACCTGGGCTATGTGGGCTTCTCCATGGCCTTCTCCTTTGCGATCGCCGCCTTGCTGGAGGGCCGGGTGGATCCCGCCTGGGCACGCTGGGTGCGGCCCTGGACCCTCGCGGCCTGGATCTTCCTGACGGGCGGGATCGCGCTGGGAAGCTGGTGGGCCTACTACGAACTGGGCTGGGGCGGCTGGTGGTTCTGGGATCCGGTGGAGAACGTCTCCTTCATGCCGTGGCTGCTCGGCACGGCGCTGCTGCACTCCGCCATCGTGGTGGAAAAGCGCGACGCCTTGAAGATCTGGACGATCCTGCTCGCGATCCTGACCTTCTCCCTCTCTCTGCTCGGTACCTTCGTGGTGCGTTCCGGCGTTCTGACGTCGGTCCATGCCTTCGCGGTGGATCCGGAGCGCGGCCTCTACATCCTGCTACTGCTGACCATCGCGGTCGGCGGTTCGCTCGCCCTTTTTGCCTGGCGCGCGCCAAGCCTCAAGGCAGGCGGCCTCTTCGCACCGGTCAGTCGCGAGGGCGGCTTGGTGCTGAACAACCTGCTGCTCGCCACGGCAACGGTGACGGTGCTTCTGGGGACCTTCTATCCGCTCTTCGTGGAGGCCTTTACTGGCGGCCGTATCTCTGTCGGACCACCCTACTTCAACGCCACCTTCCTGCCGATCATGCTGCCGCTCGTCGCGGTGATGGCGGTGGGGCCGCTGCTTGCCTGGAAGCGAGCGGATCTGGCCGGGGTGTTAGGCCGCCTCAAGTTTGTGGCGCTCTTCGCAGTGCTGGCCGGGCTCGCCACCTGGTACCTCCAAAACGGCGGGCCCGCTCTGGCGGCTCTGGCCATGGCGCTGGCGGTCTGGCTGTTCCTTGCCACGCTCTGGGAACTGGCCGAGCGCCTGCGCCTCTTCTCGGCACCTCTCGGTGATAGCTGGAAACGCGCGCGAGGCCTGCCGCGCGCCGCTTACGGCATGAGTCTCGCCCATGCGGGGCTCGCCGTGGCGATGGCAGGCATGATCGGTTCTTCTGCCTGGAAGCAAGAAGAGGTGCGGCTGGTGCAGCCTGGCGATGTAGTGGCTCTCGGCGGCTATGAGTTCCGCTTTGAGGGGGCGCGGCAAGTACGCGGCCCGAACTATCTGAGCGACACCGCACCGCTCACCCTGCTCCGCGACGGACGAGAAGTCGGCACCCTCTACCCGGAGCGGCGTTTCTATCCGGTTCAGCAGATGCACACAACGCAGGCGGCGATCCGCACCAACGGCCTCTATGACCTCTACGCCGTGATCGGTGACCCGCAACCTGGAGGCGGATGGGTCTTGCGGATTTACCTGGAGCCACTGGTTCCCTGGATCTGGTTCGGTGCCGGCTTCATGGCTTTGGGCGGCCTGGTGTCCTTGAGCGATCGGCGTCTACGGGTGGGCGCGCCTCGTCGGGCACGCCCTGCTGTAACGCAGCCAGTCCCCGCCGAGTGACAAGACGCCGATCATGAAACGCCTGCTTTTCATTCTGCCGCTGCTTATCTTTGCGATTGGTGCCGCCTTCCTCTACTGGGGCCTCAATCCGGAGCGAGATCCCGCCGCCATCCCCTCCGTGCTCATCGACGAGCCCGCACCTCAGTTCGAGCTGCCGCCCATTGAAGCCAGCGCTACGCCAGGCCTCTCCACAGCTGATCTAGCCAACGGCCAGATCACGGTGGTCAACATCTTTGCTTCCTGGTGCCTCCCGTGTCGCGCGGAGCATCCGCTGCTTGTGGATCTGGCAGAACAACGGGATGTTCGACTCGTCGGCATCAACTACAAGGACAAGCCCGAGGATGCCCTGGCCTGGCTCGAGGAGCTGGGAAATCCCTATGAGGCCATTGGGGCCGATGAGAACGGACGAGCCGGCATCGAATGGGGCATCTCCGGCGTGCCTGAGACATTCATCCTGGATCGCGAGGGCACCATCCGCTACCGCCACGTCGGTCCCATTCACGCCGTGGAACTGGATGACGTCATTCTGCCAATACTGGAGCGCCTGCAGTGAGAGTTCTGCTGGCTGTCCTGCTGCTTTCGTTTGCGCTGCCACTGGCTGCCCAGGAGCCAAGGTTGGAAGACCCGGCTCTTGAGGCTCGCGCGCGCGACCTACAACGCGAAATTCGCTGCGTCGTTTGTCAGAACGAATCCATCGATTCTTCGCAGGCCGGGATTGCGCGTGACCTGCGGGAGCTTGTGCGGGAACGCCTGGCTGCCGGCGATAGCGATGAAGAAGTGCGAGAGTTCCTGGTCGAGCGCTACGGCGACTACGTGCTCTTCCGTCCACCGATGCGCTCGGACACCTGGGTTCTCTGGTTCGGCCCGGCGATTGTGCTTCTTATTGGCGCCGCCGGCATAGCTCTGGCAGTGGCGCGCCGCCGCAAGCAAGGCGCCACGGCACCTGATGTCCTAAAGCCCGAAGAGGATGCGCGCCTGGCCCGCCTCCTGGCGGAAGAAGCGGGCGGCAAGGAAAGGCGCTCATGAGCTGGCTTCTCTGGGCATTGGCGGCACTTCTCACCACGCTGAGCGTGGGACTGCTTCTGCACCCGCTCCTGCGGCGGCGCAATCGGCAGGAAGAGGCGCCCGAAGCGCAGGACGCCAGTGCCTACGACATTTCCATTTATCGCGATCAGCTCGCAGAGATCGATCAGGATCAAGCGCGCGGCGTTTTGACGGAAGCCGAGGCCGGCGCCGCGCGGCTCGAGGTTCAGCGCCGGCTCCTCGCGGCCGATCGTCGGCGCGAACAAGCGGTCGGACGCCCCAAGCCTCTGCCACGGCGCAGGGTTTCAGCTGCGGCCAGTCTCTTGATCCTCATCCTCGTGCCGCTTGCGACGGTGGGTCTCTATCTCTGGCTCGGCCAACCTGAGACCACCAGCGTGCCGATCGCCAGCCGCGGCGCTGAGTTCGAACGCCTGGCGGAAATGCGCGCCATGACCGACCAACTGCGCGTGCGATTGGCCGACAGCCCAGATGATCCCCGCGGCTGGGAGCTGCTTGCCCGCGCGGAAAGCGAACTGGGCGATTGGCAGGGCGCAGCGGAGGCCTATCGAGAAGCCTTGAGCCGCAGCCCCAGCCCATCGGCTGATCTGCAGTCGGCACTGGGAGAAGCCATTACCGCGGCGGGGGGCGGCACGGTCACGCCTGAAGCCAAGACGGCGTTCCAGCGCGCTCTTGAAATCGACCCTCAGGACCCCCGCGCTCGCTACTATCAGGGCCTGTGGCTACAGCAGGCGGGTCAAGTTCGAGAAGCCCTGGATAGCTGGCTGGAACTGGCTGCTTCCACCCCGAGGGACGCCGGCTGGCGGCCGCTGTTGCGCCAGCAGATCGTTGGCGCCGCGGAACAGCTGGGCCTGCCGATCGCCGAGCTTCGTATCCCTGAGGGGACCGCCCCGGAAAGTGATTTGCCGGCGGCCGCGGCTGGCGTGGAAGACATGTCGCCGGAGGAACGCCAAGCCTTCGTGCGATCCATGGTCGAGGGCCTCGCGTCTCGTCTTGAGGAGAACCCGGAAGACCTGGACGGCTGGCTGCGACTGGTGCAGGCACGGCTGGTGCTCGGCGAAACAGAAGAGGCTTTGGCGGCCCTACGCCGGGCGGAGCCCCTGGTACAGGACCTGCCGCCAGACGATCAGCGCCGCGCGGCCGTGGAAGAAGGTTTGCGCCTCTTGGGCGAAGGTTCCTGATCCCCCTCTTCCCGCTGCATCCTGTTCGTCCGGACCTGCCATCACCGTCTCTGAGCCATTCCCATCTGATCTAAAACTTCTTGGTTCAGATTAAGCACGATCCGGTCTAACGTCTGGAGAGCCACTGGAATGGCCACTTCCAGTGCGAGAGGAGAGAAGGTGCCCAGTCCAGTGAAGGTGCAAACCGCGCCCGCCCTGCTTGTTGAAGACGTACACAAGTCCTTCGCATCGCTAGAAGTGCTGAAGGGCGTCAGCCTGTCTGCCGAAGAAGGTGATGTCATTGCGCTGATCGGTGCAAGCGGCTCCGGCAAGTCGACGCTGCTGCGCTGTATCAACCTGCTGGAAATCCCTGATTCCGGGCGCGTTCTGCTACGTGGAGAGCTGCTGAAGATGACCCGCGATCGCCGCGGGCGCATCAAGCCGGCGGATTGGCGCCAGGTCGACCGCCTGCGCAGCCGCCTGGGCATGGTTTTCCAGTCCTTCAATCTCTGGACCCATATGACGATCCTGCAGAACGTCATCGAAGCACCGGTACATGTGCTGAAGGAGCCGAAGCGGGCAGCAACCGATAAGGCGATGGCGTTGCTGGAGAAGGTTGGGATTGCCGACAAGGCCCAGGCTTATCCCGCCCAGCTTTCCGGCGGCCAGCAACAGCGTGCGGCGATTGCGCGGGCCCTGGCCATGGAGCCGGATATCATGTTGTTTGACGAGCCGACTTCTGCGCTCGACCCCGAGTTGGTTGGGGAAGTGCTGCGGGTGATGCAGCAATTGGCGCAGGAAGGGCGGACGATGATCATCGTGACGCATGAGATGGCCTTTGCCCGAGAGGTGGCAAGTCGGGTGATCTTCCTGCACAAGGGGCGTATTGAAGAAGAGGGACCGCCGGAGCAGGTTTTCGGCAATCCTTCTTCGGAGCGATGCAGACAATTCCTTGCTTCCCACCTCGATCGTCAAAGGAATGGGATGCCGGAAGGTCAGCACGCACAGGCGTCTATTAGCTTCTGACCGAAAAAGGGGGATTAAAGTGATGGAGAAATACATGTTGGGGGTATTGGCAGCAGGTGCTCTTGCGATGTCCGCTGGACCCCTCTCCGCTCAGGAAACCGTTCGTATCGGTTCAGAGGGCGCCTACCCGCCGTTCAATTTCATTGATTCCGACGGCAACCTGGCAGGTTTCGACATCGATATCGCCAATGCTCTCTGCGACGCTGCGGGCTTCGAGTGCGAGTTCGTGGTTCAGGACTGGGATGGCATTATCCCGGGTCTTCTCGCCCGCCGCTACGACGCCATCATCGCTTCCATGTCGATAACCGAGGAGCGCAAACAGGTTGTCGATTTCACGGACAAGTACTACGCGACACCAGCAAAGTTCGTGAAGGCGGAAGACCGGGAGCTTGAGATACCGGAGGATATCGAGGAGGCCAATGAGGTTCTTTCGGGGATGAGCGTCGGCGTCCAGCGCGCGACCATTCACGAGAACTTCCTGCGCGACAACTTTCCGGACATCGACATCAGCGTCTACGCCTCCCAGGACGAGGCCAACCTTGATCTCGCCAACGGCCGCGTCGACCTGGTGATGGCTGATTCAGTCGTCTTGCTGGAAGGCTTCCTGGAGACGGAGGAAGGCGCCGGCTATCACTTCGTCGGCCCCGACTACTTTGAGGAAGAGTGGCACGGTGAAGGGATCGGCATTGCGATCCGCAAGGGTGAGGATGATCTGCGGGAGGCCTTCAACAACGCGATCCAGCAGATCCGCGAGGAAGGCACCTACCAGGAGATCAACGCGAAGTATTTCGACTTCGACGTCTACGGTGAGTAGTTCCTGATGGTCAGGGGGTGCCTGCATCGGCCTCGCGGTGCGCACCCCCCTAACGCTGGGACAGAGTCAACCGCCAGGGCCTCGCTTTAGCGGCAACAATTCTTGCGGGGAAGCAGACGGAAAGATGAGTGGTGCCTGATCTGCACGGCTATGGCTGGATGCTCTTGCGAGGGCTCGAACTCACCCTCCTCGTCGGCCTGGCAGCTCTTTTTCTGGCCATTCTGCTTGGACTGCTGGGCGCCTGGGGAAAGTCTTCGACATCGCCCATAGCGCGTTCTCTCGCCGCTACCTACACGACCGTGGTGCGCGGGGTTCCCGAACTCCTGCTGATCTTGCTGGTCTACTACGGCACGCCGACACTCATTCAGAACCTGTCCCTGCAGTGGGGCTATCCGGTTTTCATCGACCTCGATCCCTTCTGGGCAGGTACGCTGACACTCGGCTTTATCTATGGCGCCTTTGCCACCGAGGTTTTCCGAGGCGCATTTCAGTCAATTCCGCCGGGGCAGCTTGAAGCCGCGCGTGCGATTGGGATGAGCCGCAGCCTGGCTTTCCGCCGCATCGTGCTGCCACAGGTATGGCGCTTCGCGCTTCCGGGGCTAGGCAATGTCTGGATGGTACTGATCAAGGCAACCGCCCTGATATCAATCATTCAGTTAGACGAGCTGATGCGCTCGGCGCAGATCGCCGTTGCCGCAACGAAGCTTCCCTTTACCTTCTACTTCATCGCTTCGCTGTTCTACCTGAGCATCACGCTGGTTTCGATCCTGCTACAGCAGCGCTTCGAAGCCTGGGCCAATCGCGGCACTCAACGGGCGTGACAGCATGAACTTGAGCCTCGTCATAAACTCTCTCCCTCAGCTTCTGAGCGGCCTGCTGATCACCCTGGAGATCACGGCGCTGGCCCTGGCTATTGGGCTCGCGCTGGCTGTCCCTCTTGCCCTGATGCGACTCTCCAAAAACTTCCTGGTGCGCGCACCCGTCTACGGCTTCATTTTCTACTTTCGTGGGACACCGCTGCTGGTCCAGCTTTTCCTGGTCTACTACGGCTCCGGGCAGTTCCGACCGGAACTTGAGGCGCTGGGACTCTGGACCTTTTTTCGTGAAGCCTACTTCTGCGCAGTTTTCACGCTGACCCTGAATACGGCCGCCTACACCGCAGAGATCCTGCGCGGCGCCATTCAGGCCGTGCCCTATGGGGAAATCGAGGCGGCCCGTGCCATGGGCATGAGCCGTAGCCTGCTCTATCGACGCATCATTCTGCCCAAGGCTTTTCGCATTGCGCTGCCGGCCTACTCCAACGAAGTCGTTTTCCTCTTCCAGGCCACCTCGCTTGTCTCGATCATCACCCTCCTCGTCCTGACCGGAGTGGCCCGGGTGCTGGTTGCCAGAACCTTCGCTGTCTACGAGCTCTACATCGCGGCCGGCCTCATCTATCTCGCCTGCACCTATCTCATCCTCTGGATCTTCCGCAGGGTGGAGCAGCGGCTATTCGCCCACCTTCGGCGACCCGAAGCCGAAAAAGCAAAGAAACTTACCGGAGCTGCCCTTCCCTGAATTATCGCTTTTCGGAAGATTGTGCAGTCTCTGCGCGAGAGTACTTGATTCAGCTTTCTCCATAAGGAAGGTTGTTTACAACAAGCCCTGCTGACGGCGCGACGACAGGGCATTCGGAGGTAGGGGAGAACATGTCAGGCGGTCCGGGAGCCTATGAGAAGATCAGGGCCAGCTTCCGTTGGCAGGTTCCGACCCAATTCAATATCGGGACGGACATATGCCGCTGGGCCGATGGGACCGGACGAACAGCCCTGATCTTCGTCGATGAAACGGGCGCGGCGCGGCACTACAGCTTCGATGACCTCGAACGCCTGAGCAACAAGTTCGCGAACACCCTGGTGGCGGGTGGGCTACATCCGCTAGACAGAATTGCCATTCTCCTCCCCCAGTCTCCGGAAGTGCCGATCGGTCACGCGGCCGCCTTCAAGGCCGGATT
>Ga0079224_100011523_pt1 | contig 12184 bp, 6 predicted proteins | sample Stecom2015_FD_80414 | JGI IMG/M metagenome (GOLD analysis project Ga0079224, IMG submission 80414) | Agricultural soil microbial communities from Utah to study Nitrogen management - Steer compost 2015 | ecosystem: Environmental > Terrestrial > Soil > Agricultural land | place: USA: Utah... | reverse complement strand
TGATCGCTTCCGGTGAAATACAAGATCGTTTGGCCCCGATAATAACATAATTCCACATCGGACGCATTGCTCTCAGGAACTCCCGGATCAAGCAGGGGAATATTTCGGATAGATGGATCGAAAGTAATAAACGGCCGGTCTTCGGGTGCGTCTTCCCAATGAATAAGATCTTTCGATCGTGTTATACGGGTCTCATAGCCCCCTCGCAGCGCTTCGAGATAGAGGGTATAATAGTAGTTACCCTCATAGTACAAAGCTGGCCCACCAACATACTTGTCCGTTCCGTAGAGCGCGCCGGGAATATCCTTCCAGACTTTCAGGTCATTGGACTCCATATAGCGGAAGGTGAAAGGCTTCCATCTGGGATCGTTCGTTTCGTAAAGAAGAACAAACTTGTCCTTTCCTCTGCAGACCGCTGTATTATAGAAAAACTCATTTTCCGACGCCTTTAGTACAGTAACTGGTTCCGTCCATGTTTTAAGGTCAGTCGAACTTGTCATCGAAATCTCAGTGATGTTCCTCCACGGTTTACCCTCTCCGTAATTGCCAGCAAAGATGTAAACCGTACCATTCCAGGAGAGCACTGTTCCAAAGGCATGGTTCTTGAGCGCCACACTCACAATCTCGTTCTTCGCGACATCTCTAATGCGCACTTCATCTTCGTGAAAATAATCACCGGGCTTTGCGCCGTCTACATCCCAGAAGCGTTGGTTGTTTTCCAAGACATACAACCGTCCATCAAAAACAAAAGGGGACGCTTCAACCACCGGCGACCCCAGTCGCCCTTGTTTCACAATAGGATTCTTCCAACCCTTCTGTGCGAGGGACCCAAATCCGGAACATAGTAGTATCAAGAACAAAAGCAGGCGATTCATCAAATTCATCATCGAGTAATTTCAATAAAGGTTCAATAGTCGGTAAAAGATTACTAGTCTTCCATTTTATATTCCAGTCGGTACTCGTGAAGCGAATCACGGTATGTCCCAGTAGAGAAAACGGATACTGCATATATTGCTGATCCGGATACTCGGTTTACGAGGGCTAGCAACTACTCACACAAATAGCGTTCTCTGCCGGAGCGAACGTTGTATCCTCAACCAGCCATCATGGCCTTCACCATTAAATACTTAAACTAGATTCCCCTCTCCCATTTACTTGGGAGCAATCCTCTGTGTTTATCAACAAAAGATTTACTGGACGCAACCCACTAGACTGATCCCAACTTTAAAAAAAGCAGACCTGAGCAACCGCCCACAACCCTGCAAGCATATTCACCCATTATTAAAAATTCCGTGGGATTCCCAACATCGCCTCATGGAATTGTTTGGGTGAGTTGTTTACCACTGTCTTGAAGGTAATCGGAGATTGCACCTCTGCGTTGCTTTGTTTCACCACATAACGCTCTCCCTTGCTAGTTGCAAACGCTATCACGCCACCCGGACGCTTGTCAGAACGAACGGAAGCACCGTCTGCACGGGTAATTACCACACTCTTGTCGGTCCACGGGTTGACCAATCGACATTCCCCCCCAACATTGCTTACAATCTCGACTGGTGCAATCTGGCCGGTCGAATCCAGGCGTGCTGAAATACGGAATGCGCCCTCAGCGTGCAATGTAAACGCAATTTCCTTGCCTTTCCACGAATCCGGGATTGCCGGAAATATGCGAATGACCGACTCGTGACTTTGCATAAGCATCTCATTGACTGCGGCACCCAGGATGCCCAAAGGCTCCAACCCACATTGCACAAAAGGCTTTGCGGGCAACCCAGACTTGCCCCCATTGTTCACATATCTTGAGCGCGCATCGTAAAGATAATCCCGTTGCGCGCTCAGGGAGGGATTCTTTAATGAATCCGCATAGACACTGAGCAAGTACCAATGATCCAGGTTGTAGAACAACCCGTTGGGGAAATGCTGCAAACGCCGGATAGTATTCGTAACAATACGCAACGCATGGTCCCCTTTGCCGAGTCGGGCTGCCACGATTGCATTTGGAGTGATCGCATTCTTTTCGTCAGGATGATGGTCGATAATCCGCGCGGCGGCGGCAAATTCTCGGGTTCCTACGTTGTAAAGACCGATAACGCTTGCCGGAAATACCAATGAAGTGTTTGCGCTGAAATGGGCAAGCCAACTTCCGTGATCATCACGATCAGGGTAGATCGATCCGTCCGTTCGGTAGCCTAGGCGATACACCTCCCCTACCCCTTTCACGAAATCTATCGGAGCATCCCAAAGATGATCGAGGACATAACGCCATTGCGTTCGCTTATCTTTGTCGACACCAAGCACCTCCGATGCTGTTATGCACTTTTCAAATAAAAATTGGATCATCCCGAGATCGGTTATCGAGTTGACGAGATCGTTCGTCTCGGGACTCTCGTAGGGTTGCGTCGGCGACAGCCGAAACTTCTGTTCGCTTTCGCTCCAGGTCAATTTCTGCAAATAGAACTCCGCTGACTTTTTCATGAACGGATAGGCAGTTTCCTGGAGGAAACGTTGGTCTCTAGTGTATTGGAAATAATCCCAAAAGAACTTAGCAATTTGCGATGCGGGCGTGTAGTTATTAACCATGTCTGGTCGGTCCCAAAATTGCATCACGCCATCGTAAGTGTGTCCTTCGCTCCATAAAATTGCACCGGCTACACCACGTCGCTCTGCATGAGCCTCCGCTTGTGGTACCAGTCTTGTGTAGGCATCTAGATAGGGCTTCAGCAGGTCGGCGTCCCCACCTGGCAGAATTCCCCAGTAAAACTGTTGCATATTCCAATGGTGCGGTATCACCCAATTGCGGACGTCGTGGTTCCAAGTGAATATCCCGCCATTAAACAGAGTCGGATAGCGACCCCGTGATGAAGAAGCCAGTAAATAACGCTTGAAATAGTAGATATTCTCGATATAGTCATCCGGCAGGTGCACGAATGACCTCTTCCAGAAATTGCTCCACCAATCTGCGTGGTTCTCCCGGATAGCCTGGATATCCTGATCCCCAATTGCAGATAGCGTACGAAGACAATAGGACAAAGGATTGGGATTGTCTTGGTCACTTGCTACCGCAATCACAATGTAAAGCTTACCGTTAGTAAACCCATCCGTCGATAGTGATACCGAACGATTGTTGTTCTTCACGGCTTGCGCCGGCATTCCGATGACTTTGCAGGATACCGCAATTTCGGTGTCACTAAATCGCTCAACGAGGTAAATGACAGAGTCTGCCGTATGGGCAGTCGCCTTGCCCAGTCCGGCGCCCGCGTCACGGCTATATCCACCATACCAGCCTGGAAACGTCCGGCTGCCCCATCGTTCCAGCGTGACCTCTACGGAGGCCTTTCCCAGGACCTCTCCAACCTCCGACTTCTCACATTCGATCACCCAGACATTCTGATTTGCAGCAACGTATGCGTGGATGTCCGTACGCTGAAACGGTGTATGCGACGAAATACTTGCCTTAGCATCCAATAGCGACAATCGTCCTGTAAAATCATTCAGGTACAGCCAGTTCATCACGGGCGCCCCAAAGTCAATCTCGAGCTGTGCACACGAGCGCAGTACCTCACCGATCGACTCGCCACTACTCCGGTCGAAAGCGTCGCTCTTGTTGATTTGCATTCTGAGGCCAGTCGGTGTGCACCACATCATTCCGCCCAAGTCTCCATTTCCTAGAGGAATCCCTTCGAATCCTTCGTAGAAAGGTGCGTTGTAAATTATGTCGTGGCGGGCTGGATAAGTAGCGTCGACCTTGAATGGCTGCGCATTTACAACCAACCCGGTTCCCAACATTATCAGAACAATCCCTGCACTCACACTGCGCTTTACATCTATCATCTTGTCAATATTTTATTTAACTTTTCCCGAAACATTTCCAGGTTGCCACTTTGATCCGCTCGCCAATCAACCTCGCTGAGCATCCATAAATCGGTCTGTTCTGCCAAATCGAAGAACTCCGCGGCAACGCGACCTAGTGTCTCTGCATCTCCGTACCGCAGCCGCAACTGGCAGTACATGAGTGGTAATCGTGCCTCCTTTACCCTCAATAAAAGCGCAGGCTGATCAGCCACCAGTTTCTCTGCCTGGTCAAACAGTGTATTATAGTGCGCCACGAGCGCCTCACTCAGATAACCCTTGCGATGATGTTCAGGCTCCCCGTCTATCGACAATGGCAAACCAGACTTTCTCAATTCAGCATGCATCGTGTCGAAATACTGCTTGATCGGCTTAGCTGCTGGGCCATAGAAACCTTTCATAAAAGTATCAACCAGGGAATCAACATTCTGTTCTGGATCCCAGAGAAGTTTAGAGAGCACGTATGCGCGAAGCTCGGCAAATTCCCCACCCTTCTCCCTGTTGCCCTGAAGGAACACACCGGAGGCATGGTTCGTACGGTAGTAGTTGATGTTGGACTGAAAAGCGTCGAAGTTTGGGAACGGACTTACGAGGTTCTGAAATTGAACAACGTAATCCCAGATCAAAAAGTCATCGCTCATCGCCTTCCATTCGGCAAGGTCTTCGCGGAACTTGCGGTGCAGGTCACCATTCGCGATCGGCACGTTGCAACCAGCCCTGGAAGTCTCAATGTTACACAGTTGAATCACCACATTAGACCGCGGCCTGACCAACTTAGGCGGTTGCCTGCTATAGGTATACGACAGGGTTCCGATCTTCTTATCAGGAAAATAATCCGCTATCTGGTTAACTGCGTACAGAATACTGCCCATGTGAGATCCTTCCAGACTATCCACCCGGTGACACTCGTCACAGGTGCAAAAACCAGCGCCATCATTCTGGCTTACGCTCCAATAACGGTGTTCGGTGTCAGCCCAGATCGGCAAATCGCTTACCTCATTCTTCATCAAGTTTTCAAGGTTCTTGACAATGATCGGTACGATGTCCGGATTTGTAAGGCACAGCTGTGTACCATCTGGTTTTGGAGGAACACGTTTCCCATCAATAAAGGAAAAATACTCCGGATGAGTTTCGTAAAGCTCGGGATCGACCAACTGGTGAAACGAATGACACCAAAGGCCCCAACCGGCGTGATGTTCTCGCGTAATCACATTGCGTACCCCATTGATCAAGCCACGCCCATACGCACTTCCATTCAGCTTCAATTTGGCAGCAAAATCAGGATCACCTACGTCATAATAGTAAACCTCACGGTATTCAAATGCAGGCGTCTGTCTTGTGTAAACATCACGAAGCCTGATGTCGCGACGGATGGGGACATACTCGACAGTAGCTGAAAACCATTGACAACCGAGATATTCTTCGAGGAAAGTATATACCCCGTACAATACGCCCCGTCCGCCATCCGCCTGCACCCACAAATTTGCGCCCTGTTGCTTGATCACGAATCCGTCTGTTCCTAACCCCCGACATGTTGGGCAGTCTAGCGCACTTACTTTTGCCCCCTCCGGAATCATTACCAAAGCCGTGCTGTCGCCCAAGTCAACCTCACGCACCGGAATTGAAACATCTGTAATCTTAGCAATGTATCGCGCCAACTCCGTGGCTGCGTGTCGGACGACCGGCGGTGCCGTGTGGTCTACCTCAATAGCATATTGGGATTTACCATCAGCCACCAGATGAATATCTGTCGCAGACCCGCAACTAAAAACACAGGCGGCCACGAGCAAAACGGTCCAACGAATATTGAAAAAAGCCATTAGTTACTTAATTAAAACACACGTTATCGTATACTCTTCGGTGTTAACGCCATCTGCCGCTTTCACCAGGTAGCGGTGCGTGCCCGAGAAATCACCAAGCTTACCCAACACAGGAGCGTCGCCAATCGGGATTATCGTTGCTGCTGTTGAAATCGTAGCAACACCTACAATCGAAGATAGCGACACCTTCTCGCGTTCCTCCTCGGTGAAGTAGCCCGGAGAACCGACAGCCGGCACCGTGATCTGGCAAACAAGGTGATTTCCCTCCCTCGTGACGGATGTTGGCAGGGGAACGACGGCCAGCTGCTCTATGGGAGCAGCGTTCGGTTCCGCATGTTGCTGTTGAAAGACGAAACGATGCTCAAACCGCATATTGACGAGGTCCGTGCCAGACAGATTTTCAAGCTCATCCAAGCCCCACTCTATACAAGAGGTAAGGAGCATCGATGTACAAATCATGATTATATATTTCATAGCTGATTTCCTTTTACGATTTACCATCCTGGATTATTCGTTTGAATGTTAGGGTTATTAATGACCTCGCTTTCAGGAATAGGGAAGTACATCCTGCGCGGCCAGGAGAAAATGTAGTTGGTACCAAAGCCGTGTGTGTCTACAAACTCGTACGTACCGTCGGCCTGGATGTCGATCGCATGCGTACGCTTGTTCAGTTCAGGAACATTTGTCGCACCTTCTACACGTGCCCAACGTATCAGCGAGAAATAGCGGTCTCCCTCCAATACCAACTCAACGCGCCGTTCCAATTTATACCACTTCCAGAATTCGTCAGCAGATACTCCTGTCTCCAGAGGAGGCAGAGCTCCGTGATGAACCCTCGTCGCGTTCATTGCCTGAACAGCTTCGGCGATGCGCCCTTTGTTAGCCAATGCCTCGGCATAATTCAGATAAGCCTCTCCGAGCCGCAACAGCACATAACGGTACTGGAAATTTTGCTGATAGATGGGGCGGCGATTTGGATTCTCTTCGACCCATTTCCGCCAGATGTAACCGCTCTTTGTCATGTAAGGGTGGTTTTGAACGTTGTCCCAATACACGTTACCCTCCTGGTTGGTTACAATAAAGTTACCAAAGTAGTAAGCTGAGTCATGCACAATGGTCTGTGCGAAACGGGCATCGCGCGGTTGATCATACATTAGGTACGAGGTCGTGTCTTTACCTGCCGCCATCCAACGATGTGTTTCATTGTACTTCTTCGGTTTTCCATCCACCGGGTCGATAACCAGATAAGCATTAACGATTTCCTGCGAAGGGTGCGCTGAACACCAAGCATCGGTCGCCTGTGTAAACGCCGGGCCTTTGATATTCCGCCCGATAGGCGTCGGACATCCGATGTACATGGCCAGCAAATTGTCGGCCACCGTCTTGTTCGGTCCGTATGTCATGACAAACATCACTTCAGGCGATGTTAAAGGATAGTCGTAGTTTCCGAACATCTGATTGTAGTTCGGATCAATTGCCCAGTCACCTTCTTTGCCGTTGAGCAATGCTTCGCCTGCTGCAATAGCTTCATCCCAATTGCGCGCATCCACAGCGTGGCGCAGCAACAAGGCAAGCGCCGCACCTTTCGTAAAGCGTTCTTTGGGAGCTGAACTCGGAAGGTCAGGAATGGCCTTTTTCAGGTCATCGATAATAAACGCGTACGTATCGGCTTCTGAACTCCTCGGAAAGGCAAGATCCTCATTTGGTGCGAGTTTCCTGTCTACAATCATCAATCCTCCCCAACGACGCGCCATCCATCCATACACCAACGCACGCATGCATCGCGCCTCAGCGATGAATTGCTTTCTCAGGGGTTCGTTGTTCTGGAAGGCGCGATCACTGTTGAGTTCATCAATAATCAGACTGGCTCGTCTGATAACATCGTACTGGAAGTACGAGCCGATACGCGCCGGCAAATTGCTCGGCGAGAAGGCCTCCAATGCAACAGCGTTGTCATTTGTGTTGAGTACGTTATCCGTCCAAGTGTCGACCTCAAGGCAATCGGCAGAGCCACCAGACCTGCAGTAGGTTTTCGTGAGTCCCGCCCAATAAAGATTGCGGAGGACACTCTCCACAAGACCTTCATCACTCCAGATAATTTCTTCATTCATCGAATCCAAAGGTACTTTGTCCAAGTCCGACTTATCGCAGCCAGCCAACAACCCGAGGGCTACTGCCATGCATAAGCTTATCTTCAATGTTTTCATATTCAGATCGGGTTTAGAATGAACATGTAATGCCTACATTGTAGGCGCGTTGAATGGGGTAACCCATTGAACTTGCCGCATCGCCATCCCGTCCGTCCTCAGGGTCAATTTGATAACGACCGACATGGGAAAAGGTGAACAGGTTCAGGGCGCTCGCATAAACCTGCAACGAACGGAGAAAATTCCATTTACTCAAAACGGTCTGTTTCAAATCGTAACTCAGCCGGATGTTGCGTACGCGTAAGTAGCTTCCCTCCTTCAGCCAGTGCGTCGAGTTCACCTGGTTATTTCCCCCATTGATATCCACCGTCTCGGTGTAGCGCGGATAGAGAGCATCTGGATTGTCGAAACGCCAGAAGTCCTCACTACCTACCATTCCGATTTGGTTGGTAGCATACCGGCGCACAAATGACTCCAACAGAATGTGGCGCTTCCCTGTACCCTGGAGGAGTACATCCAATGAAAGTCCTTTCCAAGTAGCTCCGAGATCCAGTCCGTACATCAAATGCGGGAACTTGGGGCGCCCCTGACGAATCATGTCGTTGCCATCGATCACGCCGTCGCCATTGATGTCTTCGTAGCGAAGATCGCCGGGTCTGAGCGTCGTTGCTGCTTGCATACGGGGGTGGTCAAGGACCTCCTCCATGGTTTGGTAGTAGCCGTCGGCGACATACATGCGATCGTAGAACGACTTCTCATGTGTAAGGCGTGTCAACGGGTTCTTCAAAGAAGCCTCCGGCTCATCATACCGCCGTTCCCACAGCTCTTCATAGTGAACAGCGTTGGCACCTATACGATAGTCAACCGCTCCTTTTCGTTCCTGCCAGGACAGGGAGAACTCCCACCCCCCTCGGCGATGCGCCGAATTGGTTTTAATCTGAGGCAACGACTTGCCCAGCGGGGTCGAGTAAACATTCTGAGGAGACGCCAAGTAGCCCGTCGTCCGGTAGTAGAAATAATCGATTTCGCCACTCAGACGATTTTTCAACAGGCCGAATTCTAAACCGAGGTTGATTGTGTTTCTTGTATACCATGTCAAATCAGGACTGACGAGGTTACCTTCAACTAACGTAGGACGCCATGCACCATCTTCGAAGAAGTCGTTGCTATTGTTAAAGACAGCGAGGTATTGAAAGTTTCCAACGTTATCCAGACCGACGTTACCCCACGATGCCCTCAATTTCATGTCATCCAATATGCCACTCGCTCCATCCATGAACGATTCATCGCCAATGTTCCATCCTAGCGACACCGAAGGAAACAGGCCCCAGCGCTTGTCCTTGGGAAACTTATCGGAGCCGTCATACCTGAAGCTCGCTTCTATCATATAACGGGCATCGTAATCATAGTTGAGCCGGCCGATGAAACCACGGCGAGCATTCTCCGACTGTGATCCAGAGTTTGTTGCGGTAGAAGACGGCCCGGCGTTGAGCTGCTCAATGACCGCAGTCTGATATTCAGTTCGCCCTGCACCCAGGTAAGCATAGGTGTTAGCGAGTTCTTCGTACACGAAGGTCGCGTCGATCGTGTGTCGGTTAATTTCCTTGTTGTAGTTAGCACGGAGTTGCAATGTGTAGTCTTTATTGTATTCGGATAGCTGGTTGAGATGCGGCGGCCCCATGTCCTCTTTTTGATCCAGCACGTTGTACGACTGGCCGGTACCCATCGCATTTGCGAACCAATTCTTTCGGTCGCCCCGATACACACGGTAGTTGCTCATTACTGATGCTGTTAGCCCCTTTACTTTAGGTACACTCCAATCCATATTCAGCATCAGGTTCATATAGGAGTTATTTGAAATGCGGTATCCGCCGGCAGGATCGATCATCAGGTAGGGGTTTTCTGGTCCACCGCGAGGATTACCACTGGGAAGGAACAGATGTGCAAAGCTGTTTTGCCTATACAAGCCTGTCATAATTCCCCATACACTCTGAGGTGGTTCGCGCAAATCTTGTTGGTTCCATGACGCACTCGCTCGCGCCGACAATCCTATCTCTTTGAAATCCTGAGTAACGCTCAACCGCGCATTATATCGTTTGGAGTTGTATACATCGTTCTTTACGATTCCGTTTTGCTCTGCGAACCTGCCGGAGAGATGGTAGCGCGTATCACCGCTCGAACCAGAAATAGCTAGATCGTGAACTTGCGAAGGTGCGTAGTCCTCTAGAATGAGCTCGTTCCAATCCGTCTTGCCATACCAGGGGTTATTCCAAATACCTTTCTTAATAGAATCGAGTCTGGCAGGGTCCCACCGCAGCCCGCCGTTCTCATCAACATCCATGAATGTGACCCTCCCCCCGTTGTAATAGCTCGCCCGGTCCAAAGCTTCAGCGACCTCTTCGGGTTGTAAATAGCGGATGGGTGTCGTTGGGGTGGCAAATGTCACCGAACTATTATACGTTAGCCGGATACCGCCACTGCCCCGCTTGGTAGTAACAAGGACCACACCGTTACCCGCCCTTGCACCATATACGGCAGCGGCTGCAGCGTCCTTCAGGATTGTGTAACTCTCAATATCTGTTGGAGCAAGTCCTGCAAACTCCTGCTTGGTTGCGGGCACTCCATCAATGATATACAAGGGTTCACCACCTCCCCGGATAGAGATAGTCGGAAGTGTACCAGGTACCCCGCCCTGAACCATGGTAATCACACCTTTTGCCCTCCCGGTAAGCATCTCGATGGTGTTTGTAAACGGGTAGGTTGCCAACTCCTTCGCATCGACCTGCGTTACCGAACTCACGATCTTCTTTCTGGAAGACTCCCCATAGCCCACAACAATCACTTCACTCAGCGTCTGGAGATCCTCGGACAAAGTGACGTCAATGACCTGTCGACCGTTCACCGCAATCTCCTGGGAGATATACCCTACAAAAGAAAATACCAGCACCGCATCCGTTTCCGGAACGTTAATACTATACGCCCCGTTGATTTCCGTTACCTGCCCGGAAGTACTCCCTTTCAGAATGATGTTCACCCCCGGGAGCGCCTCCCCACTTTCATCGCTCACCTTCCCTGTCACCGTATGCTGGGCGACCAGCCCCGGCGGAAGGAACCCGGACAGCATACAGATCCAGAGACTCAACATCTTGAATTTGAATAATGTTACCTGCATAAGCTTTTTCGTTTAATAAAGGTTTATAATAGTCTCAAACCAGTATGTATTATTACGAATCAAAATTAAAGGATACGTCACCCCCACACCTTCCCTATTTTGCCCTATTTCGGCACTTATTAATCCAAAACAGAATTGGCTTGGACAAATAAGGTGGTCGCATGATGAACTCATCAACGATCGTTGAAAAACTTTCTAGGTACTAAAGAAATGTTCGAATCGGCATTTTTTTGACACTACAAGTAGATTTTAATAAGCACTTCTTTTATTTCGGGTGAAAATAAAGTATGTTGACAATTATGAAACCGCTACTAATCGACCTAGACTACTCCATTTTTGATTCGTTTATGATCAAAGAAATGAGCGTCCCTTACTTTACCAACACTCATCATTTCCATAAAGATTTCGAAATTGTCTACGTCAAAAAAAGTAATGGGAAACGGGTAATAGGTGATCACATCGGTAATTTTTGTGAAGGTGATATTGTCTTTGTTGGACCAGATCTTCCCCATGCATGGTTTAACGAAAGCACCTACTATGAGGAACGGGATGAATTTAAAGCAGAATCTGTGGTTATTTACCTTAAGAAGTCATGGCTTTACAACACAATTCTCCCTTTGCCTCAGACCAGTAAACTGAAAAAATTGTTGGAAAATGCCCATCGGGGAGTCTTTGTTTTTGGAAATACAGGGAGAGCAATTGGGAACATACTATCTAATCTGATTCACACCAAAGGGTTGAAACAGACTATTGATCTGTTACAAGTATTACACCTAATGTCAGAGTCCCAGGAGGTCGAACTACTGGCAAGTGTCAATTATCTCAATACGCATAGCAAGACCGAAACGGCACGCCTAAATCAAGTTTATGAATATATTATGAGAAATTTTTCCTCGGAAATCAATCTAGTTGACGCTGCAAATGTCGCAAATATGACAGCCAATGCGTTCAGTCGTTATTTCAAAAAACAAACGCAGAAGAACTTCTCTCAATTCGTGAACGAAATCCGCATAGGACATGCCTGCCAGCTATTGCATAAAAAAGACATGAGCATTTCTCAGGTATGCTATGAATCAGGTTACCAAAGCATTACGAACTTTAACAAATTCTTCAAACGAATTACCGGTAAAAGCCCAGTCGAATACCGGAAAGAAATCAATCGATGAAGCTTTCTACCCACACCGATATTCCTTTACAAT
>Ga0079224_100011522_pt1 | contig 12186 bp, 10 predicted proteins | sample Stecom2015_FD_80414 | JGI IMG/M metagenome (GOLD analysis project Ga0079224, IMG submission 80414) | Agricultural soil microbial communities from Utah to study Nitrogen management - Steer compost 2015 | ecosystem: Environmental > Terrestrial > Soil > Agricultural land | place: USA: Utah... | reverse complement strand
GCACCTGTGCCAGGGCTGGCTCGAGGGCTACACGCTCACCGGCCGCCACGGGCTGTTCAACTGCTACGAGGCCTTCACCCACATCGTCGACTCGATGTTCAACCAGCACGCCAAGTGGCTGGCGGTCGCCCGGCAGCTCCCGTGGCGGGAGCCGGTGCCGTCGTTCAACTACCTGCTCTCGAGCCACGTGTGGCGCCAGGACCACAACGGCTTCTCGCACCAGGACCCCGGCTTCCTCGACATCGTGGCCAACAAGGACCCGGCGGTGATCCGGATCTACCTGCCGCCGGACGCCAACACGCTGCTGTCGATCATGAACCACTGCCTGCGCTCGCAGGACTACGTGAACGTCGTCGTGGCCGGGAAGAACGAGATGCCGACCTGGCTCGACATGGACGCCGCCAACGCCCACTGCCGCGCCGGCGTCGGCCCCTGGGACTGGGCGTCGTCACCGGCCGTGGCCGCGGGCGACGAGCCCGACGTCGTGCTCGCCTGCTGCGGCGACGTCCCGACGCTCGAGACGCTGGCGGCCGCCGACCTGCTGCGCCGCCACCTGCCGTCGCTGAAGGTGCGGGTCGTCAACGTCGTCGACGTCATGCGCCTGCAGCCGCCGTCCGAGCACCCGCACGGACTGAGCGACACGGACTTCGACGCGGTGTTCACCCGCGACAAGCCGATCGTGTTCGCCTGGCACGGCTACCCGTCGCTGATCCACCAGCTGACCTACCGCCGCACCAACCACGGCAACCTGCACGTGCGGGGCTACAAGGAGAAGGGCACGACCACGACGCCCTTCGACATGGTCATGCTCAACGACCTCGACCGGTTCCACCTGGTGATCGACGTCATCGACCGGGTGCCGTCGCTGGGCACCGAGGCCGTCGAGCTGCGGGCCGAGATGGTGGCCCGGCGCATCGAGGCCCGGGACCACACCCGGCTGCGGGGCGAGGACGCCCCGTTCGTGCGCGACTGGGCGTGGCCCTACTGAGGCGGACCGCTCGGCCGGGGGCGATCGAGGGGAGGCGGCGGTGACCACCGAGCAGCGCGTGCCCGACGTCCGGCCGCGGCGTCACCGGTTGAGCAGCGCGGCCGGGCCACCGTCCCGGCCGCGCGACCTCAGCCCCCGCGAGCTCGGCTTCGAGCGCATGCCGGCGACCCGCTGGTTCAGCCCCGGGGTGCTCGCGGTCACCGGGCTCCACGCCGGGGTCACCACCGTCTTCGGGTCGTTCCTCGACAAGCGCGAGCTGCAGGCGTCTCGCCCGGTCGAGGCCGACCGCCGCTACGCCGGCTGGGACGAGGTGTGGATCGACTACGTGGCCGACACGGGCGACGGGTTCGCCGCCACCGCCACGGTCGCCACCACGGTGGCCCGGCCCCGCCTGCGCGTGGTCGGCGACGACGGCGCCGAGCTCGAGCTGCCCCGGGGCGACATCCTCGTCCTCGGCGGCGACGAGGTCTACCCGGTCGCCAGCACGTCGGGCTACGAGAACCGGCTCGAGGGGCCGTGGCGGGCGGCGCTGCCGTGGACCGACCCCGGGCCCCGGTCGCCCGAGCACCCGACGGTCTACGCGGTGCCGGGGAACCACGACTGGTACGACGGCCTGACCGGCTTCCTGCGCCAGTTCGGCCAGCACCGCTGGCTCGGCGGCTGGCGCAGCCACCAGACCCGGAGTTACTTCGCCGTGCAGCTACCGCACCGCTGGTGGCTGTGGGGTGTCGACATCCAGTCGGACGCCCTCATCGACGAGCCGCAGCTCGACTTCTTCACCCACGTGGCCTACGACCTCGCGCAGCCGGGCGACCGGCTCGTGCTGGCCACGGCGGTCCCGAGCTGGACCCGCCTCGAGACCGAGCCCCACGCCTACCGCAACCTCGCCTACCTCGAGCGGACGCTGCTGCGCCCCCGGGGCATCGAGCTGAAGCTCACGCTGGCGGGGGACCGGCACCACTACGCCCGCTACACCCACGAGGGCGACGACGACGAGGTCGGTCCCACGCACAAGATCACCGCGGGGGGCGGCGGCGCGTTCCTGCACCCCACCCACCAGCTGCCGGCACGGGCGCCGATCAGCGTCGACCCCGACGACCCGGGGGACACGACCGAGTACCGGCTCTCGGCCCGCTACCCGAGCGCGCGGCGGTCGCGCCTGCTGTCGCTGGCCGCGCTGCTGCTGCCGCTGCGGAACCCGAGCTTCGTCGTCGTCCCCGGCGCCGTGCACCTCATGGGGCTGTGGGCCGTGCAGTTCGGCCTGCGCACCCTCGACCGTGGCCCGGCCGGGTTCGCCGCGGCCGCCGAGGACTGGGGCTGGACCGACACGGCCGGCGGCATCTTCCGCAACCCGGTGTCCGCCGGCGCGCTGATCCTCCTGCTCGTGGCGCTGGCCGGCTTCGCCGAGGCGCCGCCGTGGGTACGGCGCCCGACCCTGCGCGCCCTCGCCCGGGTGGTCATGGGTGCCGCCCACCTGGCGATGCACGTCGTGGCCATGGCGACGGTGATCCTCGCGGCGATCACGCTCGCGGCGTCGGTCGCCGACCGGTTCTCCGGGGCGGCGGAGGCCTGGGTGTTCGGCACGGTGGCGAGCGTCTTCTGCCTCGTGGTCGGCGGCGTCGTCGGGTCGGTCGTCGTCGGCCTCTACCTCGCCGCGGCCATCGGGCTGCCCGGGCTGCGGGCCCACGCCAACGAGGCCTTCGCCGCGGCCCGCATCACGGGGTGGAAGAACTTCGTCCGCCTCCACGTGGCCCGTGACGGCTCACTGACCGTGCACGCCGTCGGCATCGACCGGTCGGTCCCCCGCCGGCGGTGGCGGGCCGTACCCGACGGGGCGCACACCGACCCGCACATCCGGCCCGCGGGCCGTCCGCCGCAGCCGCGGCTCGTCGACGAGGTGACGATCAGGTGACGGCCCCGGCCGCCGCGGCGCGCGGGCGCCCCGGTCAACGGTCGGGTTCCACCCGCTCGAGCCCGACCGTGCGGGCCCAGATGCGGCTGACCGTGCGGGCCATGGCGTCGACGTCGACGGGGTCGCCCCCGGCCTGCGGCAGCAGGTGGTCGTAGGCGACCCGGATGGTCATGGTCTGCAGCGCGACGGCGGTGGTCCAGGGGTCGATCCCGTCGCAGACCCCCTGCTCCTGGAGCCGGCGGATCCACCGGTCGGCCCGCTTGATCGCGCCGACGATGGTCGAGCGCCGGGCGCCCGCCACCTCGGGGTCGGCCGGCGCCACCTGCTCGATCGACCGCGCCACCACGGCGTTGTCGACGACGACCTGGAAGTAGGCCCGGCTGGCGTACTCGATGTCGCGGATCGGGTCGCCCTCGGTGTTGTCGGGGTCGCGCCGCGGCGCCCGCAGCATGGCGTCGAGCACCTCGGCCGCCACCTCGCGGAAGATCTCCTCCTTGGCGTCGAAGTACGTGTAGAAGGTGCCGTTGGCGACGCCGGCCCGGGCGGTGATGTCGACGATGCGGACGTCGGCGAAGGGCGTCTCGGCGAACACCTGGCGGGCCGCCTCGACCAGCGCGGCGCGCGTGCGACGACCACGCGCGGTGAGGATGCGACCCCCGGCGGCCGCGCCGGCACGCAGCTGGCCGTCGGCGCCATTGGGCACGGGATCGACCTGGATGTCCACGTCAGGAGGGTAGTGGGCGGGGGCGGGGCGGGAAGGGACTCCCCACCCCCACACCACGACCGGTGCTCAGGGGGCCCTCCGTCCCGTCGAGCGGCCGGGCACCGATGCCTGGGTGTGCCCGGCTCCGGCACCCCTCGCAGCGAGCGTGGTGGTCGGTCCTCTCGACGGCATGTGCTCCCCCTCAGCTCCCCAGCGGCCTTCACGCTACCTCGACATGAACATGGCGTCAAGTTCGTTTTGGGCCACCGCCGAGGCCGCTGCGGGCTACCGCGCGAAGCGTGGTGGTGACCGCGCGAGCTCGCTTTGTTACGGTTTCGCCGCACCGTCCGTCCCTGCCGCCGTCAGGGTCCGAACGCACGTACCTCCGAGGGAGGGTTGGTGGGCGTCCACAGCAAGGTCGTCCGGAGCTGGGTTGCCGGTCTCCTCGTCGCCGCGCTCGCCGCGACGCCGAGCGCGTCGGCGACCCCCAGCGGGCCCGGGCAGACGGGCCCCGACGACGACGAGGAGCGGGGCCCGCAGACCGAGTGGAGCGTCGACGACGTCGACGTCCTCGTCTCCACCGACGCCGACGCGGTCGACGCCGCCCTCGACGAGCTCAACACCGAGGTCAGCGAGCAGCTCGCCGCCTACCGCGAGGCCGAGGAGGCCGTGGCGGAGGCCACCGCGGCGCTCGCCAGCGCGGACGCCGCGCTGAACGACACCGAGCTGCGGATCGAGGAGACCGAGGTCGCGAGCGACGAGGTCGTCGTGCAGGCCTTCATCAACCCGCCGTCGGAGTCCGCGCTCGAGGTGCTCACCGCCGACTCGACCGTGGACGCCACGGTCAAGCGGGCGATCCTCGACATGGAGACCGACCGCCACGCGGCCTCGCTCACCGAGCTGCAGGAGGCGCTCGCCGACTACGAGGTCCTGAAGGCCGAGCAGGAGGAGGCCCGCAACGCGGCCGCCACCGCCCGCAGCGAGGCCGAGGCCCGCCTCGCCGACCTCGAGGCGTCGCTCAGCGCCCAGGCCGAGTTCGTCGCCGCGGTCGAGGCCGCGCTGCGCGACCAGTCCCTGCAGGCCGACACCTCCGATCCCGACGTCGCCGCCCGGCAGGCCGAGATCGCCGCGGCGCTCCAGGAGGCCAAGGAGGCCCGCGAGCTCGAGGAGGCCCTGCGGGCGGCCGAGGAGGCCCGCCGGCGCAAGATCGAGGCCGGGATCATGTTCTGCCCGGTCGCCGGCCCGGTGTCGTTCTCCGACACCTGGGGCGCGGCGCGCTCCGGCGGCCGCTCCCACAAGGGCGTCGACATGATGGCGTCCATCGGCACGCCCACGGTCGCCCCGGTCAGCGGTCGGGTCGAGCACCGCTCGACCAGCCTGGGCGGCCTCTCCTGGTACGTCTACGGCGACAACGGCAACACGTACTACGGCACGCACCTCTCGGCGTACGAGAACGTCGGCGCGGGGTGGGTCGAGGCCGGCACCGTCATCGGCTACGTCGGCGACAGCGGCAACGCCGCCGGCATCCCGCACCTCCACTTCGAGATCCACCCGGGCGGCGGCGCCGCCATCAACCCCTACCCGGCCACCTACGAGGCCTGCTTCGGCGGCGGCTGACCGCCGGACGGGCCGGCACGGCCGGTGCGATGTCACCGACCGCGCCTACCCTGCGGGGCATGAGCGGCACGGTCGACCTGGACGCCCTCGCGGCGCACGTGCGCGAGCTCGGGCCCGCCGCCTACCTGGTCAGCGTCGGTGACGGCCCGGCGCCCCACGTCGTCTCGGTCGAGGCGCGGTTCGAGGACGGGGCCCTCCGGGCGGCGGTCGGCCGGCACACGGCCGCGAACCTGGCGCAGCGGCCGGCGGCCACCTTCGTCTGGCCGCCGGCGGGGGGCGACCACAGCCTGATCGTCGACGGCACCGCGACGGTCGACCGGGACGGCGGGGTCGTCGCCGTCCGCCCGACCCGGGCCGTTCTGCACCGGGTGGCGGGCGCGCCCGCCGAGGTGCCCAGCTGCATCGCCCTCGAGCGCAGCTGACCGCTGCGACGTCGCCGCCGTGACCGGCTGACTATGGTTGCCGGTCAATGGGGATGGGCCCGGGGAGGACATCGGGGCCTCGTCGCGTCAGCGGTCGGCTGGGGGCCGCGGTCGTCGCCGCGGCGGCCGGCGCGGCCGTTGCCGTCGCGGCCGGACATCGACGCCGGCGGGCACGCGCCATCGCGCCGGCCGACGCCGTCGCGGGGCTGCCCGAGGAACTGGTCGGCCCGTCCGCGCCCGGCGCGCCGGCGGCCGATCCGGAGCCCACCGCCGACGGCCCGGACGTCGCGATCGACGAGCCGGAGGTGACCGCCGACGACCGGGACGTCGCGATCGACACCCCCGAGGTCACCGCCGGCGGCGCGGACGTCATCGCCGACCCGTCGCCACCGGTGGAGGTCCCCACGGGCACCACGTACCCACCGGACGAGCCGCCCACGACCGAGGGGGCCGGGGCGCCGGGCCGGCCCGCGCGACGGGTGTGGCCGGTCGCCGTCGCCGCGCTGGCGCTGGTGGCGGGCGGTGCCGGGTTGGCCGTGCTCGGCGGCTCGGGCGACCAGGACCGGCAGGCCGAGGCGACGGCCGACGCGGGCGAGACCGCGGCGTCGTCGACCACGACGACCACCGCCCCGGTGCCGACCGACCTCGTCCTCGCCGACGCCGCCGACCGGCTGGTCGCCGCGGGGTCGTTCCGCTACTCGGGCACGATCGACGCCACCGACGTCAGCCGGGCCCGCCCCATGCTGTGGCTGACCGTCCGGACCACGGTCACCGGCGAGGTGTCGACCGCCCTCGGCCGGTCCCACGAGGTGGCGACCGCCGACGACGGCCGCCTGTCCGAGACCGTGACCGCCGGCCCGGAGGTCTGGGGGCGCCGGGCGGACGGCCCCGAGGAGCTGGCCGCCGAGCCCTTCGAACGGGTGTGGGCCCTCTCCGGCGGCGACCCCGCCACCCGCGGCCTGGCGCTGCTGCCCACGTGGCTGGCGGCCGCGGTCGACCCCGTCGAGCTGGCGCCCGACGTCCTGGGCCGTCGCCAGGTGCAGGCGACCCTGCCCGCCGAGGTGCTGGGCGTCGTCGACCGCACCAGCGCCCCGGTCGACGCGACGCTCCTGCTGGTGCTCGACGAGGACGGCGACCCGGCCCGCGTCGAGATCACCTCGACGACCGAGGAGCCGTGGTTCCACGTGGCCGTCGACCTGACCGGGCTCGGCGACCCGGTCGCCATCGAACCGCCGCCGGGCGCGTGACCGCCCTGCGGCCGGGCCGCCGGGGCGGCGCCGGGACGCAGGGCGGTGCGGCGGGGCCGTCGGGCGCCTACAGCGGGATGCCGTAGTCGCGACAGTCGGGCTGGAAGCCCGGCACGTCGGGGCCGAGCTCGTTCAGCACGTTCTGGATCGCCGGCCCGTCGAAGGAGATCCCGATGTGACCCACCGGGTCGTCCGGGCACTGGTCCTGGATCAGGATGTTCTCGACGTTCGGCCCGTCGAGGAACGCCTGCGTGTAGGGCGTGACCACGATGTCGTGCCGGGTGGCGATGACCGTGTACTCGGGGCCGGGGACGGTGTCGCCGTCGCCGAAGAGGTCCTGCTGGAACGAGGAGCCGATCTCCTGCTGCACGAGCGACGGGGCGAGGACCCCGGCGAAGGCGTTGAACAGGCCGAGCAGGTTGAGCGCCTCGCCGATCTCGGTCAGCCCGCTGAGCGTCGTGCCGTGGTTGCTCGGCGCCAGCGCGACGAACTTGTGGACCTTCGACGCGCCGCCCAGCCGCTCGATGTAGTAGTGCGGCATCATCCCGCCCTGCGAGTGGCCGACGATGTCGACCTTCGACGCACCGGTGGTGAGGCGCACGAGCTCCACGAAGGCGGCCAGCTCCCGGGCCGAGCTCCGGATGTCGCCCAGCCCGGGGAACCGGCCGTTCAACGACAGGGCGTTCTCGCCGTAGGTGAGCGTGTAGACGCAGTAGCCGGCGTTGCGGAGCGTCGGTGCGATCGCCGCCCAGTTCAGGGCCGGCGCCTCGATGGTCCCGTGCACGAGCACGACCGGCCGGGGGTGTGCGGCGGTGGGCCGGCAGAACCAGTTGTTGGCGCCGGGCACGACCCGCGGCGCGACGAGCGTGTTGGCGATGCCGGTCTCGATGGTGCCGACCGGGACCGGGCGGGCACCGCCCGAGGGCACCGCCGCGGCGATCAGGCAGGTGACGGCAGCGAGCGCAGCGGCCAGCAGCCGCCTCGGCCGGTGCCGGCGGGTGCGGTGACGTGCTGTGGCGCGCGGCGCCGGGCGGACGAGTGGGTGCGACATCCGTTTCCCCCTCCCAGACGAGTGTCGGGAGGTTCTCTATTCACCGATCCGTCAATATGTCAAGCCTCAACCGTCGGAGGCGACGGGAGAGGTCCCGTCCTGCTGACCGGGCACGGCGGCCACCCGCGTCGGGGGCGCCGCGCCGCGTGGGCGTGGTAGCTTGCGGCGGTCCGCTGGGCACCGGGTGGGGTCGGGGCACCGGCCGGGGACGCCGACACCTCCGGGGGGACGGAGATGAGCGCAGCACCCACTGTCGACACGGCGGGCGGCGACCGCGCCCGCCGACAGGGCGGACGGGCCCGCCTGGGCCCGCGCCTGCCGACGTGGGTGCCGGTCGCCGCCGCCGTGCTCGCCGGCGCCGCGCTGTCGCTGCCCCGCATCGGGGTCCGCTCGCTGTGGCTCGACGAGGCCTACACCGTCGGCGCCACCGCCGAGCTGCTCGACACCTGGCGGGCCACCGGCGGCACCCAGGCGCTCTACTACGCCCTCGTCTGGCCGGTGGCGCAGGTGACCACCGACCCCGGCTGGCTCCGCCTGCCATCCGCGCTGTTCGGCCTCGCCGCCGTGGTCGCCGTCCACCACGTCGGCCGTCGCCTGGGCGGGCGGGCCGTGGGCGTGCTGACCGCGGCCGGCCTGGCCCTGTCCTGGGGCCTCGCCCGCTACTCCGTCGAGGCCCGGTCCTACACGCTCGCCCTGCTCCTCGTGTCGCTCAGCTGGCTGGCGCTCGTCGCCGCGGTTCAGGCCGGCGACGACGAGGCCGGCGCCCGCCGCTGGTGGCGCACCTACTTCGTGGCCGTGGCGCTGGTGCCGCTGGCCCACGGCCTGGCCACGCTCAACTACCTGGCCCAGCTCGCCGCCCTGGCCCTGGCGCCCGGCGACGGCCCCCGGTCGGTGCGGCGGGCGTCGCGCGTCGCACCGCTGCTGGCCGGCGAGCTGGCGGTCCTCTTCCTCCTCGGGGCGGCGGAGGTCGGCGACTGGGTCCCGCCGCTCAGCCTCGGCCAGCTGCGGGCGATCAAGCACCTCCTGCTCGGCCACGGGCCGCCGGGGACGGTGCTCGGCGTCCTCGCCGCGCTGGCCGTCCTCGACGTCGTGGTGCGGTACCTGCGCCGGCGGGACCGCGAGTCGTGGCTGCAGCTCCTGCCCGCCTTCTGGGCCCTGGGCCCGCCGGCCGTCGTCGTGGCCATCTCGCTCGTCCGGCCCTACGCCGCCGCGCGCTACGTGTTCCCGTCGCTGCCGGGCTTCCTGCTGCTCATCGCCGGGCTGCTCGTCCGGCACCTGGCCACGACCCGGCGGGCCGCGCTCGCCGGCGTCCTGCTCGCCCCGCTGCTGCTCGTCGACCAGCGGCACGTGACGACGAACGGCATCGAGGCGTGGCGCGAGCTGACCGCCTGCATCGCCGCCAACGCCGAGCCGGGCGACCGCCTCCTCACGGCCGCCGCGCACCGCTCGCCGCTCGACTACTACTGGCCCGACCACCCCGAGCTCGCCGGCGTCGAGCCGCTGTCCCCGCCGGAGCCCCTGGGCGAGGTGCGCCGGCTCTACGACTCCCTCACGCCCGAGCACGGGGACATCGTCGAGATCATGCTCGAGGACCCGACCGGGTCGGTCTGGTTCGTCGACCGGGGCGAGTTCGGGCGCGCCGCGATCGCCGGGCTGGCCTTCGACGCGGAGCTCATGCGCTCGTACCGGATCGCCGAACCGCCGTGGCACTTCGAGGGGTACCTCGTGCTCGCCCGCCTCGACCCGGTGGGCAGCGACCGCCCCCGGCAGGTCGCGCCCTGCGACACGGTCCCCCGCCCGGACGACGGCGGGTAGGCGGCGGCCGACCGGCGCCCGACGGCGCGGTGCCCGGCCGTCGTCAGCTGGTCATGCCGCCCAGGCCGACGAGGCCCCGGGCCAGCTCGATCTCGCCCATGTGGCGCAGGCCGTGCTGGTAGATCCAGCACTCCAGGGCGTCCAGCACGGTGATGCCCCGCTCGCCGGCCACGCGGGCGCTGAAGGTGTCGGCGAGGGTCGGCGGCAGGGGGTGGGGGACGAGCACCCGGTCGAGCTCGGCCGGGTCGAGCTGGTCGAGCCACCGCTCGGTGCGACCGAACACCGCCCGCTGGTACTCGCCGAACGCCTCGTAGTCGCCGATGCGCTGGTGGACCATCTCGTCGACGGTGCGCTCCTTGCCGTGGTCGTCGATGGCCATGCGCACCCGGGCCTGCCACTCGGCGTTCCACAGCACCGGTTCGCCGCTGATGACCGCGAACGAGACGTCCTGCATGTTCGTGTAGTGGAACAGCGAGAAGGCGATGGGCAGGACGCCCGGCCGCTCGAAGTGGTTGACGTGCTCCGGGCCCATCGTCGCCAGCGCGTCCGCGTACAGCGAGTGCATCGCCCGCATGCGCCGGCGGAGCGAGTCGAGCGCCAGGCTGCCGTCCGTGGTCGCCGCCATGCCGGCACCGTAGGTATTGTCATCCGACATGTCAATAGTTTAGGGTCACCGGCGTGAGCCGAGCGGCCGTGCCGACACCGACCACCGCCCCGCCGACCGACGGGCGCGCCCGGCGACGCGAGCGCAACCGGGAGGCGGTGGTGGCCGCGCTCCTCGAGCTCTACCGGGAGGGCCGCCTCCAGCCCTCGGCCGACGAGGTGGCGGAGCGGGCCGGCGTCTCCGTCCGGTCGGTGTTCCGCTACTTCGACGACACCGAGGCCATGGTCCGGGCCGGCATCACCCGCCAGCAGCAGCACCTCGCCCCGCTGTACGCGCTCGAGGTGCCCGCGGGCGTCCCCTTCACCGAGCGCCTGCGGCGCTTCGTCGACGCCCGGACCCGGCTGCTCGCCGGCATGGGCCCGGTGGGCCGAGTGGCCCGGGCCCTCGCCATCCGCCAGCCGCTCGTGGAGGCCGAGCTGGCCCGCATCCGGCAACGCCTCCGGGACCAGCTCACCGAGGTCTTCGCCCCCGAGCTCGCGACGCTGCCGCCCGCCGAGCGCACCGCAGCGGTGGCGGCGGCCGACGTCGCCAGCTCGTGGGAGGCGTACCACCTGATGACCGAGGACCAGGGCCTGACGCCCGACCAGGCCGCCGACGCCATGGCCCGCGCGCTCGCCCGCCTGCTCGCGCCGGGGAACGAGCGCTGATGCGGGGCTCCGAGCGGCGCGAGGTGGTCGTCGGCGTCCCCGCCGACGCGGCCTGGCAGGTCGTCGGCCGGCCCGAGCTGCTGCACCACTGGTTCCCCGGCATCGTCGACTGCCGGGTCGAGGGCGACCGCCGCACGGTCACGCTCGGCACCGGGCTCGAGCTGCACGAGCGCATCCTCACCGACGACCCGCTGCAGCGCCGCTTCCAGTACCGCATCGAGGGCGGCATGTTCCGCGAGCACCTGGCCACGATCGACGTCATCCCCCTGGACGCCGACCGGTGCCTGGTCACCTACGCCACCGACGCCGACCCGGCCGCGATGGCCGTCGTCATCGGCGGCGCGATGGCCGGTGCGCTGGCCGAGCTGCGCCGCCTGCTCGAGGGAGGGGAGGCCCCGTGGGCCGCAAGATCCTGTTCGTGACCACCGACCAGCAGCGCTACGACACCCTCGGCTGCAACGGCGCCGCCGTCGGCCGGACGCCGGTGCTCGACCGCCTCGCCGCCGAGGGCGTCCGGTACACGCGCGCCGTGCCGCAGTCGGTGGTCTGCATGCCGTCGCGGGCCACGATGCTCACCGGCCAGCACCCCGAGACCCACGGCGTGTGGATGAACGGCGTCGCCCTCCCCGTCGACGCCCCGTCGGTCGCCGCCGTGCTGCACCGCGCCGGGTACCGCACGGCGCTCATCGGCAAGCCGCACTTCGAGCCGTTCCTCGACCCCTTCGGCCGCTTCGTCGAGAACGGGCTCGCCGGTACCGGCCAGCCGACCGCCACCTCGCCCTGGGCCGACGGCACGACCGGGCCGCACCGCGGCTTCGAGCACCTGGAGTTCGCCACCCACACGCCGATGGGGCCGCTCCACTACGCCCGCTGGCTGCGCGAGCACCACCCCGAGGCGGTGGGCGGCTTCTACGCCGTCCTCGACGCGGAGCTCGAGGTCAACGCCGAGGGCGGCGGGGCCACCGGCGCGCCGCAGGTCAAGGACAACCCCATCCCACGGGAGTGGTACCACACCGACTGGGTCGCGGACCGCACGATCGCCTGGCTCGACGGCCTCGGCGACGACGAGGACTGGTTCTGCTGGATGAGCTTCCCCGACCCGCACCACCCGTGGGACCCG
>Ga0079224_100011521_pt1 | contig 12186 bp, 8 predicted proteins | sample Stecom2015_FD_80414 | JGI IMG/M metagenome (GOLD analysis project Ga0079224, IMG submission 80414) | Agricultural soil microbial communities from Utah to study Nitrogen management - Steer compost 2015 | ecosystem: Environmental > Terrestrial > Soil > Agricultural land | place: USA: Utah... | reverse complement strand
GCGAACCTTGTACATGTGTACCAGTTAGCTGTATTAAGGTATACAATAGATCCTTTTCTGTAATCACACCTACTAGTTTTTCATTACTTACAACTGGTAAGCAAGCAATTTCTCGATCATAAAAAATACGGGCAACCTCTTCAACAAAGTCCAGTGGATGAGCCGTGATTACAGGGCTACTCATAATGGAAGAAATCTCTTTATTTAATACATCCATATCTGGATTATTTGTGAAGATGGATGGACTTGCGTCTCGGATATCTCGATCGGATACAATTCCGATTACAAAATGGTCCTCATCTACAATTGGGATATGCCTGATTTTATGCTTAACTAATAACTGGTATGCTTTCTCAATTGGATCTGAAGGACTTAATGAGATTACATTTCGATTCATAATTTTTTCTACATGCATTATAAACCCTCCCTATAATTTCGAAACTGATGGCGTTTTAAAAAACGTAGCGTGTCAAATTGCTGTATCGATTCTTCTTTCACGTTAGAACCAATTCTAACCATTAAACAATTTGCTGGGTGTGAAATTATTTCAGGGTCATCTGTAGGGGCAGGTAGTAGCCCGCCAGATGCCATCATCTTTTCCATTACTTTTCGATATTCCCATATACTTAAACTTGTTCCTTTTAAATCCCAGTGCCAATAATATTCTGTTGAAATAATAATATAATTTTCCATATAAGGATCCATCATAGATACTCTTAGTAGGTTCGATGCGATTCCACTTCCTCGGTATTCAGGTATAACCTCAATTGCACCTAACTCTATCAAATCCTCCATCTGAAAAGTCGACCATCTTTCTAAAGGGTCTGGATAGAGGTAGGTTACATATCCAATGATGGTATCCTCTGTTCTTGCAATAATAATTCTGCCGTCAGCTAATGCAGCAATTTCTAGTAGTGCATGAAATTGCTTTGATGAGGGTCTAAATGATGTTAATTCTCGATGAAATTTATAGTTTTCGAGTGTTGATGCAGGGACAGGTCCCTCAATGATAACGTTGTTTGCTTGGTGTTCTATTCTATTGTAAGTTTTGATATGTTCCATTCTTTGTTCACCACTCAAATTTGTATTAGTTTTATTATACAAGATTATCGTTGTAATTTTTAGTCTTTTCTAGATAAATTTATTAAAGGTACTTATGAGCCATAGGAAACATGGCTTAATCTATTAGCGCATGTAGAATTTCTTAGTTACTTGATTTTCTATTAAAGTAAAGAAGGTAAATGAAATATATCAATATTCAGATTATTTATGTTACTATTAAAGCGGGTGATTTTAGATACAGTGGGGGAATGAAATGAAAAATAGTTGGGGGAATTGATTGATGTTAGGTAGAAAAATAGGCGAGGGTGGAAACTCGGATGTATTTGAGTGGGGGAATAACAATAGAATAATTAAATTAGCAAAACCAAATACTACTATGTTTGCATTAGAAAGGGAATTCAGGAACAGTCTGATTGTATGGAAAATGGGGTTATCTGTCCCGCAACCATATGAGGTTGTGGAGGTAGAAAATCGTCCTGGAATTGTATTTGAGCGAATTCACGGAGAACCGTTAAAAGAGCGCTTATTTAAAGGTTTTATGCAACATGTTCATGGAGGTCAATCAAACTTTGATTGGAATGATATTCGAAATACTGCTCGACTTATAAGTGAAGTTCATCAATTTTCTCATGGAGGGATACCAACACAAAGAGAGTTTTTGAAGAAACAAATACTTAGTGTAGATTATTTAAGAGAGGATGAAAAGAAAGCAGTAATAAATAGATTAGATCAACTGCCTATAAAAAATCAAATTTGTCATGGCGATCCTAATCCGAATAATATACTGATGAGTAATGGAAGACCTGTATTGATTGATTGGAATGATACTACTAATGGTAATCCCGAGTCAGATCTTGCTGAATTCGTTATTATGATTAGATTTGCTGTATTACCAACGGACACACCACAGGAGGTTATTAACAGTTTTGACTCTTTAAGAGAGGAGATAATAAATATATTTATAGAGGAATATACACTCCATACTGGAACTAGCTATAAAGAGATTGAGCCTTGGATTGTTCCAATAGCAGCTCGCAAACTATCAGCAGATGCTATTTCTGATGAAGAAAAGCGATTACTAGTAAATGAGATAAGGATAAGATTGAGAGATCATGAGAAATAGTAAACAATGATTTAAGAATAATTGCTAAAAGAAAAAATAGCAATAGCCGATTCAGAATTTCGAATAAGGCTATTGCTATTTTTGATGCTGAAGCACTGAAAACACAGTGCTTATGACTGGGTAAAGATTAACTTATTCCTCTCCTGGATCCGGATCTGGCTCTACAGGGTTCTCAGGATCCTCAGGTTCTGGATCCGGATCAACAGGGTCCTCAGGATCAGGGTCTGGTTTCTCTGGTTTTTCTGGTTTATCTACTTCTTTACCAGGATCTGGCTTTTCGGGCTTTTCTTCTTTCTCAGGCTCTGAGAAGTCACCGACAACAATCTCCTTTGAAGCAGAAGATTCTAGTCCGAAGTAATCAACTGCTTTTACATGATAAACACCTTTACCACTTGGCAATTTAAAACTAGTCTCAATTGAGTGGCCAATTAGTCCAAATGATTCCCCTGGTTTATTGGCACGATAAATTCGATATCCAATAACATCCTTGCTTCCAGAAGCTTCCCATGTTAAATTACTTCCATTATTTTTTAATGATGCAGGTGCTCCAGGAGCTTTACCATCATCATCTACAACTGATTTATGACCTTCTATATTCGGAAGGGAAATCTTTTCCCAGGCCTCTCTTCTGAATCTAGGGAATAGCTCTGTTAGATCATCAAGTTTATCGTATCCATTCCGGATGATCCATTCAGGGTTAAAGGACAACCCATCATCCTGAACAAATTCTTTCGGTGTCTTAGGTCCAGCAAGAACTGCCTTACCATCTACTAGAACATAGGAACCGGATACTAAACTGTCATCAACTTGTGTTGGTACAAAGTTGGCATTAAAGAGATCACTAGACACCAGTCCAGCTTGTTGACATAAATCAGAAGCTAGCATACCAGATGTAGCACAAATACTTCTTGTTACGATACCTTCAGGTCGCTCAAACTTCTCAGAAGGGGCCACTAGATCTGGTCTAATCTCGGAAGCCGCGTTCATTAGCTCTGCCCATAGTTTTACATTTCTGTTCCCCTCATATAAAGCACAACTATCACACTTCAGTGACTGTCCAATTCGGTAACCTAACCAAGTTCCCATGGTTACATTCGGGTTATAACCAACAAAGTGAACATCATGTGTATTCTGAGTAGTTCCCGTTTTACCTGCCCAGTCGACATTTGGATATTTCAGTTGTGAACGTAAATAATTTGCTGTACCTTCACTAACAACATCACGAAGTATATCCGTAGTCAGATAAGCTGTTTGTGGTGAAAATACTTCTACCGGTTCTGCTTTATGTTCGTAAATTACTTCACCATCTTGGTTAGTAATCTTATCAATCATATAGGCATCAACGAAATTCCCACCATTTGCAAATGTTACAAAGGCATTGGTATTCTCTTCAACGGAGATACCGTGAGTAGTACCACCAATTGATAATGAAAGGTTAGCATATTCGCCATCACCGAGTGTTGTAATTCCCATTTTACGTAAATACTCATCAACAGGATTTTCATGTGCTATTTGTGAATAAACCTTGATTGTAGGTACGTTATAAGAATCAGTAATAAAATCACGCACAGACAAGAGTCCGTGATAGCGATAGTTAAAGTTCTGTGGTGTCCACGGTCCTGCTGGAGTCGACCACGTAGTCTTAACATCTGCAACAGGAGTTCCAGGTTGAACTATTCCTTTTTCCATTGCAGGTGCAATTGCTAATAAAGGCTTCATCGTACTACCATTTGGTCGTACCATGTCAGTAGCATAATTCGTTTGGTTCTCAAAACTAAATCCACGTCCACCTAGAAAACTAATCACTCTCCCGGTTTTGTTCTCAACTAAGAAACCGGCAGCCTCGACACGCTGCGTGGTAATTTCTTCACCAGTTGCAGGGTCAATCGTTTTTCCATGCCAATCTGGCCCATAATATTCGAAGTTCTTAGCAACCTCTTGGAAAGCATCATAGATTTCTTTGTCAATGGTAGAATGAATATTATAGCCACTTTGACGAAGATCACGATTAGCTAAAATCATATATTCTTCTCTTAATTCATCGCTTTCAGCCAAATCTTCTTTTGTGTAGCCATCTTTTTCAGCTAAAATGTACATCAGAATCTCTTTCGCTCTTTTTTCCAATTCAAATGTTAGATATGGATATTTTTCAATTGGACTTTCAGATTTTGTAACAAAGTCAGCTACAATATCGTAGTTCAGAGCCTCGTTGTATTCCTTATCTGAAATATACTTTAATTCATGCATACGACTAAGAACAACTTTCATTCTAGTAATCCCTGGCTCAAGACCTTCTTCGCTTTTTAGTCCACCACCACCTTGATACGGTGTGTAATAGGATGGGCTCTGGGGAAGTCCGGCAAGAAATGCTGCTTGTGGAAGATTAACTTCGTCAGCATTCAGACCAAAAATTTCTTGAGCAGCTGTTTGTACTCCTGCAATATTTCTTCCGTTGGCTCCACGACCATATGGGATGATATTTAGGTACGCTTCTAGTATTTGATCTTTCTCGAAGAATTGTTCTAAACGCATAGCAAGTAGTATTTCTTTGGCTTTACGTTCAAAAGACACTTCATTAGTTAGAATCTGGTTCTTGATAAGCTGTTGTGTTAGTGTACTACCTCCAGATTTCATATCAGAATTAGTAAATTCTTGAACAAGGGCACGAACTATTGCTTTTGGAACAACTCCATTATGCTCCTTGAAATATTCATCTTCTGTTGCGATTACAGCATCAATTAATGTTGGTGAGATATCTTTTAATTTTGTTTCTTCACGGTGAAGGTCTGATTGTATATCTCCAAAATAAATATCTCCTGCAAAAAACAATTTGGATGTTTCCTCATAATTGTAAATATCTTTTTCCATGTTTTCGTAAGGACGGATTGGTTCGTCTTTTACTAAAGAGGCAAAGTATCCAAACCCTACTCCAACACCAAAGAACATCCCAATTATACCTATTACAATAAAGAATAAAATAACATTCCAGACAACATCATATGTAATTCTTGATGCACGTTGTACAATTCCTGTGCTCCAGATTGTTTTTACCTTGGTTCCAGATTTTTGGAAGAATTCTTTAAAATCCACGATAAAACCCCCTATTATTCCAAGAATAATTATAGCATATGCAATGGTGCAGTTGGTACAAGAAATTTACAAAAATAATTGCATTTTTTGTTTTAATTTAATATGATAGGTGTAATATTATATATCAAAGCAATGAAGGAAATAGTAGTGTTGCAAATCCCTATCTAAGAGAGCTGGTGGTTGGTGGAAACCAGAATATATTTGCATGCGAAGTACAATTCCAGAGCAATCTTAATTAGCCAACAGGTGAAATTAAGACGGTGAAGTCATCGTTAACAACCCCAAAGTGGCAGTAATCTGCAACAAGGGTGGTACCGCGTGTTAAAACTCGTCCCTTATTTATCATAAGGGATGGGTTTTTTTATTTTGTTAGAAAAAAATGATGGAGTGTGAAATGATGCATATCTTAGAGGATTTAGAAAAAAGAGGCCTTATTAATCAAGTAACGGATAGAGAGGGTTTAGAGAAACATTTATCCGAAAATGAGGCAACATTATACTGTGGATTTGACCCGACAGCAGATAGTTTGCACATCGGACATTTAGTCCCCCTAATGATGTTAAAACGATTCCAAAAAGCTGGTCATAAGCCTATAGCACTTGTAGGTGGCGGTACAGGTATGATTGGGGATCGTAGTGGTCGTTCATCTGAGCGTTCGCTAAATACAGAGGATGTAGTACATGGGTATAGTGATGCCCTAAGAAAACAAATTTCCAAAGTATTAGAAGTAGATAAAGATGAAAATCCAGTAGTTGTACGAAATAACTATGATTGGTTAGGCAGTATGACCATCATTGACTTCTTGCGCGATGCAGGGAAACATTTCGGTGTGAACTATATGTTAGCAAAGGAATCTGTTTCTGCTCGTATCGAACAAGGAATCTCTTTTACAGAGTTTAGTTACATGATCTTACAATCACTCGACTTTCAGAAGCTATACACACAAGAGAATTGCACACTTCAAATTGGTGGTAGTGATCAGTGGGGTAATATTACAGCAGGAATGGAATTAATCCGTCGTGGAAGAGAAAATGAGGAAGAAGAAGTAAAGGTATTTGGTCTAACTGTTCCTTTAATAACCAAAGCAGATGGAACTAAGTTTGGAAAATCAGCTGGTAATGCAGTATGGTTAGATGCTGAAAAAACAAGTCCGTACGAGTTCTACCAATTCTGGATTAACACGGATGACCGTGATGTAATGAAGTTTTTAAGATACTTTACATTCCTTAGTGAGGAAGAACTAGCTGAGTTAGAACAAGAAGTTGAAAACCATCCTGAAAAACGTGTTGCACATACACGTCTTGCTGAAGAATTAACAAGAATGGTTCATAGTCAAGAAGCGGTAGAACAAGCACAGAAAATCTCAGCATCATTATTTAGTGGCGATTTAAAATCTCTAACCGCTGATGAGATAGAACAAGGATTTAAGGATGTACCATCGTTCCAGGCTGATAAAGATGATATAGGATTAGTTGATCTTTTGGTTAACGCCAACATTTCTTCTTCAAAACGTCAAGCGAGAGAAGATATTACCAATGGTGCTGTATACATTAATGGCGAAAGACAACAAGATGTAAATTATGTAGTATCTGTTTCTGACCAAATTGAAGGTAAATTTACGATTATTAGACGAGGTAAGAAGAAGTATTTCTTAATTAGATATAAATAACAATAAAAAGAAACTGTTCCAACATGAAAAAGGGACAGTTTCTTTTTATTGTTATTGACGACTTTCAATATATGCTTTCTCTTCTTCCGCAGAAAGGACGCCTGTTGCTTTACCAACAGTACCACCCTGTAATTCCCAAATGGCATTATGATCATCATCGGCGGATGAAAAATCACCACTTGCCCATTTCTCTAAAATCTCTCTGTACAGATTGGCATGTTTGACATCATTACTGTTGAGACCCTCTAATAACCATTGAATTCTCACTTCGTTAATTTGATAAAAACCCCATTTTTCTTCAGCTTTAACTTTTTGATGACTCATACCATGAATGTATTCTTGGTAGTCACTATCTGTTAAATCCTCTGTTGATGTAGGGTGGCCAAAGGGGTTTAATCCTTGTTCTTTAAATGACTGCATCTCTGCCTCTGTGATGCTTCCGCCAGCTGTTTCCCGCATGTTTTCAATCTCACTAGAACTTGAACTTTCACTAGTACTATTGGTTTCAGTGGCTTTTATATCCTTGTATATTATATATCCAACAACTCCGAATATTAATGTAGTCAAGATTACCAACACAACTATCACTTTATTCATATTTTATAAACCCCCTATTAATAGTTTAATATATATCACAAAAATTTAGAAAAATAACTACTTTTAATGACAAATAGTAAAAAAGTAGTACGACATTAGATTATAGCTATGTTTAATTAGTTTACTATAAAGACAAAAAAATGCAGCGAAAATATATTTACTTTACAAGGTAAATTATGTTACCCTATAAGGGAAATGGAATATACTGCCACTTTATAGTGTCTGGACCACCATAAATATTGTAAAGCTATTCCTTCGTAAAATTTATGTTGAAAGGAGGTAATATCTGTGACGAAAAATTATGAATTAGAGCCTACTTCTGACACATTACATGCATTTTTTAGTAAAGATTTAGAACCTGTATTGACCATTCATTCAGGAGATACCGTTACTTTCAGAACGTTAGATTCAGCTTGGGGAGTAGAAAAGCGTTCAACTCCTGGTAAACCAAGAAAGAAATTTACTGACATTAAGCCGGAGAGGCAGACGAATCAATTCGGTCACGCACTAGTTGGACCTGTCTATGTAGAACATGCAAAGCCTGGCGATACATTAGAGATAAAAATTAATGAAATTGTTCCAGGTTCGTGGGGATGGACTTCAGCAGGTGGCTTTCCAAGTTATTGGAATAAAAGATTAGGATTGGATCAAGAGAAAGAAGTCCTACTTGATTTTCATCTTGATGCTAAAAAAATGTTGGGTACAAGTCAATTTGGGAATTTTGACTACAATGTGGCATTACATCCGTTCATGGGAATTATGGGTATGCCGACAGAGGAAGAGGGGAAGCATTCAACCTTCGTTCCGCGAAACACTGGAGGGAATATTGATTGTAAAGAATTACAAGTTGGAAGCTCATTATTTTTACCGATAGCTGTAGAAGGAGGGCTTTTTTCTACAGGTGATGGTCATGGAGCACAGGGAGATGGTGAAGTTGCTGGTCCAGCGTTAGAGTGTCCCATGGAGCGTGTGAGCTTAACTTTTTATGTTAGAGATGATATTAAACTCAAAAGACCCAGGGCCAAAACAAAATCAGGATGGATTACCATGGCCTTCCATGAAGATTTAGACGAAGCGATGTGGCTTGCTTTAAGTGATATGCTAGATTTGATGACTGAGATATACAGTATTTCTAGGACAGAAGCTTATGCTTATGCGACTATGGTTGTGGATTTACGCGTTACACAAATTGTCAATTTTTCCAAAGGAGTTCATGCATACTTACCGTTTAATGCCTTAAGGTAAAATTATAATCTATTTATCTATTACGATACAAACTATAATATATTTCTAATCTAAGGAGATGATGAAATGGAATTATTAGTAAAGCAAATTGAAATTCAAGGTAGGCTGTTTCAGTATAAGGAGAGTGGTGACTCTCACGGTACAGCTATAGTTGCACTACATTCACTCGGAAATAGTTCTGAGACTTGGAATCAAGTAGCTGCTGCTTTAGGAGAAGATTATCGATTTATTGCACTAGATCAGAGAGGGCACGGGGGAAGTGTGAGAACAGATACTTATTCTTTTGAAGAAATGTGTGAAGATCTACTTCTCTTTGTTAACGCATTAAAATTAGACCGATTTATTCTTGTTGGTCATTCGATGGGTGGGACTGTTTCCTATCTCTTCTCACAACAATATTCTTCGAGATTAGAAAAATTAATTGTGGTAGATACACCTCCGCCATTCCCGGATGAACCCAGAGAAATACCACCAGAACCAGAGCAAGAATTGCCATTTGATTGGAAAGTTGTTCAATCCCTTTTTAGGCAATTAAACAAACCAAATCCGGATTGGTGGAAGAAACTTCCAACTATTTCCACGCCAACGCTTATTATTGGTGGTGGATCAAGTAACATTCCACAAGACAAATTACAAGAAGTTTCTGAGATGATTCCAGATTGTATATTTACTACAATTGATGGTGCTGGTCATCATGTTCATCAGGATAATTTGTCGGAATTTATATCGATAATGAAAGGATTTCTAGGATAATTAGGAGGGAGCACAGGAAATAACCTGTGCTCCTCTCTTAACTTTAGGTGAGTATAGTGTCATCACCACAATTAGAAAGATAAGTTATAAGTTATATTATATCGTCTAATATTCCTATATAAAGTAGTTGGTCATAGTTTACCTCGTCTAGTTGACCATCAAGTATACGGTGAATATCGTCTAATGTATCAGCTAAGGATACTGAAGTGCCGTTTTTTTTAGTGAAAGGCTCTGAAACATAAAATGCCTGAGTTAAGTATGCCTCTAGTCTCATTCCTTGAGAATAGATATTCTTGTCTGCAAATGGTAATCTATCAAAACCAAAAGCACTTACTAAAAATCTCAGCTCACGGTATCTGCGCATAATCTTCCTTGCATTTTGTTGCAGGTCGAAATGCTTTTTATCTAATTGAACTCCTTCAGTTATAACGGAGGTGGATGAAATAGGATTTAGAGCAGGATATAGTTTTCTTGAAACGAGTTCAGCATCAAAATTCCAAATCGTATCTAGCGGTCCGTACGGAAGTTCTTCGTCTACAGCTTCTCCAGTCGGATCAATTAGGAAAGTAGTAATGGTTGTTCCTTCTGGTAACTTTAGTTTTTCAAGTAAGGAATATATTTCCCCTGAAACAACTAATGACCTATCGGCAGCTAGAGCTATATCATGATTTTCTTGTATATCCATGATCCCCCGATACGCACTTTCTATATTTTCACAAATAGTAGTGGAAGATTCTTTCAATTCTTTTAAATCAGGACTTTCAAAGCTAGGCGCTATTAATACCGTTGCATAATTCTTTTCTTGTAACCGGTAAAAAATCTCAGCTAGTAATACTAGTTGTCCCATTCCTGGTCTTGCTATAAATCCGTTTATTCCACCTTTTGTAATAGGAGCAAGAAAATCCAGTACCTTAATACCTGTTTCAATCATTTGAACTTGATTTCCACGAATGAGTAAATCATCGACCTTGCATTCTGCAAGTTCCGCCAGTGCAACTAATGTTCGTACTTCTGCTCGACCTACTGGAGTCTTTCCTGTACATAAATTAGAAACAGTGGCAGGACGCAACCCCTTCTCTTTAGCAGCTATGGTTAGGTTAGGTACGCGTCTACGTAAAAATGAGACATTTAATTTTACATTTTCCATTGCTCAGACTCCTTCTGACCTGTAAAGTAATTTAATTTTCCCAGCAAAATGTATTTAATATGTATATTCAGAATTGATTCTATGTGATATATTTCATCATACACTATTTTGCAATATAAATGAAAAAGAAAAAACCCCTGAAACATTGACTTAACAACATTTCAAGGGATTCTTGTATGTTAATATTAACGAGAGTAGAATTCAAGACTTTTAAAACCCCTTGAAATATAAGGTGTTGAAGCCTGTTAATTAGAAAGTTGCCCCATTTTGTGCCCCAACTGACTTCATTTTATCTCTAAATATAGCTACAGTCTTTTCTTCATTTTCCTTTATCGTATGACCATAAATGTCCAAAATCATTGCTGGGGTATTACCTAGTCTTTCAGCAATATATTTAATCCCAATATTTTCATTCAGTAAGATTGTAGCGTGCGTATGTCTTAGTCCATGTGGAGTTATATATTTTAAACCAGCAGTATTTAGACATCTTCGTAAGCAATACAGAATACTCGCGTCAGTAATAGGATTTCCTGTTTGATAAGAAATGAAAATAAAATCCGTATCCTTTATATGTTTCCCAAAGCTCAGCGAGGTCATTTTACACCATTTCTTATAAGTCTTTAATTGAGAAAGTAGCAGATCATCAATAATTATTGTTCTGTAACTATTTTTAGTTTTAGGCGTTCTTGCGCCTTTATTATCCCTGGTCATTTCAACGGTTAACGTACTATTATAAAAATCAATGTTCTTCCATTTTAAACCGCAAGCCTCACCCCGCCTTAATCCGGTATAAGCAAGGAGTAAAATCAGGGTATAGTTAGTAGGGTTTTCGTTCTCTCTAGCTGTTTCAATAAGTATGTGTAGTTCATCGGCAGTGAGATAATTTTCATTTATGCTTCCATTTTCTCCTGCGTGATTAGGGATAGAAATATTATTAAATCGATTTCTAGTTAAGATTTCATTGTCAACGGCGGAATTAATAGCTATTTTGAAAAGAATATGAAAGAGTTTAACGGTACTAGGTTTGTATTTCTTTAAAAGTTGATTGATGTAAACTCTCTTATACGTAGTTTTATCTAGATTCTGTAATTTGTATTTACCTAATAAAGGTTTCATGACAATTCGAATTGCAGTTTCTCGTTGTATAATGGTCGATTTTTTCCATTCATTCTTATTGGTTTCAAACCAGATGTCTAACCATTCACTAACAGTTATGTTACTGTTCTCTACTTTCTTTACTTCGCCATTTGATATCGAAGTCTTTAGTTCGAGTAATGTTCTAAATGCTTCATTTTCTGTTCTAAAACCTTGTCTTTTAATTTCTTTACGATTGCCTAATGAATCATAATATTTATACCTAAATTTCCATAATTCTTCTCCCTTTTTATTAAGGATAGATTTAATTAATGGATCTTTCTTTGAAGTTTTACTTTTATACATTAATATTCCCCTTTCAGCTTGTTTGCGGACAGATGCTGAGGGGTAAGAACATTTATTTTT
>Ga0079224_100011520_pt1 | contig 12186 bp, 9 predicted proteins | sample Stecom2015_FD_80414 | JGI IMG/M metagenome (GOLD analysis project Ga0079224, IMG submission 80414) | Agricultural soil microbial communities from Utah to study Nitrogen management - Steer compost 2015 | ecosystem: Environmental > Terrestrial > Soil > Agricultural land | place: USA: Utah... | reverse complement strand
CTCGTCAGCTCCCAGAACATCACCAGCATGATGATGTTGCCGGACATCAGGATGCCGCCCATCGCGCCGGCGAAGGTCAACAGGAAGGCATGGAACCGTGGCACCGGATCCTTGGGTGAGAGGTAGTAGCGGGCATAGATGACGATGAGCAGTCCCGTACCCTTCACCAGGACCATGAAGAGCCAGGAGAAGCCATCGAGCCGGAACACCAGGTTGAAGCCGAGGTCCGGCAGCCATGCGATCCGTGCGATGACGCGACCGTCATTGGTGACCCCGGGATAGAGGACTGCCAGGATGGCGAGCCCCGCCACCATGACCGCCCCTGACAGCCACGCCTCGGCATTGCGCGCCCTGACAGACATCGTAGCGGCGAGAAGCGCTGCCGCGAAGGGAAGAAAGGCAAGGATCAGCAGCAAGTTGGCTTCGAACATCGCCTGCATCGCGTGGTGGTGGACACCCCCGATAGAAGGACCCGAACCGGCTGGCCCGACACGGTCGGCCGGGCCTCGAATTGTCTGGCAGGAACGGAGTCAGAGAAGGCCAGAGAAATCGTGCGCATGCAAGCAGCCCGTCCGGTTCGCTGCCGCTCCTTGAGGCGCTGTCAGCGGTCGGCGGGCGGACGGACCTGGCCGCCCGCCGCTGGCGGAGCCGCGAACGTGACGAGACAGATTTCACGGTGGTCGCCCAGCGCACATGTTTTGACCGAGGTATGCGCGCACGCTGGAGGCGTTGCCCTTGCTGGCAGTCTCCGTGAAATTCATCTAGCAATATCAATATGTTGGCGAACTAACGCCGCAAGCTGATGCTCTTTGGAGCGGACCTCGTTCGAGTTCTGTTTCATCTCAGGAAACTAAATTTCCTGAACATTGACCCGCTACGCCGGGTGGGGTAGAGGATGGTTCGAACCATTCTCTGAGGGGTTTCATACATGTGCGGCATTGCTGGCCTGTTTCTCAAGAACGAGTCTCTGGAGCCGGAGCTCGGGGGACTGCTTGCCGGAATGTTGGGGACCTTGTGCGACCGCGGTCCCGACAGCGCCGGCTTCGCCGTCTACGGCGCCACGCAGAAGGGGCGGGTCAAGCTTACGCTCCGGGTGCCTGCCGATGCGGACGTGGCGGCGGTCGAACAGGCACTATCTGACGCGACCGGTGGCAAGGCATCCGTCACTGTCCGCAATTCTCATCTCCTAGTCGCGCTGCCGGAAGACAGTGAACAGGCGGTCAGGAAGCTGCTGGCCAGCCGGTTCCCCGAGGTCGATGTCGTCTCGTTCGGCCGTCGCATCGAGATGTACAAGGACATGGGGCGGCCCGACCGTGTGGCCGAGCGGTTCGGGTTGGCCTCGATGTCGGGGAGTCACGCGATCGGTCATACCCGCATGGCGACCGAATCGGCCGTCACAACCAGCGGTGCCCACCCGTTCACGACGGGACCTGACCAGTGCCTGGTTCACAACGGGTCGCTGTCAAACCACAACCTGATGCGCCGGCGCCTCATCCGCGAGGGGATCCGGTTCGAAACCGAGAACGATACCGAGGTTGCCGCGGGATATCTCGCGTGGCGCATGCAAAGCGGCGATTCCCTGGGCGAGGCGCTTGAGGGCGCCCTGTCCGACATCGACGGGTTCTACACCTTCGTGGTTGGCACCGAACACGGTTTCGGCGTCTTGCGCGATCCCATCGCCTGTAAGCCGGCCGTGATGGCGGAAACCGACGATTACGTCGCCTTCGGCTCCGAATTCCGCGCCCTCGCCGACCTTCCGGGAATCGAGAAGGCGCGGGTTTGGGAACCTGAACCGGCCAAGGTTTACTTCTGGGAGCGTCCTCATGACGGTCGTTGACCTTTCCTCGACCAGCGTGCGCGAACTCAATCAGGCGCTGCACGACCTCGATCCGCAAACCGGCGAGAAGCGCTGGCGGGTCCTCAATCCGCGCGGTCTCCACGCCATCGCGGTCGGGCTGAACGTGCCGATCGAGATCGAGATCGATGGTCACGTCGGCTACTACTGCGCCGGAATGAACAAGCTCGCGACCGTACGCATCAATGGCAACGCGGCCACCGGTGTCGGCGAGAACATGATGTCCGGCGAGATCCGGGTGGCTGGCGACGCCAGCCAATGTGCCGGAGCCACCGGGCGTGGCGGGCTTCTCGTCATCGACGGCAACGCCTCGGCGCGCTGCGGTATCTCGATGAAGGGCATCGATATCGTGGTGAAGGGCTCGGTCGGCCACATGAGCGCATTCATGGGCCAGGCCGGAACCCTCGTCGTTCTGGGCGATGCGGGAGAAGGGTTCGGCGATTCCCTGTTCGAGGCCCGGCTCTATGTCCGCGGCACGGTGCACGGGCTTGGTGCCGACTGCATCGAGAAGCCGATGAAGGACGAGCACAAGGCAGAACTTCGCGCGAAGCTGGATGCAGCGGGCATCGGTGGTGAGGTCGACGTCTCGGAGTTCCGACGGTACGGCTCGGCCCGGCAGCTGTATCACTTCAACGTCGACAACGTGTACTGAGACAAGCCAATGAACAAACCCGTCCAGATTCCCCGAACCGTCCCGCGCACGTCGGAGACCTTCACCGAGTACGCAATCTCGGAGATCCAGCGAGCCGCGGCCACTGGCATCTACGATATTCGCGGCGCCGGCGCCAAGCGTCGCGTGCCCCATTTCGACGACCTGCTGTTCCTCGGCGCCTCGATCAGCCGCTATCCGCTCGAAGGCTATCGCGAGCGTTGCGACACCGACGTCGTCCTCGGCACCCGGTTTGCCAAGAAGCCGATCGAGCTGAAGATCCCGATCACCATCGCCGGCATGAGCTTCGGTGCGCTGTCGGCACAGGTGAAGGAAGCCCTCGGGCGCGGTGCGTCGGCCGCCGGGACCTCGACCACCACCGGCGACGGCGGCATGACCCCCGAGGAGCGCACCCATTCGAAGACCCTCGTCTATCAGGTGCTGCCGTCGCGCTACGGCATGAACCCGGACGATCTCCGCAAGGCCGATGCCATCGAGGTGGTGGTCGGCCAAGGGGCGAAGCCGGGCGGCGGCGGCATGCTGCTCGGCCGCAAGATCTCGCCCCGCGTCGCCAAGATGCGCACGCTTCCGGAGGGCATCGACCAGCGTTCGGCTTGCCGTCACCCCGACTGGACCGGCCCCGACGATCTCGAGATCAAGATCCTGGAACTGCGCGAGATCACCGATTGGGAGAAGCCGATCTACGTCAAGATCGGCGCGACGCGGCCGTACTACGACACCGCGCTCGCGGTGAAGGCGGGCGCCGACGTCATCGTCCTCGACGGCATGCAGGGCGGTACGGCGGCGACCCAGGAGGTGTTCATCGAACACGTCGGCATCCCGATCCTCGCCGCCATCCCGCGCGCCGTCGAGGCGTTGCAGGATCTCGGCATGCATCGCACCGTGCAGCTCATCGTCTCCGGCGGCATCCGTCACGGTGCCGACGTCGCCAAGGCTCTGGCGCTCGGCGCCGACGCGGTGTCGATCGGCACCGCGGCGATGATCGCGCTCGGCGACAACTCGCCGGAGTACGACGAGGAGTACCGCAAGCTCGGCTCCAGGGCCGGTGCCTATGACGACTGGCACGAGGGCCTGGATCCGGCTGGCATCTCGACCCAGGACGAGGAACTGGCGAAGCGGATCGACCCGGTCACCGGCGGCCGCAAGATCACCAACTTCCTCAAGGTCCTGACGCTCGAGTGCCAGACGATCGCCCGCGCCTGCGGCAAGAGCCATGTCCATAACCTCGAACCGGAGGACCTCGTGGCTCTGACGGTCGAGGCCGCCGCCATGGCACGGGTTCCTCTTGCCGGGACCGACTGGATCCCGGGCAGGGGATTCTGACGTCCGCTTGCCGGCGCGCGGCGGACGTCATGTTTCCAAGGCCGTTGGACCCGCAGCAACAACGCGAATTGCATCATCGCGAGAGTGTTGAAGTCTCGCGCAATGACAAGCGGGCCGGGGCGCGACACGTACGAGACAGGGAAGGAACGTGGCACGTCGTAACGAGCAGACCGGGAAGGAACTCCGAATCGTTGCACCCCGAGCGCCCCTGGCCCACCGCACCCCGCAGAGTCTGCCGGTAAAGGCCCGGCCGCGGGGGAAGGTGCGCCGGAGTTCGCACGTGTCGCCTGTGGCCGGCCTGCCGGCCGTTCCCGTCTCGATGAACGGCACGGCCGTCTCCCGCCCGGGGGCGGCCGCCATCTGTTCCGGCACTACCCTGCGGTGGCGCTGCCGCGGCAGTCGAGCATGTTGCTTTATTGCAAAAGGCGATACGGTGCCGGCCGTCTGGGACCGGTGCCCTGTCATTGATTTTTTGACACGTGAATGAGGAGGCGAGTCATGCTTCACCGCGAAGCAGAAAAGACTAAAGATCAGACCAAGGAAGACGTACTCCGGACGATCCGGGACAAGAATATAGAATTCGTCTTCTTCCAGTACACCGAGCTGTACGGCAAGCCGTGCGCGAAGCTGGTTCCCGCCCGGGCGGTGAGCGAAATCTGGGAAGACGGCGCCGGTGCCGCGGGTTTCGCTGCCGGCGAAGTGGGACAGGGACCGCACGATCCCGACATCCTAGCATTCCCCGACGCCCGGAGCTTCGTGCAGTTGCCATGGCAGCCCGAGGTCGGCCTCCTCAACTGTGATCTCTATGTCGAGGGCGAGCCGTGGCCGTACTGTCCGCGCGGCATTCTCGCCCGCGTCGTCGAGAAGGCGCGTTCCAAGGGCTACATCTTCAACGTCGGGCCGGAGCCGGAATTCGTCCTGCTCGAACCCGGCGCCGACCTCGAGAGCCCGCAGCGGGCCGACCCGTTCGACAACCTTCCCCGTCCCTGCTACGACGTGAAGGGCATTACCCGCCAGTACGACTTCATCCGCGAATTCTCGCACGCTCTCAATGCGCTCGGCTGGGGCAACTACGCGCTCGATCACGAGGACGCCAACGGGCAGTTCGAGGGCAACATCGAATTCGCCGACGCGATGACCACCGCCGACAGGCTGGTCGTCTACAAGTACATGGTGGAGACGCTGGCCCGGAAGCACGGGACCATGGCGACCTTCATGCCGAAGCCGTTCGAGGACCAGACCGGCAACGGGCTGCACTTCAGCTTCAGCCTGTGGGACCTGAACAACGAGAAGAACCTCTTCGCCAGCGCCGATGATCCGCGCGGCCTCGGGCTGTCGGAACTTGCGTACAACTTCATGGGCGGGCTGATCGAGCATGGCCCCGCCTACATCGCCGTTACGGCGCCCACCGTGAACTCGTACAAGCGGCTTCGGCGCGGAACCGCCTCGCGGCGCACCTGGGTGCCGATCTACGTCACCTATGGCGGCAACAACCGTACGCAGATGCTGCGTTGCACCGGCGGCAAGATCGAGGATCGCACGCCGGACTTCTCCGGCAACCCGTACCTCGGCATGGCGGCAGTCCTGGCATGCGGTCTTGACGGCGTGGAGCGCCGCCTCGACCCCGGCGAGATGAACACCGACAACCTTTACGAGGTGCCAGAGGAAGAGATCGATCGGCGCGGCATCAAGCGGCTGCCGGGCAACCTTCTTGACGCGATCCGCAACCTCGAGAAGAACACCGTGCTCCGCGAGGCGCTCGGCAAGGCGCGCGGCGAGGACTACATCGACTACTATTGCCGCGTGAAGCGCGAGGAGTGGGACAACTACCACAGCTCGATTTCGGCGTGGGAACTGCGCAACCAGCTGCTGTTCCCCTGATCAGCCCACACGCTGCCATCTCCCCGGGGCGACGCTCCGGGGAGTGCGGGCGACGGCCCGCCATTCCCCGATCTTGATCCGGCGAAACGGCAACGCGGCCCACCGTTTCGGAAGGCCCGTCCCGGCTCGCTGTTGACCGACCAGGCGCCGCGCCCGGCATGTCGGCATCCCCCTCTTCGCGCCGGTGCGACAAACCGGATACGGACGATTGCGCCGGTACCTTGAGAGGCGCTGCCTGCACTTCCTAGATGGAATCAGGAACTTGCCGGCCTTGGCGGGGCGCGCCTAGAGTGATCTCGACGGCCAGCCTGTCCGGGCCGCAGGACGATGGTTTTAGGAAAGGGCTTTCGTGATGAGCAACGGTATGCGTGGTGCCTTGACGCGACGGAAACTCCTGAAACTGGGAGCATCGGGCGCCGTCGTCGCCGGCGGAATTCCCTTGATCGGCGTCCCCGCGGCCGCCGCCAGCAATCTGACGCTGGCCGATATCGGCGTCGGGGACACGGGCGACTGGTCGAAATTCACCGAAGCCTCGGGACACCAGGTGAACGTGGTGTCGATCGGCAACGCCCCGGCTGCGGTGGTCAATCAGCTGCTCGCCGGCGGCGGGCTGACGAGCTTCAATGTCGTCAATATCGTCGGCGGCATGCAGGAACCGCTCGTGGAGAACGACCTTATCCGGCCGCTGGAGACGGATCGGCTGTCGAACTGGCAGGACAACGAATACATCTCCCGCTACCTCGCTGAGGGCACCCCCGGTTTCGACTTCATTGGCTACCGCGACCAGTTCTTCGGGGTGCCGACGGTGTTCCAGGGCGACTCCTTTGCATACCTGCCCGAGGAAACCGGCGAACTCGACAGCTACGCTGCCCCACTCGATCCGAAGTTCCGCGGCTTCGTGGCCCTGGAAGACAACTACACGACCGCCGGGCAGAAGACGGCCCTGTTCCTCAATGCAAGCGGCCAGGCCCGGATTGCCGATCCGGCCGACATGACGCCGGAAGAGGTCAAGACGGTCGTCGACTTCCTGATAGAAAAGAAGCGGGAGGGGCAGTTCCGGGTCATCTGGTCGAGTTTCGAACAGGCCGTGAACCTGCTCACGTCCAGGGAAGTCCATGTCATGGACTGCTGGGAACCGATGGTCTTCGCGGCGCGGGAGCAGGGCGTCGAGGCCACCTACGCGGCGCCCAAGGAGGGATACCTCCTGTGGGCGATGTCGGCCTACATCGTCAACAATCCGCAGGCGAGCGACGAGGATCTGGAGGCAAGCTATCAGCTCCTCGACTTCATGCTTGATGGCTGGTACGGCGCGAAGATCACGCTGCTCCGCGGCTACATGACCAACCCGCGGGCCGTCGAATATGCCCGCGCCCATCCCGACGAGTTCACCGCCGAGGAGGCCGCCCGGGTGGCGGAGATCACCGAAGGGGTGAAGGCGAAGTTCGAAAAGGGAGGGACCTGGCAGAACCGCTGGCCGACCCACGTCGATGCCTACGAGGAGCAGTGGCAGCGGTTCAAGGCTGCCTGAGGCTTCATGCGCCGGGCGCTTCCCCGGATCGTGACGCGAGCGGCGGCGCTCTGGCTGCCGCTCGCCATACTGTTCGTGCTGATCCTTGGCCCGCTGACGATCACCCTGGTCATCAGCTTCTGGGAAAAGGTGGGCTTCAGCATGCGCCCGGGGTTCACCGTCGACAACTATGTGACCTTCTTCTCCGGTGTCCGGCTGCAGGTGCTGGGCCGCAGCCTGTGGGTCGCATTCAGCTCCACGCTGCTGATGCTCGTCATCGCCTATCCGATCGCCTGGCTCATCGCGACCAGGGTACGGCCGGCACTGGTTCGTCCGCTGTTGTTCCTGTTCGCCGGGCCTTTCCTCGTCAACTACGTGGTGCGGACGTTCGGGTGGTCGGAGCTGCTGTCGCGCAACGGGCCCGTGAACTCGACCCTTGTCCGTATCGGCCTTGCCGACGCCCCGCTCGACTGGCTGCTCTATTCCGACTTTGCCGTCTATCTCGGTCTTGTCACCGCCTACATGCCGTTCATGGTGTTCCCGATCTGGCTGTCGCTGTCGGGGATAGACCGTCGCTTGACCGAAGCCAGCTGGATGCTGGGCGAAGGACCGGTATCAACCTTTGTCAGGGTCGTTTTCCCGCTCTCGCTGCCGGGTGTCTTTGCCGCCGCCATCTTCGGCTTTGTCGGAGCATTCGGTGAGGTCGCGGTGTCGCTGATCCTCGGCGGCACGGGGTACCAGCTCCTCGGCAACGCCATACAGAGCGCCCTCAATGTCCTCCACTATCCCCTGGCTGCGGCCATCTCGTCGGTCTCCACGCTGCTGATGCTGGCGTTCCTCGTCCTGTGGAGCCGGTTCTTCGATATCCGCCTCTTCCTGGGCAAGATCCTGGGGCGGTGAGATCGATGACCCTGTCCCGCATTGGAACCGCTGTCGCCTGGGCGTTCGTCGCCGTCGTCATGCTGTTCCTGTATGCACCGCTCGTCCCGCCGGTGATCCGGTCGTTCGCGGGCGCCGGCGGAGATGCGGGATTGTTCGTCAACTATGCGGCGATCATCGACGATCAGAGGCTGATGCGGGCAGCGAGGCTGACGGTGGTTGTCGGCTTCCTCGTTGCGGTGATCACGCCGGTGCTCGGTTTGCTTGCCGCCGAGATGGTGCGGGTCTTGCGCATTCCCCGGCTGATTGTCGGCGTGGTGCTGGTCCCGCTGTTCGTTCCGGGCATTTCGATGGGGCTGGCGACCGGATTGTTCTTTCAGAGTCTTGGCATCGCGCCATCGGTCCTGACCATTACGGCGGTGCAGGTCCTGTGGGCGCTGCCGTTTGCGTTTCTCATTATCCTGACGGTCATGGCCAGTTTCGACCCCGTCTACCGGGAGGCCGCGTACATGTCGGGAGCGACGCGTCTGCAGGCCTTCTTTGAAGTCGAGGTGCCCCACATCCGCCAGGGCTTGCTGGGCGCGGCGATCTTCTCGCTCATTCTGTCGTTCAACGAGACGATCCGGACGTCCGTGGTCCAAGGCGGGCGCAACACGGTACAGACGTATCTGTGGGCGCAGTATCAACAGGTCGGTCTGTCGCCCAATCTGTTCGCACTGATGACGGTCCTGATCGTTGCGACACTGCTGCTGATCGCGGTCCTCGCCGTCCTCGACGCTCGCGCGCGTCCGGAATGAGGGCACCCTCCGGGAGCCGCCGCCCGGTATACCGCCAGAAGATCTCAGTCGTCTTCCAGCGGAACCAGCGAAGTCGCGTCGATGCCGATGGGAACGGTCTCGCCGGTACCGATAGCGGGGCGTCGGCCGATCATTGCTGATAGCGTCTGCCCGTCCTTCAGGCGCAGCCGGTACTCGGTGTACAGGCCGCGATAGACGGCATCGACCACTTCGGCGGTAAGCACGAGGTCGCGTCCGGCTGCCTCGTCGCCGAGATGGATGTCTTCTCCGCGGATGGCGATGCCCGCCCTGCCCTCCGGTGCCGCGAACGCTTCGCCAAGCGTGACCTGCACCCCGTCGAGCGAGACGACCGACCGGCCCTGCAGGACGCGGTGTTCGCCTTCAACGACATTGCAGCCGCGGAAGAAGTGGGCGACGAAACGCGATCGGGGGCGGCGGAAGATCCGTTCGGGCGCGTCGCACTGGACGCAGCGGCCCTTGTTCAGCACGCCTATCCGGTCGCTGATGGTCAGCGCCTCTTCCTGGTCGTGGGTTACATAGATGAACGTGGTTTGCGTCGTCTGCTGGATGCGCCGCAGCTCGTCCTGCATCTCCCGTCGGATCTTCTCGTCGAGCGCGGACAATGGTTCGTCGAGAAGCAGCAGCGACGGCCGGGGGGCAAGCGCGCGGGCTATGGCGACACGCTGCTGCTCTCCCCCGGACAACTGGGTGACCCGGCGCTTGTTGAAGCCGGTCAGGCCGACGAGCGACAGAAGCTCGTTGACCCGAGCAAGTCGTTCGTCGCGTGACAGCGCGGTGCGGCGGAGGCCATAGGCGACATTGCCCTCGACGTCCATGTGCGGGAAGTTGGCATACTGCTGGAACACCATTCCCAACCCGCGCTTCCACGGGGCCAGGTCTGTGATGTCCCTGCCGTCGAGCAGCACCCGGCCTTCGTCCGGCGTCTCGAGCCCCGCGATGATGCGCAGTATCGTCGACTTGCCTGACCCCGACGGTCCGAGCAGGGTGAAGAACTCTCCCCGCCGGAATTCCAGCGAGATCCCGTCAGCGGTGACTGTGGTGCCGAATCGTTTGCGAATTCCCTCGAGCGCCAGGATCGTGTTCGCGCTCACCGGGCAGCCTCGAGTGTGGCTTCGATGGCGATCCGCAGCGCCGCAACCATCGTGTCCAGCGCCATCGAGGCGAGATCCGCGCGTTGGTGCAGCTCGAGGGTCCGTTCGGCCCGGGTTGTCGCTATCACTTCGGCTACCTGTTCGGGCAGGTACGGGACGTGAATGAAGCCGCACCGCGCCCGCGATCCGTTTCGCTCCAGAATCCCGAGCGTCTTGTACAGGAGCGCATTGCAGAGAAAGTTGCCGGCGCTGCTCGAGAACCGGGCCGGAATGCCGGCGGACAGAAGCCGTTGCCAGATGGTGTCCAGTGGCAATGTCGCGGCACGGGCATCCGGTCCGCCGGGCTCGATCGAGCCCGACTCGACGATGCCAGCATTGTCGGGAATTTCGAAATCGTTGAAATTCAATCCGAACCGTTCGAGCCGGATGACCGGCTCTCCCGGCCACAGGCCAAGGCTGATCACCGCCACCGGCGCGGTCTCGCGCAGGAGCCTGTCGATTTCGTCCGACATCCTTGGATAGTCCACCGGTAGCAGGGCGCTGCGAACGCGGGTTCCGGCTATCACCTCGCCGTCGAGCGCCTCCGCGATCCGGGTTGCGGGATTTGTTCCTCTCCCGCCGTAAGGTTCAAAGCCGGTCAGCAGCATCTGGAATCTCGGCTTCGTCCGTGACTGATCCGTAGGGCGATATGTATCCAATGCCGTCAAGTGAAACAACTCGGCTGCGGCCTGTCCCCCGCTTGCGGACCGGACCCAATGGTGTTCGATCCTCGGGACCGCAGGGTTGGAACCATCGACGTTTTTGGTGTCGGTTTGCGAGCGGGCACGGCAGCCGGACTGGGGCTCTCGTGAGGGAGACGCCGCCGTCCCCGGTGAAGCGGCCAGCGTGACGGGTCAGCGCCCGGTTTGACCGGGCTCGAAGGCGCGATCGAGGACAGCCGCCGGCAGTTCCATCAGCCGTGGAACCTCTGTCCACAACAGGGCGGCGCGGACGGTGCGGGTGGGGAACACGCGGGCGAGCGCCAGCCGGTAGGCGGCAAGCTGGCGGATGTAGAGAGGGGCGACGTCTTCGATCGTCGCCGGCGGTGGCCGGTTCGACTTGTAGTCGACGATCATAACCTCGTCGTCGGTGACGGCGAGGCGATCGATCTGACCGGCGATGGCGATCTCGTCAGCGCCGGCACCGGCCAGCGGAACGCGTCCGGTAACCGCAACCTCGGCCCGGCTTCCGGCAGCGAAGAGCGGCGCGAATTCGGGGTGCTCGAGGACCGCGAACACCGAGTCAAGGATGTCGTCACGCGCCGCATTGTCGAGCCGGTGGCCGGGCGCCTCCAGATACCGGCGGGCGCGTTCGCGCCGGGCTTCGCGGGGGACCTCGGGCAACATCTGTAGAAGCGTGTGCACGATCCGCCCGCGGCGGAAGCGTTCGCTGCCGGAAGTCCCGAGCGGTGAACCGGCGGGCTGTGCGGTTGCGGTGACTGCGACCGACCCGTCGGCCGCGGCGGCCAGTTCGAGGTGCGAGGGTGCCAGCAATCTGTCGGCGGCCTCGACAGGAGGGGGACGGTTCATCCACGGTTCGGGCGCAGGCGGGTGCGGTGCAGCCGCTGACGGCGCCGCTGGCGCCATGGGCTCCGGTTCGGCATCCGGCCCGGGCGTCCCTTCGAGCCGCCAGCAGAGAACGTTGCCATCGTCGTCGCGGATTTCCCGCGCCTCGGGTTTGAGCGCCTCGAGGACCAGATCGTGCCAGCAGCCTTCGCCGCGGCCCTGCTTGGTCTCGTAGCCGCAGACGTAGAGTCGGTCCCTGGCCCGTGTCAGGCCGACATAGAGCAGCCGGTTGTGCTCTTCGCGGTTCGCCTCGCGGGTCTTCTGCCTCGCCATGGCGGCAAGCTCGCCGTCAAGCTTGGTCGAGATCGGCCAGAGGGGAAGAATGCCATGTTCCTCATCATCGGCGAACAGGAGCTTCGGGTCGTGGCGCTGATCCGGCACGGTGCAGGTGTCGGGCAGGAACACGACGTCTGCCTCGAGGCCCTTGGCGCCGTGCACCGTCATGATGCGCACCTCGTCCTTGCCATGCTCCATGTCCCGCTTGACTTCGGTTTCGGCGCTGACCAGCCAGTCGAGGAAGCCATGCAGCGAAGGGACATGCCGCCGTTCGTAGTCGAG
>Ga0079224_100011519_pt1 | contig 12187 bp, 7 predicted proteins | sample Stecom2015_FD_80414 | JGI IMG/M metagenome (GOLD analysis project Ga0079224, IMG submission 80414) | Agricultural soil microbial communities from Utah to study Nitrogen management - Steer compost 2015 | ecosystem: Environmental > Terrestrial > Soil > Agricultural land | place: USA: Utah... | reverse complement strand
TTCCAAAAATTTAAAAGCATCGTGAGATTCAAATTTGGTAAATACGGCCTTAGCATATTTTCCCACGCCTTCACGAGAAAGGGTTGCATGTTTGGAAATAACAGAGGCAGGGACAAAATCACTCATGCTGTCCAGCATTCTAATGGCTCTCCAACGCTTGGTTACGTCTCCTGATTCTAACTGATTTTCCCAATATTCCGCAAGGCCAAGAATGCCTATCATTGTTGCAAGATTTGATTCGTTAACAGGGCGTAAATCAATCTCATACATAAGATACTCACTCAAATAGATTTTTTTCCATTCTTTAACAGGATTGCCGATTTCCAATCTTGAAAGAATTTCTTGTTCTGAAACAACATCCTCTGTGGACAATAAATAGTCGATGTTTTCAACTATAGTCTCCAATGATTTTTTCCTCCTTCTCTCAACATTCTTGTTGTAAAATCCTTTGCCAATACTAAACCACGAAATCACATATAAAGATGCCATTATTAGTATAAGAACAACAGCAATTTTAATGACTAAGGGAAATCCGGTAAAGAGGGTCGCTAAATAATAATAGTAGTACTCGATAGTCTCCATAAGATGTAATTTTTTTTTGAATTTTTTATAAGAGACGTGGGGAATAGAGAGGCAAAAATAGTAATATTTCCAATATCCCACGCATTCTTCAATTTATCCCGAAAACTTCAATGAGTGCTTTGCGTAAAATACTTTCTACGCCCCCTAATTTTACGTAAAACGAATAGGTAAAATCCCTATTGAACTCAAAGAAAAATCATATTCAAATATTCAAAAAAGTGATGGAAACATCAGAAAATAGCACGTTCGGAATTCGGAAAAAACGGTTCATTTTCAGAAAAACTACTGAAAAACAAAGGAAAGATGAGAAGTGAGTAATTCACACAGCGGAAAAACATCATTCAAGAAACAAATCAGGCGTCGGCCATTTCCATTCTCATGTTCTTGAATTGTTTGGGAGAGAGTCCGGTGAAATTTTTAAAAGCATTGTAAAAAGTAGTCCGGGAATTAAAACCGCTGGCTTGCATAATTTCATTTAAATTGGCTAGTTTCATTTCATTTATCAATTGCTTGGCTTCATTGATGCGGTAGAAGTTTATGAAATTACTATAGTTCATGTTGGAATACTTAGCAATTGCAGATGACACATATTTTTCATTACTATTAAGCATCTCTGCCACATCTTTGATTCCAAGTAAGGGATTGGTGAAGATTTTTTCATTATTCACTAAATCGAGGAGCCGATCAAAAAGAACTTTGAGCTGCTCTCTGTCATCAGTGATATCTGGGGTGACCTTATAATAATTTACAGCTTTTAATAACTCAATATTTCGATCATAGAGCTTTCTCAAAGTATTGTTACGATAAGATAGAAAAGCCAAAATCAATGCGAACAGCATAATACCACCGCCCACACCAATTTTTAAGGTCTTGTTTTCAGCTTTTTTCTTGGCAAATTCAAGCTGAATCTTCTCCAATTCCTGATCTTTGAGTTCAATCTTATATTTCGCTTCTATATCGGCAAGTGCCTTCTGGGCATCCTCACGCTTTAGAATTTTATCTATACTGTCTCCCGCCTTAAATGAGGCGAATGCATTTTTGTAATCTCCGCGTTTACGATAGAAATCTGAGTAAATCAAATAAATCTCTGACTCCATATTCGGATTTTGAAGAACTTTTGAATATTTCAAAGCACTGTCCAAACTCTTACGGGTATTTTCAAAATCATTATTCTGCATATGGGCGCTGGCTAAACTTCGATAATTGAATAATATTCCTTTCAAGATTCCCAGATCAGTCGAAATTTTAAGAGATTCATTCAAACTTTTAAAAGCATTGGGTAAATCTCCCTTTTCCAGATACACGCCACCCAAATTAGATAAAAAACGTGCTTTGTCCAATTCAAAATGATTGCTCTCAACCAGTTCTAGACCTCTCGTGAAATAGTTAATCGCCTTATCCAACCGACCAATTTTTTGATGAACAATTCCTAAGTTGTTATAAACAGCTGAAAGAGATTCTACATTCCGGAATTTTTCCGCATAGATATAGGCACGCTCCAGTATTTCCAATGCTTTTTCAGGCTGCCCTAGCTCATCGTGAAGTAAACCTATCCTGTTGAAAAGAGTCAAAATATTAATAGTGTCATTCTTAGATTCAAAGAGCCTTAAGGCTTCGTAGAAATCTTGTATGCCGGATTCATAATTGCCAATATCCACATAGCTGGATGCGCGTAATGTAAATAAAGATGCACGGTAGCGCCAGTTCTGAGTCTCGGGAAGAAGCTTCTGAATACGCTCAAAAATTTCAGAACTGTGTTGTTGTGTTTCTAAAATTTGCAACTGAATAATTTGAAAACCAATTTTATCATCAGCCGTCAACTTCGTGTCATATTTTTTTAAAACACGATCAATTAATTCAAGCGACTGTTCATTCTGCCCCTGAATCATTTGAAATTCGGCGATATTACTATAAAACCGAAAGATAAGTTTGCTGCTGTCGGAGTGTTCTATTTCCGGACGTATGGCTTCCAAACAGTCATAAGCGGCATCAAAATCTCCTGAATGAGCCATTTTGATACATTTGTTCAATTCGGAAATTAATCTTTTCTCCGATTGGGATTGAGGGTAAACAGATATTGCAAAAAGAATGAATGTAAGAGAAAGAAAACGTAGAATATCAACCATCTATTGTCCCGAATTAATTTTCTAAAATACGTTAAAAATTTCATAAAACAGTATAGAGTCTTATTTTCCTGCAAAAACTATTTCTCTCTTTCTCTTCGTAAATAAGAGGATTAAATGAAATTCCTTCACTATTGCCCATAATAAGACATCGTGAGCCCTAAATAAACAAATCCAGAGGAACGAAGGAGCCGAAGTCTTTACAAGAAACCTAGATGAACGAAAATTCAGATTTAGTTTAACAATTGAAACCTGGAAACACTTAGGAATGGTTCATTTTAGGAAAGTATGGTCAGCCAAAGTGACTACAATTCGGTATTTGTATAAAGGTATTCTAAAGCTACTCGAGAGTATCATTAGAGCTACTAAAAGGCTACTCTTCTCCTAGGATAAAGCTAGTTTCAAAGGGTTGTTAAGATTTAACACTCACCAAGTGTCTGGAACCCCTTAAAGCCTCTTGTCTGCTTCTCTTCGCTTTTCATACTTTATATCACTTAACATGGAGGCTTTAATGCCGATGTAGAAATACCAAGCCGTGTTGATGCTTCCAATGGGTGTCCAGTTGAAGGACATTTGCCAACTTTCCAGATCCCGGAAAAAACGAAATTGTGTTAGCGTTACTCCCTTATTCTTAAAATCGTAGCCGCTGGACATTCCCACAGACCATCGCGGGGCAAGTTCAAGATTGGTGCTGAACATGAGAGACTGCGAACTTATCTCATTCTGGCGCTGCATGTTATTGTAAGTAATGGTATAAGCAAAACGTAAATCCCACGGGATTTTAAAATTATACCAATCTTGGTTGATATTGTCCTTCTTGTTCGTCTTTTGCTGCGTTACACTATGGTCATAAAGATCAGGGGCTTCTCCAAATAAATCATCCGGGCGGCCGCCATTCCTGAAAGTATCATCTTGTAATCGAGATCGGGGAGCTGTAGATTCAAAATCTTTACTGGAAAAAGAATAATTAATGCTGATATTCGCATTTGTTAAACGGAACAAACTTCCTCCTTGACTAATATTAAAAACGTCAATCTTTCTGTTCTGGTTGTCTAAAGCATAGGGATCTAATGCTCCACTGAAATTAAAATCTAACCGATCGATAACAGGAATGCTTCCTGAAAACTGGACCGGGCTCCATTTTAGAGAATCACCGGCAAGATTATAGGCTGTTCCAAAATTTAGGTTGTTAAGTAACACAATCTTTTTAGGCTCTCTAGCAGTAGTGTCTCTGGAATTAACTTTGGCCTCCAAAGTATTACTCAGACTCATTCCGATGTTACTCGAATAAATTCTGCCGGGTGCACCATATAAAGTGTTTTCAAATCTAGACCAGGATACAATTTCACCTGCAGCCTCATCAGCGGTGAGAGGCACTTGAAATTCTTCATAATACCTGTCAAATGCAGGATTTACATTATAACTAATCGAAGGGCGCACAACATGGCGCATGGCTTGTACTTTCTTGTCCTTTCCAAAATTGAAAATGCCGTATAAAGTGGTTCCCAAACTGGTACTGAAATTATAGGTTCTGTAACTCTCAAATCCCGGAACAGTGTCTTGCACTACACCTCCACGTCCACCAAAGGCGTTTTCATCATAATATTTCCGAGTGCTTTTAAAAACCCAAGTTTCTCTGAAATTAGTCCCCGCTGATGCACTTAAGTATTTTAAAATTTTGAAGTTGGTAGTCAACGGAATATTATGTTGTGCCCCAACCTGGGCATCACTAAACATTTCCGATTTAAAGAAAAGCGAATCTGTGGTCTGAATCCGATTTTCAGCAGTTACATCATACTGGAAATTGATGTTTTGAATAATTCCTTTTTTGGTGCCATCCTTCGGCGCAAAGGGATAAACTCTGGAAACGCTGGCATTCAAGTTTGGAAAAGACATCGATATCTGCTCGGTCTGAGTATTTTGAGAATGAGTGGCAGCCAAAGTGAAATTTACCTGTGGATCCCAATCAAATGTGCGGGAATAAGAAACTGATGAGCTCAAAGTGTTGACAAGAGCACTTGCATTGTTTGTCTGATTAATGGATTCTGTGAAATATTTACTACTCCCCAAGTTTACCGAAGCCGAGAAACGGGAATTCGGATTGCTCTTAGTATCCTGACTATGTGTCCATCGAATATTGTAAATGCTTGTCTCACTAAAATCCGGAAATCCTCTTTCCGAATTGACAAGATTTTCAAAACGTGCACTTAAATTCCCTCTGAATTTATAACGCCGGATATAAGTAGATTCCCCTCTTAACGCATAACTGCCGTTTGTATAATAGTCTCCAAGAAGACTCAGATCTAAATAATCATTGACTGCAAAATAATATCCCCCGTTCTGAAAAAAGAATCCACGTGCATTATTTTCTCCAAAAGAGGGAATGATAAATCCCGACGCACGATCCTCCGTAAGCGGAAAATATGCAAAAGGAAGACCAACAGGAGTGGGAACGTCAGCGATATACATGTTAGTTACACCGGTAACAATCTTCTTCTTTGGTACAAACTTGGCTTTTCGAGTATAAAAATAATATTCGGGATTATCTACATTGGTGGAGGTTGTAAAACGAACATTCCTTAAGTAAACCACAGAATCGTTTACTTTCTTGGTAACATCTGCCAAAACATGAAATCCACTCTGCTCTGTCCTTGAATTGTAAACAAGTGCTTTTTCCGATTTGAAATTGTATCGAATGGAATCCGGCTCCACTCTGTTGCCGGCCTGTACAAAAACCGGACGCTGACTGTAAACTCCCGCGCTGTCAATTCCTTTGGCATAAACTTCATTCCGGTTGTTGTCTAAAATAATTAGTCCCGCATCAATCCGCATATCTCCATAAATAATAAAAGCTTTGTTGTAGAGATAAACCTTGTTTTCTTTTCGATCTAAAAACACATAATCTTCCCCGAAATACTCTACCACATGTTCAAGCATATCTTCCCTAACCGGAATGCTGTCTGTCTTGACAGTATCTCTCACAGTAAAAGAAGATGCAACCAAAACCGAATCCACTCCTTTATTTATTGAATCGATTGAAGTTCTAATAGGAAGATTTGGAGTTTCCCGAGGAGGGAGCTCTTGACCATGAATCAATAGGTTGCCACAAAGCAAGAAAAACAAAAAGAATATGTAAGAATGCCTGAAGGTGTACAAGGCTGCGATATGATTATTTTGTAGCTTTGGCTTAGCTTTTGAACCGCCAAAAATAAACATATTTTCTCGGCTGTGTTTTGGGTTTCTACTTTTTTTAAAACCACGGCTTTCCGGTTATCCATAGAGAAATAGATTATTTTTGATTTAAAAATCAGATCGAACGGGCTATGAGACAGATCTTCTTTCTATGTGTATTCATTATTATCGGATTCTCCTATGCAGAGGCGAAAACATCCGGCAATCCGGTAAAACCCTTTGTTGTGGTGCTGGATGCCGGTCATGGAGGGCACGATTCCGGAAATACCGGGCATAAAGGTGCCTATCGCGAATCGGATATATGCCTTAGCATCGTCTTGAAAATGGGAGCCACTCTAGAAAAACTTCCAAATGTTAAAGTAATTTATACCCGCAAAACAGATGTGTTTGTGGAACTTAGGGAAAGAGCAGCTATAGCAAATAGAAATAATGCCGATCTCTTTGTTTCGGTGCATTGTAACGCACACCATAGCCAGGCGCACGGGGCAGAAACATTCGTTTTAGGACTTCATAAAAATCAAGCGAACTTTGAAGTAGCCAAACGCGAAAATGAGGTAATCTACCTGGAAGAGAATTATCAGGAGAAATATGCAGGCTTCGATCCAAAATCACCTGATTCGTTTATCGGTATGATGTTGATGCAAGAGGCATATTTGGATCAAAGCATTCTTCTGGCAAGCTTAGTGCAAAATAATATTGTAGGGAATCTGAAACGATTTGACCGCTCCGTGAAACAAGCCGGATTCTGGGTGCTTCACAATACTTATATGCCGGCAGTTCTGATTGAAACCGGTTTTTTAACAAACTCAAATGAAGGGGCATATTTAAATTCGGTGAAAGGACAAACAGAAATGGCAAGGGAAATTGCCAAGGCTGTTGAATCTTATATAAAAAGTATGACAGCCGCAGATGTAATTCCGGAATCATCAAGAGATGCTATTAAGGAAATTCAAATTGAAGAGACAATTGCAGGAACAGAAGAAAACCTTTATCCCGGTATTGTTTTTAAAGTCCAAATCGCCGCCAGCAGTAAAAAGTTGGATCCCACGCCATCAAACTTTAAAGGTTTAAAAGAGATTTCCCGAGAGAAGGAAGGAAATCTCTATAAATATTATTACGGGGAGACGTCAGACTATAATAAAATACAAGTTCTCAAAATGGCTGCAAGTCAGAAAGGATTTGATGCTGCATTTATTGTTGCATTTAAAGGAGGAAAAAAAGTCAGTTTGCCCGAGGTTCTGAATTCGAAAAGAAATTAATAGCTTTAGTATTCATATAATCTTTTAAATTTGCTCATATTTTAAATTTTAACGCTTGACACTATCAAAAGAAGTAAAGACCGGAATCCTGGTAATTGGTGCCATACTGCTGCTGATTTTTGGATATAATTTTCTTAAAGGAACGAACATTTTTCTTTCAAAAAGAATTTTTTTCGTTCGTTATCCAAATGTTGAAGGACTCGCAAAGTCAGCACCGGTCACTATCAATGGACTTATCGTGGGAAAAGTAGAGAATATTGAATTCGCAAAAGAGAGAGGTTGGCTAGTGGTAAAATTCAGCCTGGAAGAGGATATTGAATTTTCCAAAAAAAGCGTGGCACGTATCTATAGCGAAGGACTTATAGGAGGAAAATCTTTGGGAATTTTTCCGGATTATGACTTCCACGATATTGCAAAAAGTGGAGATACCTTAATAGGGGAGACAGAAGATAGTATGATGGCCACTGTCACTAAAGCACTGGGACCACTGGAAGAAAAGGTGAATAACACACTGGCTACAATTGACACGCTACTTTATAATATTAATGATATCGTTGATGAACCCACCCGCAAACACCTGAGGGGAGCAATAGAAAATTTAAACAGAACTCTAAATTCCATCTCAGGAGTTTCTGAAAATCTCAATGTGGTACTTCGAAATAATACAAGCAAACTTGATCATACATTTACAAATCTGGATAAAACTGCCGGTAATCTGGCTCAGTTAACCGATTCTTTAAGCCTGCTGGAGACCGGAAAACTGGCCAGAGATATACAAGATGTAGTAGATCGAATGCAAATAATAATGGTAGATGTAGAGCAGGGCAAAGGAACCGTGGGAAAATTGCTTAGAGATGATACCGTGTACGAAAATCTTGAAGGCGCATCCAGACAATTGGAACAATTACTTCAAGATCTAAAACTGAATCCAAAACGATACGTACATTTTTCACTTTTTGGAAAACGCCCTAAAGAATATACAAAACCGGACAATAGAGATAAATAATGCAATATATACCCAACATACTATTTTTAATAGCACTGATTGCAGGAATAAGCTTCTTTACCATTAATGTGCGGAAACTAATCAGAAATATCCGCCTCGGTAAGAAAGAAAATATTACAGACAACAAAAAGAAGCGATGGGAGAATGTAATCCGCATCGCCCTCGGACAATCAAAAATGGTAGTACGTCCCATCCCGGGATTACTACATATTTTTGTTTATGTAGGGTTTATCATCATAAACATAGAAGTTCTGGAGATTGTAATAGATGGTCTTTTTGGTACGCATAGAGTATTATCTACAATTCTGCCGATGGGTCTCTACAATTTCCTAATTGCTGCCTTTGAAATATTGGCACTCCTAGTAATTATAGGAGTGGTGCTTTTCTGGACACGAAGGAATATCCAAAAATTAAAACGATTCTGGGCACGAGAAATGAAAGGATGGCCAAAGAAAGATGCAAACCTGATTCTTTACATCGAGTTTGTGTTGATGGTCTTATTTCTGGTTATGAATGCAGCAGATCAACGCTTGCAAGTTATAGCACCACAAGAATATACAGCAGCCGGCTCCTTTCCGATAAGCGGATTTATTGCACCTCTTTTAGAAAACCTTAGTGTTGGCACGCTGGTGGGAATAGAACGCGCCGCTTGGTGGTTGCATATTATCGGAATTTTGTTTTTTCTGAATTACTTATACTATTCCAAACACCTGCATATAATCCTCGCTTTTCCAAACGTATATTATGGAAAGATTAGACCGAAAGGAGAGTTTCCAAATTTAGAGGCCGTTACAAACGAGGTTAAGCTTATGATGGATCCAAATGCTGATCCATTTGCAGCACCGCCTGAGGGAGCAGCAGAACCTGAGAAATTTGGGGCGAGTGATGTAATGGATTTAACCAGAAGACAGTTACTCAGCGCATACACCTGCACCGAATGCGGAAGATGTACAAGCGAATGTCCGGCAAACAATACTGGAAAACTTCTGTCTCCCAGAAAAATTATGATGGATACACGAGATAGACTCCAAGAGGTTGGTAAAAACATCGATAAAAATGGCAAATTCGTAGATGACGGAAAGCAACTGCTGGATTTCTACATTACCCGAGAAGAACTATGGGCGTGTACCACGTGCAATGCCTGCGTGGAAGCCTGCCCTGTCAGTATTGATCCTATGAGTATCATTATGTCAATGAGACAATACCTCGTAATGGAACAATCTGCCGCCCCACAAGAACTTAATGGAGCCATGAGCAATATCGAAAATAATGGCGCACCCTGGCCCTATAACCAAATGGACAGGATGAATTGGGTTAATGAAAATTAAATAAACGATTTCTAAATCTGAGAGATCAATTTTACTTGAACAAATGGAACAAACTATAAAAGTACCCACAATGGCTGAATATGCAGCTCAAGGAAAAGTACCCGAAGTACTCTTCTTTGTGGGATGCGCGGGAAGTTTTGATGACCGTGCAAAAAAAATAACAAAAGCTTTCGTCAAACTTCTCAATCAAGCAAAAATTGATTTTGCTGTTCTTGGTACAGAAGAAAGCTGTAACGGAGACCCGGCAAAACGTGCAGGAAACGAATTCTTATTCCAAATGCAGGCGATGACCAATATCGAGGTGATGAACAGCTATGGAATTACAAAAATTGTTACCGCTTGCCCTCACTGTTTTAACACCATAGGAAACGAATACCCCGCTCTTGGCGGAAATTATGAAGTGATGCACCATACACAATTCTTGAAAGCATTGCTTAAAGAAGGGCGCTTAAAAGTGGAAGGAGGGAAATTCAAAGGGAAGAAAATCACCTTTCACGATCCTTGCTATCTTGGAAGAGGAAATAATGAATATGAAGCCCCGCGCGAGCTCTTAGAAAAACTGGAAGTGGAACTGGTAGAAATGAGGAGAAATAAAAAACACGGAATGTGTTGTGGTGCTGGGGGAGCACAAGTATTTAAAGAACCCGAACCCGGAGATATGGATGTTAATGTGAAAAGAACAGAACAAGCTATGGAAACAGAGGCAGAAATTATTGCCACCGGCTGCCCGTTCTGTATGATGATGATGACAGATGGCGTAAAAGCCAAAAACGTAGAAGGAAAAATGCAAGTTCTCGATATTGCCGAGATGATTGCTAATGCCGAAGATCTATAGAAAAAGATCATTTTAATTATAGGAAGATTGAAATAGAATCGTTATAGATTCTTAGAGTTGAAAGATAAAAAAGAAAAATGCTTACAAATTTTAATTCCCTTCCGGACGATTCGAGAGTCTGGATATATCAGGCAAACCGGAAGCTTTCTGATCAGGAAGTTGAAGACATACAAAAAGAAACAGAAGATTTCCTCACCCAATGGACCGCTCACGGCGCAGCACTGGAGGCGGCGGTTGAAATGAAATACAACCGATTTATTGTAATAGGCATCAATCAAAATAATGTTTCTGCATCAGGATGTAGTATTGACGCTTCTGTAAGATTTATTCAGTCTTTGGAAGAAAAATACAAAGTAGATCTATTAGACAAAATGAATGTTACGTTCTACACCGGCGAGTTTATTACTCACAAGCCGTTGACAGAATTCCGCACAATGGCAAAAAATAAAGCCATAAATGCAAACACGGTTGTCTTTAATAATCTGGTTAATACAAAAGAAGAATACCTGGAGAACTGGGAAGTTCCTGCACATCAAAGCTGGCATAGTCGGTTTTTATCCTAAAAAAAGAAAGCTCATGAACAGGTGGTTAATAGCCCTTTTTTGCTTTCTCTTAATTCTCCCTGCCCTTGCTCAACAACGAAATCCGTTAAGAGTGGCCAATGATTATGAGAATCAAAAGAGATGGGTTGACAGTATCTATGCCAAAATGACGCTGGAGGAGAAATTAGGGCAACTTTTTATGGTTGATCTTTTTTCCGCTGACACCAAAGTCAAAATAGACAAAGTAAAAAATCTTATTACCCAGTACCATCTGGGCGGAATTATTTTCTCAAAAGGAGGACCGGTACGGCAAGCCAAATTGAATAACGAATTACAATCACTTGCCAAAATTCCTTTACTTATTGGAATGGATGCTGAATGGGGTCTCGCCATGCGTCTGGATTCTACCTTTGCCTATCCGTGGAATATGACTCTCGGCGCCATCCCTGACAATAAGATCGTGGAGGAAGTGGGGAAACGAATTGGAGAACATTCAAAAAGATTGGGGGTACACATCAATTTCGCACCGGTTGTGGACATAAATGCAAATCCTAAAAATCCAATTATCGGAAATAGATCTTTTGGAGAAGATAAAGAAAACGTTACAGCCAAGGCACTTGCTTTTCTAAAAGGAATGCAAAGCACCGGCGTTTTAGGAAGCGCAAAGCATTTTCCCGGTCACGGAGATACAGATAAAGACAGTCATAAAACCCTACCAACTATAGATTTGACAAGAGAGCGCTTGGATACGGTAGAATTGTACCCGTATAGAGCTCTTATAAACAATGGAGTGGCCGGCGTGATGATTGCTCATCTAAATGTGCCGGCCCTTGAGCCACAACAGGAATACCCGTCTTCCTTGTCTAAAAAAGTTGTGACCGATTTACTCAAAAATGAACTTGGGTTCAACGGTCTAATTTTTACAGACGCTCTAAATATGAAAGGAGCATCAAATTTTAAAAATCCCGGAGAGATAGAATTGGCTGCCCTACTTGCAGGGAATGATATTTTTCTTATTCCGGAAAATATGCCCAAGGCCATGGAATTTCTTGTAGAAGCCTACAATAACCGAATGTTCTCTGAAGAAAGACTGGCACTTTCCGTAAAAAAGATGCTCTACGCTAAATATAAAGCAGGTCTTAACAATTATAAGCCGGTAAATACGCGGTTTTTATATGAAGAATTAAATACCATCCACGACCTTGTACTTTATGAGAAAGTGATGGACAATGCTATTACGGTTCTTAAAAATGATCAAGCTCTCCTTCCGGTAAAAGATCTGGAGAAGAAAAAAATAGCCTATATCCATATGGGAGATGA
>Ga0079224_100011517_pt1 | contig 12187 bp, 9 predicted proteins | sample Stecom2015_FD_80414 | JGI IMG/M metagenome (GOLD analysis project Ga0079224, IMG submission 80414) | Agricultural soil microbial communities from Utah to study Nitrogen management - Steer compost 2015 | ecosystem: Environmental > Terrestrial > Soil > Agricultural land | place: USA: Utah... | reverse complement strand
GTCGACGTGACGGTGGACTGGACCGGTCTGAACCCGGGCGACCGCTACCTGGGTGCGGGGACGTACTCCAACGGCACCGACGCCCTGGGCCGGACCCTGGTGTCGGTCACCACCGGCGCGCCCGCGCTCAACTGACCTGACGGCACACGCCTGAGGTCCGCGAGGGCCCGTCTCCCCCCGGGGAGGCGGGCCCTCGTCATGTGCGGAAGTCCAGACCCTTGACAAATCGCCGGACCCCGACAGGGTGGTTCCCACCAGACGAGTTCGTGGGCGGGTCCGGCACCCCGGGGGCTCCCTGTCGTGCGCCGGCCCCGGTCGCGGCTGAGCAGAGAGGGGCCCCCGTGACATCACCAACGCCCTGGCGGAAACGGCGTCTGGTCGCCCTCGCCGCCGCCACGGCCCTCATCACCCCGCTGACGTACGGCGCCGCGGTCTCCGCCGCGGCGCCGCAGCTTGCCGACAGCGAGACGAGGACGTACATCGTCCAGTTCAGGGACCAACCCCTGGCCGCCTACGACGGGGGTGTCCGCGGCCTGGCGGCCACGAAGCCCCGCGAGGGGGAGAAGGGCGACGTCAGCAGCGCCCGGTCCCGGGCCTACCTCGCGCACCTCGAGACGCGACGACAGAGCGCGCTCCGCTCGCTGGGCCTGACCCAGGAGCGTGTGGTCGCCGAGTACGAGGTGGTCTTCAACGGGGTCGCGATCGAGCTCACCCCGGCTGAGGCGCAGCACCTGCGCAAGGACGTCAACGTCCTCAACGTGTGGGAGAACCAGCCGCGGCGGTTGGTCACCGTGCAGACGCCGGACTACCTCGGCCTCCGCGGTGAGGGAGGTGTCTGGGAGACCGAGCTCGGCGGCGCCGGCAGCGCCGGCGCCGGGATCGTCGTCGGCGTCCTCGACACGGGCATCGACCCGAACAACCCCAGCTTCTCGGACGAGGGGATGCCCGCTCCCCCGGACGACTGGACCGGGGCCTGCGACTTCGGCACCGACGAGTACGGCAGCTTCGAGTGCAACAACAAGATCGTCGGCGCCAGGGTTTACGGCGAGGAGTTCGGCAACGACACCTCGTTCGACTTCCCCTCGGCCCGGGACCGTAACGGGCACGGCAGTCACACGGCGTCCACGGCGGCGGGGAACAACGGGGTCGAGATCACCATCGACGGCAACGACATGGGTGTCGCCTCCGGTATGGCGCCACGGGCCCACATCGCCGTCTACAAGGTCGCCTGGGACGACGGCGCGGGCCGGGCCTTCGCCTGGGACGCGGGATCGCTCGCCGCGGTGGAGGACGCGGTCGTGGACGGTGTCGACGTCATCAACTTCTCGATCGGTGGCTCTCGGGACACCGTCCTGGACCCGGTCGAGTTCGCCTTCCTGATCGCGGCGGACGCGGGTGTCTTCGTCGCCGCGTCGGCCGGCAACGACGGGGACCTGGGCCCGTCGACGGTCGAGCACAACAGCCCCTGGACGATGACGGTGGCCGCCAGCACCCACGACCGAGGAGCCGAGAACGTCCTGACCCTCGGCAACGACGCGTCGTACACCGGTGTCGGCTACGGCGGCCCGGTCGACGGTGAGCTCGTCAACGCCGAGAGCATCCCCGCAGCGGGCGCCACGGCTGCCGAGGCCGACCTGTGCGGTCCTGGCACCGTGGACGACGCCGGCGCCGCCGGGAAGATCGTCGTCTGTACCCGCGGCGAGCACGCCCTGGTCGACAAGGCCCAGGAGGTCGCCGACTCCGGCGGGATCGCCATGGTCCTGGTCAACGCCCCGGGCGGCGCGACCTCGCTGCTGGCGATCTTCTACCCGGTGCCGGCCACCCACCTCACCGCCGAGGACGGCGCGGAGGTCAAGGCGTACGCCGCGGGCACCGAGGCCCCCACGGGCGGCATCTCGGTCACCACGAACACCGTGGTCAACGCCCCGCAGATGGCGGACTTCTCCTCGACCGGGCCGGCCCTGGCCGGCGAGGGTGATCTGCTCAAGCCGGACATCACCGCGCCGGGTGTCGACGTCGCCGCGGCCTACGGGGTCCACCCGGAGACCGGCGAGCCGACGTTCGCCCAGATCTCCGGCACGTCCATGTCGTCGCCGCACATCGCCGGCATCGCCGCGCTCGTCAGGCAGGCCCACCCCGACTGGAGCCCGGCGGCGATCAAGTCGGCCCTGATGACGACCGCCCGACAGACCATGGACGACGGTGACCCCATCACCCGAGGGGGTGCGCCCGCCACACCCCTCGACTACGGCGCCGGTGAGGTCCAACCCGCGGAGGCCTTCGACGTGGGCCTGGTCTACGACGCGGACATCGAGGACTGGACCAACTACGTCTGCGCCATCGGCGAGATCACCGGTTGCGGCGAGACGACCGATCCGAGCGACCTCAACTACCCGTCCATCGCCATCGGGTCGCTGACCGGCACCCAGACGGTGACCCGCACGGTGACCAGCGTCTCGGAGGTCACCGAGACCTACACGGTCGAGGTCGAGCAGCCGCCCGGCGTGACGGTGACGGTCGAACCGACCTCGATCACGGTGGCACCGGGTGCTTCGGCGACCTACCACGTCCACTTCCAGGTGCAGGACACCGCGACCCTCGACGCGTACACGTTCGGCGCCCTGACCTGGGTCAGCGACGCCCACCGGGTGCGCAGCGCCATCGCCGTCCTGCCGAAGGCGCTGGCGGCGCCGGACGAGGTGACCGGCTACGGCGCCTACGGGACACTCGGCACCGAGGTGGTCCCCGGCGGTCCGGAGACCTTCACCGCCTCGGTCGAGGGACTCGTGCCGTCCGAGGTCACGGTGGCCCAGCCGGTGTCCGACGGGCCCAGCGGCGGCCCGTCGTTCCAGGACGCCGTCATCGCGGTCCCGGTGCCCGCGGGCACCACCGTCCTGCGGGTGTCGGTCTTCGACGCGGAGGTCTCGGTGCCGGGGACCGACATGGACCTCTACCTGTTCGATCCCGACGGCTTCTTCGTCGACCTCAGCGGCACCCCGGGGTCCGACGAGAGCATCACGCTCCATGACCCGGTGGCCGGGACCTACTTCCTGGCGATCGACTACTGGGACGCCCCCGCGGGCGCCACCGCGGACGTGCCGGTCCACGTCTGGACGGTGCCGTCCACCGACGAGGGCAACCTCACGGTGACCCCGGCGACGTTCACCGGCGCGACCGCGGTCCCGCAGCCGGTCACCCTCGACTGGGCGGGGCTGGAGTACGGCACCCGCTACCTCGGGGCGGTCCGGTACAACGTCGGCACCGAGGTCGTGGCACGCACCCTGGTCAGCATCCTCCCGGGTGTCGACCGCTGGTACGGCGAGGACCGCTACGAGACCGCCGCGGCGATCGCGATGCGGTACGACCCGGCGCAGGTGCACACGGTCTGCATCGCCACAGGGGCGCAGTTCCCCGACGCCCTGGCGGCGGCCGCCGGGTGCCCGGGCAGCGCGCCGGCCCCGGCGGTGGGGCTGGACGGCTCCCCCGCCCCGGTGCTGCTGACCCGTCCGGGCGCGCTGCCGCCCGCCACGGCGCAGGCCCTGGCGGTCCTGCAGCCGGCCCAGGTCGTCATCATCGGTGGCCCGGCAGCGGTGTCCCCGGCGGTCGAGGCCACGCTGGCCCAGAGCTACGACGTCGAGCGGGTGGCCGGGCCGGACCGGTACGGCACGGCCGCGGCGATCGCGACCCGGTTCCCGGCGGACACGCCGCGGGTCTACGTCGCGAGCGGCGCCGACTTCCCCGACGCGCTCGCCGGGTCGGCCCTGGCCGGTCACGAGGGCGTGCCGGTGCTGCTGACCCGGCCCGACGGCGTGCCGGCCGCGACGGCCGCTGCCCTGGCCCACTTCACCAACCCCGACCTGGAGGTCGTGGTGCTGGGCGGCCCGGTCGCGGTCAGCGACGCGGTGTTCGCGGCGCTCGGGGCCGAGCGGCGCATCGCCGGCGCGGACCGGTACGAGACCGCCGTGGCGATCTCGCAGGCCATCGGGACCGGCATCGACGCCCCGAACGTGCTCGTGGCGTCCGGTGCCAACTTCCCCGACGCCCTGGCCGGCTCGGCCTACGCCGGCGCCGAGGGCATCCCGGTCCTGCTCACCCGGCCGGACGGCGTGCCTGAGGTGACGATGGCCGAGCTCGACGCGCTGTCGCCGCAGCAGACCACCCTCCTGGGTGGCCCGGTCGCGGTGACCCGCGCCGTCGAGATCCTGCTCAACGGCCGGTTCGCCGACTGGCTCGTGGTCGGCTGACCGACCCGAACGAGCGAGGGCCCGTCTCCCCCGGGGGGCGGGCCCTCGTCATCCCTGGTGACGGGCGGTCACCGGTCGTGCCGGAGCCCGCCCGGACGAAAGTCGTTCAAGTCCTTGACCGCACAATCTGCCCGGGTACACGCTTGGCGCGACAGCGTTCGCTCCACCGACAGGACCCTGATGTCGCGGCGAAACGGACGCGTCGCGACGGTGGCCGCGAGCATCGTCGCGACGCTTCTCTTGGCATCCGGCTGCGCCCCGCCCCCGGATGACGTCGTCGTGCCCGGGATCGACGCCAGGAGCACCCGGGAGAGCTCGGGAGCCAGGTTCCCGGTGGCGGCCGAGCCCGCGCCCCGGGGAGAGGTCGCCGGACCCACCGAGGGCACCGTGTCGGAGGCTCCCACGGGCACCACGGACGGGGGCATGGGCCGGCCCCGACAGGCGCCGGAGGACGCACCGGCGGTGACCACGTCCGGCGCCGGGACGACGACCTCGACGCCCGCGCCGCCGGTGCCGAGCACTGGCGTCGCCGCCCAGGTCGGGCCGCGGCCCTCCGTCGCCGGTTCCCGCCCGGCTGCCAGCACCGCGGCCCAGCCGACGGTCCCCCGGCCGGTCCCACCGGTCGTCGCCTCCATCCCCAACCAGAAGCCCCCGGTGCCGGTGGAGAAGAAGGTGGAGCAGGTGATCCCGCTCCCCGAGCCGGTCGCGGTCGTCGCCGCCGGCGGCGCGGTGTGGGTCAAGCAGGGCAGCGGAGCCCTGGCCCAGGTCGACCCCGCGACCAACACCGTCGTCAACAAGGTCACCACCACGGCCGACGAACCGTGCCACGGCTTCGGCGGTGTGGGCAACATCCTCTGGACCTGCGCCGGCCAGGATGGTGTCGTGACGCGCATCGACCCCACCACCGGCACGGTCACCGCGCGCCTCAACATCGAGAAGACGCCCGAGCAGCGCCTCATCCCCATGGCGTTCGAGCACGCCTGGTTCCTCGTCGCCGGGGGCACCCAGCTGGTCGGGGTGAGCCACGCGGACAACTCCGTCGGCCAGCCGATCGAGCTCGGCGCCCGCTGCGTCGCCGTGGACGCCACCGACAACTCGCTGTGGGTCGCCTGCCCCGACACCGGCGAGGTGCTGAAGATCGACCCCGGGGCGCGCGCCGTGGTGTCCCGGATCGGCGGCCTGCCCGGCGCGCACACGGTCGCCGCCGGCGGGTACGTCTTCGTCGGGTACGACGGGGGGACCGCACGGATCAACCGGTCGACCGGCGAGGCCGACGCCGCCGTCGCGACCGGCCCGGCCAGGTCCCGCGGCTCGCTCTACACCGCCGGCAACCTCGTCTACATCCGGACCCCCGAGGGCACCCTCGAGGTCTTCGACGCCACGACGATGGAGATGCTCGAGCGCGTCGTCATCGCCGAGGTCACCTCGGACGCCTCGACCGTGCTGGCCTTCGGGTCGCTGTGGACGACCTCCGACACCGGGGAGCTCTACCGGCTCAGGCCGGCCGGCGAGACCAGCGACGCCACATCGTCCTCGGCGCCGACGTCCCAGTCGGACGCCACGGCGACGCCCTAGCCGCGACGCCGGTCAGCCGGCGTGGCCGGTGGCCAGCAGGGCGAAGCTGACCAGCCAGTGCGTGGCCATGAAGTCGCCCTCGGTGATGAGCGGCAGCATCGCCTCGACCTGCTTGTCCGCCGCGCCCAGGACGACCTCGGCCGCCGCCGGCTCCAGGTGGGGCGCCAGCTGGCGCAGCTGCCAGGCGCGGGACAGGCCCAACCCGGCCAGGTGGACGAGCTGCCCGTCCGTGGCGTCCCGGATCTCCGGCACGCCGAGCAGCTGCGGGTGCGCCCCCTCACCCAGCCCGGGCAGGAACCCCGCCAGCCAGGCCCGGAACTCCCCCGCAGGCAGCACCCGCCGCATCAGCTCGGCCTCGCACAGGGCCGGCGACAGGAAGTCCGTGCCGCTGGGCTCGGTCCGGGTGTCGTATGACGTGTCGTGGCCGAACCACTCCAGCGCCCGCCCGCGCACGGCCGCCACGACGTCCTCCCGCCCGAGCTCGCCGAAGGCCTGGAGCAGCAGGGCCAGCGCGAACGCGTCGTTCTGGTGCTTGCCGTGCCGCACCGGGTAGACCTGCCGGGGCAGCCAGTCGACGGTGTGCTGGGCGATGACCTCACCCAGCGGCTCCAGCGCGATGGCCCAGCCGGTGGACTCGGCCCGCTCGGAGCGGTAGGCCGCGGCCACGAGCATCGCCGCCCAGGCCCAGCCGTACGGCCGCTCGAACGCCGGCCGGGACCAGAGGTAGTCGACCTCCGCGGCGAGCCGGGCCTCGGTCAGGCGGCTGCACAGCATACGGAGCGCCGGACCCGCCTCACCCGCCTCGGCGAGCGCCTCGTCATACCGGTCCAGCAGGGTGAGCAGCGACCACTGCATGTGCACGGACGAGTGCCAGTCGAGGGCCCCGTGGAAGGCGGGGTGCAGCCGGTGCGGGGTGACGTCCGTGTCGTCCGGACCCAGGGCGACGTGGCCCGAGGCGTAGGGGTACGGGGTGTCGAGGACCTCGCGGGCCACCCGCGCCCACGCGGGGGCATGCTGCCGCGCGAGGTCGGAGATGGAGGTGGTCACACCTCCAGTGTGCCTCTTTCCTATGCTGGCGCCGTGACGCTGCCCACAGACTCCGACGCCTACTACCGCTACCTCGGCGACGGGGTCTACCAGCCGACGATCCACGTGCAGGGGGCCTGGTCGGACCGCGAGCAGCACATGGCGCCGGTCTCCGGGCTCGTCGTCCACGAGCTGGAGCGCCACGAGCCGCGCGAGGACCTGCAGCTGGCCCAGGTGAGCTTCGACATCCTCGGGATGATCCACGCCGAGGAGACGACGATCCGGGTCCGCACGCTGCGGCCCGGCCGCACCATCGAGCTGCTGGAGGCGACGGCCAGCGCCGGCGGCCGCGACGTCATCCGCGCCACCGCGTGGCGGCTGAGCCGGCAGGACACCTCCGCCGTGGCGGTGACCGAGAGCGAGCCGATGCCCGACCCGGAGACCGTGCCGGTCTCCGACCACATGGCCGCGACCTGGCCGGGGGGCTTCATCTCCAGCGTGGAGTTCCGGCACGTGCCGGGGTGGCGGCCGGGACGGGCGAAGGTGTGGCTGCGCACCGAGCACCCGCTCGTCGAGGACGAGGAGTCGTCGGGCCTGGCGCGGTTCGTCGGGCTGGTCGACACCGCCAACGGCGTCGCGGTGCGGGCGCGGCCCGGCGAGTACGTCTTCCCGAACACCGACCTGACGCTGCACTTCCACCGCACCCCCGAGGGGCCGTGGGTGGGGCTCGACGTGACCGTCGAGTGGGGCCCGACCGGCGTCGGCGCCAACCACACGACGCTGCACGACCAGCACGGGCCGGTCGGTCACGCGCTGCAGATCATCACGCTGCGCCCGCCGGCCTGACCCGCGCGACCCGGGCTGTCGGCCGTCGGTCGGCTCGGGCGGGTCACATCGTGGAGGTGGCCCCGCCCGGAGCCGGCTCCTGCGGGTTGGCGCAGTAGCTGAAGTCCCGGCCGGTGGCGGCGTGGTAGGCGTACAGCTTGCCGTTGACCTCGAGGACCAGCTGCTCGCCCGGCACCAGCGCCTGGGTGTACATCATCCCCGGCTCGGGGCAGCCGAGGGACCCGTCGCGCCAGGTCACCTCGCGGTGGCCGGCGACGGTGACCGCGCTCTCCTCGACCCCGAGGCGCTGGGCCAGGTCGGCGACCGCCTTCCGGACCTGCGGGCGCTCGGCCACCGCCGGCGGCACCGGGCCGGTCGGCAGGGCCGCCTGGGGCGGGACGGGGGTGGCGCCGGTGTCGTCGGACGGGGTGGGCTGCACGGTGGGCTCCTCGGTGGTGGGTTCCTCGGTCGTGGGTTCCTCGGTCGTGGGGGCGGCGTCGCCGGTCGAGCCGGGCTCCTCCGGGGTCTCCTGGCTGCCGCAGCCGGCGAGCAGGGCCAGGGCCAGGACCCCGGCGGCCAGGGCGCTCCGGCGGCGGACGGGACGCATGGTCGTGCTGGTCATGGATCACCTCTCTGGTCGCTGAGGGTATGACGCACGGGCGCGTCGATCGGTGCCCGCGCCGTCCCGATCGGGCCCGTTGCGGATCCGAAGGTCACAACTTGGCAAAGTCGTGCAACGGTCCGGGGCGACGCCACGTCATACGGGTGTCGGGTCCTTCCGGGCAACTGATCCGACGGCGCCCAGGGGGCCGCTCGGGGGCGAGCGGCGCGGCGCACAGTGAGGTCGGGGCGGACGGCGCAGGGGGGTCGGCCGCCCCGACCTCAGCCCTGCCCCCTCCCCTTCTCGCGACCGAACGTCTCGTCGCGACGTCTCCCACCCCCACCGAGCGCGTGGTCCCGTCGCCAGCCACCCCCACCGAGCGCGTGATCCCGTCGCCCTCCACCGCCACCGGACGCCTGGTCGTCGCCGGTCCACGCATCCGGCCACCCTTGGGCACCTCCCGCGCCCTGTCCACCGGAGGACACCCGTATGCCGTGACGTGCCGCGCCCGGCTCACCGGCCCCAGCTCGCATGACCCGCCCAAGCCGGCACCCTTCGGAAGTCGATGCACGGAAATGTGACCAGTGCACTGAAGCGTGGCCTGAGCTGCTGCTCGTAAGCGTGACCAGCCCGCACATGCGGTGCACAGGCTGCACAGGACCCGGAACAATGCGCCCGGCGGCCCGCGCCCGGGACGCGTCCGCCGGACCCCCGAGATGCCGGGCCGGCGGGGACCGCCTCCGGTGCACCCGGCCGGCAGGGTCTGCCTCCGTGGCGCCAGGTGTCTGAGTACGGGAAACGTGGGCTGGGACGGCATACGAACAGCGGCTCAGCCCACACATCCGTGCACCGCCTACGTTCCGGTGTTCAGGTTTGGCGGCGGGGGAAGTCTGATGACGAGGGCGAGGTCCGACGAGGGCGGGGGAAGTCTGATGACGAGGGCGAGGTCCGACGGGGGTGAGAACTGACGGGGGTGAGGTCTGCCGCGAGGGCTGAGGTCGGGCGCCGGCGGGCGGCGACGCGGTTATCGCGTTGACCCTCACGTTGCGGGAGGCCGTAGCGTCGCGGCCATGACGAAGTTCACCGTGCTGGACAGCCACACCGCGATGCGGGAGATCCTCGGCGCGCCGGTGGAGCGGCGGGCCGAGCTGGCCCGGCCGTTCCTGGAGCAGGCGGCGGGGATGTACCGCTACTTCCCCGGCGAGCCCGACGTCATCGCGCTGCACCACATGGGCAGCGGCTTCCGCCTCGACAAGGAGGACGAGCGCTACCTTCCGGCTCTCGACACCATGGCCGGGGCCCGCGTGTGGGAGCGGGTCGACGACGCCCTGCAGCATGCGCTGCAGGTGCAGCTCGACGCGACGCCGGACATCACGGTGCCGGAGGAGATCGTCGTCCTCATCGTGCTCGGCAACCCCGACGACGACCTGTTCATGGGGCCGAGCAAGGGGATGAGCGCCAACGGCAGCGTCACCGGCTACCTGTGGATCAACATCTGGCCGAACGACGAGATCCTCGAGCAGATCGAGGCGATCGCCGTGCACGAGCTCAACCACAACCTGCGCTACGCCAACCGGGTGTGGGACCCGATGACGGTCACCGTCGGGGAGCACGTGGTCTCCGAGGGGCTGGCCGACGCGTTCGCGCGGCAGCTTTACGGCGACCTCGGCTACTCGATCATCGGCCGCGACGTGCTGGGCGATGACGAGGTCTTCGCCAAGGTCCTCACCGGCCTGGACGTCACCGGGATGCAGAACTTCACCGCGTGGGTTCACGGCGACGCGCACGCCCGTCGGTTCGGCGCCGAGCCCGTCGGCCTGCCGACCGGCGCGGGCTACGCCGCGGGCAACCGGCTGGTCGACGCCTACCTCGCGGCGACCGGCCAGACCGCGGCGCAGGCACTGCTCGCGGACCGGGACGACATCATCAGGGTCACCCTCGACGCCGCCAGGAGCTGACGGGCCAGGTGGCTCAGTCTGCGCCGAGCAGCTCGGTCAGAACCGCCAGGTGGCTGAGGTGGATCTCCTTGGTGGACGTCACCAGGGTCACCGGCCCCTCGGCCACCAGGCGGCGCAGCTCGTCCAGCGCCGCCGCGCGGTCCGGCGTCTCCAGCTCCTGCAGGTAGCGCTCGCGGAACTCGCCGTACGCCTCCTCCCGGTGCCCGTACCAGCGCCGCAGCTCGTGGGAGGGGGCGACGTCCTTGAGCCACACGTCGAGCCGCTCGTCGTCCTTGCGCAGCCCGCGCGGCCAGAGCCGGTCGACGAGCACGCGGGTACCGTCCTCGGGCGAGCGGTCGTCATACACGCGGGCGGTGCGGACCGGGGCCATGCTCGCCATGGTGCCATCGCCGCCGTTTCGCGTGTCCGGTCGCGGCTGAGCACCGCCGTTTCGCGTGTCCGGTCGCGGCCGAGCACCGCCGTATCGCGTGTCCGGTCGCGGCTGAGCACCGCCGTTTCGCGTGTCCGGTCGGGAGTGGGGGCGGGTCAGAGGGCGACGATGTTGTAGCGGTCGACCATGACCCGGACCCGGTCGCCGGGGTCGAGGTGCCGGGACTGGTTCGCCAGACCATCGAGCTCCCCGACGCCGTCGACCTCGAGGGTGACCCGCTGCGCGTCGGCGACCGCGACCGTATGACGGACCGTCGCCCAGAGCGGGCCGTCGGAGTCCACCCAGACGCCGGAGCGGCGCAGCGCGACCCGGTCCGCCTCGGGCAGGCCGGCGGCGCGGAGCAGCACCCGGGCGGCGTCGCCGGTGAACACCCGCCGGTAGCCGAGGAACCGGGCCACCTCCTCGTCGACCGGCGAGCGCCACACCTCGAGGGTGGGCCCCTGCTGGACGACGCGCCCCCGGAACATCACCGCGACCTGGTCGGCGATGGTGAACGCCTCGTCGTGGTCGTGGGTGACGAACAGCGCCGTGGTGCCGGTGGCGACGAGGATCTCCCGCAGGTCGGCGGCAAGGCGCTCGCGCAGCGACCGGTCGAGCGCCGACAGCGGCTCGTCGAGCAGCAGCAGCCGTGGCTCGGCGGCCAGCGACCGGGCCAGGGCGACCCGTTGCTGCTCCCCGCCGGAGAGGGTGGCGGGGCGGCGGTCGGCGTAGCCGGGCAGCCCGACGAGCTCGAGCAGCTCGGTCACCCGGGCCCGCCGTCGGGCGGCGGGGACACCGCGCAGCCGGAGCGGGTAGGCGATGTTGTCGCCGACGGACAGGTGCTGGAACAGCTGGCCGTCCTGGAACATCAGCGCGAAGCCGCGCTTGTGGGTCGGGACGCCGGCGAGGTCCTGCCCGTCGACCGACACCGTGCCGTCGTCGAGGTGCTCCAGCCCGGCGATCGCCCGCAGCAGCGTCGACTTGCCGCACCCGGACGGGCCGAGGACGGCGAGCACCTGGCCGCGGGGCAGCTCGAGGGTGACGTCGTCGACGGCGACCGTCTCGCCGAAGCGCACCGTGAGGTCCTTGACGAGCAGCATCAGAACGTTCCCACGCTGCCGACGCGCAGCCGTTCGACCAGCGCCATCACGGTGACGGTGAGGACGCTGAGGACGACGGAGGCGGCCAGGGCCATACCGAGATTCTCCGCCCCGGGCCGGCTGACCAGCTGGTAGATGATGACCGGCACGGTCGGCCGGTCCGGGCGGGCCAGGAACGCGGTGGCCCCGAACTCCCCCAGCGACACGGCGAACGCGAACCCGGTGGCCGCCAGCAGCGGCCTGCGGACGACCGGCGCCTCCACGGTCCACGCGGCCCGCAGCGGGTTGGCGCCGAGGGCGGCGGCGGCCTGGCGCAGCCGCGGGTCCACCGACCGCAGCACCGGGGTCAGCGTCCGCACCACGAGGGGTAGCGCGACGATCGCCTGGGCGATCGGCACCAGGACCGGCGAGGTGCGCAGGTCCAGGGGCGGCCGGTCGAGGGTGATGAG
>Ga0079224_100011516_pt1 | contig 12188 bp, 9 predicted proteins | sample Stecom2015_FD_80414 | JGI IMG/M metagenome (GOLD analysis project Ga0079224, IMG submission 80414) | Agricultural soil microbial communities from Utah to study Nitrogen management - Steer compost 2015 | ecosystem: Environmental > Terrestrial > Soil > Agricultural land | place: USA: Utah... | reverse complement strand
GCATGCCTGAAATGCATTTTCATTTCGGCGATCTGCTCCGGCGTAAAATCGTTGTATTTGTAAACGACGAGTCCGAGCCCGAGCAAAAGCGGAAGTGCAATCGACAGGAATTTACTGAGCCGCTTGTTCAAGACCTATTTCAGGGTATTGGTGTTTTCGTCAGGGAAAACCAGGCTTGGCCGGAAAGTTTTGGCTTCTTCCATGTCGAGGATGCCATAGGCGATGATGATGATGATATCGCCGCGTTGCACCTTTCGTGCCGCCGGTCCGTTCAGGGTGATTTCACCGCTGTTACGGTTTCCTTTGATGACGTATGTGTCGAGTCGCTCGCCATTGTTGATGTTGACGATGGAGACCTTTTCGCCTTCGATGATGTTGGCCGCTTCCATCAGTGCTTCGTCGATGGTGATGCTGCCAATATAATTAAGATCGGCCCCGGTAACTTTGACGCGGTGGATCTTCGATTTTACAACATGGATTTGCATGGGGCAAAGGTAATTAATTTAAGGCAATGGTATCTATCAGCCTGATTTTGCCGACAAACACGGCAATGAATGCGCGGTATCTTTTTTTCTTGTTTTTGCGGACGATAGGTTCCAGCGTGGCTTCATCGGCGATTTGGAAGTATTCGAGTTTGAATTCAGGATGTTTTCCGAAAACGCTTTCGACCCATTTAGCAACCTGTTTCGCACTTTGTTTCCCAAAACGCTTTTTGGCTGCGTTTAGTGTCTTGAAAATCAGCGAGGCATTCTTTCTTTCGGATTCTGTCAGGCGTTCGTTGCGTGAACTCATGGCAAGACCGCTGTCTTCGCGGAAGACCGGGCATCCGATGATGTTCACCGGAAGCGAGTATTTTTCAACCAATCGACGTACAATCTGAAGTTGTTGGAAATCCTTCTCGCCGAAATAAGCATTCTGCGGCTGCACAATCTCAAAAAGACGTTTGACAATTGTGGCTACTCCGTCGAAATGGCCTGCGCGGAATTTCCCTTCCATCTGGTTTTCGAGTCCGTCGAAATTAAAAGATTCCGACACGGTTTTTCCCTGATAAATGTCGTCGGTCTCCGGTGCGAACACGATGATGTCGTCCGAAAGCTGACCGATTTTCTCAACGTCGCGTTCCAGTGTCCGCGGATAGTTCTTTAAATCTTCGGGATTATTGAATTGGGTGGGGTTTACGAATATGCTGATCACGGTGATGTCGTTCTCCTGCATCGCTCGTTTGAGGAGCGAAAGATGCCCTTCGTGAAGCGCTCCCATCGTCGGGACGAAGCCAATCCTGCGATGCTGCGCAACAGACTGCAGGTAAGTTGACAATTCCGACTGCCTGTTGAAAATGCGCATTGTCCTTTACTAATAACGGTGCAAACTTATAACATTAGTTACTAACTGCGCAAAATTTTATACTTTTGCGTGGTTCTTAGTAGATTAAGTAAATGATTGTAAATGCAGGATAAAAGGATATTGTACGTATCATCCGAAGTAGTGCCCTACCTGGCCGAAAATGAAGTTTCACTGATGTCGTACGATGTTCCGAAGATGGTGAATGATCAGGGTTGCCAGATCCGGATATTCATGCCGAGGTACGGAAATATCAACGAGAGAAGGCATCAGTTGCATGAAGTGATCCGATTGTCAGGGATGAACCTGGTGGTAAACGATCTCGACATGCCCTTGATTATTAAGGTGGCATCCATTCCAAGGGAGCGCATCCAGGTGTATTTTATCGACAACGACGATTACTTCAAACGGAAAGCTACTTTCACCGATGAAGAAGGTGCGCTTTACCCGGATAACGACGAGCGCGCTATTTTCTTTGCGAAAGGTGTTGTCGAAACCGTCAAGAAACTCAACTGGGTTCCGGATATCATCCACGTACACGGATGGCTCGCGTCGATGCTTCCAGTATATATGAAGCACTATTACAAAGACGAAGCGTTGTTCGCCGAAACGAAAATCGTTACGTCGGTGTACAGCCAGTCTTTCGAAGGTACGCTGGATCAACAGATGATCAATAAAGTCAAATTCGACGACATTCCGGCCGATGCCGTGCAATTGCTCGAGCATCCGGATTACGAGAATATCATCAAGGTTGCCGTGTTGCATTCCGACGGTGTCATCATCGCTTCGGAAGGCGTGTCGGATTCGCTGAAGTCATTCGTCGAATCGACGGGCAAACCGTTTCTCCCGTATGTCCCGAAAGAGATTTTTGCGGAAGCTTATACTAATTTCTACAAAAACGCGCTTTCGTAAAAAATCAGAGAATGAGAAAAAGAATATACAGCGTTTTAGCGGTGGTGCTCGGACTAGCGTTCGTGGCTTGTGATAAGGATTTCAATGAAATCGGGTCCGACTTCGTTGGCGACGACCACTTCAACCTCGAATCGGTTACCGTGCCGCTTGTTGCCTACGATGTGAAAGCCGGCGCCGTACAGTCGAACAACCTTCCGGTGAACCCCCTCGGAATCTATAACCATAGCGTTTTCGGAAAGACGACAGCGAGTTTCGTAACGCAAGTCCAGTTGGTGGGATCCAATCCGCAATTCGACGAAAATCCTGAGGTAACACGCGTCGAACTTACCGTTCCGTATTTCAGTCATCGTACAGAATTCGATTCGGAAACCGGAGTTACCACTTACAAACTCGATTCGATTTACGGAGAAGGGAAAATCAACCTGAAAGTTTACGAAAGTACTTACTATCTGAGGGATTTCGATCCGGCCAGCAACTTTACCCAAGCTCAGAAATACTATTCCGATCAGTCGGTGGATTTCGATGGAAACCACGGAATACAGCTTAACGACGATACATCTGCCGACCAGAATGACGAATTTTTCTTCGATCCGGCCGAGGTGTTGACATACAGGACGAATTCCGATGGAGAACAGGTTATCGACAAGCGTTTGGCTCCTATGATGAAACTCAACCTGAACAAGGATTTCTTCCAAGAGAAAATCTTCGGATCGTCGGCAAGCGGCCAGTTGGTAAACAACAACCAGTTCCAGCAATATTTCAAGGGATTGTACTTCAAAGTGAGCCATGCGGCCAGCAATCCTACGGGCGGAGCGCTTTCGATGATCAACTTCAAACAGGGTAAAATCACTATTTATTACAAAGCTGGTGAAGGCGACGAAAGGGATGATGAAAAAACTTTTGTATTGAACCTTACCGGAAACTCGGTCAGCCTTCTGGAGAATGAGGACAATCCGACATATCTAGCTGGCGTGACGAATTCAGATCCGATTCTTGGCGACAGCCGATTGTATCTGAAAGGTGGTTCGGGATCCGTGGGAGTGATCAAGATTCCGCAAGAAGATATCGATCAACTGAAAAACCAGAATCTTTTGATCAACGATGCGAGTATTTTCATCACGGTCGATCGCACGGTTCTGCCTGAAGATGCACCTAATCCATTCCGGATTTATATCTACGATATCAACAAAAAACAGCCGTTAATCGATTATATTGCCGATGCAACGGAATTTGTGAGTAAACCTCAGAAAAACAAGTATATTCACGACGGAATTTACAACAAGGCGTCGGATAAGTACCGAATCAGGATTACGAACCATATCCGGGATCTTGTAGATAAGGATTCCACGAATGTCAACCTGGGAATTGCCATAACATCGGATATCCGTAATTACGGAATGATGAAAACGCGGACCGACAACGCTGAACTGAACAACTCAGTGCCGTTAACCAAAATTACCGACCCGCGTGGTACTGTGGTTTACGGAAGCACTCCGGAAGCAGGCGAGAACAGGATGTACTTGAAAATTTATTACACCAGACGAAGCGAATAAACCTAAAAATATGTGTGGAATTGTTGGCTATATCGGACATAGGGAAGCCTATCCGATCATCATTAAAGGCCTGAAAAGGCTGGAGTACCGTGGTTACGATTCTGCCGGCGTCATGATTTGCGACGGCGAGAATCTGAAAGTCTCAAAAACCAAAGGTAAAGTCTCCGATCTCGAAGAGCGTGCTTCGTCTGAAATCAACACTTCGGGAACCATTGGCATAGGGCATACACGTTGGGCGACCCACGGGGTTCCAAACGATGTGAACTCACACCCACATTTGTCGAATTCGGGAAATTTGGCCATCATCCACAACGGAATCATCGAAAACTACGAGCCTTTGAAAAAAGAGCTCATCAAGCGAGGATATACTTTTAAATCGGATACCGATACTGAAGTTCTCGTTAACCTAATCGAAGACGTTCAACGCAAGGACGGACTCAAACTTGGAAAAGCGGTTCAAGTCGCGCTAAACCAAGTTGTCGGTGCTTATGCGATTTGCGTGTTCGACCGTAACAAGCCTGATGAAATCGTAGTGGCGCGTCTCGGAAGTCCGCTTGCCATCGGAATCGGCGAAGACGAATATTTCATCGCATCCGATGCGTCACCGTTCATCGAATATACTTCGAACGCCATCTACCTTGAAGATGAAGAAATGGCAATCGTTCGTCGTCATAAGCCGCTGAATGTTCGGAAAATCAAAGACGATACGCTCGTCGATCCGTATGTTCAGGAACTTCAGATGAACCTCGAGCAAATCGAAAAAGGCGGTTACGACCACTTCATGCTCAAGGAAATCTACGAGCAGCCAAGCGTTATCAAAGACACTTACCGCGGAAGGCTTCACGCCAACGAAGGGGTGATCAAGATGGCGGGGATTGAGGACAATCTCGAGAAATTCCTCAATGCACAACGCATTCTGATTGTTGCCTGCGGAACGTCATGGCACGCTGGACTCGTAGCAGAATACATATTTGAAGAATTTGCAAGGATTCCAGTTGAGGTGGAATACGCATCCGAATTCCGCTACCGCAATCCAATCATCAATAAAGGCGACGTGCTGATTGCCATTTCGCAATCCGGAGAAACAGCCGATACACTTGCCGCTATCAAACTTGCGAAAGAAAAAGGAGCTTTCGTATTCGGAGTCTGCAACGTAGTGGGATCATCAATTTCCCGCGAAACACACGCCGGAGCTTATACGCACGCCGGACCTGAAATCGGAGTGGCATCGACGAAAGCGTTCACTACGCAGATTACTGTCCTGGCGATGATTGCACTTCGTCTGGCGAAAGCCAAAGGAACATTGTCGACATCTGATTTCCACAGATATCTTCAGGAACTGGAAATCATTCCTGAAAAAGTTCAGGAAGCTCTCGAAACCAATGAGGTGACGCGTCAAATCGCAGCCGAGTTTAAAGATGCTTCCAATTGTCTGTATCTCGGACGTGGTTACAACTTCCCCGTAGCACTGGAAGGCGCCTTGAAGCTCAAGGAAATTTCATACATCCACGCAGAAGGATATCCGGCTGCTGAAATGAAACACGGCCCGATTGCTCTTATCGATGAGGAAATGCCAGTCATTATAGTTGCGCCGAACAAAGGACACTACGATAAAGTAGTGAGCAACATCCAGGAAATCAAATCTAGGAGCGGCCGCGTGATTGCTGTCGTTACCAAAGGAGACGTGCAAGTTCGCGAGCTCGCTGAATATGTTATCGAAGTGCCGGATACTGCGGAAGCGTTTACCCCTCTTTTGACGACAATCCCGCTGCAGTTGTTATCGTATCATATCGCGGTAATGAGAGGCTGCAATGTCGACCAGCCGCGCAACTTGGCGAAGTCGGTCACAGTAGAATAATGAATTACAAATAGTTAATAAAAAGGCGGGATTTTTTCTCGCCTTTTTAATTTCCGTATTAATTATTTGTTAATTTGGCAGGAGAACTAACCAATTAATTAAATCCCTGCAAATGAAAATTTACTTGACCATGTTGTCGATGTTGTTCTGCGGCCTGATGTCGGCGCAAACGACAATTTCTGGTACAGTAACCGACAGCTCAAACCAGCCGATTCCGGGAGCCAATATCATGATCGCCGGAGAAGCTGTCGGAACTATTACCGATTCAGATGGGAATTTCCTGCTGAATTCGCCCAAAGCACCTCCAGTGACTATTGAGGTGTCGAGCGTTGGATATGCTACACAAACCGTCCAGGTGACTTCGACCGACAAAGTTCTGGTGACACTTTTTGAAGAAGAAACAAGGCTGAACGAAATCGTCGTGTCGGCATCGCGGGCACCGGAGCGCATTATGGAATCGCCGGTAACCATCGAACGAATGGGTCCTGCACAAATCAGGAACACGGCGTCGCCAACTTTTTATGAAGGACTCGAAAACCTGAAAGAAGTCCACTTCAACACGAGCTCACTTTCCTTTAAATCGATCAACACCCGTGGTTTTGCAACCGTTGCGAACACGCGTTTCATGCAGTTGGTTGATGGAATGGACAACTCGTCGCCGGCACTGAACTTCGTGCTTGGTAACCTGATCGGACTTTCCGAACTCGATGTAGCGAGCGTGGAACTTCTCCCTGGAGCGTCATCCGCACTATACGGAGCGAACGCCTTCAACGGAATCCTGTTCATGAACAGTAAAAACCCGTTTACAAGCCAGGGAATCAGCACGTATTTCAAATACGGACAAACTTCGCAGGATGCTGCCGGAACCAACGATTATTATGATTTCGGTTTCCGTGCTGCACATGCGTTTACCAAACACTTCGCTGCGAAAGTCAACTTCTCCTATCTCCGCGCAACTGAGTGGATCGCCGATGATGCGTCCAACAAACTTGGAAACGGTACAAGCCATGCCGATGACCCGAACTACGACGGACTCAACCGTTATGGTGATGAAGCATCGACAAACTTGCGTACAGTGGGCGGACTTCTTGCAGCTCAAGGATTGATTCCTGCAAGCGCGGTCAACTTGCTTCCTAACTCAAGCGTAAGTCGTACCGGATACCGCGAGCGCGATCTTTTCGACAATAAAATCGAAAGCGTGAAAGCGGATTTCTCCATGCACTTCAGGCCGTGGGATAACGATATCGAGTTCATCCTTCAATACAAGCTCGGTTTTGGAAACACCGTTTATCAAGGTGCAAACCGCTATGCTCTGAAAGACTTCTTCATGGATCAAACCCGTTTTGAAGTCAAAGGGCGCAATTTCTTCGCGCGTGCATATATGACGGGTGAAAGCGCTGGAAACTCATACGATATGGTGTTCGCCGGCCTCAACGTAAACCGTCAGTGGAAAGACGACCGCACGTGGTTCGGACAGTACGCCGGAGCATTCATCCAAGCAACGCTTAACCCGGCACTTATCGGCGGGCAATTCAGCGAAGAGGCCAAGCATCAGTTTGCAAGATCGGTTGCAGACCAAGGAAGATTCCTTCCGGGAACAGCCGAGTTCAATTCGGCACTTGCTTCTGTAATCGCAGATCCTGATTTGCGTTCTGGAGCGAAGTTCATCGACGATTCGAAAATCTATCACTCGGATGTGAACTACAACTTCCGCGACATCATCAAATTTGCCGAAATCATGGTCGGAGGTTCGTTCCGTCAATACGAAATGAACTCTGCGGGAACCATCTTCACCGATTACGACGGTCCGATCAGATATGAGGAATACGGAATCTACGGACAAGTTCAAAAGCGTTTCCTTGCTGAAGAGCGTTTGAAATTCACCGGATCGCTTCGCTACGACAAGAGCGAAAACTTCGATGGCTTCGTTTCACCACGTGTGGCTTTCGTGTACTCTGCCGGAGCATCGAAAAATCACAACTTCCGTTTGTCGTATCAAACAGGATTTAGGAACCCGACAACTCAGGATCAGTACATCGGACTCGACCTTGGGCCATACACGCTCATCGGATCAGCTCCTGACAACCTTACCCGTTACACTGAAACCCGCGGTGGCGGTGGCGTTCAGGGAACAATTTCACTTCCTGGCCAGGCGATCCTCGGTTCAGAAACTGTACAACTCAACGGAACCATGGCATACAACAACTCGTATACGGTTGCGTCGGTACAACAGTTTGCGGCTACTGGAAACCCTGCCGTGTTGGAGCCAATCCGCACCGGACTTGTAAAACCTGAAAGGGTGCAAGCTTTCGAAGTAGGATACCGTACTATGGTGAACGATTTGTCGATCGACATCAACGCGTACTATAATATTTACAACGACTTCCTGAACCAAGCGCAAGTGATCACTCCGTACTACGGAACTGCAGGAACCGATGCAACCAACCCGGACGTAGTGAACAGCTACATCGCGTTGCAGAACGGCGATATGCGTATTTTCAATCTGTACACCAACTCGCGTACTGAGGTTACTTCTTACGGATTCGGCGTCGGACTTTCGAAAAAAGTCTACAAAGATTTTGAAGTGGGCGTGAACTACAACTACGCTGATTTTGAATTCGACAAAAACGAAGACCCGAACTTCATCCCGGGATTCAACACGCCTAAGCACCGTCTGAAAGCGATGGTCTTCAATCCGAATGCATTCAAGAACTTCGGATTCAACGTAAGCGCTCGTTGGACCGACGAATACACTTGGGAGTCGAACTTCATCAACGGAAAAGTACCTGAGAACACAGTAATCGATGCTCAGGTGAACTATCTGATCCCGAAATGGAAGACGCAACTTAAAGTGGGAGCATCAAACCTTTTCGGCGACGATTATATCCAGGTTCTTGGTGCGGGCCGTATCGGACAACTTTGGTTCGCGCAGATTACAATCAACCCTTAAACATCCATTGTCATGATAAAGAATTTCAAATGGCTAATGCTCCTCTCGCTTGTAATCGCGGTGGGATGTAGCGATGACGACGACAACAACGGGCAGCAAGCTCAGGAACCGGTAACGCCCGGGTCGGCCGATTTCTCTCGATATGTTGCCCTGGGGAACTCACTTACCGCTGGAACTTCCGATAACGCACTTTTCAGAAGCTCTCAGGAAAATTCATTCCCTGCAATCCTCGCACAGCAGTTCGCTTTGGCAGGAGGCGGTGAGTTCCGTATTCCCTTTGTTAACGATAACGTGGGCGGACTCCTTCTCAATGGTTCCATGATCCAGGGTCCACGCCTTTACTTCAATGGAACGGGCCCGGCAGCCGTTCCGGGAACACCAACAACCGAAGTAATGGAAACGCTAACGGGTCCTTTCAACAACATGGGAATTCCAGGTGCGAAAAGTTATCACCTTCTGCATCCGGGTTACGGAAACGTAGCCAACGTGGCAAGTGGTGCGGCTAACCCGTATTTCGTGCGCTTCGCTTCATCACCAACAACAACAGTGGTTGGTGATGCGGTGGCACAAAACCCAACATTCTTTACGCTGTGGATTGGTGCCAACGATGTATTGGCGTATGCCACTACAGGAGGAAGTGGGGTTAACCAAACCGGAAACATGAGTCCGGAGACATACGGCCCGAACGACTTGTCAGATCCGACTGTTTTTGCCAGCGTCTATTCAACCATAGTCGATGCGTTGACAGCCAACGGGGCAAAAGGAGCAGTCGGGAATATTCCTTATGTGACTTCGATTCCGTACTTCACCACAGTTCCACACAACCCGATTCCGCTCGATGCTACAAGTGCAGCGGCACTGAACGCAGGATTTGCGACATATAACGGCGGACTCCAATTGGCACTTTCCAACGGACTCATCTCTGAGGAAGAAGCGAACAGAAGAACCATTTCTTTCAGCGCTGGAACATCGAATGCGGTGGTGATGGTCGATAGTTATCTGACGAACCTTGCGGGACTCGGACTTCCTTCATATAGGCAAGCAACTGCCGAGGATTTGATCATCCTTCCGGCAAGCAGCTTCATCGGAACCCTTGTCAACGGAAACCCGAACCAGATCAATGGCGTATCAGTGCCACTGGCGGACAACTGGGTGCTGTCGAAAGACGAAATTCAAGAAGTCAAAACGGCTGTTGATTCGTACAATGCGGCTATCCAAACCATCGCTGCATCGAAAGGGCTCGCTTATTTCGATGCCAATGCATTGCTCAATCAGCTTTACGAGTCGGGCATCCCGTATGAGAGCTACATCCTGAAATCGGAGTACGTTTTCGGAGGTGCATTCTCGCTCGACGGAATCCACCCAACATCTCGTGGATATGCGCTGATTGCAAACAAGTTCATCGAAAAGATCAACGAAACCTACGGATCGACCCTGCCGCCGGTGAAACTCACCAGCTATCCGATCCTCAGGCCAGCGGTTATCAATTAATAAGAAATTTAAGTCACTAGAATCCACTCTGAAAAGGGTGGATTTTTTTTGTCCCGCCGCTGCCGTTCGTCGGGAAGATTTTTTGGAAAAAATTTATTGATAATCTGTTTTTTGCAATTATCTTTGCACTCGAAAAAAAAGAGGGCGGGGTTTTTCTGCCATTTTTTCATTTCGGCCTTACAAACAGAGATTTAAATTAAAATTCATACAATGTCACAAGTAACAGGAAAAGTTGCGCAGATTATTGGCCCCGTGGTTGACGTGGTGTTCACAGGCGAGGGCGTTACCCTTCCGAAGGTGTACGATTCACTGCAGATCAAGAGGGAAGACGGAAGCGTTTTGGTTCTGGAAGTTCAGTCGCACATCGGAGAGAATACCGTACGTACCATCTCGATGGACTCTACCGACGGTCTGAGCCGCGGACACGAAGTAACCGGTGAAGGAGCTCCGATCAAGATGCCAATCGGTCCGGATGTTTACGGACGCCTGTTCAACGTAATTGGTGACGCTATCGACGGTCTGGGTAACCTTCCAAAATCGGGAGACAACGGTATTTCAATCCACCGCCCAGCTCCGACATTCGAAGAACTTTCTACTTCAACCGAAGTACTCTTTACCGGAATCAAAGTTATCGACCTGATCGAGCCGTACGCAAAAGGAGGTAAAATCGGACTCTTCGGTGGTGCCGGTGTAGGAAAAACAGTATTGATCCAGGAACTCATCAACAACATCGCAAAAGGACACGGAGGTCTTTCAGTGTTCGCAGGTGTGGGAGAGCGTACCCGTGAAGGAAACGACCTTCTCCGCGAGATGCTCGAGTCTGGAATTATCAAATATGGTGAAGACTTCATGCACTCTATGGAAAATGGAGGATGGGATCTTTCCAAAGTTGACAAAAACCTGCTTCGCGAATCAAAAGCGACATTCGTATTCGGACAGATGAACGAACCACCGGGAGCACGTGCTCGTGTGGCGCTTTCCGGACTTTCGATCGCTGAGTACTTCCGCGACGGTGCAGGATCAGATCAAGGAAAAGACGTTCTCTTCTTCGTCGACAACATCTTCCGCTTTACACAAGCTGGTTCTGAGGTGTCGGCACTTCTTGGACGTATGCCATCAGCGGTAGGTTACCAGCCAACGCTTGCTACCGAAATGGGTGCGATGCAGGAAAGGATTACTTCTACCAACAAAGGTTCGATTACATCGGTACAGGCGGTTTACGTTCCTGCGGATGACCTTACCGACCCGGCGCCGGCAACGACCTTTGCCCACCTTGATGCTACAACAGTACTTTCGCGTAAAATCGCCGAGCTTGGTATCTACCCTGCGGTGGATCCACTCGATTCAACTTCGCGAATCCTTACTCCAGAAATCCTCGGAGACGAGCACTACGACTGCGCTCAAAGGGTTAAGGAAATCCTTCAGAAATACAAACAACTTCAGGATATCATCGCCATCCTCGGTATGGAAGAACTTTCTGAGGAAGACAAACTCGCCGTATCACGCGCACGCCGTGTTCAGCGTTTCCTCTCTCAGCCATTCCACGTAGCCGAGCAGTTTACCGGAATCCCAGGAGTATTCGTCGACATTAAAGACACCATCAAAGGATTCAACATGATCATCGACGGTGAACTCGACCACCTTCCTGAAGCTGCCTTCAACCTGAAAGGAACCATCGAAGACGTGATCGAAGCTGGTGAGAAAATGCTTGCTGAAGCTTAATATTAATTTCAATTTCTAAGAAACTCATGGTTTTAGAAATCGTTTCTCCTGAAAGCGCACTCTTCAAAGGCGAAGTTACTTCGGTAACCCTTCCCGGCGTCGACGGAAGCTTTCAGCTCCTCAATCATCACGCACCGATCGTTTCCATCCTGAAGGAAGGCGAAATCAAAATCGCCGCTCCAAACTTCGATTTCATCAAAGGAACCGAAGCGAAGTTCAAAAAGCTGAACGACCAGACCTACACGCTGGCGATCAACTCGGGAACCATCGAGATGAACAACAATAAAGTGATCGTCCTTGTCGACTAACGACCAGGATACTACCAATAAAGGCTGTCTGAAAAGGCAGCCTTTTTTATTTC
>Ga0079224_100011515_pt1 | contig 12189 bp, 6 predicted proteins | sample Stecom2015_FD_80414 | JGI IMG/M metagenome (GOLD analysis project Ga0079224, IMG submission 80414) | Agricultural soil microbial communities from Utah to study Nitrogen management - Steer compost 2015 | ecosystem: Environmental > Terrestrial > Soil > Agricultural land | place: USA: Utah... | reverse complement strand
GACTTCCCGTCCACATCTTCCTTCAGAAAATCAGTATCTCCCGTGTTCTTGATATGGTCGTAAACCATTTTTATAATGAGGTTCTGATTTACCGGGTACCAGCTTCCGGTACCCTCTCCGGTAACCGGATCGAAAGAGTGGCCGTTGTAAAGTCCCCCAGACCTTAGAAACTGAAGGATGTGGGCTTTGTTGGCCTCGGGGTCAAACAAGGGAAGAAGCTCGGATACTGCGGCGTAGTTCCAGAGGTAATTCTTATAACATCCGCCTTTAATCGAGCCCGTAGCATAATAAGGGCTCAGCGCAAACTCCGGAATCTCAAACTTGTTGAGGATCAAAATACTCAGGGAACGATAATACAACCGTTCCAGCGCCTTGTTCTGCGAATGCAACTCCGGAAGTTTGTCGAAGATGTCCTTAACGGAGGCGGCATACGTTGATGCCGCGCGCTCCAGGAATGCGTCGGGGTTGGCCAGTATAGCATCGCGGTTCGCAACGGCCTGGTCGGTCACATCCATGCAAAAGATATGATGCACAGTTTTCTCTTCGCCCGCGCCCAGTTTCACGCTACCGAGAAAGCGTCTCGTTGCCTCCTCCCACACCATGGCAGACAAGGTGTTTCCTATCGCGATACCGTGATCTCCCTGTGCCCGTACAATGCCTTTATGATCGGTCGAAGTAACCACGGGTGTCTTGCTTCGCGTGACGCCGAAACCCCAATCATTTTTCTTGTCGCGATAATCAAGAGTTGTGCGATACGTGTCCGGATCATTCAGAACAATTTGCAACGGCACGTCCAGGGTCTCGTCTGTTGTGTTACGGAACGTAAGAGACACGATACCCGCGCGCATTCCATAAAGGAGTGTCGTCGAAGAAGTCACACGAACACCTTTCACACCACCGATCTGATTCACCTGATAGGGAAGCCAGGTATAGTGGTCGGTCTTTATACGCTCACCAAAAATTCGCGGCTCCACAAAGAAGTCGGACGCCACCAACGGAGGTGCCCAGAAGCCATCGATAACACCGACATATTCGTGCCATACGCCTACCGATGCCTTGCCGTTAGCAATCCCCAGATGCCGCGGCTCGGTGATCAATCGCGCGCCATCAGCGACGAAAACATCCCGGTACCAATCACCCGTCTCCAAAGGAAGGCGGTTATGTCCCGTAGCATTTTGACCGTGTGTCAACTGGGTGCCGAAAAGTGAAGCCACCAGAAAAGCGGAGCACACCGTGGCGCGATATATTTTCTTATTCATAATGGCTTACTGCCGTTTAGTTTCGTGTGCGAACGATAGCCCTCCGTATTCCGGCCATCCTAGTGTTATCTTCCTATAATATCCGAGGGCTTTTTCCCGATCCTTGCCCCAATTCCACTGGCCAACCGGATAGTCGGATCCATAGGCTTCCATCTCTTGCGCCACCTCGATAATCCCCGACAGACCTTTCGCGATCGTCTCCTCGAGTGATGGCGTTCGATACTCTTCACCGCGGGCATATACGCGATACCCCCAATACGCCGCGGCTGTTGCTTCGTATAGGCGTGCCGTTAAGAAAGTTCGGTAGAATGTGTGATATATATCGTGAAATCTTTCCGGATCCAAAACTCCCCGCGCCTCCTCTACCTTTCGCAACGCCTCGCTGGCAAGCCGAACGCCGTAAGCCTTCTCCGCTAACACATAACCCAGAAACTCTTCGTCCATACGTTCGTCGGCAGAGACCCATCCGCTGTCGAGAACATACGGCGCCTCCTCTTCCAATTGTCCTCCACGCTTCAGCCTCGCCGGTGCAAGGCGTTGAACCACATCTTTCCAGTAATGAAACTCGCGATCAACGTCATGTTTGACATGAACAACCGGAGGGTTCACCCACTTACCACTTACGTGACGGGCATAGCTCGACGGGTACGGATCAAAATCAAGACGCGAGTGGTCCGCGACATTTGTCCCCAGCGTATACAATGTCGAGGTAACGATGTCGAACGAGCTGCGAAAAGCCGGCTTAAGGAAAGGAATCGCCTCCGCACCGTATTCACGCTCGATGAATGAACCATAAATTCCATCGACCTCGATGCGGGGATCTTCATCAAGACTCTTTAATGTATGAAGTAAAATTTCCGACGGACGGCCTATGGAAGTTGTCGTGCCATACCGGTCCGTTCGGGCAACGTAACCCACCACATTCGGCCTCGTCTTGAGCTCACTCCAACGCTTAACAACGTGGTCGACCCAGGTGTTCGCGATAACGCCTTGTCCATTGAATTCATTTCCGAAATCGAACTCAACAATGGTTGGCCTGTCAATACTCCCGATTAGACGATTGTTAGGGTGAGTCAGAAAGAAGTCATGAGGCGTTTCTTTCATCATGAGAACGATATCCTGCGACTTCACGTGATTGATACTGCCGACCGTCACATTGTATTCCCGATCACTGTAAGCAAACGTTCTTACATACAACTTCTTACCCAGCTCATGGATCACCACTTCAGCAACGTTATCAATGACACGAGCCAGCTTTTGCGCCGCAGTCATGGTCGCTGAATATTGGTGTTCCGCCCGTGCGCCTGTTTCAATAAACGTCAGGACGAGACCATCGGCTTGCGGCACCAGGGCCATCATTTCGCGGTAGTCGTCCTTGAACCACTCCCAGAAAACAGGGTCATCGAGATCGAGCGTTCCCCGAGGACCGGTCTTGAACCGATCGGGATAGTAATCGAGACCATATAGAGCATGGTCCCACAATACCACCTCCGCAACTCCTGCCGTGTGTGCTGAATCGATAAGGGCATTTACACCTGATCTGACAACAGGATTGCGCACCTCGTGGAGGTTCATAATAATATCGTGTGAAAGTTGAAGGTGATTGATCTCGTATGCTGGTATTTTGGATACCGCCTTCATGATCTCCTCCGCGCGATTAGTCAATACAGACCACCCGCGAATCGCAGAACGTTCCGCTACCGCGGCGTTGTCAGATCCGCGATTACACGACGAAATCAGCAGGGAAAAAAGGATCCAAACACAGAATCGCAACTTCATCTCAATTGAATTAACTCAATAAAAAAAAGGATAGCACCGGGCCATCTGGCGACGGCAAAAACGTGTCCGTCCGAACAATGCTAGTGATTATTAGAAGTAAAAAGCCGGCACCGCTCCAAAAAATCCGCGGCAACGTTATCGGAAAAAGTATTATATTATGTACTCGTAGACCTGCGAACCCGAAAACCATGCGCTCCAAACCGAACCGATTCGTTACCATTAAGGATATCGCAAAGGAACTGAACATATCAGTTTCCACTGTGTCACGCGCCTTGCGGGACGCCTATGATGTAAGTCCCGAAACAAAAGAGAAAGTTCTGCGTGTGGCCCGCGAGTTGAATTATAAGCCCAATCTGAATGCGATCGGACTGGTCAACAACCACACACACAATATCGGCGTTATCCTGCCGTATGTGACAAACTACTATTTCTCTACGCTCATCACAGGAATTCAAAAGATCGCGTGGAGCAACAACTACAACGTATTGCTTTACGTTACCAACGATTCAGCCGAAAGAGAACTCGCTATTCTTCAAAACCTGTCGTATAGTAGTCTCGACGGACTAATCGTTTGTTTGTCCTCACCCGCTAACTCGTCGGACTACTTCCGACAGATAATCAACAGCGGCACGCCTATTGTCTTTATCGACAGAATCGCGGATGATGTTCCCGCTTCGCGGGTTGTGCAAGACGACTACAATGGAGCCTTTGCGGCGGTCGAGCACCTTATCGCTTCGGGATACTCCAACATCGCACATATCTCGGGCCCGAAGGGATTTCCTGTCACCGATAAACGCGAGCTCGGATACCGCGATGCGCTCGCCAAACACGGGCTCGAGGTGGAAGAAGATTGGATCATCCACGGAGGATTCTCGCAGCAGGACGGCGAACGAGCGACCGACCATATTATGTCGTTGAGCAAAACACCGGACGCCATATTCGCTGTTAATGATAGCCTCGCGCTCGGCGCGATGGTCGCGCTGAAACGGCGACAAATCCGGATAGGCGACGACGTGGGAATCATCGGCTTCACCAACGACCCCGCGGGAACGCTGGTATCACCCTCGCTAAGTACAATGGCAGAGGCCGAACCTTTTGACGCGGGCACACAAAGTTGTGAGCTATTGATGAGACACATCCGCAAACGCGGATTCCCTCCGCGCGAACTGGTCTTGCCCTGTGAGCTTATCGTCAGGGAATCAACGCTGCGGTCTCAAAGAATCCTTACGGCAACGCGATAACATCAGGCGAGTCTGCCTCGCCCGATGATTGAGTGGGGATACCTATATCGCCCGGGGACGAATCATATTCTCAGGCCGAAGAATATCGGCGAGGGTTTCCGGAGAGAGCAACTTCTTCTCCAGCACAAGATCATACACGCTGCGGCCTGTGGCCAGTGCTTCAGTCGCCAGGGCGGAGCAAGTCTCATAACCGAGAGCAGGGTTCAACGCGGTAACAATTCCAATACTGTTCTCGACATACTTGCGACAGATCTCTTCGTTGGCGGTAATGCCCGTGACACACTTGTGGGTGAACGTTGTCATTCCGCGTTTCAACATCTCCATCGATTCGAAGATGCTGTGAACAATCACGGGCTCCATAACATTCAGCTCCAGTTGACCTGCTTCCGACGCCATCGTCACCGTTAAGTCGTTTCCGATCACTTTGAAAGCAATCTGGTTCATCGCTTCGGGAATGACAGGGTTGACTTTGCCCGGCATAATCGACGATCCCGGTTGCATAGGCGGAAGGTTAATCTCATTCAATCCTGCTCGGGGGCCCGATGACAGAAGACGAAGATCGCTGCTGATTTTTGACAGCTTCGCTGCCAGACGTTTTACCGCGGCTGAGTACGTGATGAAGACGCCCGTATCCTGGGTCGCTTCCACGAGGTTCGGCGCGAGTGCAATCGGGAGCCCCGTAACCTTCCCGAGATGATCGATGACTTTCTCGCTGTAATCAGGGTGCGCATTAATACCCGTACCAATAGCTGTGGCTCCCATGTTAACCAGAAGGAATAGACGGGCGGTGTCTTCCAGACGGTTAACTTCTTCTTCAAGTGTGACCGCATAGGCCTCGAACGACTGACCTAGTGTCATGGGTACCGCGTCCTGAAGCTGGGTACGTCCCATCTTTATCACGTTAGCAAAAGCCGATGCCCGATCGTGAAATGCCCAGATCAATTCGCGCAATACATTCACGAGCTTCTTGTTACCGAGGAAGAATGCAATCTTGACAGCGGTAGGATATGCGTCGTTTGTCGACTGCGAGAGGTTTACATCGTTGTTGGGATGCAGTTTCGAATATTCGCCCTTCTGATGGCCTAGCAACTCGAGGGCGCGGTTTGCGATGACCTCGTTCGCATTCATATTTGTCGACGTCCCGGCACCGCCCTGAATCATATCAACGACAAAGTGTTCGTGCAACTTTCCGTCGATGATTTCCTGACACGCATCTGCAATGGCCTTGGCCTTTGTTTGGTCGATCAGACCGAGGTCGGCATTCGCTCGCACCGCAGCCATCTTCACAAAAGCAAGCCCTTGAACGAGCTCGGGAAACACGCGAATAGGGATACCGCTGATATCAAAGTTCTCCAACGCACGAAGCGTCTGTATTCCATAATACACACTGTTCGACACTTCCTTTTTGCCCAGGAAGTCCTTTTCAATACGGGTTTGGTTTGACGCGGAGATGTCTGCGGCTCCTGTGTTACTCATGATTTTGAATGGGTTTAACTCGCAACATAATGGAAACTCCAGATCAAATCCAGCAGTCCAAAGTGCCCTGACACACCCCGACCGGGTGACGCCGTGGGGCGTTCCTGACCACTTGAAAAAGGGAGATACCCGAAGTTGAACTTCGGAATCGATGGCTATCAATTATCCGCATTCGCAGAAATGCGGGGCGTTTTTACTCACCTGACCGCGAAAATTTTTCGAGGCACAACGAAATTTTTTCTGCCTTTTCCTGGTTGGACGGACGACAAGGGGCAAAACCACAAGGATCGCCCCTGTCATTCAGTGTCTGAACGTGAGGATATTTTCCACACAATGGCCGGTGATTCTACAGCCCATGCCTCCGGGCACTGGCGGAAATAATGGATGGGAAACAATTTTCAGCGATTGCCGCAATCGATTGATGCGAATACATGCATAGTGTGACGTGTTCATTCAACTTTCATCACTACAGCAGGGCGAAATCGCGAAGGCTAAAACCGTACTTTGCGCGAAAATTGCACCGCAATCCTCGTTCGGTCGGGCCGCGCAGTCGACGCGGCATTTTTTTCGACGAAAGGCTAATACTTAATGTTATATGACCCTTATAGATTCCTGTCGGGCTTCATTGCCTTATTTTCTGATTGTCCTCACCCTGGTTGTCTTTACCTCATGCGGCGACGCAGACCGTGACGCCCGTGACCCCGGCATCCCGCTACCGGTATTTACGGTTAAAAAAGACTCTACGGTGACCACCTTTGAATACCTCGGCGTTATCGAGGGCAAAGTAAATGTCGAAATCCGCCCGCAGGTCGAGGGCCTGCTCGACAGTATTTACGTCGACGAAGGTCAGTTTGTCAAAGCCAATCAACCGCTCTTCAAGATCAACGCACAGCCCTATTTGGAGCAGCTCAAGAACACCAAGGCTGCCGTTGACGTCGCGCGAGCCAAGCTTAAGAATGCCAGGACAAACTTCGAAACGATGAAACTCCTGTACGAGAACGAAGTGATTTCCGACGTACAGCTCCAGCTTGCGGAATCAAATCTTGAAGTGGCGCAGGCTAGTCTTGACCAAGCCCTCGCCTTGCAAGGGACGGCACAGATCAATGTTGACTTCACGCTCATCCGGGCTCCTGTCAATGGCTATATCGGGCGTATACCGAAACGTATCGGAAACCTCGTCGCCAAGAACGACAGCGAACCGGTGACGGTCCTCTCCGATATCCACGAGGTGTACGTGTATTTCGCCATGAGTGAGTCCAACTACTTGTTCTATAAAAAGATGAGCGGCGACTCTACAGTACGCCGACTGAGTCCCTATGTGAAGCTCGTGCTTGCCGACGGAAAGCTTTACGATCACATCGGAATTATCGATGCCGATGCAGGTCAGATCAACCGAAGCACAGGTGCCATCACCCTTCGCGCAAAATTCCCGAATCCTGACAACCTCCTGCGTTCGGGCAATACAGGAAAGATCATTCTCGAACAAATTCACCCCGACGTCATTCTTGTTCCTCAACAAGCCACCTCGGTTATCCAGGACAAAACGTTCGTCTTCGTTATGCGACCCGACAGCGTTGTCGAGCGAAGGGAAGTCCGCATCGAAGGGAAGTCGGGCAAGAACTACATCGTCGATGAAAGTGGGTTACGCGCAGGAGAGACGATCGTGCTATCGGGATTGAACAAGATTACGGATGGCACACGACTGTCACCCGTACCTCAGCAAAACCCGAACTCATTCTTCGAGATGGTATCGCACGAGGCAAATAACGATTCGCATTAATTCTTCCGAACGGAATGTTTAGCAAAATAATTGACAGGCCGGTCCTGGCATCGGTCATTTCTATTCTCTTAGTCATAGGAGGCTTGATCAGCCTCCAGAAGCTACCCGTCAACCGCTTCCCCGACATCGCGCCGCCTAGTGTCAGCGTTAGTGTCTCCTACCCCGGCGGGAACGCCGAGACAGTGGCCAAATCGGTCTTGCTTCCTCTTGAAGAAGCGATCAACGGTGTCGATGACATGACGTACATCGCTTCGAAGGCAGGCAACAACGGTTCCGGTACTATCAACGTCTTCTTCAAGCCGGGCACGGATGCCGATGTTGCCGCAGTCAATGTGCAGAACAGACTCACGAGGGCGGTCAATCAGATTCCGGTTGAAGTCAACGAGTCCGGTATTTCCGTTGTGAAGCGTCTCAGCGGAAACATCATGACGATCAACGTCTACAGCGACGACCCCGAATCGCCGTATGACGAAACGTTTCTCCAGGCTTATGCGCGCATCAACATCATCCGTGAACTGTTGCGTGTCGAAGGAGTCGCACAGGCGGCCCTCGTAGGCGGTCGCGACTACTCAATGCGCGTGTGGCTAAATCCGGAAAAACTCGCGCTCTACGGCCTGGTACCTCAGGATGTCATCGCCCAAATACAGGATCAAAATTTCGAAGCCGCGCCGGGAAAATTTGGTGAAACCTCGGAAGAAATGTTCGAAGCCGTCATCAAGCACCAGGGGCGCTTCAGCGATCCGGAAGAATATGGAGATATCGTTATCAAAGCTAACCGCGACGGATCCATCCTCTATCTCCGCGATATCGCTCGCATTGAGTTCGGGTCGTCAAACCTCGGCAGTGACAACAAAATTGACGGGAAACCCGGTGTGACCATCAATATCACGCAGACTGTCAACTCAAACGCAAAAGAAATTGACGAGCGAATCCGTGCTGTTCTGGAGAAGAACGCGCAACTCTTCCCTCCCGGCATCAGCTATTCAATTCCTTACTCGGTAAGAGATCAAATTGATCAGTCGATCAATCAGGTAACGTGGACAATCATCGAAGCTTGCTTGTTGGTATTCCTGGTCGTTTCTCTCTTCCTTCAGAATTTCCGCGCCACCCTTATTCCCGCTATTGCCATTCCAGTCTCACTCATCGGGACGTTCCTGTTCATGCTCATCTTCGGATTCTCGATCGACATTCTGACGATGTTTGCACTGGTGCTGTCGATCGGTATCGTAGTAGATGACGCAATCGTAGTGGTTGAAGCAGTCCACCACCGGTTGAAACACGGATCCATGCGACCGAAGGAAGCAACGCGGGCGGTAATGCGTGATATCACGCCGGCAATCATGTCTATTACGATGGTAATGGTTGCCGTATTTATTCCGGTGGGATTTGTCGACGGACCAGTCGGCATGTTTTATCGCGAGTTTTCCTATACCCTCGTATTCGCTATCCTCATATCGGCGGTTAACGCTCTTACATTGAGTCCGGTATTGTGTGCGTTCCTCCTGAAGCGCGACGATGAAACAAAGACAAGCTCGTCGCGATGGGCAGGTTTCCAAAAGCGTTTCCTTACGGCGTTTGAAACTAGCTTCGACGCAATGACCGACCGTTACGCAAGGTCCGTCTCCTGGCTTCTCAACCGGAAGTGGATGGCTCTTGGCGCCCTCGCCGCTGTCTTGGCCACGGTAGCACTATTGTTCCAGAAAACACCCGGAGGATTTATTCCGGAAGAAGACGACAGCTTCCTCACCTACTCCCTGTCGATGCCGCCGGGTTCATCGCTCTATCGCACGACCCAATCACTGACTCTTGCCGACTCAATCATTCACGCACACCCCGCTGTTGCGGTCGTGAACAGCATCTCGGGTTTCAACGTCATGGATAACGTGAGCAGCCCCTCGTTTGGCATGGGCTACATCAATCTTAAGCCGATCGAAGAGCGCGGCGAGATCCGTGATATTGAAGCCGTACGAAGAGACCTGCTTGAAAAGCTATCCATCATCCCCGAAGGTGATTTGCATGTCTTCGGCCGTCCTACCGTTCAGGGTTTCGGAGAAGTAAATGGTCTTACCCTGGTGCTTCAGGATCGTCTTGGCGGTGACCTGAAAGAGTTTGGCAACGTCGCTGATAACTTCACACGTGCGCTGAACGAGCGCCATGAAGTGGAAAGAGCTTTCACTTCTTTCAATGCGAATTTCCCGCAGTATGAATTGATCGTCGACCACAAGAAGGCGAAGAACATGGGGGTCAGTGTCAGAGGTATGATGCGCTCTATACAGTCGTACTTCGGTCGCGTACAATCGGGCGACTTCAATCGGTTCGGTCGACAATATCGCGTTTATATGCAGGCCGACATGCCGTATCGACAGGACGCACAATCTCTCGCCGCCGTATTTGTCAAGAACGACAAAGGCGAAATGGTCCCGGTAAACACGCTGGTCACACTCAGGGAGGTACGCGGCCCCGAAATCGTCCGAAGACATAACCTCTTCAACGCGATATCCATTAACATCACTCCTTCGGAAGGTTATAGTAGCGGCACCGTGATGGAAGTTGTTGAAGACATCGCCCGGGAAGTTCTGCCGGTAAATTACGACTTCGAGTGGACGGGTATGAGTCTCGAAGAAAAAGAGGCCGGAAACGAAACGACCATGATCTTTGTGTTAAGCATCATCGTGGTATACTTCCTGCTGGCCGCCCAGTATGAGAGCTACTTCCTTCCGATGGCAATCTTGCTATCTGTGCCTTGTGGTCTGTTGGGAGTGTTCGCCGCCATCAATCTGGCAGGTATCGCCAATAACATCTACGTACAGATTGGGATTGTAATGCTCATCGGCTTGCTGGCCAAGAATGCCATCCTTATCGTAGAGTTTGCTGTTCAGCAAAGACGCTCGGGAGCGACGATCTTCGCCGCCGCGGTCGAGGCTGCGCGCCTTCGGATTCGTCCGATAGTCATGACTTCGTTCGCTTTTATCGCAGGACTCATTCCGCTGATGACCACCGTAGGCGCATCGGCTCAGGGCAATAAATCACTGAGTATCGGCGCCGCCGCGGGAATGCTTTCAGGTGTCGCGCTTGGCATCTTCATCATTCCCGTTCTCTATTACTTATTCCAGAAACTTCACGACCGCGTTAACGCGCTTGTCGCAGATGAATAAACTTTGATCGCAATGGCGAACAACAAAAGAAATAAAGTCTCTTTAGCCCATCTTTCCTGGATTGTTGCCCTGGCATTAATAACGACCGGCTGCAAAATGGGCGAACAGTACCGACGTCCGGAATTGAATCTTCCTCCGGCTTTTGCCTATCCGGGTGGGGTGGCCGATACCGTCGACAATATCGGAACTGTTAGCTGGCAAACCTTCTTTCGCGACTCCGTCCTGGTATCACTGATCGACCTGGGACTCCAGCATAACTTGGATCTCCGCCAGAGCGAGGTAGCCGTCGACATCAGCCGCGAAGGAGTAAAACGCGCAAGGCTGCAACAGCTGCCTGAGGTAGTCGTGAACATTTACCGCGAGCGGGAACGCTATTCAAAAAATTGGGACTCCGGACCGAACTCTGCCTATTACCGCGACAGAGAAGCTCCCAGTCGCTGGTACGTCACCAGCGAAGAATTTGAAAATACCGTAGCAGCGAGTTGGGAGCTGGATCTCTGGGGGAAATTTCGTCGTGGAAAGGAAGCCGCCATTGCCCGCATGTTGCAAAGCGAAGCTTTCAGGAAAGCAACGCAAACAGCCCTCGTCGCCGAAATCGCCGCGTCGTACTACCGACTTCTCATGTTCCATGAAAAACTGAAGGTAGCTACATCAAACGTACACCTTAACGACTCGACCACGCGAATCGTGAAACTTCAATATCGCGCCGGACAAGTAACTTCGCTCGCCATATCGCAAACCGAATCACAAAGGCTCATCGCGGAAGCCCTCATTCCCCAAATCCAACGCGACATTGCGCAGGAACAAAACCATCTCAGTGCGCTGCTGGGGCGCTATCCCGGCGATCCCATCATACTCGGACAAAATCTTGACGATGTCAGCTTTCTGGTTCACACCTCATCCGGTATGCCGGTAGAACTTATCAGAAACCGACCCGATGTTGAAGAAGCAGAGTTTTCACTCATGGAAGCTAATGCGCGTGTTGGCGTCGCACAGGCTATGCGTTACCCTTCGCTCCGCATCGGCGCAAGCGCCGGATTAGGAGCGCTCAACCCTTCCCTTATAGCAAGTCCGAACTCCCTGTTCAGTCTGTTCACGGGATCTCTTACACAACCCGTTTTTCAGGGGCGCCGACTGAAGAGCAACTACCGAATAGCTCTCGCCGAGCGCGATATGGCCGAGCTTGAATTCCGCAAGCAAGTCATCAACGCAGTTAAAGAAGTCTCCGACAGAATTATCGCCATCGAAAAACTGCGCGAAGAATACCGTATTGCCGAAGATCGACTGGTAAACTCCAAAGTAGCTGTCCGCCAGGCTGGACTCCTCTTCAAAACGGGTCACGCCAACTATCTTGAAGTTATCAACGCCCAGGAAAACGCTCTCAACGTCGAACTCAGCCTCGCCGAAGTACGGATGCGGTTGTTGATCTCCGTCGTCGATCTGTACCGGGCCCTGGGAGGAGGATGGAGATGAATCGTCAATCGTGAATCGTGAGTCGT
>Ga0079224_100011514_pt1 | contig 12189 bp, 8 predicted proteins | sample Stecom2015_FD_80414 | JGI IMG/M metagenome (GOLD analysis project Ga0079224, IMG submission 80414) | Agricultural soil microbial communities from Utah to study Nitrogen management - Steer compost 2015 | ecosystem: Environmental > Terrestrial > Soil > Agricultural land | place: USA: Utah... | reverse complement strand
CACGGCTCGACTCATAACGGATATCAGAAATTCCTTCAATTGCTTTCTCTGTAACAAGTTCATCAATCTTTTCGTTAAGTTTTGCTTTGTTAACTTGATATGGAATTTCTGTGATCACAATTTGTTCGCGATCATTTTTCTTCACTTCAATATCAGCTTTAGCGCGAATTTGAATCACACCCTTACCGGTATGGTAGGCCTGCTGAATTCCTGCAGTCCCGTGAATTGTTCCTGCTGTAGGGAAGTCTGGACCCGGAATATGTTTAATTAAATCATGTAATGATGTTTCAGGATTCTCGAGGAGAGCAACTAATCCATTCATCACCTCTGTAAGATTATGAGGTGGAATATTGGTGGCCATACCAACAGCAATACCAGCAGATCCATTGATTAAAAGATTTGGTATTTTCGTTGGAAGTAGAGTTGGCTCTTGAAGGGAACCATCATAGTTACTTTGCCAATCAACAGTTTCTTTATCGATATCTCCAAGCATGTCATTGGCGAGTTTTTGCATTCTCGACTCTGTATAACGCATGGCCGCTGCACTATCACCATCGATTGAACCGAAGTTACCTTGACCTTCGATAATCGGATATCTCATTGAGAAATCCTGAGCAAGACGAACGAGAGCACCGTACACGGCCGAGTCACCATGCGGGTGATACTTACCGATAACGTCTCCGACAATACGTGCTGATTTTAAGTATGGACGGTTATGATAGTTATTAAGCATGTGCATGGCATAGAGAATACGTCTATGCACTGGTTTGAAACCATCGCGCACATCTGGAAGTGCACGACCAACGATTACTGACATGGCGTAATCGAGGTAGCAGTTTCTCATCTCATCTTGAATGAGAAGTGGAGAAATATGTCCGTGATTGTGTTGGCTATTATCTTCGCTCATTTTCTTTCTTCCTTAAAAATTAGATATCAAGGTTTCTCACGTTAAGGGCATTAGTCTCAACAAAATCACGTCGAGGTTCTACCTGATCTCCCATGAGAACTGAGAACACTTGGTCAGCTTCAATCGTATCTTCAACCTTAACTTGAAGAAGAGTGCGATTTTCAGGATTCATTGTTGTTTCCCAAAGTTGCTCAGGATTCATCTCGCCCAGACCTTTATAGCGCTGAATATAAGCACCTTGGCGAGCATCATTTAAAACATGATCAGAGAAGAGTTTAATCCCATCAAACTTATGATGATTATTTCCAGACTTAATCTCAAATTCGCTAGCTAGATATTTCTTTAATCCATCATACTGATTCTTTAAATCAGCATATTCAGCTGAATCCGCAAAATTCATTCCGATTCTTAAAGTTTTAATTTTTAAAGCGGTATTAACTTTTACAAGAATTTCATAACCAAGATTTTTAACATCTTCTTCGATAAAGATTTCATATTTCTTCGTTTCTTCCAAAGGATCTTTAACTTTGAGTAGCTCAGAAATTCTTGTCACGTATGCTTCAAGCTTAGATTTATCTTTTAAAAGAGAGGCATCAAATTCGCCATCTTCAACTAGGGTTCTTAAGAATCTAGAGTCATAGTGGCGATCATAATGTTCTAGATTTTCGAAATAATTTCTAAATCTATTAACATATGTTTTTACTTTCTCGATCTCAATTATTTCTCCATCAACTTTTACTTCCGCATCTGATAGAGCACTAGCAACTAGATAATTATCCAATTCTTTGTGATCTTTTAAATACTTTTCATTCTTTCCTTTCTTATATTTGAAAAGAGGAGGTTGAGCGATGTAGAGATGTCCACGCTCTAGTATCTCTGGGAACTGACGGTAGAAGAGAGTAAGGAGAAGTGTTCTAATGTGAGCGCCATCCACATCCGCATCTGTCATGATTACAATTTTATAGTAACGAAGTTTTGAAATATCGAATGAGTCTTTACCAATCCCTGTACCCATTGCTTGTACAAGAACTTTAATTTCCTCACTTGATAACATTTTATCGTAACGAGCTTTCTCAACGTTTAGAATCTTACCTTTAAGAGGTAGTACGGCTTGCGTACGACGATCACGTCCTTGTTTTGCTGATCCACCTGCAGAATCTCCCTCCACAATGTAAATTTCACAAAGTTCTGGGTTCTTTTCCTGACAGTCGGCCATTTTTCCTGGAAGACCAGAAAAATCGAGAGCAGTTTTACGACGAGTAAGTTCACGAGCACGTCGTGCGGCTTCGCGAGCAGCAGCAGCGTCCGTTGATTTTTTAATAATTGTTTTACCAACGTTTGGATTTTCTTCCAGGTAAATTTTGAATCTATCCCCAACAAGAGAGTTAACAATACCTTCAACCTCGGAGTTTCCAAGTTTTGATTTCGTCTGACCTTCAAATTGTGGGTTTGTTAGTTTAACGGATATAATAGCCGTTAAACCTTCACGCATATCATCACCGGTTAGGTTGATTTTTACGTTTTTTAGAAGATTGTTATCTTTAGCATAGTTATTTAAAACGCGTGTGAGAGCAGTTTTAAAACCAGAGACGTGTACACCACCCTCAGGAGTGTTGATGTTGTTAGCATATGAAGTTAGGACTTCGGAATAACCATCCGTCCACTGCATAGCTACTTCAACTTCATAATTATCTCGAGACTGGAAAATATAAATTGGTTCTTTGTGGATAGGGGATTTAGCTCGGTTTAGGTATTGAACGAATTCTGCAAGACCACCTTCGTAATGAAACGTTTCGGACTTATCTGCACGCTCATCTGTTAGAGAAATTTTTAATCCCTTATTCAAAAAGGCCATCTCTCTAAATCTGTTTGCAAGTGTATCGTAGTTGTATTCAGATACTTCAAAAATTTCATTATCAGATTTGAATGTAACACTTGTTCCTGTTTCAGATAGATCGCATTCTCCAATAACTTTAAGTGGCTCTTTAGCAACTCCATAAGCAAATTCTAAACGGTGAATTTTACCATTTTTCTTAATTTCTAGACGGACCCACTTTGAAAGAGCATTTACAACAGAAGCACCTACGCCGTGAAGACCACCTGACACTTTATAAGCACCACCATCTTCATTAAATTTCCCGCCAGCATGTAACTTTGTATAAACAACTTCAGCTGCAGAAATTCCCTCACCAGGAACGATATCAACAGGGATACCACGACCGTCGTCGGTAACCGTTAAAGAGTTATCAACATGAATTACGATTTTTATTTCTTTACAGTAACCTGCTAAAGCTTCATCAACAGCGTTATCCACAATTTCGTAAACACAGTGGTGGAAACCTCTAAAACTGGTATCACCAATGTACATTCCAGGACGCTTTCTTACGGCTTCTAGTCCTTCAAGAATTTTAATTTTATCAGCTGTATAGTCAGTGTTAACTTTTGAAATAGAATCAGAAGTTTGATTCATTAAGATGCTCCTATCCGTGGTTAAACGAGCTTACCTTGTGTAATAAAAAACTTTTTGGAATTTGGTATCTTCTCTAGTTCAAGACCAAAATTTTCATTGGCGGTGGTGATCAATACCTGAAACCTCTTTGTTTGCAGATATTTGATCAAATTTTTCCATCTCTGGCCATCTAATTCGCCTGAAACGTCGTCAATTAAAACAATAGGGTAAGAGTTAAATTTGTACCTAAAAAGCTCAATATAGGCAAATATTAAGCTTAAAAAGGCCATCTTCTGTTGTCCTAAGGAACAGAACTCAAAAGCGTTAAGTCCATCGAAGTAAAAAACCACATCATCACGATGAATTCCTACCTGGGTTATACCGCTTTTATAGTCCTGGGACTCTTGGTGACGATAATAATCATAAATCCTCTTTTCATCCCAATGCGAAAACAAACTATCTAGCTCAAGGGCCAGTTGGTGTTCCTCTGCAAAAACCTGAGAAAAGCATGGTGTTATGTAGTTGGTAAGCTCATGAGTGAACTGCACTCTTTTGGCAGTTATGAGGGCCGACTGTTGGGCAATTTGTTCATCAATGGCCCGAAGCTGTAGCTGAGTTTTTGTACCCAATGGTAAAAGCGAGTTACGAAATCTCATGGCCTTTTGGAAGGCGCTTAGAGTTTTCTTATATTCAGAATCGATTAATGAGAGATGAGAATCTAACCATTGTCGTCTAAAAGTAGAGGAGTTGTGAAACTGATAACTATCAAAAGGATTAATGAAAACTGAGCTTGTAGGTGTTTTTCCCTTGGCAGGCAAATTGTCCCAATATCGTTCTTGTGTCCCTTCATTTTCTCTTAAAGAGTAGGAGCTGATGTTATTGGAATCTCCAAAGACAGCTTGGATGATAATCTCAGGATTTTCACCTTCGATGTTAATCATTTGTGTAAAACTTGTATTTTTACGAAATGATTTTTTGTTGGTCAGATAAAAAACGGCTTCTAAGAGATTTGTTTTTCCGTTTCCATTAGAGCCAAAGATGCAATTAATCCCTTCTACAAAACTAAAAATAGAGGAATCTAAATTCCTAAAGTTTTGTAGTTGTAATTTTTGCAGTTTCCAACAATTCATCCACAATTACAATTTTAAAGGCATGATGATTCCCAGGAACTCTGGAAGATCTTCAGCCTTAATAACTACTGGGCTTAATTCATTGTTAAATTCAAAAATGATATCACTTTCATTAAGCACAGAAAGAGTTTCAATTAAGTACTTGGCATTGAAACCAATTTCAGTTGGTTTCCCATTATAATCGATAGAAAGCTTTTCTGACGCTTGACCAAGAGAAGGGTGGTTTGTGGAAATCACCAGTTCGTTATCCGCGATATTTAATTTAACACCATTAGTTTTTTCGTTAGAAATAATCTTCACTCGCTTAACAGCGTTTAGAATGGCATTTCTTTCAATAATAAATTTATTGGTGGTTTTTGCAGGTATAACAGTTTGGTATTTCGGATACTCTCTAGCAATAAGACGAACTGATAAGTAGTACTCATTTCGTGCATTAACAAACATGAACGAATCATCAAGAGAAATGGCTACGTCTTCTTCAGGATAAGTTTCAGCAATTTTTTTAAGTTCTGAAATACCTTTTCGAGGAATAATAACTCCGTCTACTAGAAATTTATTTTCACCAATAAACTCATTGGTATCAAGTAGAGCAAGTCTATGACCATCAATTGCAACGGATCTAAGCTTTGAATCTGTAAGCTGTAAAAAGATACCATTTAAGTACAAACGAGTTTCATCAGTTGAAATCGCATGTGATGTTTTATTTATAATTTGAGAGATCTGTTTGGTTTTAAGTCTGAACTCAGTGCTCTGATTTTGAAATGAGAGTTGTGGAAATTCATCAGGACTAATTACCAGTAGTGAATAATTAATATTTTTACAACTAAGATTTAACAAGTTGCTGTTATCAACACTTAGGAAAAGATCTTCGTTAGGAAGTTCTCTTAGGATATCTGAAATATTTTTTGAATTGATACAGAAGCTTCCTTCACCTTCGATGTCTGCTTCTAAAATAATTTTAGCTGAAACTTCTAAGTCGGTTGCAATCAACTCAAGCTTTTGGTTGCTAGCTTTAATTAAGCAATTAGTCAGAATCGGACGTGAATTTTTTTTGTCCACTACTGTTAGTAATTTATTAATTGCTTCACGCAGTACGTGTGACTGAATTTTTAGTTTCATAGTTTACCCTCAGATAGGGTTAAGTTTTAGCTTTTGATAAACGGTTAATCAAGCTACTTGCCCCTATAGGCCCAATATCTCTTTTACCTCTATATATTATATATATTAATAATAAATATAATGATGGTTGGGATAATGTTGATAGATTAAGTTTATACGAATAAATTCGGTAAGTTAAATCATTTATCTGTTTATTTTATCCACTCATTTTCGGCCAAACAAATTTAAATGTTGCGTATATCATCTTCTAGGCCGTGGATATTATTACGTTTATCCACGGCCTAGGAGCTACTTATGCACGGCCCTAGGCCCATGCGGTGAGCTGGCCTCCTTGATTGGCCGCGCCAGGCCATTACTTATCAACAATTTTATCCACATTGTGGATAACTTTTATGTTGATCCACTTTTATTAACATTAAGGGCCGTTGATATGTTGATCTGAGTGGCCAAATTAAGAAGGGCCCTGACAAATGACTATCCATTTATCAGGGCCCTGAGTGTTAATAACTGTAAGTTATGTTTATAACTGTTTTTCGATTTCTAGAACTTGTTGAGAAAGTTGTGGATCAGTCTTTAGACGATTAGTTATTGTAGTGATGGCGTGGATTACTGTTGAGTGATCTCGATCGCTAAAATATTTTCCATTATCTTTTAGAGTAGGTCTAAGCATCTTGTTAACCAAGTACATTGAAACTTGTCGAGCTATAACGACCTCTTTAGTCTTTGCTTTCCCTCTAACATCACCCAGAGGAATTTTAAAATAATTGCTCACGGATTTAGTTATACTTTCAATTGTCAGATGTCTTTGGTTTTCTAGTTCTTCACTAAGCTTTAAATGTTCTTTAGCCACTTCTAAATCAATATCAACTTTAAGAATAGAGGTGACGGCTTGAAGCTTAATAAGACAACCCTCTAATTCGCGAACACTTGTTTTCACGCATTTTGCAATGAGATCCACAACCTCATCATCGAGGTAGAGGTCCTTCTCTAGGGCCTTCTTCTTTAAAATAGCAATGCGTGTTTCTAGATCAGGTTGTTGAATCTCTACAGGGAGGGCCTGTGATAAACGCGTACGGATTCTGTCTTCGATTCCATCAATTTCTTTTGGTGTTTTATCAGACGTAAAGACCAGCTGTTTTCCTTGATCAATCAGTTCATTGAAAATATGGAAGAACATTTCTTGAGTGGTCGTCTTATTTTTTAGTTCGTGGATATCATCAATAATTAATAAATCAGTTTTTTCTGAGTATTTTTTACGGAATTCAATAGAGGTATTGCTCTTAATGGCTTCAACCATTTCATTCATAAATCTATTTGCACTGGTCAGACAGATTCTCATATGAGGAAACCTGGTTTGAATGTCATTAGCAATAGCATGAATAAGGTGAGTTTTTCCTAGACCAGAATTACCAAAAATATAGAGAGCAGGGTAGGCCTTACCAGGATCTTTAGCCACTGCCATAGAGAAAGCGTGGGCGATATTATTAGATGGCCCAATAATAAAATTGTTAAACGTTTTATGAGTATCAATCTGTGTTGAAAACTGGGGGCTTTCATGTTCGATTACTTTTGAATCGATGGCATTAAAGAGATCATCTTGGGTAGGTTGAAGATTATCTATAAAAAAGGATGCGTTTTTAACTGAATCAACTTTTTTGGGTTGTGTTTCTTGTTGTTGCAAACTTTTTAGAATGTTGTCTTTATTTGAAGATAGGCTAGGTGCTGATCCTAAAACATGGAATACAATATGGTAGTTTTTCCCTAAGATTTGGAAAACCGCATCCTTTAAGTGTTCCGGATAATGAGTTTCGATCATTTGCTTAATGAAGCGTGTAGTAACTAGAAACTCAACTGTATCATTGGCAATAGAGCTAACAGTTAAACTAGAAGAAAAGTAAGCATGAAACTTATTGGCCGCAATCATTTCTCTTATAACATCTAAGATTGCTTCCGTAATTGATTGAAGTTCATCAGCTGAAAATTCTGAAGTTGTAGGTGCAGGAAAACTAGATGCTGGTGGCATTTTTGGGGCTTCCACAGGTGGAATGGGAGAGCCCATCGGTGTATCTAGAGCTTTTGAATCGAGGTCTAATTTTAAAAAATGACTGAATGGAAACTTTTGTGCCATAGGTATATCTATTAAATTCGTTTAATGTTTATTGTTAAGAGGGTGAAGGGGTATCATTTATCTGGATCATAATCAACGGCCCGGCCTCTTACAAGACCTTACTATTGACGCTTTGATTTATAAATATTATTGACCTGTTTACAAATCTACTGTATTAAATTGGGTTTTCAATTTAGCAGTATTTTCTAAGGACTTCATATGAGTATGCAAAAAAGAACGTGGCAACCTAAGAAACTTAAGAGACTTCGTGATCACGGTTTTCTTAAAAGAATGGAAACAGTTGGTGGACGTGCTGTAATTAAGCGTCGTCGTGCTAAAGGGCGCAAGCAACTTACCGTTTCTACTGGAACTAAGTAATTTAAAAGATGAATTCTAAGTCCTCTTGGGGCTTTTCTAAATCTTATAAACTTACCCACAAAAAAGATTTTGAATATTTGCGTGAACAAAGCTCTCGTAGCTTTGTTCACCCTCTTGTTTGCTTTCATAAAGTAAGTCGTCTTTCTGTGTCTCATTCTCGCGTTGGTTTTAGCATTTCACGCAAGATTGGTAAGGCCCATGATAGAAACCGATATAAAAGGTTAATGAGAGAGGCTTTCCGCCAGAATCTAAAATTGAAATCCACTCCTAGAGATCTATTGTTTGTTGTGATAAAACGACCAGATTCAGAAGAGCAGCTATTATCCGCCTTCAATCGTTTAGCAACACAATTGGTTTCTAATCATGAGTAAAATTTTTATTTTTTTAATACGCTTTTATCAATATGCACTCTCGCCTTTATTAGGTCCGAAGTGCCGCTTTCATCCAACCTGTTCACATTATTCCCTTGAATGTTTTAAGAAGTTTACCTTGCCTAAAGCTTTGTGGTATTCATGTCGGCGAATTTGTAAATGTCATCCTTTTCATGCAGGTGGGTACGATCCAGTACCTTGAAAGTTAATTTTTGGAGATTTAAATGGGTTCTGAACAAAAAAATGCCTTTACCGCCATTCTTCTATCAGGCTTGATCCTTTTTGCTTGGCAATTTTACTTTGCTCCGCAGCAACCACAGAATGCCCCTATAGAACCAACGGCCTCAACATCTGCCCCCATGGGGGCAACTAATATTGCTCAAACTGAACCTAAGAACACTACCTCAGAAAGTGGTCCTATAGAACCAGTTGCTCTGGAAGAGTTTGTTCTGACGGCCAATGGGGCGAGCATCACAATAGACTCAGAACTCAATGTTCTTAGTATGAACAATTCTCAGGCAGCCTTTAGCTTTTTAGCGACTGTAGGTGTGCCGAAATCTTTTAAAGTTGAATTCAACTTCGGAGAAGGGTACCGATCTTTCAATTTCAGACAAGTTTCAGATTTTGAATTTAAGAACGATGCTAAAGATATTACTTTAAAAGTAGAGCCTCAAGAGAGTGGAGTTTTCGGTTTCAAATTCTTTTCTCCCAATGAATTTAAATATCGCTTTGCTTTTCAGTCAGAATTAAAAAAATTAGAGAACGGTCAAGAAAGATTTTTCGCTTATTATAGTGACTCTTTAAATCACCTCGACATTGATGATAATGAAGCTGGTGATAAAGTATTCAAGTGGGCGGGAATTGATTTCAACTACCACTTATTTGCTTTCTACTTTGATAAAGAAGAGCCACTTCTTTATAGAGCTAATCAAGAAGGTGGACTTACACTTCATACTTCTAAAGGAACAAATACTCTTCAGTATTCACTCGTATTTGCTAAGAAAGAATACAACGATCTTACGGCCCTGGGTCACAATCTAAATCAATCAGTTGATTTCGGAATTTGGGGCTTCTTTGCTGTTTGGATTTTAAAAGGTCTTCAGTTCTTCCATAAGTTTATTCCGAACTGGGGTGTAGCGGTAATTCTTCTTACTCTTGTGATTCGTTTAATTACTTTCCCTCTTCAGTACAAGTCTTATGCTTCAATGAAAAAGCTTCAGGTAATTCAGCCTGAGCTCACTAAAATTCGTGAGAAGTTTAAAGATGATCCACAAAGAATGCAAAAAGAATCAATGGAGCTTTTTAAACGCTCTGGTGCAAATCCTCTTGGTGGATGTTTACCACTGCTTCTTCAGATGCCTGTGTTTTTTGCTTTCTATAAAGTTCTTTATGGCGCAGTAGAACTGGTTGATGCTCCTTTCATTCTTTGGATCCAAGATCTATCGAATAAAGATCCTTATTTTGTTCTTCCTGTTCTAATGACTCTTGTTATGTTCTTACAACAGAAGATAACTCCTAATACCATCACTGATCCTGTTCAAAAGAAAGTGATGCTATTTATGCCAGTCATTTTTGGATTTATTATGAAGGATCTTCCATCTGGTCTATGTCTTTACATTTTTGTTTCGACATTAGTTGGTATTCTTCAACAGCTTTTCGTTTTCTCTAAGAAAACGGTTTAATTTTATCTATGGAATTTTTGTATTCGGACGAACCGATCATTGCTTGCTCAACATCCGCTGGATCAAATGCAGCAATGGCGGTTCTCCGCATATCAGGATTCAAATCTCTTAGCGATTATCAAAGTTTTTTTTCAAAAGATTTATCTCAAGTAGAGCCACGCAAAGTTTATTACACAAACCTTATCTATAAAGATCATGTTTATGATGATGTTTGTATAACATTCTTTGAAGGACCTAAGAGCTATAATGGTGAGAATATTCTAGAGATTTCTATTCATGGAAATACTTTGAATATAGATCGGATACTAAAACTTTTTACAACTCACACTCAGACAAAATTGGCCTCTCCTGGTGAATTCACTTACAGAGCTCTTAAGAATAAAAAACTTACTCTCTCACAAGTTGAAGGATTAGATTTATTTTTAAATGCAAACTCTGGCTATGCTCTTAATGAAGGACTTTCACTCTTAAGTGGTTCTCTCTATGATTTATATAAAGACCTTTATCAACTTTTTACTATTCATAAAGCATCTTTAGAACTTGCGATCGATTTCAGTGAAGATATAGGGGAGGAGACAGCTGAAGAACAGTATCTGGCGACCCTTAAAGCTTTTCAAAACAAATTTAAAACTCTTGTTTCAAGAGTAGCACCTCTACAACACAATATTCTTGAACCGGAAATTACCCTTGCAGGTCTTCCTAATGCAGGAAAAAGTTCTTTGTTCAACTTTCTACTGCGTGACGAGCGTGCAATTGTATCTCCTATTGCAGGAACTACTAGGGATTATTTATCAGAGTCAGTTGTGATAAATGATGTTCGTTTCAAACTTGTTGATACGGCCGGTTTACGTGAGGCCACTGATATTATCGAGCAAGAAGGAATTAGACGCACAAAAAAGCTTTTAAATGCGAGTTTCTTCTCCATCCTACTCATTAACCCCTTTGAAATTGTAGATGGGTTTAAAGAGCTATTAGAACTTAATTTTGATGCCATCTATTTCACACACGCTGATCAACCGGGTTTTTCTGAATCTCGTCAGCAGCTGGTAGATCTTTATCCCAAACTTGGTCCTATGGGGGCAGTTAATCTCTCTGAACCGGATAAAGATTTTCTTCCTGCTTTAGAATTCGCTATCAGTGAAAAATATTTAGATGTCGTCTCTTCTAAACCAATTTTATTTGAAAGACACCGCTCACTTATCTTGGAGATTGATCGTTTGCTTGATTCATATGTAAATACAGCTACTTACGAAAAGGATGTGGCTATCTTATCCCATGAATTAAATACCTTAGGTCATTGTCTTTCAGAACTCATCGGTATAATTTCACCAGATCAAGTTTTAAACTCGATCTTCTCAAATTTTTGTATTGGAAAATAGAAATGTTCCACGTGGAACATTGAGGAAAAGTTAATATGAATGTTTTCGATGTGACCATTATCGGTGGAGGGCACGCTGGTATTGAAGCAGCCTATATCGCATCTCAGTTTGATTTAAATGTTGCCATCATTACCATTCCGGGAATCCCACTTGGATCTGCTCCCTGTAATCCATCAGTAGGTGGAGTAGGGAAAGGACAAGTAGTAAGAGAGATTGATGCACTTGGTGGATTGATGGGGATTCTAGCTGATAAGGCCGGAATACAATTTCGTACGCTCAACGACTCTAAGGGGTTTGCCGTTCAGTCTTCTCGTGTCCAGATTGATAAAGAGGCCTATGCCGAATGGGCAGAGAGAATTATTGGTACAATTCCAAATATAACTGTCATTCGAGAGAGACTGGTTTCTGCCTTCAGAAGCGATGATGATTTATTTGATCTGACCACCACTGAACGGTCCTATAGGACCAAGAAACTGGTGATGACAGTGGGAACTTTCCTAAATGGGAAATTACACACTGGTAGTGAACAAAGCACTGGCGGAAGAATCGATTGTGAAGCATCTGGCGGACTAACTGATATATTTTCCCAGATTAAGACAAATTCCGCTCGCTTTAAGACTGGTACGCCTCCAAGAATTGATATCGACTCTATTGATTATACAAAACT
>Ga0079224_100011513_pt1 | contig 12190 bp, 8 predicted proteins | sample Stecom2015_FD_80414 | JGI IMG/M metagenome (GOLD analysis project Ga0079224, IMG submission 80414) | Agricultural soil microbial communities from Utah to study Nitrogen management - Steer compost 2015 | ecosystem: Environmental > Terrestrial > Soil > Agricultural land | place: USA: Utah... | reverse complement strand
TTAACGGGTTCCGGAGCTTCTTCAATAACCTTGGGCAATTCTAAATTTAAGCTGGCAGAAGTAGTTTGAACGGGTTGATTGTTTGTGTTATTAGGTGTAGTTGCAGGAGTTTCGCTATTGTTAACAACCACCAATTGCGGCGCTAAAGGATCTGCCTCAGTCTTGTTTACCTCAGCCTGTGCAGTAATCACCTCGGCAGCTTTTGTATCATCAAGGGCCACAATAATTTTTTCAGAAGCAGCTTGTTTTTTCTCCAATGCATTGGGATCAATTTCATTATGATGGAATCCCGTAGCGATAATGGTTACAGAAATATTCTCGCCTAAGTTAGGGTCATGACCCATGCCTAAAATAATATCACAAGTATTGCCTGCTTTTTCTTGTACATAACCTTGTATAATCTCTAGTTCGTCAAGAGTATGTTCATGATCACCAGAAGCAGAGGTAACATTCAACAATATCCACTGAGCACCTTCAATTTCGCTATCATTAAGCAACGGAGAATTCAGGGCATCCTCAACAGCCACCCGAGCACGACCTTCGCCGGAAGCACTAGCACTGCCTAATATTGCACGACCGCCATTCTTCATCACTGTTTGAACATCATTAAAGTCAAGGTTTACTTTACCATCAACAGTGATCAAATCAGTGATACATTTTGCCGCTGTGGCCAATACGTTATCGGCTTTAGAAAAGGCTTGTGTAAAAGGTAAGTTACCATATTGCTGGCGCAATTTATCATTGGAGATAATTAAAATAGTATCTACATGCTGGCGCATAGCTTCTATTCCTTCTGCTGCTTGCTTTAAACGCTTACGGCCTTCATAAGCGAAAGGAGTGGTTACTATACCTACTGTTAGAATGCCTAAATCACGACATACTTTAGCGATAATTGGTGCTCCTCCGGTACCGGTACCACCACCCATGCCAGCAGTAATAAAGGCCATACGAGTATTCACCTTTAGTATTTTAGTGATTTCATCAACTGATTCTTCGCCGGCCTGTTTTCCAATTTCAGGATTTGCACCAGCACCTAAACCCTGCGTCAAGTGAGGGCCTAATTGAATTTTGTTAGGAATGGCACTTTGGGCTAAAGCTTGCGAGTCGGTGTTGCAGACAATAAAGTCAACACCACCTATGCCGAGGCTGTACATGTAATTCACGGCATTCCCACCGCCGCCGCCTACGCCAATCACTTTAATAATGGAGGATTGATTCTTAGGAATTTCGAAATGTATCATAATCTGCAAATTTTGTTATCCTCGCTTCCGGAAAGCTCATAACGGAGGAAGATGGATAGGTTAGTGATTCGAATAAATGGATTAATAAAAATGGCTAATAAAAAATATACGGCATTGGTGTTACATTTTGGTGTCTTCCGGTTCTTCAAAGAGGCCCATAAAACCTGTTTTAATTTGGTTTAAGACTTTGGTAATCGTTTGGGAACGCTCTTTATTTTTCTTTTTAAACTCTTCTTCAGGTGCAGCATCTGCTTGGGGAACTTGTTCTGCTTCAGTAGAAGGAGCGGCTGCTTTTACATAACTCGTGGCTGCTGCTCCGGTAATATAAAGCTCCTTATTGTTCCCCAAAAAATTCAACTTTCCCGTTTCAAAATCAGAGTAACCACGTAGGATTAAACCTAAGCAAGTGGCGTACATAGGATCTTTTAAAGACTCCATGTGGCCTCCGGCTAGATGTTCATTAGGATAACCGATACGAGTACCTAAGCCTGTTACATATTCTGTAAGTTGCAACACGTGCTTCAACTGGCTTCCTCCACCGGTAAGAATAATACCACCATGAAGACTTTTATCCAGATTAATTTGTTTCAGGTGATACATCACATAATCCAAAATTTCCTGCATACGTGACTGGATGATGTAGGCTAAGTTTTTCACAGAAATCTCTTTCTTCGGAAGGCCACGCAATCCCGGAATGGTAATGTAGGCATTGGTATTGGCCTCATCTGCCAAAGCCATGCCAAATTGAACTTTCATTGCCTCAGCTTGCGCCCGAAGTACTCCTAAGCCCTGACGGATGTCATTAGTAATGTTAGTGCCTGCATAAGGAATTACAGCAGTATGGCGTAAAATCCCATCATGAAAAACGGCCATATCTGTAGTACCTCCACCAATATCCACGATAGCCACACCCGCTTCTAAATCTTCGTTATTCATTACCGCAGCAGCCGAAGCTAAAGGTTGCAACACCAAGTCAATAGGTTTAAGATTAGCCTTATCTACACAGCGACGAATATTCCGTATCGCATTTTTATCAGCCGTTACTATATGGAAATTAGCTCCGATCTTAACGCCGCTCATACCTACAGGGTTTAATACATTAGGCGTGTTGTCGACCATAAAATCCTGAGGGATGATATCAATGATTTGATCACCTGCAGGGATATAGGTTTTGTATTGATCTCGAATCAATTCATCGATATCCTTCTTAGTTATCTCATCATCTGTCATTGCTCTAACCCTGTCACCTCTGGTTTGCAGGCTCTTGATGTGTTGACCCGCAATCCCCACATACACATCATTTATTTCAAGGTTTGGATTGGAATGCAGACATTTTTCTATAGCCTGCTCTATAGATCGGATGCACTCCTCAATATTAAGCACCACACCATGGCTCACGCCTAAGGATTCGGCCTTGCCCATACCCAGGATTTCCAGCTTTCCAAATTCGTTTTTACGACCAGCGATAGCAACAACTTTAGTTGTTCCGATATCCAGGCCTACAATGATGGGTTGTTCTTTCTTACTCATAACGGATGATTAAAATGTTATTGATTATTTCCACGATACAGGTATTTTGGATTTTCTTTTTTCTTGGTATCGCTTGATGTTTTCGGGGTTTTAGATGTAGGTGATTGTTTATTTGATGTTGGCAAACTTTCTTTTTTAGAGTCGACAATTCGTTTAGTTGAATTGGAGGTCTTCTGTACTTGGGCACTTGATTTTTTCTGCTCTGTTTTTGGATTAAGGGCAGCAGTAGACTTTTCAGGAGCTTCCTTTTGGATTGTTGACACCATAGTATCGCCTACTACCGGTGGCAAATATTTCATTGTGGTGTCTAATACTTTAGGTGCCACCCAACCAATAGAAGGTGTAGCAACAATTTGATTATTGAATCGCAAATCCAGGACCTGATATTTATCCCAGCCAATGGTATTACTCACCTGCTGGTAAAAGTCATAAAGGTTATTCAATTTAGCTTGCGCATTACTGGTATCACCAAACAAAATACGTTGATCACCAACCATAGGTATTAAAATAAAAGTACGATCGGCTTGCACCTCAATCTGAGTCACCTGTGCATTCCAGAAGCTATCTGCATGAATTAAAGAACCCAATGCGATAATTTGCTCGCGAAAGGATTGGTTTAAACTATCCTTTACCCAAAGAGGCACTTTGGTAAACACCGGCACCGGATAATTATACCCCACTAAGTTGGGCATTTCATGCATTTGCTGATCTAAATAATAGGTACGTCCATTATTATCAAATATTCGGGCTACCGGTTCTCGTTGTCGAACGTGTACTTGCAACTGGCGTTTCCCATCCACAAAAATATTGGCATCAGCTACCCAAGGATGAGTACGAGCTACTTGCTCCATTAATTTCAAATCCAATTTATCCAAACTGCTCTCCTTCAGGTTAATGCTGTTATTCTGTAGCAGCAATTGCACTAAATCCTGTTGCTCTAATACAGTGTACTCTACATCGCTATTCAACACCACTTGCATACCGGCAATGGGGCTAGAGCTTTGCTTATGTGCAGCCGCCATCAGCGTGACTAAAAATATAGTCAGCACAATAACTCCAACAATGAGTCGGAAATATTTGCTCTGTGCTATAGTTGCTGCTACTGTCATGAAGGATGATTAAACTATTTTATTTCTTTTCAAATATTGATTTCAACTGTGGCACTAACTGATCAATATCACCGGCTCCGGCAGTGATCAATAAATCTAATGGCGCTGAAGCAGCATATTGCAATACTCCTTCTTTTGTCAGTATGGTATGATTAGGATTACCCATTTGCCGGGCTATCATTTCTACAGACACGCCTTCAATCTCGCGTTCTCTTGCCGGATAAATATCCAACAACAGCACCTCATCGGCTGCATCTAAACTACGTGCAAAACCTGTAGCTAAATCTCTTGTTCTGCTGTATAAATGTGGTTGAAAAACAATTACACAGCGGCGTTTCGGAAACAATGTTTTAGCGCTTTTAATTAAGGTGGCTAACTCTTCAGGGTGATGGGCATAGTCATCTATATACACCATCCTTTCGGTGTTCAGAACATATTCAAAGCGCCGCTTCACTCCTCTAAAAGAAGCCACAGCTTTCCGGATTAATGCATCGTCAATTTCCAAAGCATGAGCAACCGCTATTGCAGCAACACAATTCTCCACATTATGGCTACCGCCAATATTTAAATGTACCTCCGGTAAAATCCAATCTTTTCCTATGACATCAAAATGATAGCCTCCTTCCTCTATTTGCACTTGAGCTGCATACACTCCGGCAGCATCATTCTGCATGCTGTAAGTAATCTTGTTGTCTGACAACAATCGACGTCCTTCTTTTAAACCATGCTTATAAAGTAAGCAACCGCCAGGTTTCACATTTGCCGTATACTCTACAAATGCATCTACCATGGCTTCGGCAGAACCGTAAATATCCAAATGATCCGGATCCATGGAAGTAAGCACTGCTAAATCAGGTGAGAGTTTTAAGAAACTACGGTCATATTCGTCGGCTTCTATCACCGCCACTTCGTTTGTACTTCCCCAATAATTTTTATTATAGTTAGAGGCAATACCACCTAAAAATGCATTACAGCCAAATCCGCTATCTCTAAGAATATGGGCAATCATCGTAGCAACTGTAGTCTTACCATGAGTGCCGGCTACCGTTATCGCATACATTTTTTCAGTCACCCAATGCAGTACATCCGCTCGTTTATATACGGCATAGTTTTGCTCCCGGTACCAGTTTAATTCTACATGAGTAGCAGGTATAGCCGGTGTATACACCACCAGTTGAACATCTTTATTCAGTAAATCAACCTGATCCTCATAATGAATATCCATACCTTCTGCTTGCAATTGAAGGGTAAGTGGTGTAGCCACACGATCATAACCACTTACTGCCACTCCTCTTTCCTTGAAGAAGCGGGCAAGTGCGCTCATACCAATCCCACCAATGCCGATGAAATAAATGCTCTGTATGTTATCTATATTCACAATCCGGATCCATTTATAATATTCAAAATTTCATGTGCAATCCGAGTATCTGCATCTCTAACGCCATGTTTCAATATGTTTTCTGCCAGCAACTGCTGCATCTGTTCATCCTGCAATAAGTTTTTCAATTTTGGGATTAAATCAGTTTTCGCTTCATTATCTGCAACCATCATAGCAGCATTGTGAGCAACCAAAGCCTGAGCATTGCTGGTCTGATGGTCTTCTGCAGCAAAAGGGTACGGTACAAAAATTACTGGTTTACCTAGCAAACACAGTTCAGCACTGGCTAAGGCCCCGGCTCTGGAAATTACTATATCAGCTGCGGCATAAGCATATTCCATATTTCTGATAAACTCCTGCACTACTACTTTACTTTTGAAATCAGCTGCAGCCTCTTCGGCTTGATGAATAAAAGACTTACCCGTTTGCCAAATCAACTGAACATGTTCATTTAGCAGCTCATTTAACCCAAGAAAAATTGATTCATTAATTGTTTTTGCCCCTAGACTTCCACCAACTATCAGAATAGTTTTTCGGCTTTCAGCGAGCTGAAAAGCAGCTAATCCTTCAGCACGAGTAACTGTGGACTGGGATATTACCGCACGAACCGGATTACCGGTAAGTTTAATTTTTTCAGCAGGGAAAAAACGTTCCATATTTTGATAAGCTACACAAACGGCTTTGGCATTTCTACCCAAAATTTTATTACTCTTGCCGGCAAAGGAATTTTGCTCCTGAATTAAAGTAGGAATACCTTTGGCTTGGGCGGCATACAACATAGGGAAGCTGGCATAGCCTCCTACCCCAATTACTGCATCCGGTTTAAAATCTTTAATTATTTTATTAGCCTGCACCCTACTTTTAATCAATTTTAAGGGCAGGGTAATATTCTTCAATAAGTTACTTCTGTTGAATCCGGCTATATCCAAACCCACAATTTTAAATCCCTCCTGCGGCACCTTTTCCATTTCCATCTTTCCTTTTGCACCAACAAACAAAAGCTCTACCTGAGGACGCAACTTGCGTAAGGCATGGGCTATAGCCACGGCAGGGAAAATATGTCCACCTGTTCCTCCTCCTGCAATAATTACTTTCATATGGCTTCTGTTAGTTAAAAAATTTAATTTACTGCAATTGCATTTTTACCTTCCATTTCATCTACATATCTGCTCACACTTAAAATTATTCCTATGGCAATACTGTTAAACCAAATAGATGATCCACCCATACTGACTAAAGGAAGTGTCAATCCGGTTACCGGCACAAGGTGCACGTTTACTGCCATGTTCATCAAAGCCTGAAAAACCAAAGTGAAACTTAAGCCCACCGCTAAAAATGCTCCAAATGCATAAGGACATCGTTGAAAGATGAGTACACTACGCCACAAAAACATTAAATACACACCTATCAGCAATGTAGCACCTAATATGCCATACTCCTCAATGATAATAGCAAAGATGAAATCTGAATAAGGATGCGGCAAAAAATCGCGAGCCCAACTTTTTCCCGGGCCACGGCCCATAATTCCGCCGCTGGCTATTGCAATTTTTGCTTGTGTAATTTGATAATCACTATCTGCATCTTTAGCTTCCTCTTTTCCTAAATAACTTTCAATACGCTTTTCCCAAGTGGCTCCCCTGCCAATGCCTAAAGCTTTGGACACCCCAAAAATTACCATCACACCCATTACCCCTACTACCATTAACAATATAATATGCTTAACATCAACCCGACCAATGAAAAACAAAATACAGCAGGTCATTCCCAGAAGTAAAGCTGTTGATAAATTTGCCGGAGCAATAAACCCGCAGATAATTAATACCGGAAACAATACAGGTAAAAACCCTTTTTTAAAATCCTTAATAACTTTCTGCTTCACACTTAGCTGACGGGCAAGGAACATAAAGATGGCTAAGCGTGCCAGATCAGAAGTTTGAAAAGTAAGGTTGATTATAGGCAGCTTAATCCAACGAGAGCCTTCGTTAAGGGTAGTTCCGAAAAAGAGCGTATAAGCCAGTAAAGGAATAGAAAGCAGGAACAACAAAACTGAAAATCGGGCAAACTTGGTATAGTTAATCCGGTGTACAACAAAAATAATAGCAATACCCGCCGCCAATACTCCCAACTGTTTTACCAAATAAAAGCTGGAACTTTTATCCATGCGCCAAGCCAATGAGCCGGTAGCCGAATAAACCGCCAGCACACTGAGGGCCGATAGGATAAACACTATAGACCAAATCACTTTGTCGCCTTTTATTTTTTCAATTATCTGTTGCATATTCCCTACTATTAAAGCTCTTTACAAGGCGTTTACTGCCGCCTTAAATTGAGTTCCTCTATCTTCATAATTTTTAAACAAATCAAAACTGGCACAACCCGGAGAAAGTAAAACTACATCGCCCTTCTCAGCTAATGCATAAGCTGCATTTACGGCATCAGTTGCACTTTGAGTATCAACAATATTTTTTACAACTCCTGAAAATGCTTGATGAATCGGCAAATTGTCTACTCCCAAACAGACTATGGCCCGTACTTTTTCTTGCACTAAATCCATGATTTCCTGATAATTATTGCCTTTATCCTGACCGCCCATAATCAATACTACCGGGTGTTTCATACTTTCCAAAGCAAACCAAACGGAGTTTAAGTTGGTAGCCTTACTATCATTAATAAAATCTACTCCCCTTATGGTGGCTACAAACTCTAAGCGATGTTCCAAGCCTTCGAATGTGGTAAAGCTTTCTCTGATAATTTCCTTACGAATTCCTGCTGCCCTTGCTGAGATTCCTGCTGCCATGGAGTTAAACTGATTATGCTTTCCTTTTAAGGCGAGGTCGTGAATAGACAGGTTCAATTCATCGCCATTATAATTGATATTTAGTTCTTCATTGTTCATAAATGCTCCTTCGTCCGGGGTTAGTTGTTGTTCGCTCATCGAAACGGTTATAATTTTTGGTTGTAATAAATTTTTACTTAAATAATCATAAACAGCCGGGTCCTCAATATTTACTATCAGGCAATCTTCGGGCTTTTGGTAGGCAGCTATTTTAAATTTCGACCTCACATAATTCGCAAACTGATATTCGTACCTATCCAAATGGTCAGGGGTGATGTTCAGAATCACCGCAATGTCTGGCCGGAAGCTATTGATATCATCTAATTGAAAACTACTCACTTCGATGATGTACCAGTCTTTAGGCTCCAGAGCCACTTGCTTTGCAAAACTGCTCCCAATGTTTCCTACCATCGCCACATCAAGATTCGCTTTTTTAAAAATGTGGTAAACCTGACTGGTAGTAGTACTTTTTCCGTTACTTCCGGTGATAGCTATGATCTTACTCTCCTCCTTAAATCTATAGGCCCATTCTATTTCACTAATTATTTCCTTGCCTTCCAAACGTAACTGTTGAATTATATTCACTTTTTCCGGTATCCCCGGACTTTTAATAACCAAGTCTGCCTGTCGAATACGATCTTCACTATGCTGCTCTTCTTCAAAATCAATTCCTGCTGCTGTTAACTCTTGTTTGTATTGCTCTTTAATTTTCCCCTTATCCGAAACAAACACCGCATAACCTTTCTTTTTAGCCAACAATGCAGCTCCATTCCCACTTTCTCCTGCCCCAAGAATAACGATGTTGTTCATATTAATTTTCTATTCTCTACTTATTGTACTTTCATCGAAACCACGCTCAAAACCACTAACATGATGCCTATGATCCAAAAGCGGGTTACAATTTTACTTTCGTGATAACCTAATTTTTGATAATGATGATGTAATGGTGACATTTTCAAAATTCTTCTTCCCTCTCCATAACGCTTTTTTGTATATTTAAAATAAGATACCTGCAACATCACACTTAGGTTTTCTACTAAGAAAACACCACAAATGATAGGGATCAGTAATTCCTTTCTTACAATAATGGCTAAAGAAGCAATGATACCTCCTAATGCCAGGCTACCGGTATCGCCCATAAATACTTGAGCCGGATACGAGTTATACCAGAGGAAACCAACGCAAGCCCCGACAAAAGCCCCGACAAAAATGGTGAGTTCACCCAGGTTAGGAATGTGCATGATATTTAGGTATTCGGCAAAAACATAGTTACCTGAAACGTAGGCAAAAATTCCAAATCCAATACCTGCAATGGCAGAGGTACCGGTTGCCAAACCATCTACTCCATCCGTTATGTTGGCTCCGTTAGAAACCGCAGTGATAATAAGAATTACAAAAAGTATATAAAGTGTGGGTGTTAACCAACCTACTGCTCCCTCTCCAAACATGGCTGCAATCTTTGCATAACTTAGTTCATGGTTCTTAGCAAATGGCACGGTAGTAACAGCAGCCTGAACCTGTACATAGGTACGATCTATCCCATCTTCGCCTTGCCGTGTATATGGCTTATTGACCACCTTTTCCGTTTCGTTGTAAACAATAGGATTACCTTCTTTTATTTCTCGGGTGGTAACCACATGTTGGTTATAGTACATGGTAAACCCAATAATAACTCCAAGTCCAATTTGCCCAAGAATCTTAAATCTTCCGGCCAATCCTTCTTTGTTTTTCTTAAAAACCTTTATGTAATCATCTATAAAACCCACCAATCCCAACCAAACTGTAGATAACAGCATCATCAGAATGTATACATTCTCTATACGAGCAAACAATAAGGTAGGAATAAGAATACCGGCAATTATAATCAATCCACCCATGGTAGGTGTTCCTCGTTTGGTATCCTCTCCTTGTAAACCCAAATCTCTTACGGTTTCTCCTATTTGCTTACGTTGAAGAAAGCGGATAAGTGCTTTACCAAAAATCAAGGTGATCACTAACGATAAGACAATAGCCATTCCAGAACGGAAGGTGATGTATTGAAACAACCCGGCCCCGCTTAAACCAAATTCTCCTCTGAGGTAGCTGAATAAATGGTAGAGCATGCTTTCGTATTTTTAGGTATCGTTACTTTAATTAATAATTTAGTGTTCTAATAATTCAAAGTTGGCCAGCAATTCTTCCCTGTCGTCAAAATGCGTTCTCTGCCCGTTTATTTCTTGATAGGTTTCATGTCCTTTCCCGGCTATCAATACTATTGCACCTTCTTGTGCCATAGTACAAGCAGCTTTAATTGCAGCCTTTCTATCAGTAATGCGTATGACTTTGCGCTTCTGCGAAAATGTCAAACCTGACTCCATATCATTTAATATCGATTCCGGGTTTTCTGTACGGGGGTTATCTGCCGTAATAAATACCACATGACTATGCTCACAGGCTACCTGGGTCATAATTGGTCTTTTTGACTTATCCCGATCACCTCCGCAGCCAACAACAGTTATTATTTGCCGATCCTGGCTAAATTGCTTGATAGTAGTCAATACATTCAATAATGCATCTGGAGTGTGGGCATAATCCACAATACCTAAAATATTGGAGTGGCCAGCCCTAAAAGTCTCGAATCGCCCGGGAGCCCCTTTCAGATCACTAAGCTTAGCCAGCACCTCCAATTGATCTTGGCCTAACAACAAAGCAGTAGCATATACGGCCAGTAAATTATAGGCATTGAACAATCCGCTTAAACGAAAGTGAACATCTTGTTTATCCACTAACATTTGTAATCCCTCCAAATCATTGCCCAATACCTTTCCTTTAAAATCAGCCGGTAGCCGAATACCGTATGTCTTACGAACTGCAGCTGTATTTTGCAACATAACCAGGCCTCGCTTATCATCAGCGTTTACCAAGGCAAATGCCGAATTTGATAAAGCATCAAAAAACGATTTTTTTGCTTTGATATAAGCATCAAATGTCTTGTGGTAATCTAAGTGGTCATGCGTAATATTTGTAAATACACCACCTGAAAACCGTACACCGGCAACACGATGTTGATGTACGGCATGAGAACTCACTTCCATGAATGCATAAGTACATCCCGCATCTGCCATCTGCCTAAACAATCGTTGCAGAGATATTGGATCGGGAGTGGTATGGCTTGTTGGCACCACCTGATCTGCTATTTGATTCTGTACGGTAGATACTAGGCCTACCCTATATCCCAACGATTGAAATAACTTATACAATAGTGTGGCTACCGTAGTTTTTCCGTTTGTACCGGTGATACCTACAACTTTTATTTGCCGGGTTGGATGATTCCAAAATTCTGCTGCCACTAAACCTACAATTGAGGCTACATCATCAACCTGAACATAGGTAACTTCCTCTGCTAATTGCTTTGGTAATACTTCACAAATTACCGCTGCCGCACCAGCAGCCACTACCTGATCAATATACTGGTGGCCGTCTGTGAGCGTTCCTTTTTGTGCAAAAAATAAATCTCCTTTCTCCACTTGCCTTGAATCTAAACAAAGGCCACTTATAGGCAGCTCAAGCTTACCTGAACTATGCAGGATCTTGATCGAACGAATAAGTTGGTGGAGTGTTTTCATTTTTTCTTTTGATATTTAATAATCTATCCTAATTGTAATTGTATAGTTTGTCCTTCAGTAATTTTTGCTCCCGGTGAAACAGATTGACTAACAACTTTTCCCTGCCCACTTACGGACACTTTCAACCCATTGTTTTCCAGAAGAAACAAGGCGTCTCTCAGACCCATCCCACTTACATCGGGCATTTCCTTCTCTTTTACTTTCTTTTGTTCAAAACTGTATTGCCCATTACCCTCATTATGCAAAGACAATACTCCATTCCAATGAGGAACTTTTACCGGTAATTGCAAAGTTTTTGCCAATAAGCTCATATTTTGGGCCATACCCTTTTTGGCAATCAGTTTTTGCTCCTTCACAATAGAATCTGCCGGCAACGCCCAACCTCCAATACGGGAAGCATACAGCTTATCCGAAATAGTTTTGAAAACAGATGCTCCTACCACCGCTCCATAATAAGCGCCATGTGGGGTAGAACGAACAACAACAACAAT
>Ga0079224_100011511_pt1 | contig 12190 bp, 8 predicted proteins | sample Stecom2015_FD_80414 | JGI IMG/M metagenome (GOLD analysis project Ga0079224, IMG submission 80414) | Agricultural soil microbial communities from Utah to study Nitrogen management - Steer compost 2015 | ecosystem: Environmental > Terrestrial > Soil > Agricultural land | place: USA: Utah... | reverse complement strand
GAGGCGCTTCTGATGAAGGGGGTATTTTCCATTGTTTCGAGTTGCTTCAGGCATTTGTGGAGCGCCGGAGGGGAGGGGAGACTGGAGTAAAATCCGTACAGGCCATACAGGGTCCCGAGGTCTGGAACTGGGTCGGAAGCAATGCCTGGGCAGCAGATCTTCTTGATGGGGTGGCAAAACAATTTGACCTAAAACCCGGGCATTTTCAGGAAAACGAACGGGCAAATCTCTGCATCATTACCTATAATGACGGAACCAAAGCTGCTGTCATTTCGGGCCGGGGCGTAGGCTGGACCTATGCCGGTGAAATAGAAGGAAATACGGCGCCGACAGTGGTTTCCCTGCTGGGATTTCCAGGCCCCTTTGACCAATATCATGCTTCCAACGCCCAGCCTCACTGGATCACGGAGATGATGGTGACGAAAAAAGAACCCTTCCATCCGGAACGGCTGCTGCTTTCGACCGGCATTACCAACCATTATGTACTGTCTAACTGGGAAAATGGCCGCTTCTCGGCTGTCGGTCGCGTCATTGAAACGCCTTTTCTGAACATGAGCTACCGCACCACGCGGGAGGCGCAATTTAACCGGGGAGAGCGGCCACCGAGCCGTCCGTATATCCGGGGGTTTGATGAGTAAAGTACTGGGTACTGAGTACTGGGTATTGAGTATTGGGTAATGAGATACATGACGGTTCACGGCCGACTCTCAATGGTCAACGGTAGACGGCCCAAGACAACGGGTCGATGATTTGAAAGTTCGAATTTTAAACCAAAATAAGCCAGGGATTAGGATTCATTCTTTCCCGGAAGCTGAATTTCTTTGTGTTTTAGTGCCTTCGTGGCAAAAAATGGCCCCAAAGCCTCCGAGAGACACAAAGTGAGTCAGGAATTATTCGGGACATGAAAATAGTCAAATAGATAAAGTTCTTAGTGTTTTTGTGTCTTCGTGGCGAAAAAAATTGTGGCTATGCGATATTTCCTGCATTTTGCTTATTATTCAGTAGACATTCAAGTAATATAACCTTATGAAAAGGAGAGATGTAATCAAGCAGTTGACTTTGTTGCCCCTGGCCGGAGGTCTTCCGGTAGGAGCATTGCTAGCCGGTCAAGACAGCGAAAAAGGCAATAAAATAAAATTTCAAAACGGGAAGATGCCGGAAATCCACCGCAAGGCTTTGGTCATGGACGGCCACACGCATGTGATGACCCGGGAGCTGCTGATGGGTACGGATATAGGGCAGCGGTATGCGAACGGTACGGTGGATCTCCCCAGGGCAAAAGAAGGAGGCCTGGATGCTATGTTCTTTTCCGTGTATACGCCTGAGCATTATTATCCGGGAAGGTTTGAGGTAAAAAATACCTTTCGCGTCGTCAACCTGGCTTTGGATCAGATCGAAAAAAATAAGGAGATGATTGAGCTGGCGCTCAACGCCTCTGATATTGAACGCATCAGCAAAAAAGGGAAAATGGCGGCATTTCTCGACCTGGAAGGCCCCTGGGATATGGACGGGGACATCAATCTGCTCCGGGCGCTCTACCGCCTGGGACTGAGGTCCGTACAGCTTACGGCGCACAATACTACGAACGCTTTTATTGACACTTGCAATGATGTGAGCCGCTGGGGCGGAATTAATGATTTGGGGAAAAAGATTATCCGGGAAATGAATGACCTGGGGATGGTCATCAATATTGCCCACGCCTCCAATGAAGCCATGTTGCAATCTATTGAAACGAGCAGACATCCCATGATCTACAGCCACGGTGGTTTTTACAGCATTGTGCCCCATCCGCGCTGCATCACCGATGAAGCGGCCAAGGCCCTGGCATCAAAAGGAGGTGTGATCGGGGTTCATTTTGGCAGCCTCTTTAACAATCCCGAATACCATGCCTGGCAGCAAGGGCGAAATATAATTCAGGAGACAAAACCGGGTACCGTTCATGCTGCCCCCTTAAAAACCATCGAAGAGGTTGACAAGGAGGTGCTGAAAGAGGTTCCCTTGACGTTTCGGGGTACCATACCCGACGAATATTGGATGCATGTGGACCAGTTGGCCAAAGTGATTGACTATGGGGTAAATCTGGTGGGCGAGGACCATGTGGCTATTGGTTCAGATTTGGATGGAGGGCCTGAGCTTCCCAGGGAAATCAAAGACATCAGCGATTATCCACAGATCACCATGGCCATGCAAAGGCTCGGTTATAGCGATCAGCGGATCGAAAAAATCCTCGGCTTAAACTGGCTCCGCGTGATCCGGGAGGTAACCGGAGCCTGAGGAGTTAAACCATAGCCTGGGGCATCGCCCCAAGCTATGGTGTTTCATGCCTGTAGACTAGCAGTCGTATAAGGAAGACGGATGCCTGTAGTCGAAAAATCCACCGGCTCCCGTATTGGCTGGAACTATGATCCCAAACTTCCCCGATGGCATTGTGGAATAATGTTTGAATGCGGGACTTGATTATTCATCAATCCCATAGCATGTGCGCAAAACAGTATTTCCCACGATTCTATATGTTGATGTTTGTGCTTTTAGTGTGGAGTTCAACCGCTATTGGCCAAAACCAAAACCCGCCTGAGGAACAATTTCAAAAAAGAATACTTGCGCAGGGATTGAAGGATCCCTGGTCGGTGGTTTATGGGCCGGACCATCACCTTTGGATCACAGAATCAAAAGGATATAAAGTATTACGGTTCAATCCCGCAGATGGCCATACCGATACGGTGGCAAATCTCAATGGAGAAAGGCATTTTCCCCGATACGACTATCTACCTCCCGACCTTCAGGAAGGAAAACCCTGGCCCCAGGGAGGCCTGATGGGTATGGCCCTACATCCCGAACTTCTCAAGGGCCAACCTTATGTCTTTCTTGCTTTCGTACACCAATATGAAGGCATGACAAGGGAGGGCAATGGCCGTGACCCTGAGGATCACGGGTTCCATTTCAAGACCAAAATCGTCCGCTATACTTATCATTTTGACGACAAAACCCTGATCAATCCCCTGGTCATCTGTGATACAATTCCCGGAAGCAATGACCATAATGGGGGAAGGCTGCTGATTTCGGAATTGGACGGGAAGCCATACCTTTTCTATAGTGTTGGAGATATGGGGGCCGGTCAGTATGACAACGCCGCCAGGCCCAACCATGCCCAGAATCCCCACTTCTATGAAGGGAAGATTCTTAGATTTAATGCGGAGCCAGGGAAGGACGGAAGCTGGATTCCGGAAGACAACCCATTTGGAAACAAAAACGCCGTATGGAGTCTTGGGCATAGAAATCCACAAGGGCTATCCGTCATGCACATCAATGGGGAAGAAGTTCTCTATAGCTCCGAACACGGTCCATTTTCCGACGATGAAATCAATATCATCAAAAAAGGAGTAAACTATGGCCATCCTCTGGTGATCGGCTATGCGGACGGGAACTACAACGGCCTTTCGGCAGCGGCCACGGCGGCGGACAGCCTTCCGGGGCCATGGAATACCACTTACCCGCTGATTGCTGATGAACAGCAAAATTCCCGGAACCTGAACGCCTACCAGGATCCTATATGGAGCTTTTATCCCACCGACCACCGGGTTTTGAAACAGGTGGCGGAAAAACTGCGCAGCGGTGCCAAAGAAAGCCCGGAATGGGAATCCATAGCCCCATCAGGGATAGCGGCTTATGACTCTGATGCCATACCTTTTTGGAAACACTCGCTCTTGGTCACTTCCCTGAAGCAAGGCTGCTTGTATAGGTTAAAACTTAACGCAGCAGGAAACAAAGTCCTTGATATAGCAGAATACTTTAAGGGGCGGGCCCGGTACCGGGATGTGGCAGTGTCCGCTGACGGGAAGAAAATCTACCTGATTACAGACCTATCAACCGTCACTTCCGGCCCTACAGCGGACAATCCCGAATCCACCGAGCTAAAAGGCGCGCTCATTGAATATTCCTATGTGAATAAACGCTGAGTTTGGGTGGCAAAAGACCGTCGGCTTAGTACTTCACATCCGTAAATGCCGCTGGATCAAATAGACCACGACGGCGTATGGTTCCGTTCCTTTGTCTAATCTATAAGGTTAAAATTTTATATCCGATCTCCTGGATGCCGAACATGTACCGGTAGACGTTTGGGGTAGTCTGGATATAAGAATGATAGTCCCTTTTTTCAATGTTCAGTCTTTTCATGGCGAATTCACAGGCAATAAGATCTATTCCATGTTCTTTTGCAGTTTTGATTGCCTCTACGAGACTTTCATCTTCGGCAAGTTCTTTGACCACGGGACCAGCCATGGTTATGACGAATTGCATATCTGGAGAATTTTCTCTCATTTCTGCCCCCACCGTGATGGCTCCCCTGAGGTGTCTGGAAGTCTGGACCAGCATAGCATATTTGCCATCTGCCTTGATGGCGTTTTCGACCTCAATATTGGAAAGTGACTGCGCCTGAGTTGTACCCAGTATGCCTGAGAGGGCTGCAACCATTACGTAAAATAGGACATGTTTTTTGCTTGAAAGCAGCGAGCATAAATACTTTTTTTTCATCTCTTTGAATGATTTTGTTGTATAAATTTTATGATTTCATCCGCCAGTTGTACGTCAACTGTTGCCGCAAGCATATTTTTAACCGGTTTTATAGGGTTGAGATATAACCTGCCATTTCCATTGATCCGTACATTTAACGGAATAAATTGACGTGAATTGAACGAGCCGGTAAGCCACATTTGTTACATACGCTAAGTTCAATGGCCCTGTCTGAAATAAGTTAGCTATGAAAGACCCGAAACTGATTAACGACACATTTGATTCCCTATTTGAACCGGCACTGATGGCAGAAATAGCCTCGGTAGCTAAGCTCGTAGAATTTAAAGAAGGAGATGTACTGATTGATCTCGGGAAGTACATCAAAACACTGCCGTTGCTGATTAAGGGGGCTATCAAGATCATGCGGGAAGATTTTGATGAGGGTGAGTTGTTGCTGTATTTTTTAGAAAAAGGTGATACCTGTGCCATAACGCTTGCATGTTGTATGGGTGAGACGAAAAGCGAAATTCGGGCGATAGCGGAAACCGACGGACTTGTAGCTATGATTCCCATAAATTACATGGAAGAATGGATGGCGAAATACCATAGCTGGAGGGCATTTGTGCTCACAAGCTATAATGGCCGTCTAAACGAAATGCTGGCGGCTATTGACAACATCGCGTTTATGAAGATGGACAGGCGCCTGTACAGTTATCTTTTAGAAACGGCAAAGATCAACTCATCCAACATGATCAATAAAACCCATCAGGAGATTGCCTATGAGCTGAACAGTTCCCGCGTGGTCATTTCCCGCCTTTTAAAAGCGTTTGAAAATGAAGGGAAAATCAAGCTCAACAGAAGCAACATCGAACTTTTATAACTTCGCTCCCTTAATTTTACTTTATTTTGATCATGTTTGGCTATTCACTTATCAATTCCTCCATCTGTTTCATAAACTTGTCTGATCCATAATTGGCAAAACCGGTGTGGTGAAGCCTTATTTTTCCTTCTTTATCCAATACAATGGTTGTAGGTAACATCCCGGTGTAGATTTCATCCGGAACATTGCCTTTGGCTTTATAAAATGGCACTGTATAGTTTTCCTTTTCCAGATACCTATGTGCCTTAGCAAGGTCACTATCTTCATTGATCATCAGAAAGAACATATCAGCGTTATCCTTGTAATTTGAATAGAGTGCTTGAATGGACGGAAATTCGGCCCTGCACGGCGGACACCAGGAGGCCCAGAAATTTATAAACACCACTTTTCCCCTCATTGAGGCGGTATTTTGGATATTTCCCTGGCTGTCTTCAAAATAGAAGTCTGTAGCTGGCGTGTTTAATGTTTCGGAGCTTTCCGTATCTATACTGGCGTTAAAAAGCCCGGTTAACATCAATTGTCTAAGCATAAACGCCTTTGCATCGGGATTGGTGATCATAATCACAATGCCAATTCCCATCAGGGCGGAAAAGCCATTTTTCCTGATGAATCTCCAAAACCTGTTTTCAGATGGCTTTTCCTTTATTGTTTCTTTACGGGTATGCATAAACCTTTTTTACCTCTTTTATAAATTGTTTTCCAAAAACTGCCCCAAAGCCGGGCCGCGCAGGTTCTTTCCGACGATTTTACCGTCCGGATCAATCATAAAGGATGCGGGAATAGCGGTGATGTTGTATAGTTGCCCGGCTCCACTGTCCCACATTTCGAGATCCGATAATTGCGTCCATACCAGCTTGTCATCTTCGATAGCCTTGAGCCAGGCATCGCGGTCCTTGTCCAACGATAAGCCCAACACCGTAAAACCTTTATCTTTAAATTTATGATATTGTTCCACAATGTTGGGATTTTCCTGACGGCAGGGAGCGCACCAGGCCGCCCAGAAATCCAGGAGAACATATTTGCCCCGGAAGTCGGACAGACTAACCTCTTCTCCTTCCGGCGTCAGGGAGCTAAAATCAGGCGCTACCTGACCGATACTTAAAGGTTTAATCTCTTCCATCTGGGCGGCATACATCTGTACTTCCCCGTTGTTTGGGAATTTGCCCTCTATTTCTTCCATGTACTGGATCATTCTCTGTTCATGCCCTGTGGGATCGATGGAATACAACGTAAGCATGGCATAAAATCCGGCCAGGTTATTTTTGTTTTCTGAAATAAACGGCAAAACCTGTTTTGATAGCTCGCTGACATAATTTTGGTTTTTTGCCATTAGATCATGCTGGATCGCGGACGGTTCTTCATTGGCTTCCATCCGCTGTTCAAACTCCCTTTGCAGACTATTTTGTTGATTTCGAAACTTTTCAGTGATGGCGTCAAGTTCCTTCATTTTAACCGAGGTCTCTGAACCTGTCACGGTGTAATTGCCGGGGTCTTTCAAGTCCGCGGAAAATTCCACTTCTTCCCCGTTCTTTACGATCAGCATAAAAGGCCGTTGACCTACCAGCAAAGTGTATAAGGTAGCATCCGGAGCGTTTCCCTCAAATTTGAACTCCCCGTTGCCTTTTAACTCAATGGAGTGGCTGGCTACTTCTTCCTCGTACACCTGTATGCTGTTAATTCCCTCAGCATTTTCAATGCTTCCGGTTATGGTGAATTTATCACCGTCTGTCTCTTTACTTTGATCCCGCTCTGCCGCATTACATGATGCGAGGAAGGTTAGGATAAAGAGCTTTGTTAAAATCAATGCTGTTTTCATTGTATTTGATATTTTTTGTTCCTGTGAAATATTATTCTATCTATAGGCTTCTGTTGGCCCGATGACAAACCAAAGCGTGTTCTGTATTTTTTCTAACAGACATAGCGCGACAGAAAGTTTCTCCCTCATTCATGGCTTAGTCTGGCCAGCAAGTTTATAAACTCGCCGTCAGAATAATCACTCATCCCTTCATGTCTAAAGACTATTTCACCCTTTTTGTTGAGCACCAGGGTAGTCGGTATTGCGCCGCCCAGATAGGTAGGGGGTACCGGACCGGCAGGTGTGTAAACGGGTAGATCAAAATTTCTTTTTTTCATAAACCTTTCGGACTTGGACCGGTTGTTATCTACATCCACCATCAAAAATCTGACCCCCTCATTTTCCCGAAATTGGGAATAGAGTTCATTGATGGACGGCATTTCCGCAATGCAAGGCGGACACCATGTCGCCCAAAAATTGATAAAAACCACCTTACCTTTAAGCGAGTTCACCGTGACGGTTTTGCCATTTTCATCTTTGAACTTAACCTCAGGGATTTGGCCAGCAGGTGTTACTGACGGAACATCTTCCTTAAAACTGTCAATGCTCTTATTGACATCAACGTTACTACTACTCTTTATTGACGCGTAGGCCAGTCCCGTAACGAACAATACCGGTAATAGATAGGATTTTGCAATTCGCGGTTTCATAAATCTGTCTTTTTAATAGTGGTATAGAACCCGACTTTCATCGCCTTGGAGAAAGCAACTGTAAAGGCAGGTTCCATTATCTAATTTTCTATTTGCCCCTCCCGGATTTCCTCCGATGGTTTTAAAATGACTTTATCCTCAGCGGAAAGATTGCCGAATACTTCCGACAGGCTGTCCAGCCGCAGGCCCTCCTTGACGGGAATACGTTTTACTTCATTATTGTTGAATGTCATGATGTATGACCCTGACAGCGTATGAAGGACACTACCGGAGGGAACCCAATGTGAGGGATTTTTGCGTTGCAATTTGATTTTTACCTGCGCATAGTCCCCACCCTGCAGATCGCCGGACGAATTGTCCACATCGAACTCCAGCTTGAGGGAGCGGTCCTGCTGATTAAGCAGTCCGGAAGTACGGGAAAGTACCGCTCCAAATGTTTTTCCCGGCCGTGAACTGACTGTGAACGTAGCTTCCGTGTCTTCTTTTACGGATGAGGCGTGTTTTTCGGGCAGGGATAAAGCCAGACGTAATTTGTTATCCTGAGCCATCCTAAACAACGGCAGGTTCGATCCGAATCCGGCCAATGCGCCCACCGATACGTTCCGGTCCGTAATCACCCCGTCAAAAGGTGCTGTTATGCGCAGATATTGCTGTAATTGAGCGGCTCCGGCAGTACCGGCCATGGAGGCTTCATATGCGGATTTCGCGCCTTCCATAGTGCTCCTTGCCCGGTCCCGTTCGATGTCCGCTACCGCCCCGCTTGCGTTGGAAGCGTCCGTCAGCCGCTCATATGCCTGTTTTGCATAGAGATAGTCATTATACATCTTTTGCTCCGTGGATTTATCGGAAAGGTACTGCTGTTCCATTTCAGGGGCTTCCAGGGTCGCCAGAAGCTGACCGCTTTGTACGTGGTCGCCCCGGTCTACATACAACTGCTTTACAAATCCCGCAACTTTCGCATATACCGCTACCTGTTCATAAGGCTCCAGTTCCGCGGGGACGGATATTTCATATTCCGGGTTCATAAGCTGCACGGGGGAAGTTGCATAAGTGACCGCTTCCACAGCCTTCTTATGCTCCGGTTCTTCTTTCTGCTCCGATGGCTGGAAGGCGGTGAAAATTACAAGTGGGATGGCGGCCACTGCTATGGAGAGCACCCAGGCTTTCTTTTTTGAGATTTTATAGTTCATTGTATTGTTTTTTAAAGTGATATTATCCAGCTTTTTGTTCTAAGTAATACCGGCTTTCCTCATCGTACGGGTCCAGAGAAGGGCCGATCAGGCTCGTTCCGGACATCAGGGATGAGAAGAAATGCGGGAGTAATAAAAGGATGGTAAATGTAGAGGCAACAAGCCCGCCGATAACAGCCCTACCTAGGGGGGCTACCTGTTCAGCGCCGTCACCTATTCCTACTGCCATCGGCAACATACCGGCAAACATCGCCGCAGCGGTCATAAGTACTGGACGCAACCGGGACGAAGCTGCCAGTCTTGCCGCATTATAAGGCGCAAGCGCCAGTTGTTTTCGGTAATATTCAGCCTGGTTGACAAGCAGGACCGCATTGGATACCGATACCCCCAGCGCCATAATAATTCCCATATACGATTGAAGGTTTAGCGTGCTCCCTGTGAGGAAAAGAAGGATCAGGCTCCCGGCAATAACAGCGGGCAAAACGGACAGGATAACCAAGGGTATTTTAAAGGACTGGTAGTATGCCGACAGCATCAGGAATATGACAATGATGGCTACACCCAATCCGGCCTGAAGGCTGTCCAACGTATCCTCCAAAAGCTGCAGTGTACCTTCTGTCCATACAGTGGTTCCCCTGGGCGGTTCTCCCGCATCCTTTATGGCTTGTTTTACTGCCGCTGATGCAGTGCCCAAATCCGCCCCATAAAGATTGGCCACCACCGTAACATAGCGGGTCGGACCCTTGCGGTTCACCTGTGCCGGAGAGGTTACCTTCCGTATGGTCGCCACATCTTCCAGCACGGGACGGAGGCTTCCCTTCTTCAATGGGATGGACCGCAATCTTTCCTCGGACGACATCAGCCCCTCGGGTATCTGTACCTGTGTCTGGAACACCAATCCCGATCTGGGATCGATCCAGAGGTTTTTATCGGTAAAGCGGGTGGAGGAGGTGGCGGTGACAAGGCTACGCATAACGTCCTGCATCGTCAATCCGAACTGTCCGGCAAGGTCACGGTCAACATCAATTTCCAGCGTGGGGTATGCAAGGGCTTCGGCAATGCGCACATCCCGTAAGAAAGGAACATCTTTTAAGTTGTCTTCGATTTTGGATGCATGGGCATAGGCTCCCTGCACCTGATTTGCTCCCACCTTTACTTCAATCGGCGTCATCGCCCCCTGTCCCATGATCTTCTCCGTCAGTTCCATAGGTTCGAAATTGAACCGGACATCGGGATATTTCCCGGCGATTTTTCCCCGTATCTTCTCTTTGAGATCCTCCATCGAACCGCTATATACATCCTGATTGACGGATACCTGTAAAACGGATTCATGTGAGGCACTGCTAAATAGAAAAATAGGATTAATAGGCGAGCCTGCGGGGTGCATACCCACAAAAGCCGAGGTCATGTTTATGCCGTCTTCGGGGACCAGTGTCTTGATATCCTCAGTTATGGCCTTTACGATTGTTTCCGTTTTTTCGATCCTGCTGCCCTGGGGGGCTTGGATGCGCATCTGGAAATCGCCGTTATTGGACACGGGCATCACATCGGTACCGACGACTGTCAGCAGCACGCCGACGATGCCACCGGCAAGTATAACGTATGCCGCAAAGAGCAGGAACGGTTTTGCTGGCCGTCTGCGCATCCGGTATGAATAAGTTAGCCGGAACTTTTCAAAAAACGCCCGTTTGCCCCGGGCCCTGGCTTTCTTGTTATGTTTGTTCTTCATCATCCAATTGGCCAGTATCGGGACAAAGGTCTGGGAAGCCAGGAACGAAGCAATCATAGCGAAAGCGACCGCCATGGACAGGGGCATGAACATGTCTTTTGGGATGCCCGTCATAATAAATGCCGGCGTCAGCACCGAAAGGATACACAGCAAAATCAACAGCTTAGGAATGGAAATCTCATACAGCGCATCAATAATGGCCCGTTGCTTGCTTTTGCCCATGTCCATGTGCTGGTGGATATTTTCTATGGTTACCGTGGCCTCGTCCACCAAGATTCCGATCGAAAGGGCAAGGCCGCTCAATGTCATGATATTGATGGTCTGGCCAAAAAGGTGCAGCGTCGTCACCGCGGTAAGTATGGCGATCGGAATGGTTAATACCACGATAATGGCTCCACGGCTGTCACCAAGAAACAGCAATATCACAAGACCCGTAAACACCGCTCCCAATATACCCTCGAGCATCAGGTTGGAAAGTGAACTTTCGATGTAGGTGGATTGGTCAAACTCATAGCGTACGTCCACATCCTCCGGCAGTTGGTTTTTCAGTATCGGTATGGATGCCTTTAGGTTTTGTACCGCGTCCAACGTGGAGGCATCCGCCTTCTTTATAATGGGCAGATAGACCGACCGTTTGCCGTTGACCACGGCATAGGCCACAGTCTGGTCAGCCCCATCCTCCACCCGGGCAACATCACGTATGTAGACCGTACGGCTGTCGGTTACTTTAACGGGCGTATTTAGGAACTCTTCCGGGTTTTTGGCGATCGAGTTGACGGGAGCCATAAAGTTTTCGTCACCGATCCGGATGTTGCCGGCAGGGGAGGGAAGGCTGTTTTTCGTCATGGCAATGGTCACTTCTTCGGGACTTAAGCCATGTGCCTGCAATGCCTCAGGGTCTACATTGACAACGATGGAACGGATGTTTCCGCCAAAAGGAGCCGGCGAAGTAATACCGGGTATCTGGGTAAACATGGGCCTTACGCGGGTAATGGCCAAGGTTTGGAGCTCATTGACGGAGCGCTGTTCACTTTCAAATACTAGCTGTCCTACCGGGAGGGAGCTTCCGTCAAACCGCACTACCATCGGCGGAACGGCTCCGGGCGGAAGAAAACCCATGGCTCTTGAAACGGAGGTGGAAACTTCTCCCGCAACTTGTGCCATATCGGTACCGGGATAAAAGCTAAGTTTCATAAGGGTCAGGCCCTGTACGCTTTTGAAGTCGATGTTTTTCACGCCGCTGACAAACAGCAGCACCTTCTGGAATTCATTGGCCATGAATCCATCCATATAAGCAGGGGATAGCCCCCCGTATGGCATGGCAATATAAACCGCCGGCAATTCCACCTCCGGAAAAATATCTACATTGATATTCTT
>Ga0079224_100011510_pt1 | contig 12191 bp, 14 predicted proteins | sample Stecom2015_FD_80414 | JGI IMG/M metagenome (GOLD analysis project Ga0079224, IMG submission 80414) | Agricultural soil microbial communities from Utah to study Nitrogen management - Steer compost 2015 | ecosystem: Environmental > Terrestrial > Soil > Agricultural land | place: USA: Utah... | reverse complement strand
GTCGTAGGCCTTGTCGATGTACGACAGGGTCTGCATGAGGTCGACGATGTAGATGCCGTTGCGCTCGGTGAAGATGAAGCGACGGACCTTCGGGTTCCAGCGACGGGTCTGGTGACCGAAGTGGACGCCGCTCTCCAGGAGCTGGCGCATGGTGACGACTGCCATGATGGTGTCCTCTGTTCTGTGGCCCTGGGCTCGCACGGCGCGCCCGGGGGCGTCCGCGGTCATCGCGCAGGACCTGCTTTCTCGGTTGTTCCCCCGACACCGGGTGGTGCGGGGCCTGGTGCCCGGGTGCCGGCCGCCCTGCGCCTCCCCCGCCGCAGCGGGGACGGGAAGGACCGATGGCCGACGAGCCCTGGTGGGCACGCGAAGTCATCCGGACGGACCGGATGCTGAGGCGAGTCTATCTGACGCCGCCACCTCCCCGCGCGCGGGATGCGTCACGGAAATGGGGTGTTGCAGCGCTTCGGAGCGTTTCGTCGCACGTCGTTCCGCGCCAGCCGAGCCCCCGCTGTCTCTCCCTCCACAGCGGCTGCTTCTCCACCGGGCGGGCCACAGGCGGGCGGAGGCGGTCATGCTGCGCGACGATGCGGGCATGGATGTCCCTGCCCGTTCTCGCTCATTGCCCGCCGTGGGCCGCACCGTGGTCCTCGCGGCGGTGCTGCTCTTGCTCGGCGGGGCGCTGACGCCCCCGGCCGTGGCGGAAGGGCCGCGCTGGCTCTGGCCGGTACCCGCGCCGCATCCGGTGCTCGCCGCCTTCGAGGCGCCGCTGCACGAGTACGGGCCGGGGCATCGCGGGATCGACATCGGCACCGACGGGCCCGGCACCGAGGTGCGGGCGGTGGAGGACGGGGTGGTGCGCTTCCGCGGGAGCATCGCCGGACGCGGAGTGGTCTCCGTGCTGCACGCGGACGGGCTGATCTCCACCTACGAACCGGTGAGCAGCGAGGTCTCCGCTGGGGATGCTGTGGGGGCCGGGGATGTGCTCGGCGTGCTCGAAGAGGATCCGGCCGTCTCCCACTGCCCGGGCAGCGTGTGCCTGCACCTCGGAGCGCGGGACGGTGACACGTACCGCGATCCGCTCCCGCTGCTCGGGGCGCGGGGCCCGAGCGTGCTGCTGCCCTGGGAGGGCGGAGAGGGAGCGGCTGCTCCTGCCGGGGCGGCCGGCCCTGCGTCCGCGGGAAGGAGTTCAGGTGACGGGGGCTCGGCAAGCGCAGCGTCGGCGGATGCGGGAGTGGCGGGCGAGTCGTCGTCGAGGGCTCGGGCGCCGGGGGCGCAGCTCGCGGCCAGCGGTGCGCCATCGGCCGTGCCGGGTGTGCGGCGTGCGTCGGCGGTGTGAGCCTCAGGCGCGGGGGTGGGCCTGCTCGACCGTGCGGCGCAGCCGTTCGGCGCTGACGTGCGTGTAGATCTGCGTGGTGGCGAGCGAGGAGTGGCCCAGGAAGTCCTGGACGCTGCGCAGGTCCGCACCGCCCTCGACAAGATGCGTCGCGGCGCTGTGCCGGAGCGTGTGAGGGGTGATGTGGCGCGGGATCCCGGCTTCGGCGGCGTGGCGGTCCACGAGGGTGCGCACGGCCCGATCGCCGAGCCGGGCGCCGCGCACGCCGAGGAAGAGCGCCTCCCCCGCTGAATCGCCGGCAAGGACGGGCCTGCCCTCTGCCTCCCAACGGTCGATCGCATCGAGCGCGGGAAGGCCCACAGGGACGATCCGCTCCTTGTCGCCCTTGCCGCGCACGCGCACAGTGCGCTGGCTGCGGTCGATGCTGGCGCGGTCCAGGGCGACGAGCTCGGAGACGCGCAGGCCGGAGGAGTACAGCAGCTCGAGCACGGCGGTGTCGCGCAGCAGCACGGCGCGTGCCGCGGGGCCTTCTGGTTCCGCAGAGACATCCGACGGCGTCGGGGCGCTGCCCGGCGTCGAGCTCTCTTCGAGCCCGTCGAGCAGGGCGCTGGCCTGGTCACCGGTGAGCACGGCGGGGAGGTGGCGGCCGCGGCGCGGGGCGCGCAGGCGCCCGCCCACGTCGTGCGGGATGGCGCCGGTGGCGGCGAGCCAGCTGGTGAAGGTGCGTGCCGCAGCGGCGGAGCGGGCGAGGGTGCTGGCGCTCGCGCCGGTCTCGGTGCGGGCGGTGAGCCAGGAGCGCAGGGCCGCGACGTCGAGCTCGGCCACCTCGATCCGCTCCACCTCCCGTAGGTGGGCGAGCAGATCGGCGGCCTCGCGGCGGTAAGCGCGCACAGTGTGCTCGGAGCGTCCCCGCTCGAGGCTCAGGTGCTGCGCGAAGGCGTCGACGAGCCGTGCCTCTGCGCTCTGCTCAGCCGTGGTCATGTCTCCCAGTGTCGCGCACCTCTGTGCCGCTGGCTGTTCACGGCGTGGTGCGGGCGCGGCGCACCCTCTCTCCGCTCATCACCACGACCCCGAGCACCTCGAGGCGGGCGAGCGCCGCACCCACAGCGTCGGGCCCGAAGCCGATCTCGTCCCCGATGCGGGCCGGGGAGATGCTCGAGCGGGGCGGGACGGCGTCGAGCACGCGCCGGTCCGCGGGGGTGAGCAGGTCCAGCTCGTCCTGGACGGCGAAGCTCCCCTCCCCCGCGGCGGGCCCGCCCGGGAGCAGGTCGAGCACGTCCTCCGGGGAGGTGACGAGCACGGCGCCCCGTTCGCGGATGAGGCGGTGGCAGCCCGCGGTCGCCGCGGAGGTGATTGGACCGGGGACGGCTCCGACGGGCCGGGAGAGCTGGTCGGCGAGCCGCGCGGTGGACAGCGCCCCGGAGCGCCAGGACGCCTCGACCACCACTGTCGCCTGGGAAAGGGCCGCGATCAGGCGGTTGCGGGACAGGAAACGCCACCGGGTGGGGGCGGTGCCGGGCGGTGCCTCGGAGACCAGCAGGTGCTTCTCCCGGATCCGCTCCAGCAGGGTCGTGTTCCCGCGCGGGTAGAGCCGGTCCAGTCCGCCGGCGAGCACGGCGAGGGTCGCACCGTCCGCTGTTCCATCCTCTGCGGCGAGTGCGCCGCGGTGGGCGGCGGCGTCGATCCCGTACGCGCCGCCGGAGACGACGGTCCCTCCCCCGGCGGCGAAGGCTGCGCCGAGAGTCGCTGCAGTGTCTTCCCCGTATGGGGTGGAGGCACGGGAGCCGACGAGGGCGAGGGACCGTCCTGCGACGAGCTGGTCGAGCCGGCCGGGGCCCTGCACCCACAGGCAGTGCGGTGCGGTCTCCTGCAGGTCGTTCAGGAGCTCCGGCCATTCGTCATCCTGCGGGGTGAGCAGGCGCAGGTGGCGCCGGGCGGCATCCTCGAGGACCGCCTCCACGTCGACGCGGCGCCGCCGTTCTCGCCAGCGGGAGAGGGCGCGTGCGGCCCGCTCGGGCGGGTCCCCGTCCGGCGCCGCCGTCTCGCCCGGCATTCTTCCGCCGAGGGCGGCGAGCAGGTCTCGCCCCTGGATCTCGCGGTCGTCGACGAGCGCGAGCGCCGCGGCGGGACCGAGGGCGGCGCGGGCCATGAGCGCCACGGCATCCGAGGGCTCGGCGAGCAGGGACCAGGTGATGCGGGCGCGGCGGTCCTCGGCGGCCCAACTGGAGCCGTCGGCAGGTGGACTGCTGGTGGGCTGGGCGGTGTCGTACGGAGTGGTGTCGTACGGAGTGGGGTCGGGTGGGGGTGTCATCGGTGGTCTCCTCGTCGCAGCTGGAGGGCTTCGCCGATGTGCTCGGCGGTGGGACGGTCGCTGCCGTCGAGATCGGCGAGGGTCCACGCCACGCGCAGCACCCGGTCGTGGCCGCGCAGGGTCAGGCCACCGTTGGCGACGACCTGGTCCAGGAAGCGGCGCTGCGAGGCCTCGGGCGCGAACTCGTCTCGCAGACGGGCGCCGGGGATATGGGCGTTGGTGCTCCATCCGCGGCCCGCATAGCGCTGCGCTTGGCGGCATCGGGCCTGCCAGACGCGCGCGGCCATCACCGTGCTCGCCTCGGCCACGTCTCTCCCGGCGCGGCGCAGGTCCACCGGCCCCACCACGACCCGCATGTCCACCCGGTCCATCACGGGACCGGAGAGCCGTGCGAGATAGCGGCGGCGCTGAAGCGGAGTGCAGGTGCAGCGGTCGCCGCGACCGAAGGCCTGCCCGCACGGGCACGGGTTCGCGGCGAGGACCAGCTGGAAGCGGGCCGGATAGCGGGTGACCCCGCGAGCCCGGTGCAGCGTGATGTCCCCGGTCTCGAGCGGCTCGCGCAGTGCCTCGAGGACACGGGCCGGGAACTCAGGCGCCTCGTCGAGGAAGAGCACCCCACCGTGGGCGCGGGAGATCGCGCCGGGCCGCGCCACACCCGAGCCGCCGCCGACGATCGCGGCGGTCGAGGCGGTGTGGTGCGGGTTCTCGAACGGGGCCCGGCGCAGCAGTCCCGCCTCCGCGTCGAAGCGTCGGTCCAGCGAGTGGATCGCGGAGACGGTCAAAGAATCCTCCGCGGACAGCTCGGGCAGGATCCCCGGCAGACGGGAGGCGATCATCGTCTTGCCCGTCCCCGGCGGGCCCTCGAGCAGGAGGTGGTGCTCGCCTGCTGCGGCGACCTCGGCGGCGCGACGCGCCTGTGCCTGCCCCACCACGTCCGCGAAGTCGCCGACCGGTGGAGTCTGGAGACTGAGCCCTGTCGCGTCCGCGAGCGGCGGGGACGGGAGGCTCGGCGGAGGCGGTGGGACGTCGGCGCCGAAGCAGTGCAGAAGGGTGACCAGGTGGTCTACCCCGTCGGCCTCGATCCCCTCGACGAGCCGCGCCTCGGGCAGGTTCTCCCCCGGAACGACAGCCCGAGTGAGGCCGTGCGCACGGGCGGCGAGGAGGGCGGGCAGCACACCGGGGACAGGGCGCAGCCTGCCGTCGAGCCCCAGCTCGCCGAGCAGCACCAGGTCCCCGGGCACGTGCTGGCGCAGGGTGCCCTGTGCGTCGAGGACCGCCATCGCGATCGCGAGGTCGAAGCCGGAGCCGTGCTTGGGCTGCCAGGCAGGGGTGAGGTTGACGGTGATCCGGCGCTGGGCGAGGTGCGCGCCGCTGCGGCCCGCTGCCGCGCGGACCCGCTCGCGGGACTGGAGGGTGCTGGAGTCCGGCAGGCCCACCAGTGCGAAGGAGGGCAGGCCCTGGGAGACATCGGCCTCGACCTCGACCAGAGTGCCCTCGAGGCCGAGCAGGCTCACCGAGAGGGTGCGTGCCTGGCCCATCTCAGGACACCCCGCGCAGATGCTCGAGGGCGACCGTGCCGTCGAGGTGGACGTGGAGGCCGATGACGTCGATGCGCACGTCGCGGTGCGGGGTCGAGTACTCCATGAGGTACTCCCCCACCAGGCGTCGCAGGCGGCGCAGCTTCTCCCCTGTCACGGCGGCCTGCGGCACCCCGGTCACCACGGTGCGGCGCGTCTTCACCTCGAGGAACACGAGTGTGGTGCCGTCGAGGGCGATGATGTCGAGCTCGCCTTGGCGCAGTCGGAGATTCCGCTCGACGATCTGCCAGCCAGCGGCGGCAAGGCGCTCTGCGGCGAGCTCCTCCCCCGCTTGGCCGAGCTGCCGGGTGGTCATCTCCCGCACCCCGTCCGGGCCGGGCACGAGCTGCGGGGCATCGAGCGGTGAGGCTGCCGGGGCGCGGCGGGCTGGGGCCCGACCTGTCAGGGCTCGGCCTGTCGAGGTTCGACCTGCCAGGACTCGGCCTGCCGTGGGGCGGTCGGTGGGAGCTCGTCCCGTCGGGGACTGGGCGGGAGCGGATTTCCCGCTCGGGGACTCGGAGGCGGCGACGGTGTTCATGCCGGCCAGCCTGGCCGGGACCGGAGGCGCACGGGGACGGCACGGCGTTCCTGTGGAGGACCGCGGTTGTGGAGGGAGATCGCCGGGGTGAGGAGGCGCCGTGGCGTTGGCGGCGGCATGGTCGGCGCCGCGGGTCATCGCATGGCGCGCTGGCGTCGTAAGGGCGCGAACTTTCAAGTCCCCCGCCTGACATGAACGCCTATATGCCCTTGATGTCAGCCAGAGAGCTTGAAAGTTCGTGCGTGGGGCGGTGGGGTGGCGGCCGGGTCGGGCAGGTCAGGGCAGGGAGATGTCCTGCTTGTTGAGCTCTTCGATGTTGACGTCCTTGAACGTCACCACGCGTACGGAGCGGACGAAGCGGTTGGAGCGGTAGATGTCCCAGACCCAGACGTCGGCCAGGCGCAGTTCGTAGAAGACCTCGCCGCCGCCGGAGCGGACCTGGAGGTCCACCTGGTTGGCGAGGTAGAACCGCCGCTCGGTCTCGACCACGTAGGTGAACAGGCTCACCACATCGCGGTACTCGCGGAAGAGCTGGAGTTCGAGATCGGACTCGTAGTTCTCGAGGTCCTGGGCGCTCACGGACGCTCCTTCCGATCCTGCGGGTGCCACTGGTCGTCCCACAGTACGCCAGGCAGGGCGGGTGCTGCGGCGCTCTCGCGCGAGGTGTCCGGCGGCGCGGGCGGGACGGGTGCGGGGGTGCGCTCAGGCTTCGGCGCGGAGCCGAGGCGCCAGCTGCGGCGGTGGTGCTCATGGGCACCGAGTCGGTCGATCGCCTCGCGGTGCTTGGCAGAGCCGTAGCCCTTGTTCGAGGCCCAGCCGTAGTCGGGGGCGAGCGCGTCCAGCTCCACCATCCGCGCATCCCGCGCGACCTTCGCGAGGATGCTCGCCGCGGCGACGCTCGCGCAGTCCCGGTCCGCGGAGACGCGCAGCTCGACCTGCGGGACGGGACGGCCAGTGCCGGGCGCGGCGGAGACAAGGGCGGGGGTGAGCACGTCGACGTCGCCGTCCAGGAGGATCGCGTCGATCTCGACGTCCAGCGCGGCCAGCGCGCGCACGGCGGCGCAGGTGAGGGCGGGCAGGATCCCGATCTCGTCGATCTCGGCCGGGGACGCCCAGCCGACGGCGGAGGCGTGAGCCGCCTCGCGCAGCGGCTCGATGAGTGCCTCGCGGCGCTTCGCGGTGAGCTTCTTCGAGTCGCGCAAGCCCTCGGGCAGCACGGGCTCGCGCCCGTCCTCGAGCAGCAGCGCGCAGGCGCCCACGGCGACCGGGCCGGCCAGGGCGCCGCGGCCCACCTCGTCCACGCCCACCACGATCCGCGGGCCGTGGCCGATGCGGCGGGCGAGCGCGGCTTCGACCTCGAGGGTCGGTGCCGGGGCAGTCACGAGGCGGCCGGGAGGTCGGCGAAGGACTCGCGGCCGTCGTTCAGCCGGTCCCAGTGCGCGGCGGGCCAGAAGATGACCTCGGCGCGGCCGGTGACGTCGGACTCGTCGACGAAGCCGTCGCCTTCCTGCGCCTCGTGCCAGGCGGAGTCGGCGGAAGCGTAACGGTTATCGCCCATCACCCACAGCTTGCCGTCGGGGACGGTGACGTCGAAGGCGACCTGGCAGGCGGAGGTCTCCGGGTTGATGTACGGCTCGTCGATGGTCTCGCCGTTGACCTGGAGCGCCGCGCCCTTCTCCTCGCAGACCACGTGGTCGCCGGGCAGGCCGATCAGCCGCTTGACGAGGTGGTCCTGGGAGGGGTCGGGGGCGAGGCCCACGAGGGACAGGATCATCATCAGCCGCACCCGCGGGGTGGGGTCAGCGGTCACGTCGCCGGTGATCCAGTCGCCCGGATCCTCGAACACGACGATGTCGCCGCGCTGCAGGTCGAAGACGCCCGGGCTCAGCTTCGAGACCAGGATCTTGTCGTCGACCTGGAGGGTGGGCTGCATCGAGGCGGAGGGGATGTAGAAGGGCTGGATGAGGAAGGTCTTCACCAGCACGGCGATGAGCAGGGCGACGACCATGGTGACCAGGGTGTCGAGCCACAGAGGCATCCGCTGGCGGTTGCTGCGCCGTCCCGTGCCGGTCCGGGGGTTCTCCTCGGGGGCGTTCTCAGGAGCCGTGTCCTCCGTGGGGGGCACAGCGTGGCGGGGATCATCGGGCGCAGTCATCGCGGCGATCCTATCCGCGTTTCCTGGGTGTCACTGGGTGCCGCGACGATGTCACAGCGCGCCGCGACGCGAGAGGGGCCACACGATCCGATCCGCCTCGCCCACCACTCTGTCCAGCGGGATCATCCCGCCTCCGGGCGCGCCGAGCAGGTGACGGGAGTCGGTGGAGTCCCCGCGGTTATCGCCCAGCAGGAACACGCGTCCCTCCGGGACGAGGACGTCGAACCGGATGGTGCTCGGGACGGCGTCGGCGGGCAGATAGGGCTCCTCGAGCACCTCGCCGTTCACGCGCAGCTGTCCGTCCTCGCCGCAGCAGGTGATCCGGTCCCCGCCCACACCGATGACGCGCTTGACCCAGTAGCGGTCCCCGTCGGCCGCCGTCGGCGCGAAGTAGCCGCGCCCATCGACCACGACGATGTCGCCCCGCTCGGCGGTGCCGCGCGTGGAGCGGTCGGCCAGCAGCACGTCGCCCGGGTGGAGGACCGGCTGCATGGAGGCCGACGGGACGCGGAAGGGCTGGGCGACGAAGTGGCGCACCGCGAAGGCGCCGAGAACGAGCAGGACGATGCAGACGGCGGCGGCCACCATCGGGTGGGGCCGCCGCCGTCCGTGCATGCTCCTACGGGTCATCCGCAGATCAGGAGTGCTCGCGCTTCTCCCGGATGCGGGCCTTCTTGCCCGTGAGGTTGCGCAGGTAGTACAGCTTCGCGCGGCGCACGTCACCGCGGGTGACGACCTCGATCTTGTCGACGGTCGGGGCGTGCACGGGGAACACGCGCTCCACGCCGACGCCGAAGGAGACCTTGCGGACGCGGAAGGTCTCGCCCACGCCGTGGCCCTGGCGGCCGATGACGTAGCCCTGGAAGATCTGGATACGGGAGCGGTTGCCCTCGATGACCTTCACGTGCACCTTGACGTTGTCGCCGGCGCGGAAGGCGGGCACGTCCTCGCGCAGCGAGGCCTTGTCGAGCTCATCGAGCTTCTGCATGTTCTATCTCCTGGCCTCCGCCTCAGGGCGGCAAGCCTCGTTCGTCGGGCCGCGCGGGGCGACCCGTCATGAACTGACTGTCCGGCGGAGAGGACGAGTCCTCCCGTGCCGGTGTGCTGGGCCTCTGGCGGCGACTCCCATCGCCACGGATCTGCCCGGCCGCGTGATGCGCCCTCCCCTGAGGCAGAGAGGCGCGCGGCGCGCACAAGGGGTCATTCTGCCAGCGCGCACCGCGTGCGGCAAGACTCGACGTCCCTGATCCTGCAGGTCACCGGCCCGCCAGTGTGTCGGATCCGTCACGCCACCTGTGCCGGGCCACGCTCAGGCGCTCCTGTCCTCGCAGAGCAGGTCGGGGCGGCGCTGCCGGGTGCGCTCGAGCGACTGCTCGCGCCTCCACGCCGCGATCTTCCCGTGGTCTCCGGAGAGCAGGATCGCAGGTGCCTCGCGCACCACCCCGGCGGGGTCCTCCCAGCGGGCGGGGCGGGTGTACAGCGGGTACTCGAGCAGCCCGTCGGAATGGGACTCCTCGACGAGGGACTCCGCGTTGCCGACCACGCCGGGGACGAGCCGCACCACGGCCTCGGTGATCGCGAGGACCGCGACCTCGCCGCCGTTGAGGACGTAGTCGCCGAGGGAGGCGAGCGCGACCTCGCAGCCGATGTCGGCGAGGTGCTCGTAGACGCGCTCGTCGATCCCCTCATAGCGGCCACAGGCGAGGATCAGCCACTCGCACTGGGACCACTCCTGCGCGGTCGACTGCGCGAACGGGGTCCCGGCGGGGTTCGGGAAGATGATCAGCGGCTCGGTGTCCTCGCCCAGCGCCGCCTGGCCCTCGGCGCGCACCGCGGCGAAGGCCTCCGCCCACGGCTCGGGCTTCATCACCATGCCGGCGCCGCCGCCGAGCGGGGTGTCGTCCACGGTGCGGTGCCGGTCGTGGGTCCAGGTGCGCAGGTCGTGGACGTTGAGGTCCACGAGCCCATCACGGCGGGCCTTGCCGATCAGGGACAGCTCGAGCGGGGCGAGGTACTCGGGGAAGATCGTGATGACGTCGATGCGCATCCGTGGTCAGCGCTCCGTCCGTGCCGGGGCGGAGGTCTCGGGCTCGGGGCCCTGCTCGTCCTCCGGCAGCTCGTCGAAGAGGCCGCCGGGCGGGTCCGCGAGGACCACGCCGGCCTCGAGATCCACCTCGGGCACGAGCTGCTCCACCAGCGGCAGCTGCACGCGGCGGCGGTCGGGGGTGCGCACGATGAGCAGGTCCTGCGCGGGGTAGTGCTCCACGCCCGCGACGGTGCCGAGCTCGCGTCCGTCGACGTGGCGGACGGCGAGGCCCTTGAGCTGGCTGGGGTACCAGGCGTCAGGGTCTTCCTCCGCCTCCTCCTGCGCGTCGACGGCGAGCTCGAGGTCGATGCCGCGCAGGGACTCGGCGTCGGTGCGGTCGGCGACCTCCTCGAAGGTCGCGTACCAGCGGTCCTGCTGGAGGCGGGTGCGGGCGACGGTGAGAGTGCGCTCGCGTCCGTCCTGGGTCACGGTGAAGGCGGTGCCGGGCTGCAGGCGCTCCTCGGGCTGGTCCGTGCGCAGGGTGAGCGCGACCTCGCCGCGCAGCCCGTGGGCGCGGCCGATGGTGGCGACGATGACGTCGAGGGTGCTCATGAGCGTCCTTCCTGGTCCGTGCCGTCCGTGGGGGCGGCGGGCGCGCCGACGACGGCGCTGGAATCGTTCTGTGCGGGGTCCGGGGCGTCGTGACCGGTCGCCCCGCAGGCGGCGGCGAGAGAGTCGAGCGGGTCCTGGAGCCCGTCGGAGGCGGTGTCGCCCGCGAGGGCGTCCTGGAACGGGGCGCGCACCTGCTCGAGCGCCTCGGCCACAGCCTCGTCGTCGACCGCGGAGATCAGCCCGGCGAGGAGATCATCGGTGGCCTCGAGCTCCTCCTCGTGCCCGGCGGGCACCTGGCGCGGGGAGAGGCCCACGAGCTTGAACATGTTCGAGGTGAGCACATTCGCGTTCGCGAAGACGGTGAGGGTGGAGGGGGTGTCGAACACCTCCGCGCAGGCGAGCGCGGCGGGCATGGTGCCGTCCTCCCCCGGGCCGAGCGCCCACTGCGCCGCGGCGGAGGTGTCCGCGCAGCTCGTGGCGACACCCTCCCAGGCGGTGCGGAAAGCCTCGAGATCCGCGTCCTCGCCCTTACCGGGCTCAGTGCGGAACCAGTCCGCGAGCTGAGCGGCCGCTTCTCGTGCGTCCTCCGGTGCCTCCGCGAAGGCGGCCTCGACATCATCACCGGCCAGGGCGTAGAACTCAGGGTCGGAGGCACCGTTCTCGGACGCGGTCCCGGCCCTGTCGAGCACCTCGCGCGAGAGCGGATCGGTGTAGCCGGGGTCGCCCCAGAAGTCGGTGCACGCCGTAGCGAGCGCCGGGTCGATCGTCTCCTCGGCGGTGGTGACCGCTTGCGTCGGGGCGTCCGACGGGGTCTCGTCGGCCGGAGTGCTGGCGCAACCGCTCAGCAGGAGCGGTGCGGCGAGCAGGGCTGCACCGGTGCGCAGCACGAGAGTGGGCGCTGCGACCCGCCCCCGTGAACGCCAGGAGCGGCGCTGCCCGGACCTCTCGGCCCGTCCGGCAGCGCCGCTCCTCGGAGTGGCTCGCGGCACCTCAGCGCCGGTCGACGTCGACGATGTCGACCCGCACGTCGTCCTCCGACAGGGCTGCGGTCACCGTGCGCAGGGCACGGGCCGTGCGGCCCGATCGGCCGATGACGCGGCCCAGATCGGCGGCGCCGACCCGGACCTCGAGCAGCGGGCCACGACGGGTCGACTTCTCCGTCACGCGCACAGCGTCCGGATCATCGACGATGCCGCGGACCAGATGGTCGAGCGCTTCGGCGCGGGCGCTCATCTCAGGCCTCGTCGATCGCCGCGGCGTCGGCGTCCTCGGTGGTCTCGCCCTCGGCCGGAGCCTCCTCGGAGCCGGCCTCGACCTCAGCGGCCTCGGGCTCCTTGGCCTTCTTCGCACCCTCGCGGGACTCGGTCGCGGCCTTGTCGGCCTCCGCGATGAGCTCCTCGGCGGTCTTCTTGGCCTCGGCGGTCTTCAGGGAACCGGCGGCGTCGCCCTCGCCCTTGAACTTCGCCCAGTCGCCGGTGACCTTCAGCAGCGCGGCGACCTGCTCGGTCGGCTGCGCGCCGACGCCGAGCCAGTACTGCGCACGCTCGGAGTCGATCTCGATGACCGAGGGGTTCTCGGTGGGGTGGTACTTGCCGATCTCCTCGATCACGGCGCCGTCGCGCTTCTTGCGCGAATC
>Ga0079224_100011509_pt1 | contig 12191 bp, 7 predicted proteins | sample Stecom2015_FD_80414 | JGI IMG/M metagenome (GOLD analysis project Ga0079224, IMG submission 80414) | Agricultural soil microbial communities from Utah to study Nitrogen management - Steer compost 2015 | ecosystem: Environmental > Terrestrial > Soil > Agricultural land | place: USA: Utah... | reverse complement strand
CCAAAGGTGTAGGCATCCCCAAAAGCATTTCCTGCATCACAGCCGTTCAATAAGAGCACAGGGTATTTCCCTTTGTTATCATAACCCAATTCGTTGACACTTACGAAGCCAATGTCGATATCGGTCGTCGCCGGGGCAGAATGTCCGAAGAAGGTTACCAGGCTCGTTCCGGCATTGACCTCTTCCGATATATTGATCATTTCTACCACTTCATTGGAACGCTTCCGGATGGTTTTGACTGCTCCACCAAGGTAGATGTCCTCAGCAATGTCCTTAAATCCGTTCAGGAAATTGAAAAATCTTTCCAACTCAAAAGCAGATCTACCCCCGCTGAGATGGACGAGGTTTTTCTGCCAATCTTCCTGTACACCCAACGCATCCTTTTCTTTGACCTTGTCCAAGTAGTATCCTACTTCTTCAGGGGTTCGGGCGGGAATCCGGCCGACGGCGATGGCCTGCCCCTGGGGGTCTGTAGGATGTAGACCAACTGCATATTGATTATCGGAATAAGGGTAGCCCGCGGCAGGGAGCAGATCCTGAAAGGTAAACATGGAGGGATTACCCCTGTAGGTATAATTGACATTATTTACCCGCCGCGTATTGTATATGCCATAAGACCGGCCCACTAACAAGAGGTATTCAGGCTGATGCTTAGCTGAGTAATGTTTCAGGAATTCAAAAATCGCAAGGGGTGTTTTTTCACCGAAGGAGAATTGATTATGGAGATCCTGCACATTCACAGTAAGCGTGTCGAAGCTGCCGCCCGCAGCCGATGCCCTATAAGCCGCATAGGCGGTAACGGGATCCCCATAGTTAGACGAGGGCTGGCGCAGCAATCGGTTGGAGATAATGATATAATCAGCCGGCTGCTGAAGAACATTCCTAAAACGGACTTTTTCCATGAGGTTAACCTGTACCACGTCCGTATTCTGTTGTACCAATAGTTTCGATGCCCGGCCTGTGCTTCCGGAAGATATCGCCATAGAGCTTCCCGTTCGATTCACCATCACTCTAACTGGGAGAATAGGATCTGTGATATCGTAAGCCACATAATCAGCATAGATCTCAGCAAACTCTAATCTGCTTCCTCCTTCCACTATGAAAATTTTATTTTCAAAATCCCCTGAGGCGATTGATTTGGAGTAGTTCAGCTTGATGTAGCTCACCGAAACGTTGTCTACGCCACCATCTACTCCCAAAGGAGATACCCTTACCAGCAGCTCGCCATCTTGGCTAAAGTCGGAGGGCAGAAGTCTTTCTTCTACTTTTAAATACACATAGTTTTGGAAAGCATATTGACCTATCTCTCTCAACCTACCTGCCAACGGTCCAACCCGAACAGCAACCAGGTGCGGAGTCTCTGACCGTCCTACCAGTCCAATGGCTATTGTCCCTTCTTCCGAAGGAGATATGGGGCCCAGATTGCCCAATGAGTGATCCCTATGGTTGCCACGGGTAATTACCGGCCCCATCCACCCTTGGCCAATATCATAGGTGGACAAGCGGGTACCTGCGGTATAGGTTTGACCCAGACTGTATTGCTCAGCATAGATTGCTACATGTTCTGCCTGATAGGTGTCAATCGTAGGAGACGTGTTAGAAAATGAATCATCGGGCACCATTCTCCTGCCTCTTTGTCCAGGCGTGACGGTGAGGAAATAGGCGGTTGTATCGCTGTGGGTATTATAGTAAGGATTCGGCATCATGTCCTCATCCCCATATAGCCGTTCATCTAAAGTGCCGTCGTTTCTCCTCCCGACAAATTCGAGATAATCTGCTGTATTAAATTGACCATCTTCCTGTCCTTCCACATGCACCGCGACTTCTTCTCCCCGATGGAAGACCCGGATATCTCTGGGATCAAGTTGGTTCATGTTAATGCCAGAGGCGGATAGCGTGGTATAGCTCAATCGATGCACACCATCCCGGACAGTAGGTATTTTATAATAGTCCCGGGAAAAGTCGATCCAGCCCTCTTGGGCTAATACCTGAAGTGAAAAGAGACATAAGATCGCGGTAAAAATTTTTTGCATATCCAGTTCTTAATTTTCCCTCCATCCTTTGTACAGCCTAAATCCTTCTTTCAAGGGATTCAGTTTGAATTTCAAACTAAAAACATGTGAATAGGGTGTTTCCGATACACTGCCTATATCAGTCAATGCATAATCTATGTAAAACCTTTCGTTCAACAACAGGCCCAATCCAAAGCTGGGTTGAAACGAAGTATAAGTAGTGGCGTCAAAATCCTTCAACTTTTGGATATTGCCGGCACCTCCCCTCAAATAGACCATATCTTTATAGCCTACCTCTATTCCCGCTCTCGGGTCGACGTTTATGGAAGGGGAGCTTATCAGGCTGTTTCGTTGACCATCAAAAGTCAGGTTAAGATCAAGTACCGCCTGAACAGAAAAGTCCTCGCTAACATCAAAATCCCGGGTCGCACTAAGTATGGCTTGAGGAAGGGTCAATTCCAGTGAATTTACCGGAACCACATTGTCGGTTTGTGCGTAAATTTCCCGCACCAGTTCAGCGTTATGTGACCAAGCGTTGAAGGTGGTGGTAATGTCCCTCAGCATTACGCCCAAGCGCCATTCCTCCAAAAGGAAAATCCCTCCCACGTCCAATCCAAAACCCCAAGCCGAAGCAAACTTGCCGACATTTCTGTGGATGATCTTGGCGTTCATCCCCAGCTTAACGACATCACTTACATCCCGGGCGTAGGATAGCAACAAGGCATAATCAGCAGCGTTGAAGAATTGGATGTTGTTATAATTGAGGGAGCCGTTGGCATCGTAGAGAAACCGGGTGTCCGGTATATCATCCACGCCAAAGCGAATCAGGGATACCGCTACTTGGTTGTCCTCGTAGATATTGGTGGAAAAAGCAGCATAGTCGAATTTAGCGATACCAGCAAAGTACTCTGCATGCATCAAGGAGAACTCATATTGATGATCAATTCCCAACAAACCTGCGGGATTCCAGTAGGCAGCAGTGACATCTTTGACGGAGGATACCTGCGCCCTTCCCATAGCCAAAGCCCTGGCTCCCACCCCAATGTTCATAAATTCATTGGAGTATTTAGGGGTCGTGGCTTGCGGAAAGGCCGGGGAAGCGATCACAGAGAGCATCATCCCCAAAAAAAATATCCTAATCCCCATATAATGACCTGCTTTCACGCTGCAAAATAAATAAAAATTGAAGCAAAAGCCGGTCATTGACAAAATATTACCTAGAGAACCTTTTTCCGTTACAGGAACCGGAAAGACATAACGCACGAGAAGCCCTAACCCCTCATCCAGACCCCATACCATACACACCCTCAATGATAAATTGAAACAATATAGATTTTATCTATAATACCATCGAAATTATCAATTGTTATTTATCAATTAGACGATATACATTTGGACATTAATCAAGAACATGAACTTTGAATCAATGAAATTCACTATAAATGTAAAATAATGAAAAACGGATCAGATGATATCAGCAAATGCCCATTTCACAATGGAACAATGAAGTTCGGAGCTGCCGGAGGCGGCACGAAAAACCAAGATTGGTGGCCAAAGCACCTGCGGGTTAACCTCCTCAGGCAACATTCCTCCAAATCCAACCCGATGGAGGAGAATTTTGATTACGCCGAAGAATTTAAAAGCCTTGATCTTGAAGCTGTAAAAAGGGATTTACATGCTTTGATGACTGATTCACAGGAATGGTGGCCTGCTGACTTTGGTCACTATGGCCCGCTGTTTATAAGGATGGCATGGCATAGTGCGGGTACCTATCGGGTGACGGATGGACGTGGCGGTGCAGGCAGCGGACAGCAACGATTCGCCCCCCTGAATAGCTGGCCGGACAACGTCAGCCTGGATAAAGCCCGGCGGTTGCTGTGGCCAATCAAACAAAAGTATGGCCGAAAACTTTCTTGGGCTGACCTTATGATACTCACGGGGAACGTGGCCTTGGAGTCCATGGGCTTTAAAACTTTTGGATTCGCGGGTGGGCGTGTAGACGCATGGGAGCCAGATGAGGATGTTTATTGGGGTTCAGAAACCACCTGGTTAGGCGGGGATCTTCGATATGCCCATGGCTCTGCAGGAATCCCCAAGGAGCACGGCGTATTGGTCTCAGAAGATGATGCTGATGGTCAAATCCATTCCCGTGATCTAGAGAATCCGCTCGCGGCAGTTCAAATGGGCTTGATCTATGTCAACCCTGAAGGCCCCGATGGAAATCCCGACCCAATCGCGGCTGCCAAAGATATACGGGACACTTTCGGACGTATGGCAATGAACGATGAAGAAACGGTTGCCTTGATTGCGGGAGGACATACTTTTGGTAAAACCCACGGTGCCGCACCTGCGGACCATGTAGGCAAAGAGCCGGAAGCTGCCGATCTGGAATCACAAGGCTTAGGCTGGGCCAACAGCTATGGATCTGGAAAGGGAGCAGACACCATCACCAGTGGACTGGAAGTAACCTGGACGCAAACGCCAACGCAGTGGAGCAACCACTTCTTTGAAAACCTTTTCAACTTTGAATGGGAACTGACCAAAAGCCCCGCCGGCGCCCATCAATGGGTAGCGGTCAATGCTGGAGAAGTTATTCCCAATGCTTTTGACGCTTCCAAAAAGCAGCTTCCAACCATGCTGACGACAGATATTTCGTTGCGGGTCGATCCCATCTATGAAAAGATCTCCAGGCGCTTCCTCGAAAACCCTGATGAATTTGCGGATGCTTTCGCAAGAGCTTGGTTCAAGTTGACTCATCGGGACATGGGCCCGGTATCCCGTTATTTGGGTCCAGACGTGCCTTCGGAAGTACTACTGTGGCAGGATCCCCTTCCTGCTCTTGACCATGAGCTAATAGATGAAAACGATGCATCTACTTTGAAATCGAAAATTTTGGCCTCTGGTCTGACGGTGGCAGAGCTGGTTTCTACTGCTTGGGCATCGGCCTCTACCTTCCGCGGATCGGATAAGCGTGGCGGTGCCAATGGTGCAAGAATCCGGTTGGCTCCGCAAAAAGATTGGAAGGTTAATCATCCGGCTCAGCTCCAAAAGGTACTCTCCATACTGGAAAGCATCAAGAAGGACTTCGATAGCAGCCAAACTACTGGAAAAAAAGTGTCTATCGCTGATTTGATCGTATTGGCAGGAAACGCGGCGGTTGAAAAAGCAGCAAGGGACGCCGGTCACACCGTATATGTACCATTCGATGCAGGACGTGTAGATGCTTCTCAGGAGATGACCGATGTGGCATCCCTGGGCTTTTTGGAGCCGCTGGCGGATGGCTTCCGAAATTACCGGAAAGGAAAATTCACCATGTCCACAGAGGAAATGCTGATAGACAGAGCCCAACTCTTGACGCTTACAGCACCTGAGCTCACGGTGTTGGTTGGCGGCATGAGGGCATTGAATACCAATTATAATGGATCAAAGGACGGGATTTTCACCTTGCGTCCTGGTGTGCTGACCAATGATTTCTTTGTCAATCTGCTCGACATGAATACGGCATGGAAAGCTATGGGTGAAGACAAAGAGCAGTATTTAGGTACAGACCGCATCACAGGACAGCCTAAATGGACTGCAAGCCGGGCGGATTTAGTTTTCGGATCTAACGCAGAATTGCGAGCCATTGCTGAGGTGTACGGCAGCGCGGATGGTCAGGTCAAATTTATCAATGACTTTGTACAAGCTTGGACTAAGGTAATGAACCTGGACCGTTTTGATTTGAAAAAATAAATAAAAGGAGGATTTTACCGCAGACCTGCCTGTTAGCGCCAGCAGGTCTGCGGCAGATCTTAAGGCCACGTGTCATAGACGAAGGCCCTGCCTACATAGCCGGCCGCGGCTACCCGCGTATTGGTCCCGATCAACATCTTGCCCCCAGGCAACGCGGCGATGCCCAAAGACGCGTCAAAATTACTTTTCCCAACCATTTCAAGCTGTTCGTTGGCCTGTAGCAATACGGTCGGATCGCCGTAACAGCCAAACCACCAATTCCCATGTTCATACTCCACCGTCTGGATTCCCATAAGGGTATAACCACTGTTTAGCACATGTCGTTGGACAAATTCAAAGTCCTTTGTGTATTCATATAGGTAATTTTCAGGTGTGCCAGGCACTAAACCTCCCACCACGAAAAAGCTTCCCTCATGGAACACCATTCCGCCTGCACCGTGTACCACTTCCTGCACTGGATATCGGCCTACTTCTTCCAAGCTGGCGGCATCATAGACATAGATCCATGAATCTGCCTGACCGGCTGGTTGATTAAACTTTCCGAGATTTACGGCGACATACACCTTTCCATCGTGGTAGCAAAGATCACCGTGATGATTATCCACCGGTATTCGATAAATAATTCTCCCTTCGCTGTCCGTCTTGACCAATTGATCCGTCCAACTCCAGTAGATAGACTGCTCATCATCTACACAAATCCCCTGCAAATGCCCCGAAAAAATACCTTCGGACACAATGCTTCCCTCTGCTGGGAGAACTGCCTCCAGCAAACGGGGAAAGTCAGTATAGATCCTGTCGATACCATAAGCCAAGAGCTCTTGCATGATCTCCTGGCTATTGACTGTCCAGGATCCTGACTCCAATCCCGCAGCCTGGATCTTCTGGACCTTTTCTGCTGTCAAACCTTGGTGGTTAACGACCAAAGCCTCAAACCCTCGCGCCTTGGCGATTTGAATATCTTCTTCTATATCGGCGTCCGCAGGGCGATCCCAAAAAACGGGTATACCAGGTGCCAATTTCTTCACCTTGGTCATGTAATTCAGGTTACCATCATTGAACCCGACCAAGTGGTTAGCCCCCATTTCTTCGACTAATTGGATGGCCTGCTCCACGCAGTCAGTCTTAGGCTGTATGGACAGCTTAGTCGTGTTTTGCTTAAGAAAAAGCGTTATTACTTCCTCCAACAGGGGGATGTGTTGGACCGGCACCTGCGCAAGGGTTCTTCCTTTTTTGGTTCTAAATTCAGTGGCTACATCCACCGATAGTAGCTCTTCATAAGTTGCGTCGGCCACTTTCAGATCCTTGTTACCGACGCGACCGGTGCTGTGATCATGAATGACTACGAGCTTCCCGTCCTTTGTCCGATGGATATCAAGCTCCGCCCAGTCCAAGCCCAGCTCAATGGCACTTTCAAAGGCAGGAATCGTGTTTTCTGGAAAGCCCCAGGAATTGCCTCTGTGTGCCGTTACGCCTTTCACCCGGGGTTCATTTGCGGCGGATAAAATAGAGCAGGAAAGCAAAAAGAGAATCAACAGTATTGTCCTCATCGGGGCAGGGCTTACATGTGGTACATCCATAGCTTTAAATAAATTTGGCTAAAGATATCAAATGTCTTAAAAAAACTTCCAACCTGACGCATGGGAAATATCCCTCGCTCCCGTTGTGTTACATATTGCCCATCGGACCTCCGCGGTCATCGTCCGACACTTGCTGACGTGGCTTCCGCCAATTCGCACTGCCGATCCGTCCAGAAATGGACAGCTAGCTGTTCGATGCAATCACACTCTCTTACTTCCTATGTTAAGTAACTAACGATCCAAGAAAGTTTTTTCACAGCCACTTCTCTGACCATTTCCCATTAAAAACATCCATCAACCCGCCAGAAAACGCTTTTTTAAGGATCTTTGAGGCATGCCGTCTCCTATTTCAAACCCAGAATCTTTTATAACAAGGTAATAGCTATAACTTTGGTACTGTTTTTTTAATAGCAGTTCCCGCAGGCCGGACGGAAACGATGAAATCCACGTGCTTAGCATCTAAAAAAAACAACATAATGAAAGCATCCAACACACAAGTACAAATGCGGAAGGGCTTATTGGAGTTCTGCATTTTGCATATTATTGCACGCGGGGAAGTGTATGCCACGGACATGATCGAAGAGTTGACGGAGGCCAAACTTATTGTAGTGGAAGGGACTTTATATCCCTTGCTAAACCGGTTAAAAAATGCCGCACTGGTTTCCTACAAATGGGTCGAATCCGAATCCGGCCCGCCCCGAAAATATTACTCCATCACCCCGATCGGAAACCAGTTTCTCAGTGAACTGGACGCAACCTGGGCGGGACTTCAACAATCCGTCAATCTAATCACCTCTAAGCATTAAGTCATGAAGAAGACATTAAGCATCAATATAAGCGGCATCCTGTTTCATATCGAGGAGGACGGCTACACTACTTTAAAGGCCTATCTGGACGCCATCAACAAGCATTTCTCCCATTATCAGGATAACCAGGAGATCATCACCGATATTGAAAACAGGATCGCGGAAATTTTCCTAAGCTATCTCAAGAACAATAAACAGGTGATTACAGCGGAAAACGTTTCCAACCTCATAGAGAAGATGGGTACCATCGCCGACTTCAAAGCCGGGGAAAAAGACCTTGAACCAAACCCTGCCGACTCGGGGGAAGAAGAAGTACAGGCAGAAAATGATTTCTATAAGTATATCACTCCCCCAGGCGAGGCCAAGGCAAAAGGCTATAAAAAGCTAACCCGCCTGCCTAACCGAAAAATATTGGGAGGAGTATGTGCAGGGCTTGCCCACTATCTGGCTATTGATCCTTTGTGGACCAGGCTGATCACCATACTGCTCTTGTTTAGCGGAGGGTTTAACATAGGGCCAAACAACTTCCATTTCTTCCCTTGGGATGCTGATTTTTACTTCTCCTTTGGCTGGTGGACGGCTTTTGCATACATCCTCCTATGGATCATCTTACCCGTCTCCTACGAGGAGCCGGAAGATAAAAACATCAAGAAGCTGTTCAGAAATCCCGATGATCGGGTGATAGGGGGAGTCAGTAGCGGCCTTTCAGCCTACTTTAACGTGGATGTGCTCTGGATCAGACTGGCATTTGTAGGGTTGGTCTTTGCAGGAGGCTCTGGCTTCGTGATTTATCTGATCCTTTGGATCATCACGCCGGTCGCTAAATCCATTACGGAAAGAATAGAAATGAAAGGCGGCGCCATTACCTTAAGCAATATTGAGAGCACCATCCAAGAAAACCTAAACCCTGAATTGCCAAAACAAGAGTCTACGGGTAGAAAGATTGCCTTGGCGCCTTTTAGGTTTCTGGGAGAAGTGATCAACGGAATTGGAAAAGCCTTAGGCCCCTTTGGTCGGTTTCTATTGGAAGTAGTTAGGATAATTTTTGGCTTGATCATTTTCTTTATTGGAATGATCGTCATCATTGCGCCGCTGGGCTTGCTGGGAGTATACTGGGAGCTCTTCAACAATGAAGACTGGAGGTATATGTTCGGGACCATTCCCTTTGACACCATTTCCGAGCTACTACCTGTATGGTTGGTCATTGCTGTGGCAGTTGCAGTTCTTATCCCAGGGATCGTGCTAACCTTGCTAGGAATCAGCGTATTGATCAAGCGAAGCCTTATTGACGCCCGATTTGGACTGGTAACTTTTGGGCTTTGGATTTTAAGTCTCATGATCTGTGCCTTCCAAGTACCTCGGGTGGTCAACCAATTTAAAGATGATGCCCGTATTGTCAAAGAACAGCTGCTTGAAGTACAGGAGGGAACGCTAGTAATCCATTCTAGAAGTAATGCCTCGGACGGCGACATTGGGCTCATATCGGTCTCCCTGGAAGGAACCACGGATTCAACGCTTACTTTAGTACAGGAATTCCGTTCCAAAGGGCGAAACCATGATGACGCCCTTCAGAATGCCTCAGCGGTTAAGTATGACTATGTGCTAGAAGACACCGTGTTGACCCTGAACCGCTCTTTGGAATTTACGCCTGCGTCCAAATTTAGAGCGCAGAGCTTGCACCAGACACTCAGGATACCCTATAATACACCTTTTGTAATGGACAAATCCCTTCTTCCTATTCTAGAAGGCACCATTTATATCAATGGCTACAAGATGAAGGATGTTCACACCAATAACCATTGGGTGTACAATGAGAACGGGCTTTTGTGCCTCAACTGTGTCAATGACCACAAAAACAGCAGCCAAGACAGCCTATCGAGGGCGATGTTCAAGGGGCGGTATTTTATGGAGTAAAGTTGGGAAGTAAGGGGTGGGAAGCGGGAAGTTGGATGCCGGATGACCGACGTTAGGTCGTGGTGTTATTGAGTTCATACTAACCAATAGACCAGTAACAAATGGCTATACGGTGCACCGTAAATTTCCTATCAAGCACCACATCACGCAAATTTGCTAATTTGCATCCTAAACCAGCTGCGAATGGATGTAAAGGTGAAATTTTTGGGCGGGGCCAAGTCAGTGACCGGGTCCCGCTATCTACTGGAAATCGGATCTTTGAAGGTAATGGTAGATTGCGGACTCTTTCAGGGTCCCAAAGAATTAAGGCTCAGGAACTGGGACGAATTCCCCATTGACCCTTCTATTATTGACCTGATCGTGCTCACCCATGCCCATATAGACCATACGGGATACCTTCCCCGATTGGTCAAACAGGGGTTTGTGGGACGCATTGTCGCTACAGAACCTACTGTAGATCTGGTGAAAATTCTTTTACGGGATGCTGCAAAGCTGCAAGAAGAAGAGGCTGCCTATGCACAGAGAAAAGGCTATTCCAAACACGCCAAACCGGAGCCGCTGTACACCATTGAAGATGCCGAAAGGGTTTTCCCCCTGCTGGAGCCCATTGCTTTTGAGGAAGAAACCGAGTTAAACCCACAGATGGCCGTGACGGCCTATAACGCGGGACATATCCTGGGAGCGGCCATCCTAAAACTGAAAATCAGAGGAGATCAACAGGAAAAGATCATGGTTTTCTCGGGTGACCTCGGCCGGTACCATGATCCTATCCTTAATCCTCCGGCCAACATACCCTTTGCAGATATTTTATTTGTAGAGTCCACTTACGGAGACCGAAAGAATGAGGCAGTAGCAGTAGAAGAGCAGCTGGCTCTACATATCCGGACCACCTACAGAAATGGTGGGGTATCGCTTATCCCATCCTTTGCGGTAGGTAGAACCCAATTGGTGCTTTATTACCTTCACCGCCTGCAACAAAAAGGTAAGATCCCAAAAATCCCCATCTATGTGGACAGCCCGATGGCTATTGATGTTACGGAGTTATACAAAACCTATAGCCACTACCATAGGCTTGGCCCCACCTTAGAAGACAAAAGTACCAACCCTTACAGTCATTCCCATCTCCACTATTACCAGAGCCAGGAAGCTTCTATTTCCCTTAATGCCATTAAAGGCGATGCGATTATCATTTCGGCCAGCGGCATGGCAACCGGCGGGAGGATCCTGCACCATCTGTACAACCGGCTGCCCAACGAGAATGACAGCATTATCTTCGTTGGCTACCAAGCGGAGGGAACGAGGGGTCGAAGGTTGCTGAACGGGGAAAAAACACTCCGAATGTACGGAATTGACGTGCAGGTAAAAGCTTCAGTCCATTACATCGATGGACTGTCTGCCCATGCGGATCAGACCGAACTTCTGGAGTGGGCGGGTGCCTTTACCACCAAACCAAAAAGGGCTTTTATTGTCCATGGTGAACCTGAGGCGTCTGAAACCCTGGCCACACGTCTTCGCGGAGATCTGGGATGGAACCCTATTGTCCCCGAATACTTGGAGTCCTTTGAATTATTCAGCGGGATTTAGGACGCTGGAGATGAAGTAGGCTTGATTTGTCAAGGGCGCCTCCGAATGTCCGCCGCCATTAAGCTTTTATTGATTCACCTCCACCATTCGGTTATCTCTAACTCCATTTCATCAACTTAGGCTTCCATGGCTTCAGAAGGCCCGTCAGCCCTGTATTCCAAAATATCCCCCGGCTGACAGTCCAACTCCCTACAAATGGCTTCAAGCGTAGAGAAACGAATGGCTTTAGCTTTGCCGGTTTTCAAGATCGAGATATTAGCCATGGTAATCCCTATTCTTTCGGAGAGTTCTGTTACTGACATTTTGCGTACTGCCAGCATCACGTCCAGATTTACTATAATCATTAAATAGTGTTTTCGATTTCTTCCTGAAGGACATTGCCTTGCTTGAAGATTTCAGCCATAATATAACTAGCAGCCATAAGGGAAAATGCGGTAAAATTGAAGAATATGCCCCTAAACTCCCCATTGTCGGCCACCACCAGTGCAAATCCCGATAAGAGGAAAATAAAAAAGAAATATTTGCCCATTCTCTTAAAGGAATTTACATTTCCTTCTTTAAAAGAT
>Ga0079224_100011507_pt1 | contig 12192 bp, 10 predicted proteins | sample Stecom2015_FD_80414 | JGI IMG/M metagenome (GOLD analysis project Ga0079224, IMG submission 80414) | Agricultural soil microbial communities from Utah to study Nitrogen management - Steer compost 2015 | ecosystem: Environmental > Terrestrial > Soil > Agricultural land | place: USA: Utah... | reverse complement strand
ATAGCCAACAAAAAAAGAGCAACAAGGCTGAGATATTGAATTTTCATAATTTAGATTTTATACCCCTAACTTATTTTCGTTACTCCTGGTGTTGCGATTGGAGGCACATCAATCTTCAGGTCCCATGTAAAGCTTGCAACATCAGGTCCCAAGGTTTTTGGAGAGTTAAGAGCCTCTTCAAAGCTTATCCGCTGACCGGTGTAGCCTACCATACGTCCCCAGATTGCTAAAAGTGTACTATTGGCCATGTAGTCACCGTCGTTGATCGGATTACCGTCACGTATCGATGCAAAAAGCTCATCATGCTGAGTTTGATACATATTATTCTTTGGGCCGCTGTATTTCCATGGTTTTTGACCAGTAATCTCATACTGACTACCAATATTGACGATGGCATTTCCATTTGTTCCCATTACGTCGACACTGTTACGATTGGTCGTACCTGCTTGCTGACGCGTGAAATGATAACCTTTTGTTCCATTGTCATATTCAAACTCTACCGCAAAATGATCATAGATATTGCCATATTTAGGGTCAACGCGTACCTGACGGCCACCGGTCCCCATAGCACTTACCGGCATGATATCACCCATAGCCCATGACATCATATCCAGACTATGCACCGCCTGTTCTACAATAAAATCTCCTGATAGCCAGTTATAGTAATACCAATTTCTCATCTGATAGGTCATTTCAGTCCAGTCAGCTTCGCGGGGAAAGAACCAAGCTTCGCCACCGTTCCGAAACGTAGTAATTGCTTTGATATCGCCTACGTCACCTTCCAGTACCTTGGCAAAGGTAGCCCGATTCGAATTGTCATAACGGAAGCAAAAACCGGATACCAGCGCCAGATTTTTCTCTTTTGCTTTCTTTGATAGCTCAATAACCTTTCTAACACCAGGCGCATCTACTGCAACTGGTTTTTCGCAGAAAATATGCTTTCCAGCATTCACGGCTGCTTCCAAATGCAGAGGTCTAAACCCAGGAGGCGCGGTTAACAGAACGACGTCAACTCCTGAATCGATGACTTTTTGGTAAGCGTCGAAACCGACAAACCTATTTTTCTTATCGACTTTAAGTTGTTTTGGATTTATTTTCTCCAGCGATGCATAAGATTCTTCTAATCGATCAGAAAACACATCGCCCATAGCGGTAAGTTCGACATTGGGGTCAGCTTTCATGGCTTGAGCGGCTGCACCTGTACCGCGTCCCCCACAGCCTATAAGGCCAACCTTAAGGGTCGACTTTTGGGGGGCAAACATCGAAGCCGATGCTGCTAAAGGGCTGACCAACGAGCTTCCTAAAAGGACTAAGCCAGAGTTTTTAAGAAAAGATCTTCTATCAGAGTAGGCTAAGAGATTCTTTTTTTTGATCTGCATATTTTGGTAACAATTTATGTTTACGTTAACGTTAGTTCAAAATTCGCCTTTAAGATAAATGATTCCTTGTAAACCACCAAGCTTATTGTTTATAATCTATTAAACTCTCGAGGTATTTACTGCTGCTGCATCCAGCATAAAATTATGTAAATCGGAATTTTTGACGAATTGAGGTAGGCGGTCAGAGCCCGGCCCATACATCGTTAATTCAACAAAATCCGATGAGTGTCCGGTGGAACCGAACGCAACACCTGTATATTTTGAGACTATTCGTGCAAAAATGTCTACGGGAATTCCCTTGGACTCTGGACTCTGGTAGTATTTCAATATTTGCTGTGCCTCATCCTGATTCAGTGCGAAACCTTGTGCCGCCTGAATATGATCGATCAATTTCGAGCTTGTAAAATCAGGCTCGATTTGATTAAGCACCCAATTGTTACTTTGTTTAACGGTTTGTAACAGGTCAAATTTCTTATCACTTGAAAATAATCCTGGGTTAGCATTGCCATGGTCAGTAGTAATGATTACCAAGGTTTCACCATCCTTTTCAGCAAAGTCAATCGCTTCAGCAATCGCCTCATCGAAAGCAATTTGCTCATAAATCAACGCCGGTGCATCATTCGAATGAGCAGCCCAATCTACAGCGCCACCCTCAATTTGCATTACGAAACCCTCTTTATTCTGTTTTAAACGATTAATGGCTACTTTGGTCATCTCTGCCAAGGTTGGGATACGACTCTGAAGTTCAGTACTCGATTGCACATCAACTACGTAAGGTAAACCATCTTTATGGAAAACACCTAAGAGGGGCTTGGTTTCCGATGATGGTATATTTTGAAGCTCTTTTCTATTCTTTACAACCGAATATCCTTTTTGTGAGAACTTTTGCAAGAGATCGACCTTGTCTTTTCTATCTTCGGCATTAAAAAACTCCAGTCCGGCACCCAGCATGACATCAAATTCAAGCTTTAGGTACTCTTCAGCGATAATCGCCTGATCTCCGCGATTCGGAACATTCACGCAAAAACCAGCCGGCGTAGCATGTGTAATGGGTACACTCGTAACACAACCTACTGACTTTCCAGCGTCTTTAAATTTCTGCAGAATAGGTTTATTGAACGATCCATCGGGATTAACATTCAACGAACCATTGTTAACACGAACCCCTCCACCCCATGCTGAACTTCCTGCCGCCGAATCTGTGACCAAAGCATTGGCAGAAGCAGTATCCATCAAAGCCCTCGTTGCTGTACCTCGGTTATAGAGCGACATCCATGTAGATTGCCTGCCTTCTTTACGCTGAAGCATAAGATCTGCTAAGGTAAGTGTTCCAATGCTCATTCCGTCACTTACCATAAATATGATATTCTTGGCTCTCTTGCCCTGATGGGCTAAATTAGACTGCTGCTTTTTGCTTCCCGCCAACAGGTCAAAAGGTGAGATTAAACTTGCGCCTGCAGCAATCATGGACCCCTTTTTAAAAAAGGCTCTTCTTTTCATATCTTAATAATTTAATTTCTTGCTGCGGCACGACAGAGCTCGCAACATATTTACATACCTTGCAAAGGTTGTCTTTTGGAATGAATATGCTATTAACTAAATATTATGTAACCGTAAAGTACAGGTTAGTTTGTACTATTCTTCGGTCAATATAGCTGCAACACGTCCGATTTGTCCATCCTCTAACCGAACTTTGATACCGCGAGAATGCTTCGGCGCAGACGTCAAGATATCCTTGACCCTACCTTGTGTTTGCTTCCCGCTCCTTTGGTCTTCTTTTCTGATAATAGCAACCGCTAACCCTGGATGAATGTTTTTTCTGTTTTGTCCGTTCATATTCTTTTCTTTTTAGAGCATAACTGCATTAACGAAAGATGGGATATCAAAAATATGAAAAATAATCGGATGTTTACCACGCTTTGTATATGTTTAAGTACACATGGAATAATTTTGTCGGAAAATTATTCCATTAACAATCAATAAGTTACAACTATCATGTGTTTTTTGGCGTGACACTTGCAAAGAGCCTTGGTGTTTTAAACAACAAAAATTAGAAACTATGAAAAAATTATTCTTATCTGCAGTTGCAGTGCTATTTGGATTTGGAGCATTTGCTCAAGAACTAGGATACGGAATTAAAGCGGGTGTAAATTTACCGAATTATAATTTCAGCAACAGTGACTTTGAAACTGAAAGTGCAACAAATTTTCACGTAACAGGTTATTTGGATGCGCCGATCAATCAAATGTTCTCGATCCAACCAGGGGTGTCTTTACAAGGTAAAGGTGCTAAATTTATGGACAACGAATTTGGTACATTAAAGCAAAACACGATGTGGATTGAAGTGCCAGTTAATGCAGTTGCGAAATTCCCAACAATGGGTGGTGGTAACTTCTTCTTAGGTGCTGGCCCTTATGCTGCTTTTGGCATATCAGGTAAAAATGATTACGAAGGCGACTGGGGCGATGTATCCAGAGATTTTGAATTTGGTAAAGATGGAGCGCAAAAAGGATTTGACTATGGTGTTAACTTCCTAGGTGGATATCGTCTCGGAAACGGTTTAACTCTAGGAGCTGGTTACGGTTTAGGTCTTGCGGACATTATGCCTGATAACAGTTCTGATGTAAAACAAAACAACCGAGTACTTTCATTCTCAATCGGTTACGAACTGTAACAATTAACAACAAATTTAAAAAAGGCCGTTTCTTTCGAGACGGCCTTTTTTTGTAATTTTGCTAGGCAAAAGTTAGATAGCAAATAAGAATTTAATCAGCATGCTTAAATCCATTTATAAACCGCTGTGGTTGATGTTGGTGGTAATTTCACTCCCCTTGTTCGGCCAGGCTCAAAAAAATGAGATCAACCATTTTATAGTTAAAGAAACGCTGATAAAAAATGGGAAGTTGGCGATTATAGCTACCGATTCACTTGAAAACCCCTTAGAACACATTAATGGTACGTTTCAGTTTACAGTCAATGGTTTTACTTCGGGATTAGAGTTTTCAGATGGGGTAGCGACGACTAAAAATGAGGTAGAAAACTCTACTTTTGCTTTTATAAAACATGTCAATACAAATGGTTCACATGGTCAACTGTTCTATATCAATAAGACAGCGAGTGGACTGAATATAGTCGAAATCAGCTGGATCTGGCTTATTTTGGTTCCCTTAATTTTGATTTTAATCGTAATGATGTTCAGGAAGTTTTTAACCGCAGCGATTATTATCTTCCTGATATTTTTGTACTTTAATTATAAAAAAGGACTTGACCTGACTACGTTTTTTGAAACAATTGTTCATGGTATACAAAACCTACTCTAGTGATTTTCTCAGCTATTAGTACCTCAGGCATTAGTGCTAGAACGGCATACCGATCCCAAAGTTATATTGGATGAAATTGTATTTATCAGGGAAGTTGGTTTGATAATATCGATCTCTAAATGCTTTACTATCAAATAACTCTCCGATGACCCATCGGTCAGATCCTACAAATTGTGGATCTCGGATCTTGGCAGCAATATCAAGACGAAAAACGAAGTAATCTAAATCAAAGCGAAAACCAAAACCGCCACCAATAGCAATCTGGTCAGCAAAACCGTTCCATTTAAATTGACCGTTCGGATTAACACCGTTATCACGTAGTCTCCATATATTGCCGGCATCGACAAAAGTAGCTCCTTTGAGTTTGGCTCCCCAGAAATTATTGAGAATCTTAAAGCGATATTCTACGTTGGCCTCCAGTTTAACTTCACCCAACTGATCAAGGTTACGAAGGTTTAGACGTAACGAGTCTGGCAGCACCGATCGGTTGTAACCACCAGGACCTAACGTTCTAGCTTGCCAGGCGCGAATACCATTCATTCCGCCACCATAGAAGTTCTTTTCGAAGATCAAAAAATCCTGATTATTGCCGTATGGTACAGCGATTCCCGGGTTAAGACGAACGACCAGTTGCTTTTCGCCACCAAAGTGTTTATAAAACCGAAAATCTGTTTCAACTTTTGTATACTGAAGATACGGTACTCCAAACAAGGTTTTTTCCCCACTATCGTTTTTATCAAAATTCACCACCGAGCTGAGCAGGCTTAAACTGTTACCACTGAGATCAAGTGTTCCCCTAAAATAGATAAAATCATCGAACGTATTCAGTCGCAGATTATTAAATGTGTAGGCATACTGGCTACCGAGACCGAAGTAGGCCCGGTCATTGGATTCAATATAAAGTCGGTATCCCTCTCTATCCAACTGTTCTTTAAAATCAGGAGCAAGACGACCTATTCTATACTCCAATACAATAGGTGTTACCTGATGTAATTTATATTTCGTTTCATTCCAGGCATATCCAATTGAGTTAATAAAATAGCGGTTTGAATACGTATTTTTCTGATCAAATATCTGCCAGTTACTCGAAAATATAGTCCGCGGCATTCCATTGCGACCGATAATGGGAATTCCGAATGGAACTAACAAACGAGGAACTGTTAAAGTGGCGCCGAGCTGTAGGTCTCGGTTAAAAACCCGATCTAATAAATGCCCTTCTAGTCCGGAATCAAATAAGACCCCAAATTGAGCCTTCAATTCCAATTGTTCTGCTCCACCAAAAAGGTTACGATTAGTGTAAGTATTACCGATATTAAATCCGCTTCTCCCAGAATTAAATGTATACTCCCCTTCAACACGATTAGCCATTCTTTTTAGTGGAACTAATTCATAAAAGGCATTCAACGCTGTTGAGTCAGACTTCTGATAATTAACCTTGACACTTTTAAAGGTATTCAACTCGTAGAGACGGTCATAAGTTAAATTTTCATAATCAATATTATAGATATTACCACGTTTTAGAAAAATATAGCGGTCGATCGGTGAAGATCTGAACTTTTTACTATGGTCAGTATAATACATCCCCCTTCTAAGACTGTCAAGCGACGGATCCGAGACAGTAGAGTCTGCACTGGTTGCTATGGTAACAAAACTACTATCGATTCGATATACGGTGTGTTCCGACTGGTTCTCCGGATTATCGATTATCAATTTCAAATCGACAAAATCTCCTGCTTTATTTGAATCAACCTCAAAACGAATGTACTGACGAACAAAATCGTAATAACCAATTCGTCTTCCCAGATTGTATAAATGCTCACGAACAATAACAAGAGAATCTGCATCATAGCGCATGCCCGGACTCAATAGCTTTACCGTATCACGAAATCTGTGGTAAAAAGAATCTAGTCGTCGGTCTTCTATCTGTGTGGACAGGTTTTCAATAAAAAAAGGATTCCCCTGATCTACCTGAAATACGACATGTGCTTTTTGTTTTTTTATAGCTATAGAGTCATCTACTTTCGCATTGAAATAACCTTTTGTGAATAAAAAGCGTTCAATCTGACTTCTTGATATCTCAACTAGAGAGCTGTCTAAAATACTAGGAGCCTCACCCACGTTACGAATATCGGTAGTACGATAATGTCCATCCTGTCCGTTCGCGAAATTGTAAATAAATAGATTGATCGGGGAATTTGGACGAATCTCTTTTTGAACATATTCAGAAGCAGCTTCCTCAAAACGGGGTTCAATCCCTTCCAACCTAACCTTAGTCACTAAAGTTTGGTCATCTTCGAGCAGCTTCGTTGACCGGCAAGATGTAACAAATAGCACGAAAAACGCTATTATTGTAAAAAAAAACAATTTCGAAATTGCTAATGCTCTCAAAATCTCAAATAAGTCTAATCAAATCACTTCAATTAAAAAAGTACCGAAAAACCCATAAACTTTTTATAGTCGAGGGTTTTAAATCCATAACGGAGTTTTTTAATGAAGATTATAATTTACACAGTTTATACTATCTCCCTGAACTTTCGTCAAAAGTGCTCAATTTTCCCGATAAAATAAAAGGAATAGAAGTTTCTTCCCGAGATTTAAAGAAAATCAGTACATTGACAAACCCACAAGGTGCATTAGCTTTATTCCAAATACCAGACCACAATCTTGATCTATCGAAATTAGCCAATAAATTCAGCCTTGCGCTCGATTTTATACAAGATCCGGGAAACCTAGGCACCATTATCCGGACTGCTGACTGGTTTGGGATGAATACATTAATTTGTTCGAACGACACAACAGACGCCTATAGCCCGAAAGCAGTTCAGGCAAGTATGGGTTCATTAGCAAGAGTAAGAATTATATACTGTGATCTCAAACAATTATTGAAGAAAACGAACATGACGATCTATGCAGCCATGCTCGAGGGAACATCAATATATGACACCGATTTTCAAGATGGAGGGTTGATTGTTTTGGGAAATGAAGGGAATGGTGTACGTTCTGAGATCAAACCTTTTATACAAGAAAAAATCACAATTCCGAAGATCGGCAAAGCTGAATCATTGAATGTTGCTATTTCATCTGCCGTTATTTGTTCAGAAATAAGCAGAAAAATAAAAAAAACTTAAACTTGCTAGATTAATTTACTATTTTTGCATTCCTTTACAGGAAAGGGTCGGATGGCCGAGTGGCTAGGCAGAGGTCTGCAAAACCTTTTACAGCGGTTCGAATCCGCTTCCGACCTCGTTAATAAAATTTATAAAAAACACAACAATGGGAGTTACACGTTTAAAAAGAAAAGATAGAAGAAATAAAACAACTGCCAAAAAAGAAGTTCAATTTCTAAAATTAGGCCGTAACATTGAGACTGGAAGTCGTTCCGAGATGCCAGCTAATGCACAAGTTGTTAAAAACAATGCGATTCTAGATAAGCTGGAAGAAGCATTGAAAAAATAATTCTTATCGATTAAGACAAAGCAAAAGACTGAAGGGTTTTCCTTTCAGTCTTTTTTTATAAAACACTCGGCTAAGTATTGTCAGGTTTTTGTTTCGCTTCCTGAATGAACTGATCAAGACTGTCCTCTTTTGCCAAATCCAACTTTTGCTTGATACGGTAACGTGCCATGCGAATACTCTTCGGATCGACATTCATTTTCATTGCAATTTCTTTATTCGTCAGCCCCATGAATATATAAGTGCAGTATTTGAGATCTAAACGAGTTAATTTATTCATTGCTTTTTCCTGAAGTCCAGCCGTGAAATCGGGGCGTACTTCTGCGAATTCAGTTTTAATTTCTTCATAACCTCGGTCCACCTCATCGCTCCTGTGAATCAGACGATCAATTTGTCGATATAATGGGTCTTCCCGATCCAGTAACTCCATTTTGTTTCTAAGATTTTGCAGGATATCATTTTTTTCCTCAACCTGTAAGGTACCCGCAAGCAGTTCCTTCTCCAGTCGGTCTACACGTTCCTGTTGGAGCTCTCTTTCAACGTGTAGTCTTGCTGATTCCTCGGCTCTAAGATTGGCTTGCAGCTCGGCTTCACTTTTCTCTCCTGCCAACAATAACTGCCGGTCTCTTGAGGCTTTGAGCTTAAAATGATATGAGCGAAACAGAAAAAAGAGAACAATAAACCCAGCGACAATAAGAATTAAATAATACTGATTCAATTTTTTATTATAATTGGCTTCTCTTTGTGCCGCAGCAAGTGCGAGCTCTTTTTTTTCAGATTCATATTGAGTTTCCAGTCGTTGTGTGATCGATAGCCTTTGTTCATCAAACAATTGTTGATCGTAGGTCATATATTGTTTGTAATACGCTAAGGCTTTATCAGTCTCACCTTTTTTTTCTGCTAACCGGGCAAGAGCCTGGGTGATACGTGATTTTGATCGACTCTCACCAGGCTGACTTGACACTTCAGTTAAAGCCATCTGCAATAAGGATTCTGCTCGCTCATAATTCCCTGACAAAGACGCATATTCACTCAAGATACCATAACTATTCGCAATAATCTCCGAATTATTAACAGCTCTTCCTGTGGCGAGCGATTGCTGAAGGTACATTTCTGCACTATCCCGATAGGACAATGGATAAAACTCGAAATATAAATTAGCTAGATTTAATGCGGCAATCCCGCCTGTACTTGGCAATGTGACACGCTCTTGTAGAGAATCTGTTAAGTTAAGAGCCAATTTGTAATAATATTTTGAAGAATCGAGCAGATTACGACGCGATGAATCTTGTCGAAAATCACGTAAATAACGACTACCCGTACTGAGATATGCATTCGATATTGCGTCCGCATCGCCACTCGCCAGTGCGGAACCGAGGCATAAACGAGCGTATTGCAATTGCTTGTCAGAGTTTCCCCAATAAGCATGAATGGCTGAGAGGTAATGGTAAATATTACTTTTGTAAAGATCAGTTCCCTCATCGCCGAGTAAACGAAGAGCCTCTAACATATCTTTATAAGCTTTGTCCGTATTTTCAACCATATGCTCGAGCCAGCCTCTACGAAACCGAACTCGCCCTTTCACAATACGATCTTTTGTACGAGACGCAAACCATTCTGCACTATCAATTGCTTGAAACGCCCGCTTTAGACTATCTTGTTGAACAAATAAGAAACTTTTTGTTGATTGAATCAAAGCACCATAACGGCCATCTTCCTCTTGGGAACTTAATTTTCCTGCCTTTTCGATCCATTCAATTGCCTCATCCTTTTTGCGATAAGTAGCCAAGATTTTGGAAAGACTTACCATTGCTTCAATCCGCTCACCCTGATTAAGATGAGATTGTTCGATAACATGCTTTAAAGAGTCAATAACCTTGCTCTGCCCCCATCCACTCAATGGTAACGTCAAACAAGCTGAAATAAAAAAAAAGTAGATATATGACAATCCTCTCATGTGGTAAAAGTAAAACAATATCCCTTCTATAAACCAAATATACAAATTTGGTAGACGCTTTGTAGTCTCCTGATTATTAATATGTAGCTACTGTATAGATGTCGCGTCATCACTGTCTTCGGAAGCGACTCTTATCTTTACATTTCAACGAATACAAAACAATGTCTCTATGAAAACAATGAAAATCATCGCCTCGATTTCTCTGCTTTGCTGCATATTGGCGTGCAACAAAGCAACGCCACAAAAAACGGTTGCTGTCACTGTCTTAAACACAAATTTGATATCAAGTCGATACGCCCCTTCGTTTTTCAATGAATTGCAAGAAATGAAGAGAAATGATAGAATCAATGTTTATAAAAACGATGAAATGGGAAAGGGCACTGCTGAGGAATATGTGCAGCAAAATGCGATATTACCCATTAAAGATGCGCTAAAAAAAGTGGAAGATCTAGTCGTGACAGATGATGCTAGTGAAATGCGGACTGCCTCTATCGAACTTTTGAGTTACAGCAAAACTATTTTCGAAAAAGATTTTATAAACATAGCAATCATGATCGACTCGAACCAACCACAATTAACGATTGATTCTGCCATCCAACAAATGTATAAAACGCATGACACTGAATTAGACAAAAGGTTTAGGGTACTTGATGAACTAGCCATTCCATATGCTGAGAAAAATAATGTACCGTTAACCTTTAATAAGTAAAATCAAAATGAGATTAATCGTTATATCTGCCCTCTTCTTAATCAGTATCGGCGTAGAAGCTCAGGAAGACTACATTCCATTTGAATATGCGGATGATACTTTCGGATTTGTGCATATACGCGATAGTTCAAAAAATATCCTGCCCTCTTATTCTGAGGCTCGTAGTTTTACTGAAGGACTCGCAGCAGTAAAAAAGAACGGAAAATATGGCTACATAGATGTCAACAATGAAGAGGCTATACCCTTTTCATTTGATGGTGCTAGCAGCTTTAAAGAGGGTTTAGCAATTGTTCAGAGCGATACACTCTATGGCGCGATCAATAAAGCCGGGGAATACATTATACATCCAGCTTATATGGATCTTCAGACATTGAAAATAGCAAACGATCTCTATTATCTATCGAGAGACACAAGCTTCTTTCAAGGATTGATTGATTCTCAGGGAAACGAGGTGATCTCCCATGAATATACTTATATCATTCCGCTGGACAGCTACGAAAACCTGGCATTTTTCACTTCTTTTCAACCAATTGATCAAAATAAGGGATCTTTTTTTCAACAATTCAGTCGTAATAGCTATCAATTCAGCCCAGAAAAAGGTCGTCATGACATTTACGACACAAAGCTCGATAAATTAGCCAGTAAAGAATCTCAAGATTATATAGATGGATTTCAGCATTACCAACTCCAGCGGATCGATGATTACCTGAACATTCATATTAATAAAAATAGTAGGGAAAAAGTGAAAGATGTTCAAGGCATCTTAAATTTACCAGAACCGGATCGCGATACGATTCATAGTGACCTATATTCAGCGTATCAGCCTATGGAAAAGGAGAAGGTTGAACAGGTGCTCAAGGAGCACAATTATCAGCTATTTAATGGTGAAAATAAAAAGAAAGGGTTAAAAAAAGGAAATACGATTGTGATACCGGCACTCTACGATAATATCGAGCTGGTAAATGCCCCTCTTGTTAATGTAGCCCAAAAAGATGTCTCGTATTTAGAAAAAAACTTCGAGGCATCGTATCGAAATAAAGATCGGGACATCCTGGATATATTCTGTGCTATCGCCACCAAAGATAATCCTGTACAATTTTATTTATACGACTTAAAAGGATTAGAAATTTTATCGACTGACAAACAATCAGTGACGAAGAGCACAATCTTTCGACCGACTTCGGTTGGATTTGTTTATTCATTCGTAAAACCTAATGCTGATCCCTTGCAACGAGTTCAAGGAATGGTAAACTGGAAAGGCAAAACTGTGTTGGACCCTATATATAAGTCCATCGAACCGATAAAGACCGGTCAACTATTGGTTAAAATCGACACGATAACTGATTCAGGATACATCGAGCGTGTGGGTTTATT
>Ga0079224_100011506_pt1 | contig 12192 bp, 13 predicted proteins | sample Stecom2015_FD_80414 | JGI IMG/M metagenome (GOLD analysis project Ga0079224, IMG submission 80414) | Agricultural soil microbial communities from Utah to study Nitrogen management - Steer compost 2015 | ecosystem: Environmental > Terrestrial > Soil > Agricultural land | place: USA: Utah... | reverse complement strand
GCTCCGGCAAGTCCAGCTTCGTCAACTCGCTGCTGGTGTCCCTGCTGTCCCGGGCCACGCCGCAAGAAGTGCGGATGATCCTCATCGACCCCAAGATGGTCGAGCTCACCCCGTACGAGGGCATCCCGCACCTGATCACCCCGATCATCACCCAGCCGAAGAAGGCCGCCGCCGCGCTGGCCTGGCTGGTGGAGGAGATGGAGCAGCGCTACCAGGACATGCAGGCCAGCCGGGTGCGGCACATCGACGACTTCAACCGCAAGGTCGAGTCCGGGGAGATCACCACCCCGCCCGGCAGCGAGCGGGAGTACCGGCCCTACCCGTACATCCTGGCGATCGTCGACGAGCTGGCCGACCTGATGATGACCTCGCCGCGCGACGTGGAGGACGCCATCGTGCGGATCACCCAGAAGGCCCGCGCCGCCGGCATCCACCTCGTCCTGGCAACCCAGCGGCCCTCGGTGGACGTGGTGACCGGGTTGATCAAGACCAACGTCCCGTCCCGGTTGGCGTTCGCCACCTCTTCGCTGACCGACTCCCGGGTCATCCTCGACCAGGCCGGTGCGGAGAAGCTGATCGGCATGGGCGACGCCCTGTACTTGCCGATGGGGTCGTCCCGCCCGGTCCGGGTGCAGGGGGCCTACGTCAGCGACGAGGAGATCCAGCGGGTCGTCTCGTTCACCAAGGAGCAGGCCGAACCGGAGTACACCGACGGGGTCACCAGCGGGAAGTCGGGGTCGAAGAAGCAGGTGGACGCCGACATCGGGGACGACATGGACCTGCTGCTGCAGGCCGCGGAACTGGTCGTCACCAGCCAGTTCGGGTCCACTTCGATGCTGCAGCGCAAGCTGCGGGTCGGGTTCGCCAAGGCCGGTCGGTTGATGGACCTGCTGGAGTCCCGCGGGGTCGTCGGCCCCTCCGAAGGGTCCAAGGCCCGCGAAGTGCTGGTGAAGCCGGAGGAGTTGGAGAACACCTTGATCGCCATCCGCGGCGGCAGCGCCGACGAGGACGGCTGATCGACGAGTCGCGCCGTGTCGTCCAGTTGGGACGGACCGCCGCCGGCTCCGATGTGGAGCGCCGGCGGCGGTCGCGCGTTCCAGGCGGGGTCAGGGCTCGACCGGGACCGCGGTTTCGGCACCTCCCGCGGTGCGGGCCCGGTATTCGAGCAGCCGACCGGACTCGTCGCGCACCGGGCGGATCTGGGCGTTGTCGATCGCCTCGGCGGTGGAGCTGGCGATCCCGCCGAACTCCCGCACCGCCAGGTAGTACACCTCGGCGGTGGCCTGGCACAGCCGGTCGGTGCCGCACGTGGAGCGCATGTCGGTGCGGAACTGGACGTCGATGCGCAACCGGTTGTCCTCGGTGAACCGCTCCTGCCGCTGGTAGTTGCGGTAGCCGAAGTCGTGCCGGTGGCAGCTCTCCAGGAACGAGTAGCCCAACGGCTCGTCCGGGGACAGCGAGCAGCCGTCGGAGTCCCAGTCGAGCTGGTCGGCGTGGGGCCGTTCGGCGCGGATCTCGGTGAACTCGGGCAGCGGGACGCCGAAGAGGTACTCGTCGGTGACCGCGTGCAGTTCGCGCTGGCTGAGTTCGGCGTGCGCGGGCGCGGCGGTCAGCAGCAGGGCGCAGGCGGTTGCGGCGACAGCGGCGGATGCGCTTCGAATGACCACGGGCGTTCCCCTCGACTCGGAGTTGATCACTGCCCGTGTTATATCGGCTGCAGATGACGATCGCCCGGTGCTCGGGCGTGGTTTACATCAACGGTGGACACCCGATCGGCCAGCCGGGTGCTGGTCCAGTTCCAGCAGCATGCGGGTGTTCCCCAGGGTGTTGGGTTTGACGTGGGCCAGGTCGAGGAACTGGGCGACCCCGGCGTCGGGGGAGCGGCGCAGTTCTTCGTAGACTTCCGGGCTGACCGGGGTGCCGTCGATCGGTTTGAACCCGTGGCGGCCGAAGAACTCGGTTTCGAAGGTGAGCACGAAGATCCGTTCCAGTCCGAGTTCCCGGGCCAGGTCGATCAGCCGGGTCACCAGGAGGTGCCCGACGCCGCGGCCCTTGACCGCCGGGTCGACGGCGACCGTGCGGATCTCGGCGATGTCCTCCCACAGCACGTGCAGGGCACCGCAGCCGACGATGCGACCGTTGAGCTCGGCCACCCAGAACTCCTGGAGGTCTTCGTAGAGGGTGACCAGTTCCTTGGCGAGCAGGACTTTGCCCGCGTAGATGTCGATCAGCGCCTTGATCGGGCGGACGTCGCTCGTGCGCGCCCGCCGAATTATTATTTTCGGCGCCGAATAATCATTCATGGGTGTCATGGTAGCGCCGCCACCGGTGCAGATCACCACCTGCCATGACATTTCCAACGCGGACCAACCGCTGGTCGGCGCAGCTCTCCGGCGGTGCTCGGGGCGGAACACCCGCAGGTTAGGCTCAGGGCTATGGCAATCGAGCAGCAATCCGTCCCAGCAGACTCGCAGGCGAGGCGCCGAGTCGCCATGGTCACGCTCGGTTGCGCACGGAACGAAGTCGACTCCGAGGAGCTCGCCGGCAACCTCGACCAGGCCGGTTGGGAGCTCGCCGACCCCGAACAGGCCGACGTCGTGGTGGTCAACACCTGCGGCTTCGTGGAATCGGCGAAGAAGGACTCGGTCGACACCCTGCTGGCCGCCGCCGACACCGGGGCGAAAGTCGTCGCCGTCGGGTGCATGGCCGAGCGCTACGGGGCCGAACTGGCCGAACACCTGCCGGAAGCCGACGCGGTGCTGGGCTTCGACCACTACGCGAACCTGGCCGAACGGCTCGACGACGTGCTGGCCGGCAAGACCATCCCCGCCCACCAGCCGCGCGACCGCCGCAAGATGCTGCCCATCACCCCGGTCGAGCGGCCCGCCGCCGCGGCCAACGGGGTGGCGGTCCCCGGGCACGGCTGGGTGCCGACCTCGCGGGGCGTGGCGCGCCGGCGCCTGGACGACTCCCCGGTGGCCTCCCTGAAGCTGGCCTCCGGCTGCGACCGCCGCTGCTCGTTCTGCGCCATCCCGTCCTTCCGCGGTTCCTTCCTGTCCCGGCCGCCCGAGGAAGTGCTGGGCGAAGCGGCCTGGCTGGCCCAGCAGGGGGCGAAGGAGCTGTTCCTGGTCAGCGAGAACTCCACCTCCTACGGCAAGGACCTCGCCGACCCGCGGGCGCTGGAGCAGCTGCTGCCCCAGCTGGCCGCCGTGCCGGGGGTGGAGCGGGTGCGGGTCTCCTACCTGCAGCCCGCCGAGATGCGGCCCGGCCTGATCCGCGCCATCGCCGGAACCGAAGGTGTCGCCAAGTACTTCGACCTCTCCTTCCAGCACGCCAGCCACTCCGTGCTGCGCCGGATGCGCCGGTTCGGCTCCACCGAGTCGTTCCTGCAGCTGATCGACCAGATCCGCGAACTGGCGCCGGAAGCCGGCATCCGCAGCAACTTCATCGTCGGCTTCCCCGGCGAAACCGAAGAGGACTTCGCCGAACTGGCGGAGTTCATCACCCGGGCCCGACTGGACGCCGTCGGGATCTTCGGCTACTCCGACGAGGAGGGCACCGAAGCGGCCGGGTTCGCCGACAAGGTCGACCCGGACGTCGTCGACGAGCGGGTCGGCCACCTCTCCGACCTGGTCGACGAACTCGTGGTGCAGCGGGCGGAGGACCGGATCGGCACCGAAGTGGACGTGCTGGTGGAACGCGTGGGCGAGGAGTGCGCCGGACGAGCCGAGCACCAAGGACCGGAAGTGGACGGCGAGTGCCTCGTGACCGACCCCGGCCCCGTGCAGGTGGGTGAGGTGCTGCGCTGCCAGGTGGTGGACACCGACGGGGTCGACCTGGTGGTGCGCCCGGTCGGGGACGCGAACCGGTCCGAGGGGTAGGTATGGCCGCCGACGGCAGAGCTCCGGGAACGCAGGGCGGTTCCGCTCCGGTGCCGTTGCTGAACATCGCCAACGTGCTGACCATCTCCCGGTTGGTGCTGGTCCCGCTCTTCTTGGTGGCCTTGTTCTGGGGCGGCGGGCAGGACTCGACCTGGCGGCTGGTCGCCACCGCGATCTTCGTCCTCGCCTCGATCACCGACCGGGTGGACGGGGAATTGGCCCGCCGGCGCGGGCTGGTCACCGACTTCGGCAAGATCGCCGACCCGATCGCGGACAAGGCGCTCACCGGGTCCGCGCTGGTGGCGCTGAGCATGCTCGGCGAACTCGGCTGGTGGGTGACCTGGGTGATCCTCGGCCGCGAGTTCGGGGTCACCGCGCTGCGGTTCTGGGTGATCCGGCACGGCGTGATCGCCGCCAGCCGGGGCGGCAAGCTCAAGACGCTGCTGCAGATCGTCGCGATCTGCCTGTACCTGCTGCCGGTCGATCCGTCCGGCGGGGTGCTCCGGCTCGTCCTGATGGGGGCTGCGCTGCTGGTCACCGTGGTCACCGGGGTCGACTACGCGGTGCGGGCGGTGCGGCTGCGCATCTCCGGGCAGCGGGCGGGGGCCTCGTGATCGCCGAAGCGCTCGGGGTCGATCGCGAGCAGGTCGCCGACGTGCTGGAGCAGCTGCGCCAGCGCGGGCAGACCGTGGCCACGGCCGAATCGCTCACCGCCGGCCTGCTGTGCGCGGTGCTCACCGAGGTGCCCGGGGCCAGTGCGGTGGTGCGCGGCGGCCTGGTGGTCTACGCGACGGACCTCAAGGCCGGGCTGGCCGGGGTGGACCGGCAGCTGCTGGCCGAGCGCGGTGCGGTGGACCCGGAGGTCGCGCGGCAGCTCGCCGCAGGAGCGCGGGAGCGCTGCGGTGCCGACTGGGGCGTGGGCTTGACCGGAGTGGCCGGGCCGGACCCGCAGGACGGGGTCGCGCCGGGCACCGTGCACATCGGGATCGCAGGTCCGGGCGGTGATTCTGGGCACACCCTGCAGTCTGGTGGTGATCGTCACATGATCCGGGCTGCGGCCGTTCGGGTGGCGTTGGAACACTTCGGGCAGCTGCTTCGTTGACCGGGCGTGAGGCTATACGCTCCGGAAACGAGTTGGGGCAGGCCGGCTGGCATGCGTCGGGAAACGTTCGCCCTGGGCGGACTTCCTTGCGATCGTTCTCCTTTCGGCTTCTGGATGAGTAACGTAGGGGGCGCGTCGCGCACGCGAAGCGACGGAGGAAGGGAGGCGTGCGATGACCGTTTTGCTGCGGGAAGCGGTCGGTGAACGGCTGCGCCGCGCTCGGACCGCTCAGTCCCGCACCCTGCGGGACGTTTCGCGCGCTGCCCGCGTGAGTCTCGGCTACCTCTCCGAGGTGGAGAGGGGGCGCAAAGAGGCATCCAGCGAACTGCTCGCCTCCATCTGCGAAGCCCTCGACCTCCCGCTGCCGGAACTGCTCGTGACCGTTGCCGGTGACCTCGACGCCTCGAAGGTGACCGCCCCCGTGGTGCAGCAGCGGCCGACGCAGGACGCGCCGGTGCCCAGCCTGGTCGGCGCCCAGCTCGCGGAGACCGAGACGGCCGAGAAGCAGCTGGAGGGGGCTGGCGCGGACGGCGAGGTCAAGGCCTCCGACGGCAGTGGCCGCCTGCAGCCGGTGCTCAGCCAGCGGATCAGCGCTCCGGGCCGCACCGCCGGCAAGGTCGTCGTCGCTGCCTGACACTGGGGAGACCCCGGTGTCGCCGGCCGAGCGGCACCTGGTTCGATCTTGGGGACAGATCCGGGAAAACCCGGAGATGTACCCGTTTTGGTGGAAGCTGGCAAGCTGACCTGACACGATAGAACCGGGCGCGCCCGGCGGCGGTGTGTCCGACGCAGCTGAGCAGTAGGAGAAGGCAGGCGGAGGAGATGGCCAACCCGTTCTCGAAGTTCTGGAAGTACCTGATGGCGTCGTTCTCGTCGAAAGTCGACGAGCACGCCGATCCCAAGGTGCAGATCCAGCAGGCCATCGAAGAAGCGCAGCGCCAGCACCAGGCGCTTTCCCAGCAGGCCGCCTCGGTCATCGGCAACCAGCGGCAACTGGAGATGAAGCTGAACCGGCAGCTCGGCGAGGTGGAGAAGCTGCAGGCCTCCGCCAAGCAGGCGTTGACGATGGCGGACCAGGCCCGGGCCGAAGGGGACGAGGCCAAGGCGCAGCGCTACGAGGAGACCGCGACGCAGCTCGCCAGCCAGCTGGTGGCCGCTGAGCAGAGCGTGGAAGACCTCAAGACCCTGCACGACCAGGCGATCCAGGCGGCTGAGCAGGCCAAGCAGGCCGTGGAGCGCAACGCCCAGATGCTGCAGCAGAAGCTGGCCGAGCGCAGCAAGCTGCTCAGCCAGCTGGAGCAGGCCAAGATGCAGGAGCAGGTGTCCAACTCGCTGCGGCAGATGACCGAGCTCTCCGCGCCGGGAAGCACCCCGTCGCTGGAAGAGGTCCGGGACAAGATCGAGCGCCGGTACAGCACCGCGCTGGGCCAGGCCGAGCTGGCCAAGAACAGCGCCCAGGGGCGGCTGCTGGAGGTGCAGCAGGCGTCCCTCGACGCCGCTGGTGCCAACCGGTTGGCGCAGTTGCGCGCTTCCATGAACGCCGGCAACAACCAGGTGTCCGGCGGCCAGCAACAGCAGCAGATCACCGGTGGCCAGCAGCAGGCGCCGGCCCCCAACCCGGCGCAGCAGCAACAGCAGCAGAACCCGCAAGCCGGGCAGGCCTGAGGGACGTCCCGTGAAACCCCGCGGCCAGGAGATCGTGCAGTGGGGGGAAGCCGCCCTGGAGCAGCTGTGCGGCCCCGTTTTCGAGCAGGTCCGCAACAAGTTCGCCCAGTGGCGGGATCCGCGGGCCCGGTTGTTGCGCCAGCGCCGCCGGGCCAAGCGCGCCACCACTGCGGGAACCGTGAGCACCGGGGTCCTCGGTGCTGGGGCGGTCACCTCCGCCGCGGCTGATTCGTTCTGGGCCTTCCTCCCCGCCGCGCAGGACATCACCACGTTCGGCTTGGGTGGTCTGGCGGTGGCGACCGGTATCGGTGCGGTCGGCGCGGGAGCCAGGTACTTCCGGCTCAAGCGCACTCCGCTGCCGCCGCCGGGGCCACCGCCGGCCGCACTGCCGCCGCAAGGCTCGCAGGCGCGCGAACCCGTGCAGCGCCTGCGGGACGCCGAACGCGCCCTGCACTCCGCGCTGCGGCAGCTGAACAGCGCGGGGGCGGCCGAGCTCGTCGCCGACACCCAGCGCACGGCCGACAGCGCCGCCGCCGAGCTGCGCCAGGTGGCGCAGCGGTTGACCGCGGTCGAAGCGGCGCTCAAGCACGCCCCCGAAGCGGACAAGCCCGCGCTGCAGGAGGACATCCGCCGGTTGCGGGCCGAATTGGACGAAGGCGTGGACGGCTACGGGGGCATCGTCGCCGCGGCCGGTCGCGCGGTGGCGGCCAGCGGGGTGAGCGAGCAGAAGCACCTGCTGCAGGACGCCGCGGACCGGTTGGCCGGGCTGGCCAGCGGGCTGCGCGAACTGCGCTCGACCTCCCAGCTGCCGCCCACCGACCCCACCCGTCCGCCGGAGCAGCACAGGTGAGTTCTCACTGCTCGTAGTTTTGTTTTTGCTTTCACTTCGGCGAGTTAGTTTGATTGTGTGATGCCAAATAGTAATCTCCCTCTTGTCGCTACGTGCCGTTGAAGTGTTAGCGCTTGAGGGCTCGCCGGGGAGGACGATGTGGCGTTGTGGACCGTGCACGGCAACGGTCGACACCTGGAGGACAACGCCGTAGTTTCTTCCCGCGAGCGGGCCAATTGGCCGCTCACGGTCGGCTTCGGCGTCCAGCACCTGCTGGCGATGTTCGGCACCACCACGCTGGTGCCGCTGTTGACCGGCTTCCCGGTGAGCACCACCCTGCTCCTCTCCGGAGCGGGCACGCTGCTGTTCCTGGTGCTGACCCGCAACCGGATCCCCGCCTACCTCGGTGCCTCGGTGGCCTTCGTCGTCCCGCTGAACACCGCCGTCGACCAGGTCGGCGCCAAACCAGGAGCCCTGCTCGGCGGGATCATGGTCGTCGGGCTGGTGGTGGTCGCGGTCGGTGTCGCGGTCAAAGCCCTCGGGGTGCGGCTGCTCGAATCAGCGCTGCCGCCGGTGGTCACCGGGGCGATCGTGCTCATGGTCGGGCTCAGCCTCGCCCCGCAATCGGTGTCCTCCTTCGACCAGCAGCCGGTGCCGGCCGGCCTGACCCTGCTCACCGTGCTGCTGCTCATCGTCTTCAGCCGAGGCCTGGCCCGCCGCCTGTCGGTGCTCATCGCGGTGCTGGTCGGCTGGGCGGCCGCGGTGGTCTCCGACGACATCAACCCGCAGCGGATCGAAGAACTGCGCGCGGCGCCGTGGTTCGCGGCACCGCAGCTGATGTCCCCGCACATCCACCTCTCGGTCATGCCGTTCGTGCTGCCGCTGGTGATCGTGCTGGTGGCAGAGCACCTCGCCTACCTGAAAGCGGTGGCGGAGATGAGCGGCAGGAACCTGGACCCGCACGCCGGGGACGCGCTGATCAGCGGGGGACTGGCCGCGGCCCTGTCCGGAGGGGTCGGTGGATCGGCGTTGAGCAGCTACCCGGCCAACATCGGGGTCATGGCGGCCACCCGGGTCTACTCCACGGCGGCGTGCCTGGTGGCGGCGCTGGCGTCGATCGTGCTGTCGTTCTGCCCGAAGTTCTGCGCCCTGCTCAACACGATCCCGCTCGGCGTGCTGGGGGGAGCCACCCTGGTGCTGTTCGGCCTGCTGGCCATGGTCGGTGTGCGGATCTGGATGAACGCCGGGGTCGACTTCCACGACCCGGTCAACCTCGCGGTGCTGGGCACCGCGGTGATCGCCGGGGTCGGCGACCTGACCCTGTCGGTGGGCGAGCTGCGGATCACCGGCCTGGTGTGGGGTTCGGTCGGCATCGTGCTGGTCTACCCGCTGCTGCGCAGCCTCGCCGACCTGCGGGACTCCCGCTGAAGCTCCGCTAGCGCTGGCACACCGGGCAGTAGTAGGTCTCCCGCGCGGTCACCCCGCTGCCCTGCTCGCCGTGGCGCACCCTGCTGCCGCAGCGCAGGCAGGTGCGCCGGTCGTAGACCCAGTGCTGCGCGCCGGGCCGCAACTCCCCGGTGGTCGACTGCTGCGGTCGCCAAGCGTTGCGCACCAGCAGTTCCCGGGCGAGCCGGACCACCCGCTGCGGGTCCACTTCGGAAACCGGGGTGTCGGGCCGTCGGCGGAGCAGGAAGCAGATCTCGGTGCGGTACAGGTTCCCCAACCCGGCCATCACCGACTGGTCTAGCAGGGCCAGGCCCAGTTCCCTCCCCGGATCGGCGGTGAGCCGGCGGACGGCTTCGGCTTCCAGCTCCGGCCCCCAGTCCGGGGACAGCAGGGCCGGGCCGAGGTGGCCGATGAGCCGGTGCTCCTGGTCGGTGGGCAACCAGTGCATGTCGTGCAGGTGGAAGCCGACCGCGGTGCGCTCCGGAACGGCCAGCACGGCGCGGACCTGGTGGGCGGGGCGCCGCCACCGGTCGCCGGGGCGGTACAGGTGCCAGGCGCCGTCCATCCGCAGGTGGCTGTGCAGGGTGTGGCCGTCGTCGAACCGCATCAGCAGGTGCTTGCCCGCCGGGCGGACCTCGGTCAAGCGCCGCCCGGCCAGCTCCACCAAGGCCAGCCGGGGATGGCGGAGGTCCCCGTGGGACAGGACGCGCCCCGCGAGCGCCCCGTGCAGGCGGTGACAGGTGAGGAACACGGTGTCCCCTTCCGGCACGGCCGATCACCGCCTCTCGCGGAGCCGCTCAGGCGAGCTGCTCGTCCTCTTCGTCTTCCTCGGGGTAGTAGCGGGTCCGCCCGGCCCGGAGGGTGCGGGCCAGCAGCACGTTGAAGGCCAGCGAGACCTCCCGCGCCCCGGGCGTGCCCCACTGGTGGATCGGCAGGCAAGCCCCCTGGGCCTGCTGCACCGCCAACCGGTCCGGCAGCGCCACCGGCATCACCAGCGGCCCGAATATCTCCCGCAGCTCCTGCAGCCGGAACTGGTGTTCGTGGGAGCGCGGCCGCACCCGGTTGACCACCACGCCCAGCGGCTGCAGCCGCGGGTTGTTCTTCTCCCGCTCGGCCTGCACCGCTTCGAAGGCGCGCTGCACCCCGGACACCGCGAAGATCGTGGGCTCGGTGACCAGCAGCGCCCGGTCGGCGGCCACCAGCGCGGAGCGGGTCAAACCGCCCAGCGAGGGCGGGCAGTCCAACAGCACCAGCTGGTAGGGCAGTTCCCCCGCGTCGACCAGGGTGCCCAGTTCGGACAGCGCCTCGGTCAGCCGGGTCAGCTGACCGCTCTCGTGGTGTCCGTTGTGGACCTCTGCGTCCTCGGAGCCGACCAGCACGTCGACTTCTTCGCCCCACGCGCTGCCGGCTATCGCCGAGCGCAGCACGGCCGGCCGCGGATCGGCGAGGACTTCGTTGAGACCGCTCCCGGTGTCCTCCGGCTCCAAGCATGCGGTCGCATTGCACTGCGGGTCGAGGTCGACCACCAGCGTGCGCACGCCGCGCCGCATGGCCGCCGACGCGAGACCGAGCACCACGGTCGTCTTCCCCACGCCGCCTTTGAGGCTGAGCACTGCCACCGTCTGCACGCTCGTAGCCTACGGAAACCGAGTGCGAAGTGGGATGCTTCGGGCGATTGATGATCCGCACGTCTTTCCAGGGCGCCGCGAACGCGGCATTAGGCTGCTAACCATGAGAGCCGACGCCGTCCACCGGGTGCTGGAAGCGGAACTGGCCGATGCGCGCCGACGGAAAGGTGGTGCACGCCCCCATGTGCTGGACGTGGGGGGCGGTAGCGGAGTGTGGGCAGTGCCCCTGGCGCTGGCGGGCTGCTCGGTGACGGTGGTGGACCCCAGCCCGAACGCGCTGGCCACGCTGCAGCGCCGGGCCACCGACGCGGGGGTGGCCGACCTGATCACCCCGCTGCAGGGGGACACCGATGCGCTGGCCGCGCTCAGCCCCGCGGGGGGAGCGGACCTGGTGCTGGCGCACGGCCTGCTGGAAGTGGTCGACGACGCGGCCGAGGCGCTCGCCGCCATCGCCGCCGCCACCGCGCCCGGCGGGGCGGTTTCGGTGCTGGTGTCGAACCGGTACGCGGCGGTGCTCAGCCGGGTGCTGGCCGGTCGCTTCGCCGAGGCGCTGGACGTGCTGCAGGCCACCGACGGCAAGGCCAGCAGCGACAGCGACACCTTGCAGCGCCGCTTCGACGCGGAGGGCCTGCGGGAGCTGCTGAGCGCTGCCGGGCTGGAGGTCAAGCTCCTGCAGGGGCAGGGGGTGTTCAGCGACCTGGTGCCCGGCTCCGCGGCGGAGAAGAACTCGGCCACGGGCGAGGCGCTGGACGAGCTCGAACTGGCGGCCGCCGGCCAGCCCCCGCTGCGCGACATCGCCACCCGGCTGCACGCCATCGCGCACACCCCTGCCGAGTGAGCGCTGACCCCTGGGAAGGGGTAAGTCCCGAGCCACTGCCCTAACGGGATGATGTCGGCTACCTTGCCCCTTTTCTCTTCCAGGGACCGGGTAGTCGTCGCGTCACGGGAACCGTATCCTCGATAGTGACGCCCCCAAGCGTTCGCCGGTGCCGGACTAGCTTCCGGGTGCTCCGGCGCCACCGATAGACCTGTGCCGGAGGAGAAGCCATGCCACTCTCCGAGCACGAGCAGCGATTGCTCGACCAGATCGAGCGCGCGCTCTACGCCGAGGACCCCAAATTCGCGTCCACCGTGCGGGGAGGAGGATTCCACCGTCCTTCTCGTCGTCGGCGGCTGCAGGGCATCGCCGTTTTCGTGCTGGGTTTGATTCTGTTGGTGCTCGGTGTGGTGATACCGGTCAAGCCAGCCGACATCCCGGTGGTCAGCGTTCTCGGGTTCCTCGTCATGTTCGGCGGAGCTGTCATGCTGCTCTCCGCTTTCCGAGGCGGCGGAGAAAGCGCTGATGAAGCACCGGAAGGCGTAGGCGGCAGCCGGGCGAGCCGCAAGCACAAGAACCCGGGCGGCCGGAGTTCGTTCGCACAGCGAATGGAAGAGCGCTTCCGCAGGCGCTTCGAGCAGTAGCCGCCGGGCACGGGCGCACCGGACTGATCACCACCGGGGGTGGGGCACGAGCCCTGCCCCCGGTTTTGCACGTGCTCCTGCCGCGGCTCGGCTCACCGCGCCCCGGTGGTCTTCTCCACCCGCCGCGGTGCCACGGCCGCCAGCAGCGACGGTGGGAACAACCGGGCCCGCCAGGGCAGT
>Ga0079224_100011504_pt1 | contig 12193 bp, 9 predicted proteins | sample Stecom2015_FD_80414 | JGI IMG/M metagenome (GOLD analysis project Ga0079224, IMG submission 80414) | Agricultural soil microbial communities from Utah to study Nitrogen management - Steer compost 2015 | ecosystem: Environmental > Terrestrial > Soil > Agricultural land | place: USA: Utah... | reverse complement strand
TCTTAGAGCGCAATGCGAACAACGCTTTGATCGTTTTGCCCGCCTTTGTTTGGGTGTTGTGGGTCGATCTGGACAGCCTTTGGATCGTGGGGGCCGCCGTCTGTTCGTTGCTCTTGGGTTGGTGGATCTTTGTGACCAATCAGATCCACGCCTGGGCACATAGTCAGGAGGTGCCTGGGGTTGTGCGACGCTTGCAGACAGCGGGGGTGTTCTTGTCGTTTGAGCAGCATGACTGCCACCACCGGGCCGTACGTGAGGCGGCTCCGGGCTCACACTATTGCATCACCAGTGGTGTCTGTGATCGCGTCGTCGAAAGAGTACGACGCGGGTTGTTCCGGGCCCAGCGGAAGCTCAGGACCAAGACTCAAGGAGTCTGAAAGTGGCGGAGCCGGGCATACGGTTCGCCTTCCCAGGGCGGCCAATTCGTGCCGCGGAAGCGCATTAGAGCAAAGAGATCGCCGATCGAATCCTGTTAGTCTACGCTTTTTGCATGGCTGATGAGCACTTTGACCTGATTGTTGTCGGCGGTGGAAGTGGCGGTATGGCGAGCGCGCGGCGGGCGGCCAAGCATGGTGCGCGCGTAGCCTTGATCGAAGGAGGCGCCTTGGGGGGGACCTGCGTCAATCGCGGTTGTGTTCCCAAGAAGATGTTTTGGAACGCAGCGCAGATCGCAGAATCATTGCATGACGCCGAGAGCTACGGCTTTGCGCCCGCTGACGTCGTCTTTGATTGGGCAAAGTTCAAGCATGGTCGCGACGTTTACATTGCGAGGCTCAATGAGATCTACTCGCGCAATCTGGAGTTGGACGAAGTGACCCTGGTGCGTGGCTGGGCCAAATTGCTCGGAGGGCACCGTGTCCTTGTCAGTGGCAGGGTACTTTCCTGTGAACATTTGTTGCTTGCACCAGGCGGTAAACCGAAGGTGCCACAGATCCCCGGGGCCGAACTAGGCATCACTTCGGATGATTTTTTCGAACTTCCGTCACAAGCGCGGCGTGTGGCCATCGTGGGCGCGGGTTACGTCGCCGTTGAAGTCGCGGGTGTTCTGAGCGCCTTGGGCAGTGAGGTTTCATTGCTTTTGCGCGGTGAAAGGCCCCTGCGTAGCTTTGATCCTTTGGTGAGCGACGCCCTGATGGAAGAGCTGAGCGCCCAAGGGGTGAAGGTGGTCACCGGCTTTGTGCCACACCACGTTGAAGAGCAAAGTGAAGGTTTGCGCATCGGATGTGACAGGGGGCATTTTGAGACGGGCTTTGACCAAGTGATCTGGGCGATTGGTCGCGAGCCTCTTGTTTCTGATTTGGACCTTCATGCTCAGGGGGTTGAACAAAATGAAGACGGAACGATCGCTTCCAACGAATGGGAAGAGACAAGCGCCGAGCGCGTTTATGCTTTGGGAGACGTGACGGGTAAGCTTGAGCTCACCCCTGTGGCGATCGCTGCCGGGCGGCATCTTGCCGATCGAATTTTTGGGGGGATCGAAGACGCTAAGTTGGACTACGACCAGGTGCCGACCGTGGTGTTCTCACATCCTCCGATGGGTGTGGTGGGGCTCACTGAAGACCAAGCTGTCGAACGCTATGGTGATGGGGTCAAGTGCTACGTCAGTCGTTTCGCGGATTTGTATCACGCGCTTTCTCGTAGGCGGGTGCGCACTGTGATGAAGGTGGTCACTGTGGGGGTCAAGGAGCGCGTGGTGGGGATCCATGTTTTTGGTCGCAGTGCGGACGAGTTGATTCAGGGTTTTGCCGTGGCGATGCGCATGGGGGCGACCAAGGCAGACTTGGATCGCACAGTGGCCATCCATCCCACTGCCGCGGAGGAACTGGTCACGATGCGCTGAGGACTCGACCCCGGGCGGCAATCTTGTAGTCTTCGCGTCATGCAGCGCTCCTTGCCCGCCCCCCGTGTGATCGCCGTGCTTTCGCTTTTGTGCTGCATGAGCTCAGGTGGGGTGCTTTTTGCGCAGCCGGAGGGTGTAGCTGACCCTGCTCCTTCGCGCGGCACCGGGGATGTCTCGGCCGAAGTGGCTCAAAAGGCGGCCGCCATCGCCAGACAAACCATGAGCCCCTTCTGCCCTGGACGAACTCTCTCGGACTGTCCCTCGGAATATGCCACTGAGTGGCGCCGCGACATTCGTCAGATGGTGGCGGAAGGAAAGACTGCGACTGAGATCCAAGATGAGCTGGAGAGTCGCGCCGCCGGCAATCTGTCCGGGATCCCCAACAATCAGTCAAGCTATGCCCTTCCAATTGGATTCGCGCTGGTCGCTGGCGTGGTGCTCTTCCTTGTTTTTGCTCGCTTGAGTCGGGGTGTGGGAGGAGGCAGCACCGCCAGCAACAGCGCCGGTGGCAAGAGCGGCAAGGGCAAGTCGTCGAAGGAAGGCCCGAAGTCAGCGCCACCCGAGGCCAGCGATGAGCGTCTTCAGGACGAACTCGACAGCGAAATTTGACGGCGACCTTGTGGTCAAGTGGTGTGCTCTTGAAGCGGAATGAACACTGGGACGTTCTGAGGGCACTCAGAGCCGTGAAGTTGACGATCTGGGCCCATTCTTGCGCCACCCTTCTGCTTGTGGCCCTCTCCGCGGGGGCTCAAGGACCCAACCCCGGCGAGGCGGAAGTCCCTGGGCGGCGTGCTTCTGAGTCCTTGCCTTCTCTGGAGTCAAGCTTAGCTGAGATCCGGGTTCAGATCGTGATCAATGAAGGCGCCATCTCTGAAGACGAAGTCCTGGCGGCACTTGAAGAAGAGTTTGGCGTGGAAGTGCGGCCAAGTGATGAGTCGGCGCCGCTACGTCTGGTGCTCAAAGGGCGCCATTTGACGGCCACGTTTGACGGGGAGGGCGGTGAAATCGTGCACCGTCGTCTGTTGCTCCCCGAGGCGCCGGAGCAACAAGCGGACGCTGTTGCTCTTCTTGCTGGCAACCTGGCCCGGGATGAGGCGGCGGTGCTTTTGGCGGAACTGACTCGGGCGCAGGAGCTGAAGGCCTCCGAAGACGCGCGTCTTGCCAAAGAAGAAGCCCAGCGGGTCGAGGTTGAGAAAAGTGTCGCTGCCGAAGAGGCCGCGCGCAGAGCCAAAGAAGAGGAAGAAAAGGCGCTCAAGTCCAAGAAAGAGAAGGAGAAAGAATCCGAAACAGCACCTGAAAAGCCGGACATTCCGACGGTTCCTTTCAGCTTGAGCTTTTCAGGGGATCTGGCGACCCCGGCCAAACTGAGTTCACAGCAGACGCGCTTTGGATTGGGCGTCATCTACACGGATGTTGGCGGCGTCAATGGATTTGCGGGCAGCTTGCTCGCCCTGCGCAATCGCGGTCTGACGAAGAACGGCGCAGGTCGGGGTGCTCAGATGTCGCTGATTTGGCTCGGTAGCGACAATGGTTTCAGGGGATTCAGTGGCTCGGCGATCGCAGCGACCGAGCGGGGCGGAACGCGAGGGGTCCAAGCTGGGGGCGTCATCGCTTTGCAAAAAGGGGATGTTCAGGGCGCTCAAGTTTCGCTGGTTGCGTCAGTTGCCAAGGGCGGCATCCAGGGCGTGCAAGTGGGGCTTGTCACTGCCGCGACTTCGGCGGGTGTTGATGGAGCGCAGGTTTCTTTGGCTGCTGCGCTTTCAGGCGGCGATGTGGAGGGCCTCCAGGGGTCGGTCTTGACGTCGGTGTCGCGAGGAAACGTCAAGGGCGTTCAAGCAGCGGCGATTGCGTCCTACACCCGCGGAAAGCTGGACGGCTACCAGATGGGGCTTGTGACTTCAGCGGGTGAACTGGATGGTGTGCAATTCGGCGGGGTCAATGCTGCCTTGCGCCACTCGTCGGGGACACAGATCGGTCTGTTGAATTATTCGGGTGGTGAGTCAGGAAGCCAAGTGGGGCTGGTCAACATCGGCGGAAAGGTGAAAGGCAGCCAATTTGGTTTCCTCAACATCGCGCGGGATGTGGACGGTCTGGCAGTGGGGCCCATGAATATCATCCCCGGCTTGCGCACCCAGTTGGTTGGTTACGTTTCGTATTCGCCCCAAGGGAACGTGGAAGGCGTTCCTGATCTCTTCCTGTACAACCTGGGCGTCAGGGTGAATTCGCACGCTTTCTACAGTGAGCTGAGTTTTGGGCTTGGTCCCGAGGCAAGGGATTGCAGCCAAGCGACGGAAAGTGCGGACTGCGTGAGCGGGGGCATCGAGTACTCGCCGGCTATTGCGTTTGGTGGGCGACTGGAACCCACCAAGAAGCTCTTTTTTGACATGGACCTCCAGTACAGATTTGAGAAGGCCTTCTCGTCGTCCAACGCGCATCAGCACGCCGTGTTGGGCCGCGTTTCCGTGGGGTACCAGGCGTCCAAGTATGTAGCGCCTTATGTGGGTGGGGGTCCGCGCGTCAATGTGCGGGATGGGGCGAGCGTGACGCCGAGTCCTTCGGTGTCTGTGGCTCCGCATTTTTATGCCGGCGTGCAGTTTTTCTAGTGCGCATCTGGGTGTTCCCAAGTGTCGAACTCGTTGAGTCGCGGGTCTTTCTATTCGAAATGATTGAAGTTTCCTCGGCTTGACTCCCCTTCATCACCCTCGCGTCACAAAAAGTATGAACGCCAGGCCGAAGCGCGGGCACTAGTCATTAGGTGCTGTGCCCTTCCTCAAAATCGCTCTCTCTACGGGATTTTCGACAATCCCGGTACTGCCCCTGTCGGCAGAGGGCCCAAAAGCGGCTATCTCCATGAGCACGATGGCTTTTCAAGCCCTGACCGCAGGGGCCCCCGCTTCTGATACACCGGCTGACCAACTGGTCGCGCGCCTGGTTTCTGGCGAGCTTGCAGCCGTGGGTGAGGCCTACGACCTGCACCATGAGCATGTGCGACGTTTTGCGCGCCGACTTTTGGGTGATGAGGACGCCGCTGAAGATCTCGTCCATGAAGCGTTCTTGACCTTGCCCAAGGCGATCCAGAACTTTGAGGGACGTTCGGCCTTGCGTACCTTCTTGGTTTCAATCGCCGCGAATCACTCGCGCCACTACGTCCGAGCTGCGGCCAGGCGGCGTGCGGCTATGGACCGTGCCGGCCTGGAAGTCGAGGTGCCGGGGCATTCGAGCGAAGGCGAGAGCCCTGAGAAAAGTGCGGCGCGCAAACAAATGGCCCAGATGCTGGCCCGCTGCCTGGACAAGCTATCGACGCCCCATCGCGTCACCTTTGTGCTGTGTGAGGTCGAGGGGCGCAACTCACGTGAAGTCGCGAGTATTTTGGATCTTCCTGAAGGCACAGTGCGCACGCGGCTGATGCACGCTAAGAAGAAGTTGCGGGCTTTGATTGAGAAGGAGGGCGCGCGATGAGCGACGATCTTCTTGCTCAGATGACGGCGGCGTTGGCCGATGAGTACGACGGAGCTACAGCGGTACCGGAGGCGACCCGTGCGCGAGTGATCCGCACCTTGGCGGAGCGAAAGCCCCGACGAAGAAAGTGGTTCGTTGTGGGTATTCCGGCCTTTGTCCTTTTTGGCGGCTCGACGGCGTGGGCCAGCATGACTGGGCATCTGCCCCAAGTTGTGGAGAAGGCGATTTCGGTGGTGACCTTTGGTGCGATCGAATTTGATCGAGAGCCCGAAGAAAGGATCCGGACACGCGTCTTCAAACGACAAGCGGGTCCCGCTGTGGAGGAAGTGAAGGCAGCTTCGAGTGCTGAGACGGAGGTCGAGCCGCCAGCCGAAGAACTCCAGGAGGTGGAGGAGGAAGCCGAACCCATCGAGGCACCGAATCCGCTTGAAAGTCAGGTGAACCCCGCCCCCGTGAAGCGGGCCCCTGCCTTGGATCCCGCTCTTTCAATCTATCAAAGCGCTCATCGCTCCCAGTTTCGGGCTAGCGATTGCAACGCGGCCGTTCAAGGGTACGCCGAATACCTAAACGTGGCGCCCTCGGGCTCATTTGCCGTGGATGCTCGCTACAATCGCGCGGTCTGTTTGATCAAGCTGGGGCGCACCTCTGAGGCACTCACCATCCTCAAGCCCTTTTCCGAGGGACGCTACGGCAGCTACCGGCAAAAGCGCGCCGGCAAGTTGCTGGAAGCTTTTGAGTAAGGGGGCGCGATTTTCACATGGAAGGGACCGTTCACGATTCCCAACAGTGTGGCATCCCGGATTCGTCCAGAATGCAGAAGTCGACTCCGTTCGTTCCCACTGCGATGGAAACGGCATCAACCTCCATTGGAGTCTTGAGGGTGGGCGGAGGATCGCCCGCATCGGTATGCTCCCAACACACGACTCTTTTCATTTCAACAATCCCACAGGTCTCGTGGTAACCGATGGCGAGGTCGAGGAATTTCGAGTCGGGGGAGAAGGCTTCCACAGCCCTGATGTCCTCCGCGTCGTTCAACGAAAAGGGGCGCTCTTCGGAGTTGCGCAGCCACCAGCAGGTTGCTTGTCCGACCTCGTTGACCCCGCAGAATGGGGCATAGGCGCTCAAGCTGTTAGCGTAGATTGCCCTAAAGTGGCCATCCGGCACCTCGAACACAATTGAATACGAACCGTGCGGGGCTTGCCTGATCTCAGCCTCCTCCACAAAACCAAAGCAGCTCAAACCACCAGAACTATTGATCCCACAACCAAAGCCGACCCCCGCAGTCGCCTTCCGGTAGTACTTGTCTTTGAGATACTGACCCCACGATCCGACAATCTCTCCCTCTGTAGTCACGATGAGAGCCGTCTGATCGGAAAGTGAGAGATCGATGGCATGGTAGTCCGTAAAATTCGTGGAATAGTACGGGTAAGTGCAAAGCGCTTCGCCTCCTTCCAAAAGCATGCACAAGAGGTCTTCCCTGTGGTTGGGTGAGGCTGAGACCAGCTTTGTCGCGGGCTTATCGAATGGAGGACCTCCCCCTTCACACAAGACACGACCGATTTCGTCGAGTCCACAGAGGCGTTCTCCAGTCACCACCTGCGAGAGAGCTTCCCCCTCTAGTTCGAGGGTAACGTCGTCGTCCGGAACTACGTGGTGCTTGTCATCCTCGTTGGACGTGTCTCGTTCCTTCGGTGACCCGTCCGTCGCTTCTCCTCCACAATCGAGAAGGCAAGAAGAGAGGAGAATGAATGCGAGCTGGTGGTGATCTGACATGGGTGTTCTCCATTGGATTCAACGAGAGAAGAGGATTCGGTACGGCGCTCATGGCACCACCTCAGTCTAGCATGCTGCAACTGCGAGAAGTGTTGTTGCGCTAAGCTAGAGGCCTTTGAATAAGGGGGCGCGACTTCAGATCTCTGCCAACCCTGGAAATCTCAGGGAGCGATCTCCACAGAGTGAGCACACACACCAAGATAAGCGAAGGCCGCGTGCTCGTCGCTTGTGATGAAGATCTCTCTGCCGTCGACTTTGGCGTAGCGTTGCATCTGTAGTTTACCCGCTGACGATTGGGCCAAGGTGGCGTTTTTTGCAAACCCAGAAAGCAGTTTGCCCCGCACCTGGGCGATGGCGTTTTCGTATTCAGGATCATTGCGTGTGGGTCCTGAACGTGTGTCACCAAGAAGCACGTACCTTTGGCGAGGAAGGCGCCGGAGCGCCGCTTCGACGTCGGAAAAGGCCTGGATGATCTCAGGAACAGACTGAAACGCCGTGGGAGTTCGCCATGCGACGACAAGGCGACAACGCTGATCCACGGCGAGTTTGAAGTGCTGGAGCGAGACCAAGGGCTTCAGGTCGTCGCACAAAGAAAAGTCGGGGCCGGATTGCGAAGAGGTGGGAGGGGGAACTTCGTGTTTCATCGAGGGTGGGTTCCCCTTGTGGGAGACTCGGGCCGAGTCTTGAAAATACAGCGAAAGCTCACCGACGTCACAGGGGGCGCGCATTCACCCCAGGGTGGAAATAGGGGCGACTTTCTCAATATTTTCAAACCTTTGTCCTTGCAAAGGCGGCGCGCGCGTCTAGGTTTCGCGCCCCTTCGGAGTTTTCCACCGGGCCTGCCTCGGTGTGGTGAGCGGATCACCTGAGCCCCGAAGATCCATCTTCTACGTCCACCTTGGTTGGCCTACCCCGGGTCGCGCCTTCGGGCGCCCCACGACGACATGATCCTGACTTCTCTCATCCAAGCGCTCGCCCCCTCACGTTCCTCAGCTGAAATTGATTTCAAGCAGGCACGCACTGACATTCTTTCAGGGCTCACCGTTGCTCTGGCCCTGGTCCCTGAGGCGGTCGCCTTTGCTTTTGTTTGCGGCGTTCCCCCCCTGGTTGGTCTTTACGCGGCCTTCATCGTTTCACTCATCACCTCGCTTTTTGGGGGACGTCCTGGAATGATCTCCGGCGCGACGGGCGCGGTGGCCGTGGTGGTTGTGTCTTTGGTGCAGTCGCACGGGGTGCAGTACTTGTTTGCCACCGTCGTGTTGGCCGGATTGCTTCAGGTCTTGGCGGGTCTGGCTCGCCTGGGAAAGTTCATTCGCTTGGTGCCGGAAGCCGTCATGTTTGGCTTCGTCAACGGCCTGGCGATTGTGATCTTCTTAGCGCAGAAGTCGTCGTTCCAAACCCCGACAGCCGTCGCCGCAGGTGCCCCAGCTCAGATGGAGTGGCTGCAGGGTTCGTCCTTGCTTTTGATGGTGGGGATGGTGCTCTTGACGATGGCCGTGATCTGGCTTTTGCCCAAGGTGACCAAAGTCTTTCCCGCGCCGTTGGCAGGGATCTTGTGTGTGAGCGCCGTGTGCATCGGATTGGGACTGGATACCCGCAGCGTGGGTGATCTGGCCTCGATCAAGGGTGGTTTGCCTAGTTACGCGGTGCCGGATGTGCCGATGACCCTCGCCACACTCAAGATCATCTTTCCTTATGCGGCACTGGTGGCGGCGGTGGGTTTGATTGAGTCCCTCATGACGCTGACCCTCATCGATGAGATGACTGAAACCCGCGGACGAGGAAACAAAGAGTGCTTGGCTTTGGGCAGCGCCAATGTAGTGACCGGATTTTTTGGAGGCATGGGAGGCTGCGCCATGATCGGTCAAAGCGTGATCAACATTGGCTCGGGCGGACGCGGGCGCCTGTCCGGTTTTTCAGCATCGCTGTTTTTGCTCGCCTTCATTCTTTTCGGATCCGGGCTCATCGAGCAGATCCCCATCGCCGCGCTGACCGGAGTCATGTTCATGGTGGTGATTGGCACCTTTGAGTGGTCCAGCTTTCGAGTCATGCGCAGGATCCCCCGAGCGGACGCCTTCGTGATCGTGCTGGTTTCACTGGTCACGGTGATTTTTGATCTGGCGATTGCCGTCGGTGTGGGGGTGATCGCTTCCGCCCTGGTGTTTGCTTGGCAAAAGTCGCAACAGATCACCGCCAAGGTGAGTCAGCGTGAGGATGGTGCGAAAATCTACCACCTGAACGGGCCCCTCTTTTTTGCCTCAATCCCCAGCTTTCGTGAACTGTTTGATCCGGCCGAAGATCCCGCCTTGGTGATCGTCGACTTTGCTGACTCACGCGTCTTTGGTCATGCGGGTCTCGACGCGATCGATCGTCTTGCCGAGCGCTACACAAAGGTGAACAAGAAAGTGCAGCTCATCCACCTGAGTCGCGATTGCCGCGCTCTTCTTGAGAAGGCGGGGGACTTAGTGCGCGTCGATCTGAATGAGGATCCGCACTACCGGATGGCGATTGACGAACTTGCGTGAGTGCCGCGCCCTCCGTCGAAGGGGCGGCTTCTTTACATCTGGGTCGTTGGCGCGCCGAGTACCGGACCTGCGTCGGGATCCAAGGGCTTGTCAAAATGCTCGGGCGGCAGCAGCTTGACCCAATCGGAGGTCTTGAACCATTTTTCGCGGAGCCCCTCCATCAATCCAGTCCCCTCGAGCAAAGTGACATAGTTGGTGACGAGGTTGATGAAGTGTGGGTCGTTGGCGGGTACCGCCACGCCAATCGGTTCAAAGGAAAGAGGAGCGCTGGCCCCAGCAAATCCGGCATCGGGGTGACGAAGAAGAGTCACCAAGACCATGGGAAAATCTGCGACCATGGCGTCGGCTCGATCCTCGGCCACCGCGCGAACTCCTTCAGAATATTCACCTACCACGGTGATCTGGGCCTCGGGTGCAGCGAATCTAACAAAGTCTTCGCTCGTTGAGCCTTTGAGGGCCACCAGGCGCAGCTCCTTCTTGTTGATGTGTTTGCCTGCTTCTGCTGCGGCAAGAGTTTCACTCTTGGTGAGCAGCGCTTTACCGGATGAAAAGTACGGGCCAACAAAGGCGACCGACATGTTGCGGCGAGGGGTCATGGTGATACTGGAAATCGCCAAATCGATCTCTCCGGACTCCACTGCGGGGAGCAGCTCGGAAAAGGGCTTGATGACGATCTCCATCTTGACTCCTAGAGCGCCGCTCAAGGCGCGCGCCAAGTCGACCTCCATGCCAAAATGTTCACCAGTCGTGCTGGTCATGTTGAAGGGGGGCTGCTTGCCAGTCATGCCAATGCGCAACGATCCGTGCGCAACGATTCGTTTCAGGGCGGCGCCCTCGGGCTTGGGGGCGGGGGCAGAGGGGAGCTCCTGTGGTTCGCCAGGTTGGCTGGACTCTTCGGCGCTGGCCGTGGACTCAGGTGCCTTGGCTGCGGGCTGAGCACAACTCATCAGGAGTAGTGCAGACAAGAAGGCACCCAGAGTACATCTCACAATCCTGACGTTCTTCAGAAATTTTGACTGTTGCTTCATGGCCGCGCAGTGTGGAGAAGCCGCGCGACTGAGTCAACGCGATGAGAAGCGCCGAAGTGAGTCCTCGCGCGAGTTTTCGGCTGTCAATTCGAGAGCTCGCAAGGGCAAACAAATGGTGCATGCGGCCGCTCAGATGGAGGACTTTTGAGCTAGCCTGGAAAAGGCGTTTTGTACCGCTGCCCCCAATTGCTCGGAGGTGCAGGGCCTGGCAAGAAAGGGAAACTCACCTTTGGAAATGCGTTCGACGGAGCGCTTCGTCATTGGTGTAGCCAGAGATGACAAGCACAGGGAGATGAGAGCCATTACGACATCCGTGAGTCATCGATCGATTTCATCGCGGTGCCTGCGGGCGCTCTCCACCCGCACGCCCTTTGTTAGAAGGAGCTGTGCCCACCCTTTCTGACCTCTCCCCCTCGAGCACGAACGTCAACGTAGATCCTCAACAAGGCGGTGTGCCACCCCGGTATGAACCCCGGAGGCGAAGGTCTCTGACGAGGGAAGCTGCCCGCTCAAGTTCGAGAGCCCGCAGGGGCAAACACAGGGTGAAAATGGCAGCAAAAAGAGGAGGCAATTAACGATAGCTGAAGAATATTCAATATACATAAGATATCGGCAATATGCGCCGGCGAGTTTGCCGTGAAATGGGACGGACTTGCCCCCTTGTCGCCTGCGAGTATCCTTTGTGTGTCGGCGGCGGTTTCCGTCGACCTCGCCAAAGGCGAGATTTTTGCACTGGGTCCAGCGTTGGCCCAGAGGACGGGCGGTATCCGTCCTCGAAAACGAGGAAAATTGAAAATGATTGAAGTGAAACTTCCGGACGGGAGTGCGCGCTCTTTGGATGATGGCGCAAGCTCTTTGGATTTGGCGAAATCGATTGGCCCCGGCTTGGCAAAAGCTGCCATCGCTGCGCGCGTCAATGGCGCTGTGGTGGATTTGAGCAAGCAGCTCGGCGACGGTGATGAGGTGGCCTTGATCACCAAGAAGGATCCTGAGGCAATTGAAGTACTGCGTCACTCCGCCGCGCACATGATGGCCGACGCGATCCTGCGAGTCTTTCCTAAGACGGAACTCACAATTGGGCCCGTCGTGGAGGACGGATTTTACTACGATCTTCATATGCCCGAAGGAAAGATCACTCCCGAGGACTTTCCAAAGATTGAAAAGGAGATGCAACGCATCGCCCAAAGCGGGGTGGCCTTTCAACGCTGCGTGTCAGATGGCAACGATGAAGTCTTTGCTCGTTACAAAGCGATCGATGGCGGCGCCAACAAGTTCAAAGCTGAGCTGATTGAAGGGATCAAAGCGCGCGGCGATGAGATGAGTTTCTACCGCCACGGGGACTTCATTGACCTGTGTCGTGGGCCCCATGTGCCTTCCACCAGCTTCTTGAAAAACGTCAAATTGACAAAGGTTTCTGGCTCCTATTGGCGAGCCGACGCCAGTCGCGAACAACTGGTGCGCGTGTATGGGACGGCGTTTTTCAGTAAAGAAGAGCTGAAGGACTACCTGCATGCCTTGGAAGAAGCGAAAAAGCGTGATCACCGCGTGCTGGGTGAAAAGCTGGATCT
>Ga0079224_100011503_pt1 | contig 12194 bp, 10 predicted proteins | sample Stecom2015_FD_80414 | JGI IMG/M metagenome (GOLD analysis project Ga0079224, IMG submission 80414) | Agricultural soil microbial communities from Utah to study Nitrogen management - Steer compost 2015 | ecosystem: Environmental > Terrestrial > Soil > Agricultural land | place: USA: Utah... | reverse complement strand
GTGCCGGTGAGGAAGATCCTGCTCGGGCAGCCGGTCGAGAAGTCGGTCAACCGCGACTCGATGGCCAACCCGGGATCGATCGACTGGTTCGTGGCGTTCGCGGCCGCGCGGGCGGCGTGAACTCGAAGGGGCGGGGGCCGTGCTTCGCCAGCCGTGCCGCCAGGGCCTACTGACGCTGTGTCCGCTTCGCAGTCTGGACCGCGATTCGCGCGAGACGCGTGACGACGCTGACGAGCGCCTTCTCCGCTTCGTCGAACAGCGTGCCACCGGCCGTGCGCATCACCGCCTCGAGTGATTCGCTCAGCGCCTCGAGCGGCTTCTGGGCGGCGACCAGCAGGTGAACCGGATCGGCCGAATCCGGAAGGTCGGCCGTCGGCGCAGCGGCGCCCGACGGCGGAATCGACGGCAAGCCGACGAGTTCGTCGAGGAGTCGCGCCGCCTCGTCGTCGCCCAGCGCGCGAAGGCGTGCTGCGAGCACGCGATGGCTGCCGGCGATCGCCGCTTCGCGGTGCGCGAGAAATGTGCGCAGTTCGCCGGCCGACACGATCGAGACGTCGCCGGACGGCGCTTCGACGCCCGTCTGGCGGCGTTGGCGATGCCATGCTTCGCGACGCCAGCGACGCGTCAGCGCCGCGTGCCGCAACTCCTCGATGCCCAGCCGCTCGGCTTCGAGGCGTACGCGCGGATCGGTTGCGCGCGCCGCGAGATAACTGTAGAGCGCGAACGCGCGTTGCTCGTTGTCGACCGCGATCGCGAACGCGCGATACGGCGTCAGCAACGCGCTGCCGGCGGTCTCGTCCCAGGCGTCGGACAGGTCGGGCGGCAGCTGCCAGGAGAACGTGCCCGGCTCCGGTATCGGCTCGCCCAGCGACTCAGCCCAGCGCGCGACCGCGTCGGCATGCGCGCGCTCGTCTTCGAGCATGACCCTGAAGGCGGCCGCCGTGGCAAGCTCGCCGCGACGCTCCATCGTCGCGGCGAGCGCTGCGTAGCGCCGCACCGATTCGCGCTCGATCGACGCCGCGATGCCGACCAGAGCAGGCATGCTCACCGACTCGATGCCCGGGTCGCGCCCCAGCAGCGACGCGCGCATGGTTATATCTCCTGACAAATTTAATTGACCGCGAGCAAGCGATGGGCGCTGGCCATCTTCAATAATCCCACAACAACAACGCAGGGGGATCGCTCTTGGGGGGCCGGACAAGGGTCCTCGCGTTCGCGACGCTGTTGCTTCTGGGCTTCGCCACGCTGTGGGCGGGCGACATCAGGGCGCAGTCCGGGCCGGCGAGTCTCGGACAGTTCCTCCCCGACGTCGCTCCGTCCGACGTCGTGCCCGGCGCGGACCGTTTCGGGCCTGTTCGCACCGACCCGCCGGTGGCACCGGCCTATCGCGGCGATGCGCTGGTCGGCTATGCCTACCTGAACTCGCAATACGTCGACGCCGTCGGCTACTCGGGCAAGCCGATCCACATCCTGGTCGGGCTCGATCCGCAAGGCACGATCGTCGGCGCGAAACTGGCCGCGCACAGCGAGCCGATCGTGCTGATCGGCATTCCCGAAAAGCGGGTGGTCGCCTACCTGGCGCATTTTTTCGGCTACAACCCGATCCGCGCCGCCGCCGAGGGTCGCGGGCCGCCGCACGCCGACATCGTCAGCGGTGCCACGGTGACCGTTCTGGTGATGGGCGAGAGCGTCGTGCGATCGGCAGTGCGGGTGGCGCGCGCGCTGGGCCTGGGCGCCGCCGGCCCGGCTGCGGCAGCGATGCGCGTGATCGACCCGCAGGCGGGCGCGATCGCCGACTGGCCGGACCTGCTGCACGATGGAACCGTAGCGCGTCTGCGGCTGACGGTCGGCGAGGTCAACAAGGCCTTCGTCGACTCGGGCAACAGGGCCGCGGCCGCACGCCCCGAGGCCGGTGCGCCCGGCGACTTGTTCATCGACCTCCATGCTGCGCTGGTGTCGCAGCCGGCGATCGGCCGCAGCCTGCTGGGCGAAGTCGAATACGCGAATGTCGCGCAGATGCTGGCGCCGGGACAGCAGGCGATCCTGGTCGCCGGCGAAGGCATCTATTCGTTCAAGGGTTCCGGTTACGTGCGCGGCGGCATCTTCGACCGGATCGAACTGATCCAGGGCGCCGAGACGATCCGCTTCCGTGACTACCTGCATCGCCGCGTCGGCGACCTGCGCGCGGCCGGCGCGCCGGCATTCAGGGAGATCGGTGTCTTCCTGATTCCCAAGGGCTCGGAGTTCGATCCGGCGGCACCCTGGCGCCTGCAGCTTCTCGTGCAGCGCTCGGTCGGCGCGCTCGACAAGGCCTTCGTCACGTTCTCGCTCGACTACCGACTGCCCGATCGTTATACGAAGACCGTGCCGGCGCCGGCCGCTGCGGCGCCGGCCGCCGTCCCCGCTGCGCCGGCCGCGCCGGCCGGTGCGCCCCCGGCGCCGGCGGCGCAGACGGGGGCGGGCGCGGCGGCAGGACCGGGGGCGGACGCCGCCGGGATCGAGGCGGACGGCCCGCGCGAACCGCTGTGGATGCGGATCTGGCGCAGCAAGGTCGCAGCGATCGCGACGCTCGGCGTGATGCTCGGCGCGTTGACGCTGATCTTCTTCTTCCAGGACGTGCTCGTCCGGCGCGAGAAGCTCTTCGATCGCGTACGTCTGGTCTACCTCGCGGTGACGCTGTTCTGGCTGGGCTGGGTGGCGCAGGCCCAGCTGTCGGTGGTCAACGTGCTCACTTTCGCCAATGCGCTGCGCTCGGGCTTCGATTGGTCGCAGTTCCTCGTCGATCCGCTGATCTTCGTGCTGTGGTGTTCGGTGGCGGCGGCGCTGCTGTTCTGGGGTCGCGGGCCGTTTTGCGGCTGGCTGTGCCCGTTCGGCGCCTTGCAGGAGCTGTCGAACCGGGCCGCCCGCGCATTGAAGGTGCCGCAATTGAAGATCCCGTGGGCGGTCCACGAGCGGCTCTGGCCGGTCAAGTACATCCTGTTCCTCGGTCTGTTCGGGGTTTCGCTGGGCTCGCTGGCCTACGCCGAGTTGTTGGCCGAGATCGAGCCGTTCAAGACGGCGATCGTCCTCAGGTTCATGCGCGAATGGTGGTTCGTCGCATTCGCGCTGGTGCTGGTTGCCGCGGGTTTGTTCGTCGAGCGCTTCTTCTGCCGCTACCTGTGCCCGCTCGGCGCGGCGCTCGCGATTCCCGGCCGGATGCGGATGTTCGACTGGCTCAAGCGCTATCGCGAATGCGGCAATCCCTGCATGCGCTGCTTCAACGAGTGCCCGGTCGAGGCAATCCATCCCGAAGGACACATCAACCCCAACGAGTGCATATCGTGCCTGCATTGCCAGGTGCTGTATCGGCACGACTACAAGTGTCCGGTGCGGGTCCAGCGCCGGCTCAAGCGCGAGAAGCGGGCGGCGCTCGGGTCGGCGTCGCCGCGCACCGAACGGCCCACGACCGGTCCCGCCACCGCGGGGCCGTCCGTTTGAGCGGATGTCGAGCCGATGTCCGCAGTCCGAGCGCACAGGCGGCGCTCCAACCGATAGAGGGAGAGCGAAGATGGCTGACGAAAAGAACGGCAACGGGTTGCCCGACCCGGATCGCCGCGCCATGCTGGGGGGCGGCGCGAAAGCGGTGGTGCTGGCTGCGGGCGGCGGATTGCTGACTGCCTGCGGCGAGAAGGCGCCCGCCCCGAAACCCGAGCAGGCGGCAGCGCCGTCGGCCCCGGCCCCGGCCCCGGCCGCACCGTTGCCGGTCGCTGCCGCGATCGCCAAGACCCATGTCGGACCGGGCGAGCTCGACGAGTACTACGTGTTCTTTTCGAGCGGGCAGTGCGGCGAGTTGCGCATCGTAGGCCTGCCGTCGATGCGCGAACTGATGCGCGTGCCGGTGTTCAACCGCTGCAGCGCGACCGGCTGGGGCCAGACCAACGAGAGCCTGAAGATCCTCACCGAGGGCCTGACCCCGGAGACCCGCAAGTACCTGGCGTCGCGCGGGGGCACCTACTTCAACGGCGACCTGCACCATCCGCACATGTCGTTCACCGACGGCACCTACGACGGTCGCTACGTGTTCATGAACGACAAGGCGAACACGCGCGTGGCGCGGGTGCGCTGCGACGTGATGAAGTGCGACAAGATCATCGAGCTGCCCAACCAGCACACGGTGCACGGTTTGCGCGTGCAGAAGTATCCGAAGACCGGCTACGTGTTCTGCAACGGCGAGGATGGCGTGCCGATCCCGAACGACGGGCGCGACGTCGCCGATCCGAAGAAGTACCAGTACGTGTTCACTGCGGTCGACGGCGAGACGATGAAGGTCGCCTGGCAGGTGCTGGTCGACGGCAACCTCGACAACGTCGACTGCGATTACCAGGGCAAGTACGCGTTCGCGACCAGCTACAACTCCGAGGAGGGCGTGACGCTCGCCGAGAGCACGGCCTCCGAGCAGGACTGGATCACGATCTTCAACCTCAAGCGGATCGAGGAGGCGGTCGTGAAGGGCGAATACAAGACGATTGGCGGCGTGCCGGTGCTCGATGGCACGCACGGATCGCCGTTCACGCGCTACGTTCCCGTTCCGAACAGCCCGCACGGCATCAATACCGCGCCCGACGGCATCCACGTGGTCGCCAACGGCAAGCTGTCGCCGACGGTCACGGTGTTCGACGTGCGCAGGTTCGACGACCTGTTCGACGACAAGATCAAGCCGCGCGACACGGTGGTCGCCGAGCCCGAGCTCGGGCTGGGGCCGCTGCATACCGCGTTCGACGGGCGCGGCAACGCCTACACCACCCTGTTCATCGACAGCCAGATCTGCAAGTGGTCGATCGCGAAGGCCATCGAGAAGTTCAGCGGCAAGGACGTCGATCCGATCGTCCAGAAGCTGGACGTCCACTACCAGCCGGGCCACAACCACACGTCGATGGGCCAGACCAAGGAAGCCGACGGCAAGTGGCTGATCTCGCTGAACAAGTTCTCCAAGGACAGGTTCCTCAACGTCGGCCCGCTGAAGGCGGAATGCGACCAGCTGATCGACATCTCGGGCGACCAGATGGTGCTGGTCCACGACTCTCCCAGCTTCGCCGAGCCGCACGACGCGACCATCGTCCACCGCTCGAAGGTCAATCCGATCAACATCTGGAAGCGCGACGACCCGATGTGGGAGGACGCTCGGCGCCAGGCCAAGGCCGACGGGGTCGAACTGGAGACCGACTCGAAGGTCATCCGCGACGGCAACAAGGTGCGCGTCTACATGTTCTCGGTCGCCCCGACCTTCAGCCTGACCGACTTCACCGTGAAGGAAGGCGACGAGGTCACCGTTTACGTGACCAACCGCGACCAGGTCGAGGACCTCACCCACGGCTTCACGATCGTCAACTACGGCATCGCGATGGAGGTCGGACCGCAGGCTACCGCTTCGGTCACCTTCAAGGCCGATCGGCCCGGCGTCTACTGGTACTACTGCCAGTGGTTCTGCCACGCGCTGCACATGGAAATGAAGGGGCGCATGCTGGTCGAGCCGCGCCGGCGCTGAGGCATGAAGCTGCAATCGTCCGGTGCCGTCGCCGCGATCGTCGCCGCGCTCGCGGCGGCCGCGATCGCCGCGAGCGCGGCGGCCGGCGAGCGGATCGTCGCGCCCGGCGAGGCGATCCAGCCGCTGCTCGATTCGCTGCCGGCCGGCGAAGTCGTCCGGCTGGCGCCGGGCCGTCACGCCGGGCCGCTGCGCATCGACCGGCCGCTGTCGCTGGTCGGCGACGCCGGCGCGGTGCTGGCCGGCCCCGGCTCGGGCAGCGTCGTCGTCGTGACTGCGCCGGACGTGCGCATCGAGGGGCTCGAGATCACCGGCTCCGGGCTGGACGTGCCGGGCATGGATTCGGCGATCCTGCTGCGGCAGACCGCGGAGCGGGCACGGGTCCGCTCGAACCGTCTGCTCGACAACCTGTTCGGCGTCTACGTGCACGGAGCGGCCGGATCGATCGTCGAGAACAACGTCATCGTCGGGCGCCGCGACCTGCGGCTGGCCGAGGCGGGCAACGGCGTGTCGATCTGGAACGCCCCGGGAGCGCAGGTGATCGGCAATGCGATCAGCCACGGGCGTGACGGCATCTTCGTGAAGACCAGCTCGAACAACGTGTTCGCGAACAACAGCTTCGACCGATTGCGCTTCGCGATCCACTACATGTACACGCACGACAGCCGGATCGTCGGCAACCGCTCGCAAGGCAACCACGTCGGCTGGGCGATCATGTATTCGGACAGGCTGGAGATCCGCGACAACGTCTCCGACGACGATCGCGACCACGGGCTGATGCTCAATTCGACCAACCGGTCGCAGGTGGTCGGCAACGTGGTGCGTCGCGGGCACGAGAAGTGCGTGTTCGTCTACAACGCCAACGGCAACCTGCTGAAGGACAACTGGTTCGAGGGCTGCCCGATCGGCATCCACTTCACGGCCGGTTCCGAAGGCAACGCGATGACCGGCAATGCGTTCATCGGCAACCGCACCCAGGTCAAGTACGTCGGCACGCGCTATCTCGACTGGGCGCACGAAGGCCGCGGCAACTACTGGAGCGACAATCCGGCCTTCGACCTGGATGGCGACGGGATCGCCGACCGGCCCTACCGGCCCAACGACGTGATGGACGAGATCCTCTGGACGCTGCCCGCGGCGAAGTCGCTGATCAACAGCCCCGCCGTCCAGATGGTGCGCTGGGCGCAGGCGCGCTTTCCTGCGCTCTACCCGGGCGGCGTGATCGACAGCGCGCCGCTGATGCGTCCGGCCGCCATCCCGCCGCCGGCGGCGCCATGACCCGCATCGCCGAATGGAACTCGGTCACCAAGCGTTATCGCGGCGTGACCGCGGTGGAGCAGGTCTCGCTCGGTCTCGAGGCAGGGCAGGTGACCGCGCTGGTCGGCCACAACGGCGCCGGCAAGACCACGCTGATCAAGCTGCTGCTCGGCCTGATCAGGCCCAGCGAAGGCAGCGTGCGGATTGCCGGGATCGATCCCGCGGGCAACCGCGGTGCCGAAGCGCGGCGCGCGATCGGCTTCCTTCCGGAGAGCGTCGCGTTCCACGGCGCGATGACCGGCAACGAGCTGATGGCCTTCTATGCGCGATTGAAGGGCGAGCCCTGCAGCCGCAACGCCGGGCTGCTCGAGCGCGTCGGCATTGCGCACGCGGCGAACCGGCGCGTCGCCACCTATTCGAAGGGGATGCGGCAGCGCCTGGGCATCGCCCAGGCCCTGATCGGCGAGCCGCGGCTGATGCTGTTCGACGAGCCGACCAGCGGCCTCGATCCGGCCTCGCGCACCGAGGTCTACCGGATGATCGACGCGCTGCGCGGCAGCGGCGCGACCGTGCTGGTCTCGACTCACGCGCTCGCCGAGGTCGAGGACCGGGTCGATCGCGCCGCGATCATGCACGGCGGGCGCCTGCTCGCGGCCGGGACGCTGGACGAGCTGCGCCGGGGCGTCGCCGCAGACGTGCGGATCCACCTGAGCGTGCAGCCGTGCGCGACCGGTCGAGTGCTCGCCCGGCTGCCTGCCGAAGCGCGCTGCACCGGGCGCACCGATGCCTCGCTGACGCTCGACGTCGCCCCGGCCGAGAAGATGGCGGTGCTGCGCGCGATCGCGCAGGCGGGCGAGCTGGTCGAGGACATCGAGATGACCGCGCCCGGGCTGCAGGAGCTCTACGATCGGCTGGTCGGCGCCGCCGGAGACGAGCAATGAATGCGCTCGTGATCGCCGCGCAGGAGATCCGGGTCGGGATGCGCAACCGCTGGGTGCTCGCGACGACGGTGCTGATGGCCGCACTCGCGCTGTCGCTGGCGCTGCTCGGCAGCGCGCCCACCGGCGCGGTCAAGGCGGATCCGCTCGCGGTGGTGGTCGTGAGCCTCGCAAGCCTGACCATCTTTCTGGTTCCGCTGATCGCGCTGCTGCTGTCGTTCGACGCGATCGTCGGCGAGCAGGAGCGCGGCACGCTGATGCTGCTGCTGTCGTACCCGGTCGCGCGCTGGCAGGTCGTGGTCGGCAAGGCGCTCGGCCAGGTCGCCATCCTCGCGGTCGCCACGGTCGTCGGCTACGGCGCGGCGGCGCTGGCCTTGTGGCTGAAGGCCGAGATCGGCCCGCAGGCCTGGTCGGCGTATGCGGCGATGGTGGCGACCTCGATCATGCTCGGCGCCTCGTTCGTGGCGATGGGTTGCCTGGCCAGCACGCTGGTGCACGAGCGCGCCACCGCGGCCGGATTGGCGGTCGGGGTCTGGCTGTTCTTCGTGCTGATCTACGACACGGCGCTGCTCGGGATCCTGGTCGCCGACCAGGGCCGCGTCGTCGGCAAGCCGGTGCTCGATTCGCTGCTGCTGCTCAATCCGGCCGACGTCTACCGGCTGTTCAACATGACCGCCAGCGAAGCCGTGTCGGTCTACAGCGGCATGGCGGGTCCGGGCGATCCGGCAGCGCTGCCGGCACCGGTCTTCCTGGCGGTGCTAGGCGCTTGGATCGTGCTTCCGCTGGCGCTCGCGATCCTCGCATTCAGGAGGAGACCGCTATGACGCGCTCGTGCGCGCTGCGGGTGGCGGGATTCGTCATGGTTCTCGCCGCCGCGGCGGCGACGGGCTGCGACCGTCGCGAGCCGCAGGCGTCGCGGCCGACCCCGTCCGAGGTGCTCGCCGAGGCCACCGGTTACTACTGCGGCATGTTGCTGGTCGATCACGAAGGCCCGAAGGGCCAGATCCACCTGGCCAGCCGAAGCGAGCCGGTCTGGTTCTCGTCGGTGCGCGACACGATCGCCTTCGTGCGGCTTCCGGAGGAGCCGCGCGACATCACGGCGATCTACGTGAACGACATGGCGAAGGCGAAGAACTGGGAGCAACCGGAGCGCGGCGCCTGGGTCGACGCGAAGCTCGCGTGGTTCGTGATCGAGAGCGCGATGCGCGGCGGCATGGGCGCGCCGGAAGCGGTGCCGTTCTCGGACGGGGCCGCGGCCGACGCGTTCCGCGCAGCGAACGGAGGCCGCGTGGTTCGCCTCGACGAGATTCCCGACGCATACGTGCTTGGGCCGGTCGACCTGCTGCCAGGATCGCCGCCGCCCGGTGACCAGCACCAGGAGCCGAGATGACGAACCGCCGACGCTTCGTGTCGATCGTCGCCGCCTGCGCCGCGGCAACACCTTTTTCGTCCGGATCCGCCCTTGCTGCCGCCGCGCCGGCGGTCAGCGTCTGGAAGGGAACGGCGATGGGCGCGCTCGCGACGATGACGCTGGTGCACCCGGACCGCGCGATGGCGCAGGCGCTGATCGCGCGATGCGTCGTCGAGATCGACCGGCTCGAATCGGTATTCAGCCTGTATCGGTCCGATTCGGCGTTGTCGCGACTGAACGCCGCCGGCCAACTGCTCGAGCCGCCGCACGAACTGGTCGAGCTGCTGTCAATGGCGCTGGGACTGGCCAGGCTGAGCGACGGAGCGTTCGATCCGACGGTGCAGCCGCTGTACCGGCTGTATGCGGATCACTTCGCCTCGCCCGGTGCCGCGGCAGCCGGGCCGTCGCCGCAGGCGCTTGCCGCGACATTGCGCAGCGTCGATTTCTCGGCCGTCGAGATGCGGGCGGACCGGATCCGCTTACGCCGGCCGGCCATGGCGATCACGCTGAACGGCATCGCGCAGGGATTCGTGACCGATCGCGTGGCCGACATGCTGCGCACCGCCGGGCTCGAAGGCGTGCTGGTCGACCTCGGCGAGGTGCGCGCGCTCGGGCACCGGCCGGATGGCCGGCCGTGGCGCGCGGCGATCGGCGATCCGCTGCATCGCGACCGCACGCTTTTCGAGTTGCCGCTCGGCGACCGGGGTGGCTCGCTGCCTGCGCTGGCGACTTCGTCGGGCCGCGGCACGAGCTTCGGGCCCGATCCCCGCATCCATCACCTGTTCGATCCGCGCACCGGCCGAAGTGCCAATTACCATGCTTCGGTCTCGGTCGCTGCGCCGCGGGCCGCGCTCGCTGACGGCCTGTCCACCGCGTTGTCCGTGCTCGATCCGGCGCGAGCCGGCGCGCTGCTTGCCGGCTATCCGTCGACGCGCGCCTGGTTGGTCGATGCCAACGGGCGAGTCGACGTGCTCAGCGGCCGATGAAGCGCTCGACCGCGTCCGCCGTGAAGCTCAGTTCGCGGCGCGATGCGCGGGACGGGGGTGCAGCGGATGTCCGGGCAGCGGCGGCCGCTTTCGCGCGTAACGCTCGGGGCCGAGTCCGTCCGCACTGATTGCAGTCTTGCGTGCTGCGATCTGGTCGGCCAGCAGCTGGCCGGAGCCGCAGGCCATGGTCCAGCCGAGCGTGCCATGGCCGGTGTTCAGCCACAGGTTGCGCTGCACGGCGCGGCCCACGATCGGCGTGCCGTCGGGCGTCATCGGCCGCAGGCCGGTCCAGAATTCGGCGGCGGGCAGTTCGCCCGCATTGGGGAACAGGTCGCCGACCACCATCTCGAGCGTCTCGCGCCGGCGCAGATTCAATGACAGGTCGAAGCCGGCGACTTCGGCCATGCCGCCGACGCGCATCCGGTCGTCGAAGCGGGTGATCGCGATCTTGTAGGTTTCGTCCATGACCGTCGATACCGGTGCACGCGACGCGTCGACGATCGGAATGGTCAGCGAGTATCCCTTGAGCGGGTAGACCGGCAGCGACAGGCCGACCGACTTCGCGATCGCGCGCGAGTAGCTGCCCAGTGCCAGCACGTAGTGATCGGCGGTGCGCAGGGTGCCGTCGACGACAACGCCTTCGATCCGCCCGCCGCTCGCCGACAGCCTCTCGATCGAACGCCCGAACTCGAACTCGACACCGATCTGCCGGCAGCGCTCGGCCAGCCGCGCCGTAAAAAGCTGGCAGTCGCCGGTTTCGTCGCCGGGGAGCCGCAGCGCGCCGACCAGCTTGTCGGCGACGCGTCCCAGCGCCGGCTCGGCGCCCGCGAGTTCGCCGCGTTCGAGCAGCTCGAACGGCACGCCGACTTCGCGCAGCACCTCGATGTCGCGTGCCGCCGCCTCGAACTGCTGCCTGGTGCGGAACACCTGCAGCGTGCCGCGCTGGCGGCCCTCGTACTCGATTCCGGTCTCGGCGCGCAGCGTGCGCAGGCAGTCGCGGCTGTACTCGGCGAGCCGCAGCATCCGCTCCTTGTTGACCGTGTAGCGCGAGGCGCTGCAATTGGCCAGCATCCGGGCCATCCATTGCAGCTGGAACAGCGTGCCATCGGGGCGCACCGACAGCGGCGCGTGGCGCTGGAACAGCCACTTCAGCGCCTTCAGCGGGATGCCCGGCGCCGCCCAGGGCGTCGAGTAACCCGGCGAGACCTGTCCGGCGTTGGCGAAGCTGGTTTCCATGGCCGCGGCCGGCTGGCGATCGACCACCGTCACCTGCATGCCGGCGCGCGCCAAGTACCAGGCGCTGGTCACGCCGATCACGCCGCTGCCGAGAACCAGGACACGCATCGTTCGCACTCCGCTGGAAGTTGCCGGCCCGTGAGTCCGGATTCCTGTATTCTGGGCGAAATGCAGCAGTAATATTTAGCGTATTTTCGAAACACGCTAGAATTTCTCAGGAAGAACGGGTCGATCGGGTGAAATAACCTTGAGAAACCGCACGCATCAGGTTCGGGACCTCGACCGCATCGACCGCAACATCCTGCGCCTGCTGCAGGCGGACGGCCGGATGTCGATGACCGAACTGGCCGACCGGGTCGGACTCTCGGTCACGCCATGCAGCGAACGGGTGCGGCGGCTGGAGCGCGACGGCTTCATCCTCGGCTATCACGCGCGGCTCAATCCACAGGCGCTCGGCCAGAACCTGCTGGTGTTCGTCGAGCTCAAGCTGTCGGCGAAGTCCGGCGCGATCTTCGACGACTTCCGGCGCGAGGTGCTGAAGCTGCCGAACGTGCTCGAGTGCCACCTCGTGTCGGGCGAGTTCGACTACCTGATCAAGGCGCGGATCCCCGAGATGTCCGCCTACCGTAAACTGCTCGGCGACATGCTGCTCGCATTGCCCGGAGCGCGCGAGTCGCGCAGCTACATGGTGATGGAAGAGATCAGGGAGAGCCTCGCGTTGTACCTGCCCGAGCCGGAGTCGCGCGGATGAGCCGGATCGCGGCGAGTCGTGCCGCGCGCATCGAGATCATCGCGCCGTCCGGCGCTCACCTGTCGCTCGACGCGTTCGACGCCGCCGTGGCCGC
>Ga0079224_100011502_pt1 | contig 12194 bp, 11 predicted proteins | sample Stecom2015_FD_80414 | JGI IMG/M metagenome (GOLD analysis project Ga0079224, IMG submission 80414) | Agricultural soil microbial communities from Utah to study Nitrogen management - Steer compost 2015 | ecosystem: Environmental > Terrestrial > Soil > Agricultural land | place: USA: Utah... | reverse complement strand
TCCCTGGGACCGTATCATTTCTCTCGGGAGCTGGCTCTGTGCCGGGCCGTGGCCTGGCGCACCTGGCGCCCACCTAGCGTGCTAGGGTTCGAGAGGATGAGTATCGCTTACGGCGCATGTGGTTCCGCCCAACCTGATCTTCCCCCGCATGCGGGCGAAGTCCCGAGCGAAGCGAGGGGAAGGGGGATGTTGTGATGACCCCCACCGAACTCGAAGCCGCCAAAGCCGACGCTCGAATGCTGATGCGGGCCGAGCGCAACGCCGTCGAACCGCGTGACGCGGCCATCAAGCTCATCGAAAACTTTCCCCTCGAACTGGCGAAGCTCTCGCCCGTCGCCGGCTATTGGCCTGTCGGCAGCGAGATCGACGGCCGCCCATTGCTCGCTGCGCTTGCCAAAGCTGGCCGCGTCGTTGCGCTGCCGCGCATGGAGAGCCGCAACGGCCCCGCGCGTTTCCTGCAATGGCGCGGCAACGAAATCCTGAGCGCTGACGCCTTCGGCGTGCCATCGCCGCCCGCAACGGGCGCCGATCTCTCACCGCGCCTCTTCCTCGTTCCGCTCATCGCCTTCGACCGCGCCGGACGTCGCCTCGGCCAAGGCGGCGGCCACTACGACCGCATCATCTCGCTCTACCGCGCACACGGCGCGATCGCCGCTGGCCTCGCGTACGCGGAGCAAGAAATGGGGCAGGTTCCCACCGGCCCACACGACGCGCACCTCGATTGGATCATCACGCCAAAAGAAGCGATCCGCTGCGGCCGCGGCGAGGGGCTGCGCGGAACAAGCGGCGGGTAACATGGTAGCGCCTGGTTGCGCCCTGCTTGCGTTATGAAATCGCAACAGGGGAGGCAGACTTGCGATCACACATACTCGCTTTGAGTTTTCTTGGCGCCTGCGCGAGCGCGAATGTCAACGCGCCGCGCGAGTCGCTCAGCGTCGTCTATGTGCCGGATCGGATGGAGTATTCGATCACGGATGGCGGGCCGGCGCGTGTTGTCAGCTCAAGCGGCGCTCATCCGCTCTACGAATTTGAGGCGAGCCATGACGATTATCGCCGCATCGCCGATCTGCTTGATCCGCTGAAGGAAAATGGCCTCGCTTGCAGCCAGCCGTCCGAACATTCGGCGCCTGGCTACATCATCTGGCGGCGCGGCAGCGAAGAGATGCGCCGCGTCGAGATGCATACGTCCTGTTATTCGGACGGCACGCGTCCGCTCGCACGGAACACCAGCGAAGCCTTCGAACTGATGGAAGAAATGGGTCACGCCCGCTATGTGGCGCCCGCCATCCCAACACCCACGATCATCACCCTCGAGAACCGATACTGGGGCCGCGTGACTTCGAGCTGGACGATACCGAGAGGCGGAGAGGGCCGTTACACCGATCCCCGGCGCACCGTGACCTTTGATGTCTCAGAGGAGACCTTCGATCGTATCCGCGAGAATTTTCGCCCCTATGAAGCACGCGATTTTCATTGCAACCGCGTCATCACTGACGGCCCGTATGGCTTTGTAGTCTGGTCGTCAGTGGAAGGGCAGGAAGATCAGCGCACGCTTTGGGATGCGGGTTGCGTGACCGGCGACGCCAGCGATCTCTTCGCGCGCATCGACGCGGCGGTCGAAATTCTCGTTCCGATGCGCGAGGCGGGTACCGTTCAGGCTGAGTAGGTGGTGCGCGCCTACTCCCGCGCCGCTGACATTTCCGCGGCCGCCATCGCCGTACGGCGATGGGGCCGCAAACTAGGGCGCTCGACGTACACGATCTCTTTCCCGGCGCGCTGCAGTCCAAGCTGTAGGATGCGGTTCAAGAGCTCCGGATATTCAATGCCGTCAAAGAGCGCTGATTGCGCTAGCTCCTCGGTCGAGGCAATTTCCGGGTTGGGATTGGCCTCAATGAAATAGGGCGTGCCCTCGCTGTCGAGCCGCAAGTCGATGCGCGCGTAGCCGTCCAGCTTCAGAATACGGCAGCAACGCTTCACCATATCTCGGATCTTGGTCGTTAATGTCGGCGAGAGTTCTTCGGCGGGGCCCTGCACAACGCCGCGCTTTTTCTGATACTCGACGTTGTGCTTCACGTGTTCGGTCGCGATCGGAAGCGTGCCCGCGGCCAATGCCGTGAATTTCAGCTCCCAAATCGGCAGCGCGGTGAGGCGATCGTTGCCGAGCACGCCGACATAGATTTCGCGCCCGTCAATATATTGCTCGACGATCGCCGCCGTGCCGAGCCGGTCGTGAATGAAGGCAACGCGCTCTTCCAGTTTCTCATCACTATCGACAACTGAAGCCTGCGAAATTCCGGCCGATGCATCTTCCGTCACGCTTTTGACGATCAGCGGAAATTTGAGCCGTTTCGGACGTTTCGCCTTCCGTCCGAGCGGCACCACAAGGAACGCCGGCGTCGGTATGTTGTGATACTTCATCAGCTTCTTCGACAGGTCCTTGCCCTGCGAGAGCATTTGTCCGCGCGGCCCGCAGCCAGTGTAGGGGACCTTCAACAGTTCGAGGAAGCTCGCGACGTGCTGGCAGTAAAGCGTGTCGCCGTGAAACTGATCGAGCAGATTGAAAACGATGTCCGGCTTGAACTCGTCGATCGTGTCGCGCAACGGCGCCAAATCGAACTGCACGCCCAAGCCCTGCACTTCGTGCCCGCTCGCGCGCAGAGTGGTGAACACGTCCCACTCGGTCTTGCAGGCGTAGATCTCTTTTTCGCTGAGGCCCTCTAAAGAGTCCGGCGGCAGCTGATCCGGCCGGCAAATAACGAGGACGCGCAAGTTTTTCATACGGCGAACCAGTGCCGGCGCGTGGTCGAGTAATGCGTATGGATCGCTTTAGAACTCAGCATCGCCGTGATTTCAGCCCGCACTGTTGTTTCCGCCCGAGGCGACTTGAGTTTCAGCGCTTTGCAGCGGGTGATCATGTCATCGATCGCCGCATCAAGCGCGAGAGGAAACTCGCCGGTTCGCTTCGCCACCGCCCGAATGATCTTCGCGCGATTCTTACGAATGATTGAACTTGCGTGCGGCGCGTTCGGTTTCCGCGCATCTTCGGGAAACATCTTGCGCAATTCGCGATCGAAAACTGTGGGCGTTTCGATTGCGTAGCGTTTCCGCTTTGCAGCATAATGTTCGCCGAGCGTGCCCTTGAGCTTCGATAGCGGATCGACCTCGAAGCGTTTCTGCGGCAACGGTTTCTCACCTGCCAGTTCCGTCATCAGTTCATCGACATATTCAAGCTTTTCCAGCGCCTTCGGCCATTCGGCGTAGCGCTTCCTCCAACCGGAACGCGGCGTGAGCCAAACCGCGAACGTCTCGGCGAAATCCTCATCCGGATGGCATTGTGCGTACCAGCGCCGCAGGTGCTGCACGTGCGCTGTGCTGCTCGGATCGGGGCGGTAATGATCGGGGTAACGGTCGTTCGCGCGCCCAAACAATCGCTGGAAGCGCTTCCGTTTGTGCAGCGCAAACGCGTATTCGACGACATGCCCCGCCTCATGCCGGAGCAATTGCATGCACTCACGCCGCGTGCCGCCTTCGACCTCCAGCATCATCTTGCGCTCAAGCCGCATCAGCCGCGGGTGCGCGAGATAGAAGGGGAACGCCACGCCGGGCGTCTCTGTCGGGCTGAACCACTCATCAGAGAGCCAGCCGTGCATTTTGAGCGCGATCCCCCGCGCTTTCAGTTCAGCGTTCACATCGCGCAGGCAATCCGCCAGCCACGTGCCTTCAAGGCGAACCTTCAGGTTCTTGACTGGAAACTCCAGGAGTTCGGCCTCCGAGAGATCGGTCCACCGCGCGGTTTCTCCGCGCCCGGACTTCTTCCGCGCTGTCTTCATGCATCTTCAATTCCATGATTGCGCCCCAGGTTGCAAACCCCCATCGCGAAACATCCCAAAGCGCCGCAGGCGCTTGAGCCTGGGGGGCTCCCCGGCTAGAGAGCCCGCCCATGGCAGGCCACTCAAAATTTGCGAACATCCAGCACCGCAAGGGTGCTCAGGATAAGAAGCGCGCTCAGGCGTTCACCAAGATCGCGCGCGAAATCCAGGCGGCGGTAAAGCTCGGCGGCGCCGATCCGAATGCCAATCCGCGCTTGTTCCGCGCCATGGCGGCCGGCCGCGCCGTCAACATGCCGAAGGACAACATCCAGCGCGCCGTCGATAAAGGCAGCGGGGCGGGCGCCGAGCAGCTTGACGAAATCCGCTACGAGGGCTTCGGTCCCGGCGGCATCGGCGTCATCGTCGAGTGCCTCACCGACAACAAGAACCGCACTGCCGGCGAGGTCCGCTCCGCGTTCTCGAAGCATGGCGGCAATCTGGGCGAAACCAATTCGGTTTCGAACTCATGGCGAAAGGTTGGCGAGATCCGCTATCCAATCGCCGCCGCTAGCGAAGACGCTATGCTGGAAGCGGCCATCGAAGCCGGCGCCGATGATTGCACCGTCGAAGGCGAGAACCATGTCATCACCTGCGAGATGAACGCGCTCGCGCCGGTTTCCGGCGGCCTCGCAAAGAAGTTCGGCGATCCCGCCAGCGCCAAGTTCGTCTGGCGCACCGACATCGCTATCCCGATCGAAGGCGAGGGCGCCGAGATGCTGATGAAGCTCTTGGATCAGCTCGACGACCTCGACGACGTACAGGACGTCTATTCGAACGAAGACATCAGCGACGAAGAGTTAGCGAGACTGGCGCAATAGGCTCGATTCAGCTTTGCGCGAAGAACGCGCCAACTTGGTTCGCGAAGTTCCAAACTTGCGGTACAGCGAAGCCAATCGCCGCGGCCCAGAACACAGCCGTCAGCGCAAGCGTGATGCGTGACCAAACTGTGCGTCTGCCGACGACCTGAAACTCAGCGTCGATAATCTTCGCACCTTCGCGCATCGGTGCGCGGCTCTCGCGCAATCGCGTCGTCTGTGTCCGGCTCATGCTAGAAACCAAGCGAAACAACGCGGCCAGGATATGGCAAAACCGCCGGCGCGTTGGCGCCGGCGGTTCCGCTTGCAGTTACAGATCGCTTAGCCGCGGCGGCGATCCCAGTCGTTCAGCGACGCGGTGAGGCGCGCATCCAGACGGTCGAAGCGGCGGTCGAGGTCGCGTCGTTCGGCCAGCGTAAGGCCGTTGCGGCGGTACCGGTTTTCGAGCGCGGCGATTTCGCCGTACTCACGCCGGAGCTGATACGCTTCGTTGCGCGTCAAGCGGCCGTCGCGAATGCCGCGGTCGATGCGGTTATCGAGCTGACGCTGCCGCTGGTTAATCGGCTGCCAATTGCGATCTTGGCGGTCGTTGCGCTCGAAGCGAATTTGCGCGCTCAAGCGATCAAGGCGCATGTCGAGGTCGCGGCGTTCCGCATTCGACAAGCCGTAGCTGGCGCGATAGCGCGCTTCCAAACGCGCCAGTTCGCGAAACTCGCCGCGCAGCCGGGCGGCTTCGTTGCGCGTCAGATCGCCGGAGCGAACACCGGCGTCGATACGCGCATCCAGGTTGGCTTGGCGTTGGTTGATGCTCTGCCAGCTTTGGGCGGAAGCGGGGGCAGCTACCGCGAGCGCGCTCGCCGCAACGGCCATTGCAAGAAACTTTTTCATCGTACCTTCCTCAGTTGCAGGCGGCCTCTACCGGGCCGCTCGCTTGTTCAAACCCGGCGCTTCAGCATCGTTCCGGAGGAACATGAGCCAAGCTGTCGCGCCGTCCTGGTTCCCGGGCTGTTGCCAATCTGTGCCGAACCATCCATAGCGACACATCTCGACAAAGTTCCGAGCCTCAGTGCGCGAATATTGCGCGCGCGCTCTGAACGCAGGCTGATGGAGTGCTTCACAATGAGTGCTAGCGATCTCGTCGTTGTGTTCGGCGGCTCCGGCTTCATCGGTAAGCAAGTCGTGCGCGCGCTGGCCAAGCGCGGTTACCGCGTGCGCATTCCGATGCGCCGTCCGCACCTTGGCGCCGAACTGCGCGTGATGGGTGATGTCGGCCAGGTGCAATTGGTGCAGGCGAATGTGCGCTTCCCGCAATCGATCGACGCCGCGCTCGAAGACGCCGACGCCGTCGTCAACCTCGTCTCGACCATGTACGAGGGCGGCAAGCAGAATTTCGAGACGCTGAACGTCGAAGCGCCGAAAGCCATCGCCGAAGCCGCGGCCAAACGCGGTATCAAGCGCATCGTCCAGATGTCGGCGCTAGGCGCCGCGCCGAAGGGCGCGCGCTACGCGCGCTCGAAGTATCAGGGCGAACGCGCCGTGCTTGACGCCGCGCCAACGGCTACGATCCTGCGTCCCTCAATCGTGTTCGGCCCCGAGGATTCATTTTTCAACCGCTTCGCCCAGATGGCGGCCATGGCGCCGGCGCTGCCGCTGATCGGCGGCGGCAAGACAAAGTTCCAGCCGATCTTCGTCGGCGATGTCGCTGACGCCGTCGTCGCGGCGCTCTCCCAGCGCGACGCGCAGGGCCGCGTCTATGAGCTGGGCGGCCCGCGCACCTACACCTTCAAACAATTACTCCAGTTCATCACAGCCGAGATCGATCGCCCCCGTCCGTTCGTGCCGCTGCCGTTCTTCTTCGCGCACCCGATCGGCCTCATAACCAATTGGATGTTCGGCCTGCTGCCATGGGATCCGCCGCTCACGGGCGACCAGGTTACGATGCTGAAGCGCGATAACGTCGTCGGCGCCGATCCGGACGCGCGCACCATCGCCGATCTCGGTGTTGCGCCGCTCGAAAGCGTTGAAGCGATCGTGCCAAGCTATCTCTGGCGCTTCCGCCCGTACGGCCAATTCCAAACCAAGCAAAACCCAGCTTGAACGCGCGCATCATTCCGCTGGCGACGCTGATCTTCGGCCTCGCGACTTTAGCCACGTTCATGTGGCTCGGCATGTCGCCCGAAGTGAGCGCTATCTATACACGCAACGAAATCGCGCTCGCCACCAGCGAATTCCAACGCAGTGTCACGTTGGGCGATCTCGCTCGGGTGTTCGGCGATCCGCCGAACGCAGAGATCGTTGCTGCGCACCAGATCGTCAACGAGCGCGATCTCTACGCATTCATTCCCGCGTACACGCTCTTCCTGATCGCCGCCGCGCTGATGATCGGCGGCGCGCGCAATCCTGCGACTTGGATCGCAATGGTGTTTGGCGTTCTTGGCGGCGCGGCCGACGCCGTCGAGACCAGCATCCAGCTCCGCATTCTCGCCGACGTCGCAAACGCAGAGCAACACCTGCCGGTCGCGACGTGGCATTGGCTCAAATATTCGGCGCTGGCGCTTAACGGGCTCGCCATCTCGGCGCTGTGCTTGCTGGCGATACGCAAGCGTTGGATCATCGGGGTGGTGGCGCTGTTGCCCTTGCCGTTCGTGCTGTTCGCCTGGGCCGACCTCAGCTCGCCGCGTCTCTTCAGTGTCGCCTTCGCGCTCTACTGGATCACGCTCCTCGTGCTCGCGCTCATTGAGACGGTGCGGGGCAGAGGTGCGCAGGGCTAAGGCCGAATTCGTCTTCAATGTGACGCGCGACGATGGCGCGATGGCAGCCGCGCCAGTCGTGTTCCAAGCACATGATGCAAGTGCGCCCGCGCTTGGCGAGCTCAGCCGTTTCCGCCAACGCCAGCTGGCTTTCCGGCTCAACGAGCTTCGCCTCGAAGATCCGCGTCATTGTTTTGGTATCGCCCTTGCGCGCCGCCTCGCGCCCGGCCTTCGGCGTGCCAAGCGGCTTCATGTGAATGTAGGCGATGCCCGCCGCGTCGAGTGCGGCCGCTAGCGATTTCTTCGAAAAGCCGGCGCGCCGCGAATTCGCAACCTCGCGCACATCGACAAGCGTCTTCACCTTCGCAGCCTTTAACGCCGCAACGAAATCAGCCTGCCCAACGTTCTCGTAGCCAATGGTGTAGAGCTTCGTCACATCCAGCCCATCGCCATGGCGCCGAGCAATACGGCGCCGAGGGCGATGCGATACCACGCGAACGGGGCAAAGCCCACGCGCGTCACATAATCGAGGAAGGGCTTCACCACGATCAGCGCGGAGATGAAGGCGAATACGAAGCCAATTGCGATTTCCGAGACGCGGTCGGCGCTGATCTGATCCTTGATTTTGATGAAATCGTAGATGAACGCCGCCACCATCGTCGGCATGGCGAGGAAGAATGAGAACTCCGCCGCCGCGCGCCGGTCGAGGCCGAGCAGCAGGCCGCCATAGATCGTTGCGCCCGAGCGCGAAACGCCCGGGATCATCGCGATACATTGCATGAAGCCGACAGCAACAGCGCGCCAGATCGGCGTCTTCGCCGCATCGGTGACGACCGGCGTCGGCGCGAAGCGCTCAAGCACCAGCATCGCCGCGCCGCCAATCACAAGCGCCCAGGCGATGATGTTGAGGCTCTCATAAAGGACGAGCTTCACGTAGTCGGCGGCGAAGAAGCCGATCACCAACGCCGGCAAGAAGGCGAGGAACAGCATCAGCGCAAAGCGCCGCGCTTCAGGCTTCGTCGGCAGCCCGGTGACGACATCGATGATGCGCTGGCGATAAAGCCACATCACCGCCAGGATCGAGCCCAGCTGGATCATCACGGTGAACACGCCGCCGGGATCGTCGTAACCGATGGCGTCGGCGCCGAGCAGCAAGTGCGCGGTCGACGAGACCGGCAGGAATTCCGTCAGGCCCTGCAGCACGCCGAGCAGGGCGGCTTGGCCAAGGCGGGTGAACTGGTCGCCGAACTGGGTCAGCGCCAACGACACAGCAATCAGCGCCACGATGCCGCCGATGAGAACCACTGTGGGGTTAAGCCCAAAGCGAGCGGCGAGGCCTGAATTGGGTTCGGCCTGGGCCGGCTGATCATCCATCGTGGTTAGTTCACCGAGTCGCGACACGAGATTGTCCCATCCGAAGCAATCCGGCGCATCATGCAAGACTGTGGCCCACAGGCGCTGCAGTCTGCCTGTTCAGCGTGCTGAACTCCTCATTTTCGCTGCACTGCAGCGAAAACCTCCTCGGGCCGCTTGCTGCCAGGGTGAATCGGGTCATAAATGAAATAATCTTCCGCCATCCGCGACAGTTGGAGGGCGTTCGTGGCCGAACGCATGCAGAAATTCGTGTCTCTAGGGCAAGCTATGCCCGAAAAGCGCCCAGCCGAGGCGCGTGCTGGCGATTTCCATGAGATCTACGCTGATTTCATTGCGCAAAAAGCGGCTGACCAAGCTTCCCGCTGCGCCCAGTGCGGCGTGCCATTTTGCCAGACCCATTGCCCGGTCCAGAACAACATCCCCGACTGGCTCCGGCTGACTGCCGAGGGGCGGCTCCGCGAGGCCTATGAGCTCTCGGCCTCAACCAATTCGATGCCCGAGGTCTGCGGCCGCATCTGCCCGCAAGATCGCCTCTGCGAAGGCGCCTGCGTGATCGAGCAAAGCGAGCACGGCGCCGTCACCATCGGCGCTGTCGAGAAATACCTGACCGAGACCGCCTGGCGCGAAGGGTGGGTCGCGCCGCTCGCGCCGCGCGCCGAGCGCAGCGAAAGCATCGGCATCATCGGCGCTGGTCCCGCCGGTCTCGCCGCCGCCGAACGCATGCGCCAACGTGGTTATCAGGTCACCGTCTATGATCGCCACGACCGCATTGGCGGCCTGCTCATCTATGGCATCCCCAACTTTAAACTCGAAAAAGAAGTCGTGGCGCGCCGCGCCCAGCGTCTCATTGATGGCGGCGTCAAGTTCGAGTTGAATTGCAATGTCGGCGAAACCATCAGCTTCGCTGATCTGCGCGCCAAGCACGACGCGGTGTTGATCGCCACCGGCGTCTACAAAGCAAAGCCGCTCAACGCGCCGAACGATCGCGCCGTGGTGAAGGCGCTCGATTTTCTCATTGCCGCCAACCGTGTTGGCCTTGGCGACGATGTGCCAGAGTTCACCAGCGGCGTGCTCAACGCCAGCGGCCGCCGCGTCGTCGTTATTGGCGGCGGCGACACGGCGATGGATTGCGTGCGCACCGCGCGCCGCCAGGGGGCGAAGAGCGTTACCTGTCTCTATCGCCGCGACCGCGCCAACATGCCGGGCTCGCAACGCGAAGTCGCGCACGCAGAGGAGGAGGGCATCAGTTTCGATTGGCTCGCCGCGCCGAAAAGCGTGCGCGCCGGCAAAGCGCCCGCGGTGAAGGCCGTGCGTATGCAACTCGGCCAACCCGACGAAAGCGGGCGCCAAACGCCGCAAGAGCAACCCGACAGCGCCTACGAAGTCCCCGGCGATCTCATCATCGCCGCGCTCGGCTTCGACGCCGAAGATTTGAGCGATTGGAATGTCGAACTTACCCGCTGGGGCACTGTGAAAGCCGATCCGATTTCGTTCGCCACAAACGAACCGGGCGTCTACGCCGCCGGCGACATCGTCCGCGGCGCTTCGCTCGTCGTCTGGGCCATCCGCGAAGGCCGCGACGCGGCGGACGCGATGCACGCTTATGTTCAGTCGCAAGCCAAGGTCGCTGCGCAGTGAGCGGCTTTGAAGAAGTTGCGCGCTACGAGCGCGAACGCGCCAGGCTTGAGCGCGACGGCCTCTACCGCGCCGAGCAAGAGCGCGACGCGTGCGGTGTCGGTCTCGTCGCGGCAATCGACGGCAAACCACGCCGCGATGTTGTCACGCTCGCGATCTCCGCGCTGAAGGCTGTCTGGCACCGCGGCGCCGTTGACGCCGACGGCAAGACCGGTGACGGCGCCGGCATTCTGATCGAAGCGCCGCAGGATTTCCTGCGCGAAGCTGTCACGCGCACGGGTCACACGCCGAAAGATGGCCACATCTTCGTTGGTCAGGTTTTTCTGCCGCGTCTCGATCTTGGCGCCCAAGAGCGCGCGCGCGTCATCGTCGAGAGCGAAATCATCCGCGCGGGCTTCGTGCTCTACGGCTGGCGCCAGGTGCCGGTGAACATCAGCCAGATCGGCGAAAAGGCGAACGCCACGCGGCCCGAGATAGAGCAGGTTCTGCTCTACGATCCGCAAGATCGCGCCGCCGAAATCGTCGATCGCGATCTCTTCATTTGCAGGCGCCGCATCGAAAAGCGCGCGCTCGCCGATAACGTCACCGAACTTTATGTGTGTTCGCTCTCAGCGAAGCGCCTTGTTTACAAGGGCATGTTCCTCGCCGCGCAGATCGATGCGTTCTATCCCGATCTTCGCGACGAGCGTTTCGTCTCGTCGGTGGCGATCTATCACCAGCGCTATTCGACCAATACATTCCCGCAATGGCGTCTGGCGCAGCCGTTCCGCATGGTCGCCCACAATGGCGAGATCAATACGCTGAAGGGCAACGTCAATTGGATGAAGAGCCATGAGATTCCCATGGCCTCTGATGCGTTCGGTGATGCCGGCGCCGACGTGAAGCCGATCATTCAGCCCAACGGCTCGGATTCGGCTGCGCTTGACAATGTGTTCGAAGTGCTGGTCCGCGCGGGCCGTAGCGCGCCAATGGCAAAGTCGCTGCTGATCCCGGAGGCGTGGGCGAAGTCACACACAATGAAGGCCGAGCACCGTGCGCTCTATGCGTATTGCAACGCCGTGATGGAGCCCTGGGACGGGCCCGCCGCGCTCGCCATGTTCGATGGCCGCTGGGCTGTCGCTGGCCTCGACCGCAACGGTTTACGTCCGCTTCGTTACGCGCGCACCGAAGATGGCCTGCTTGCCGTCGGCTCGGAAACCGGCATGTGCCCGCTCGATGACCGCAAGATCATCGAGCGCGGCCGCATCGGCGCAGGCCAGATGGTGGCGATCGATACGCTTAAGGGCGAACTCTTTCACCACGAAGACCTCGTTGATGAACTCGCAAAGGCGCATCCGTATCGCGCTTGGCTCGATAACGTCATCAATCTCGACGAGAAGCTCGAAGGTCCGGAAACGATTCTCTTCAACGATCGCCACGAGTTGTTGCAACGGCAAACCGCCGCTGGCTTCACCATGGAAGATTTGGAGCTGTTGCTCCAGCCGATGCTGGAAGACGGTAAGGAAGCCATTGGCTCGATGGGCGATGACGCGCCGCTCGCCGTGCTCTCGGAGCAGAACCGGCCGCTCTCGCATTATTTCCGTCAGAACTTCAGCCAAGTCACCAATCCGCCGATCGACCCGCTGCGCGAAGGGCGAGTGATGACGCTGACGACGCGCTTTAAGAACCTCGGCAACATCCTCGCGCAAGACGAAACCCAATCGCGGGTCTACGTGCTCTCGAGCCCGATCCTCACCAACGGCATGTACACG
>Ga0079224_100011501_pt1 | contig 12194 bp, 11 predicted proteins | sample Stecom2015_FD_80414 | JGI IMG/M metagenome (GOLD analysis project Ga0079224, IMG submission 80414) | Agricultural soil microbial communities from Utah to study Nitrogen management - Steer compost 2015 | ecosystem: Environmental > Terrestrial > Soil > Agricultural land | place: USA: Utah... | reverse complement strand
GCAGTCCAGACCGTCTGTTGGGGTAGCCCTAGCCATGGAGCTAGCCGAGCAGAGGGCTCTTGCCCGCGCAGCTGGGGCCCACCACCGCGACCCGCCGCCCCGCCGGCAGGTCGAGGTCGACGCCGTCGAGAGCGGGTGGCGCGTTCGGGCGGTAGCGCACGGTGACCCCGGCGAGCCGGCAGTCGTGCCCGCCGGTGGCGGTCTCGGTCGCGCTGGAGACGGCGGGCGCGGCGGCGGGAGGCTCCGCCGGCGCCGGCTGGTCGAGCAGGGCCGCCACCCGGCCGAGCGCCGCGCGCAGCCTGGTCCACTGGCGAGCGGCGCCGACCAGCGCCAACGTCATCTCGACCGCGGAGAGCGCGCCGACGGCGAGCACCCCGACCAGCACCCCGTCGACACCGGTCCGCACCGCGGCGACGACCACCGCCGCCGCGGTGGCCCCGACGACGAGCGTCCCGGCGGCGTCGATCGCCCAGCCGACCCGCGCCTGCCGCGCCTCCAGCCGGGCCAGCTCAGCGGCCCGGTCGGTCGCCTGATCGAGCGCGGTCCGGGTCGCGCCGAACGCGGCCAGGTCCGCCGCCCCCCGGGTGAGGTCGACGCTGTCCGCGGCGAGCGCGGCGCGCAGCGGGGCGACCCGGTCAGCGGTGCGCCGGGTCAGCGCGGCCGCCAGCGGGGGCAGCAGGACCCCGGCGATGAGCACCCCGACGGCGAGGGCGAGAGCCGCCGCGGGGGAGATGACCGCGGCGCCGCCGACGGCGAGCGTCGCCACGGCCGCCGCGGCCGCCCCGGGCACCAGGACGCGGAGTATGAGGTCTTGGACGGCGTCCACGTCGGAGACCATTCGGCTGAGAGTGTCGCCGGTGCGTTCCGCGGGGGCGGGGTCCGGTCGGGCGGCGAGGGTGGCGAACACCCGGGCCCGTACCTCGGTGATGATCCGCAGGACGGCGTCGTGCCCGGTGAGCCGCTCGGTGTAGCGGAGGACGCCGCGGCTGATCGCCGGGGCCCGCACCGAGACGATGGCGACGGTGAGCGTGTCCAACGGCGGCCGTTGGGCGGCGGTCATGAGCAGCCAGGTGGCGGTCGCCATCAGGGCCAGCGCGGCGAGTTCGGTGCCGGCGGCGAGCAGACCCGCGCCGATCAGCCGGGCCAGGTAGGGCCGGGCCAGTGCCAGCACGGTGCGTTCGGGGCCGAACCTCATGTGACCGCCTCCGACACCGCGGGGAGTTCGGTGACCTGCCCGTTGGCGACCCGCAGCACCCGGGTAGCGTCCGCCAGCAGCGCCGGCCGGTGCGCGACGAGCAGCGCGGTCCGTCCGGCGATGAGCCGGCGGGTGGCGTCCAGGACGGCCGCCTCCGCGGCGGTGTCCAGCCGGGCGGTCGGTTCGTCGAGCAGCACGATCGGCGCGTCCCGCAGGAAGGCGCGGGCCAGCGCGACCCGCTGGCGTTGCCCGCTGGACAGGCCGTATCCGCGTTCGCCGAGCACGGTGTCCAGCCCGTTCGGAAGGTTCCGGACCACGTCGTCGAGGGCGGCGGCGCGGACCGCGGCGTCGACCGCTTGCAGCGGCGCGTCCGGGCGGCCGAGCCGGATGTTGTCGGCCAGGGAGACCGCGAAGAGGTGCGGCCGTTGAGGCACCCAGGCCAGTTCCCGACGCCACTCGTCGAGGTCGATCTCAGAGAGGTCCACGTCGCCGATCAGGACACGCCCGCGGGTGGGGGTGACGAAGCCGAGCAGGAGGTTGAGCAGGGTGCTCTTGCCGGCGCCGCTCGGCCCGATGATCGCGATCCGCTCGCCGGGGCGGATGGTGAGGGAGACGTCTCGCAGCGCGACGGTGCGCTCGTACTCGACGGTCACCCGGTCGAGCCGCAGCTCCACCCGGTCGATCGGGGGGAAGCGGCGTGTGGTGGTCCGGGCCGGGGCCGGGGGTTGCACCCGCAGCGCCTCGTCCAGGGCGGTCAGTCCTTCCATGCTCGCGTGGAATTGGCTGCCGGCGGCGCGCAACGGCAGGTACGCCTCCGGGGTGAGCAGGAGCACGAGGAGAGCGGTCTGCAGGGTGATGCCGCCGGCGAGCAGCCGCAGCCCGATCGGCACGGCGACCAACGCGACGGCGAGGGTGGCGACGAGTTCGAGGACGAGCGCGGAGAGGAACGCGATGCGCAGGGTGCGCATCGTGGCGACGCGGTGGTGGTCGGCCATCCGGCGCACCACCTCGACCTGGGCGCGGGCGCGGCCGAACACGCGCAGCGTGGGCAGCCCGGCGACCATGTCGAGGAAGTGGCCGCCGAGGCGGGCGAGCCGCCGCCATTGGCGTTCGGTGGCGGTCTCCGCGTGCCAGCCGAGCAGCGCACCGAAGATCGGGATGAGGGGGAGCGTGACGGTGATGATCAGCGCGCTGCCCCAGTCGGCGAAGGTGAGGCGGGCCAGGACCGCGATCGGCACGGTCACCGAGAGCAGAAGCTGCGGCAGGTAGCCGGTGAAGTAGGCGTCTAGCGCGTCCAGGCCGCGGCCGATGAGGGTGGCGATCTCGCCGGTCCGTTGCCCAGAGAGCCACAGGGGTCCCCGCTCGCCGACGGCGGCTAACAGGTCGGACCGGAGTCGGGCTTTGACGGTGGCGGCTGCGGCGGCGGCGACCGCGCCTTGGGCCCACACCACGAGCGCCCGGGCGGCGACGGCGCCGACGAACACGGCGAGCGCCCCCACGTGGAGCCGCTTGTCAGCCGCGGTCGCCAGCACGGTGGCCAAGGCCGTGGCCTGCGTGATGATCAGCGCGGCGGCCACGACCGCGAGCCCGCCGAGCATGGTGAGGTGGCGCCGGACCTCGGGAATCCGGCGGAGGAGGCGCGGGTCGAAGGGGCGGCGGCGATTCACAAGGACACCGGCGTTCCGTCGTCCACCCGCGGGCAGACCATCCACCCGAACATCACTCGGAGAGCCTAATCGGGCCGCGGGCGCGCGGAGCGTGACCAGCGGCTGCCGTGAGGGCGGCCACGTGCGACCAGCGGCGAGAGCTAGGCGATGAAGAGTGAGATCGGCAGGGCCACCTGTGCCAGGGCCGCTGTGAGGGCGGCGGCGTTGTGCAGCCGGGACGGGCGCTCGGTGGCTTGCAGCCGCTGGAGCCGGGCCTCGAGCGCGGTGTCGGCCAGGGCGAGCGCGCCCGGCGGGGTGACCCGGGCGGGGGCGGAGGCGAAGCGCAGCAACGCGGTCTGGAGCGCCTCCGGGTGCACGCGGCGTGCCCGGTCGTCCGCCAGCATCTCCACCAACAGCGCGACCCGGTCGTGCGCGGCGCGCACCCAGTTCGCCCACGGCAGCACCCGGCACAGCGCGGTGAACGGCAAGAGCACGAGGTCGTGCCGTTCGTCGGCGTGGGCCCGCTCATGGCGCAGCACGGCGGCGAGCTGGGCCCGGTCGAGCAGGTGGAGCGTGCCGGCACTCACCACCACCTGGGGCCGCACCCCGGGCACGCAGTACGCGGCGGCGCTCGGGTGGTCGAGGACCAGCGCGCCGGGGGCCGCCGGGTCGTTCCGGGCGACCAGGGCGAGCAGGTCCCGGTGACGGCGTTGGGCGCGGATGGCGCTGAGCATGCTCCGGGCGGTGGTGCCGAGCAGGATCCCGGCGATCAGCATCCCGGTGGCGATCAGCGCCAGGTGCACGGGGCCGAGCGAGGCGGGCAGCGTGCCGCTGGCGAGGTCGCCGACGAAGCGGCGCAGCGCGGTGCCGGTGGGGGCGTCGTACGGCGCGAGCCCCAGCGCCAGCGGCAGACCGATCAGGGAGAGGCCGAACGCGAGGCCGAGCGCCTGCCAGCAGATGATGGCCACGCGTGGGTTCTGCCAGGACCACGCCTGCCTACGAGGACGGGTGAGGATCCGGGCGGTGAGGTAACTCGCCAGGAGCGTCGCGGCGAAGCAGGCGGCGTAGACCATCGGCCGTCAACCCTGTCGATTCCGTGCCTCGTGAGTCTGTGCCTCTTCTTCCAACGCCGCCCGCAGCACCGCGGCTTCCGGCCCGGTGACGGAGCGGGCGAACCGAATCAGCGCGGCGTCTCGGCCCGACACGCGTCGCCGGCCGTTGGAGTCGACGCTGCCGGCCAGGTCGAGCGCGTCGAGCATGAGCTGCGCGATGTACGCCTCGCGGCTGGCCGCTGGTCGATAGCGCCAGGCGCGTCCTTCTCGTTCCCGCTCGACCATGCCTTTGCCGGCGAGGCGGTCGAGCACGGTCATCACCGTGGTGTAGGCGAGCCCGCGTTCCGCGAGCGCCTCGGCTACCTCGCGCACCGTGAGACCCGCTGCGGGGGACGAGTCCCACAGGACGTCCATCACCGCGCGTTCCAGGTCACCGAGTCGCGTCACAGCTCAATGCTACTTCTTGTAGTAGAAGAAGCCCATCCCTGGTCTGGGCGAGGTCTCGGCGGGCCGCCGGTCGGGGGAAGGGCCGCGGGCGCCCTGCCTCGTACGCCGCAATGGCGCACCGGGCGGGCCGGTAGGTTGGGCGACCGTGGACGTGCTCGTCGTTGACCATCCCCTCGCGCAGTCGCGGCTGACCGCCATGCGCGACGCCCGGACCGACTCGGCGGCGTTCCGGGCGTCACTGCACGAACTCACCACGATGCTGGTGTACGAGGCGACCCGCCGCCTGCCGGTGGAGCGGTATCCGGTGCAGACCCCGGTGGCCGTCGCGGAGGGGTTCCGGTTGGCGAACCCGCCGCTGCTCGTGCCGGTGCTGCGGGCCGGGTTGGGGATGGCGGAGGCGGCGCTGGGCCTGCTGCCTGAGGCGAGGATGGGATTCGTCGGGCTCGCCCGCGACGAGGAGACGTACCAGCCCCGGGCCTACATGGAGTCGCTGCCGGCGGATCTCTCCGGGGTGCCGGTGCTGGTGCTGGACCCGATGCTGGCCACCGGCGGCACGCTCGAACACTGCTGCCGGCTGCTCGCCGAGCGGGGCAGCACGGACATCACGGTCATCTGTGCGCTCGCCGCCCCGGCCGGGGTCGAGCGGCTGGACCGGTCCGGTCTGCCGCTGCGCCTGGTCACCGCCTCGGTCGACGAAGGGCTCAACGAGCGCATGTTCATCGTCCCGGGCCTCGGGGACGCGGGCGACCGCCAGTTCGGCGGGATGCGCCGCTTCTGACCGCGGGCTGTCCCCACGCGGTCTGCTGTGCCCCAGCGCGGTTCGCCGGCCGCGTCAGCCACGTGCCGCGTCGGCGAGGCTGGCGCGGCGGTCGATCGCCGCCAGCAGCGCGTCGGCGACGCGTTCCCGGCCGGCGCCGTCGACGAGCGCCCAACCCCGCCCGGCGATCTCCGCCCGGCGGGCGGGATCGGCCAACAGGGCGGCGAGTTCCCGGACGGCCCGATCGGCCGCCGGCCCGGGGTGGCGGAGCTCGTCGATCGCGCCGAGCCCGACCGCGAGGCCGCGCGCGAGCATGCGGTCGTACCCGATGCGCTGGTTGCCGGCGACCCGCACCAGGGCCGGGCAGACCCCGAGGCAGAGCAGCTCCCAGGTGGAGGTGCCGGCGGCGCTGACCACCAGGTCCGCGGTGTGCACGAGCCCTGGCAGGTCCGGGGTGTTGCCGATGGCGGTCAGGCGTTGCCCCGGCCCGCAGGCGATCGCCGCGATCTCCTCGGCGGCGTGCGCGGTCGCGGTCACGACGGTCGCCGTGAACGGCGCGCCGGTGGCCACGAGCAGCCGGGCCAGCACCGGGGCGGCGCCGAACGGGTCGGTCCCGCCGAAGAACGCCACCACCGTGGGGACCCCGGCCTTGGGGGCGCGGGGCGCCGGTGGGCGTCGCCGGCGGACCACGTCCCGCAACAAGGCGAAACGCACCCCGGCCAGCCGGGTCGCGCCGGGCGGCAAGGGCGGGCTCGCGGCCTCGGCGTCGAGGTTCTGATCGAGGTAGAGGTCGGCCTCCTGGCCGCGCAGGTCGCCGTCGACGACGGCGAGCACCGGCACGCCGGCGGCGCGCAGCGCCCCCGCGCAGCGAGGGTCGAGCACATACGAGTCGATCACCACAGCGGCGAGGGAGAGGCGACGCGCGGCGGCGACCAGCTCCTCCGGGGTCCGCGTGGCGGGGTGCCGGGGGATGCCGAGCCGCTCCACTTCGGCGAGTGCCCACGGCACCTGGTCGATGTCGCCGAGGAGCTGCACCTGGTAGCCACGGGCGAGGAGTTCTTCGGCGAGCGCCAGGCAGCGCACCAGGTGGCCGGAGCCCATGGTGCGCCCGGCGTCGCAGCGCAGACCGATGGAGACGTTCACCCTTCGACCAGCTCTTTCTGCCGTACCTCGCGGTTGAGCTCGCGGACCTCGGGGTTGTCGAGCAGCCAGCGGACGAGTTCGCCGGCGGGGATGGTCCGGTCACCGAAGTGCGCGACCACGGCTTCGATGAGCCGCCAGTCTTCGATCGTGTCCAGCGTGACCCGCAGCTCCGAGTGGTCGGGCAGGAAGGTCAGGCCGAGCAGCCGGAACTGCTCCGGATGGGTGTAGAGGTACGACGTCACGTGCACGCGGTGGTGGGCGGTGGCGAGCGCGTGGGCGCGCCGCAGCGCCGCCGCGCTGGCGATCTCCACGTCGAGGCCGCGGGGCAGCACCCGGGTCAACGAGGTGCTCAGGTAGTCGAGCCCGGGTTCGGCGCGGAACACCCGCAGCGCGGTGGCGATGAGCGCCGGGTCGAGCAGCGGGCAGTCGGCGGTGAACCGCATCACCGCGTCGAACGGCCCGGTGTCTGCGTCGATGGCGTCCAGGGCGGTGATGAACCGGCTCAGCACGTCGTCGCTGTCGCCCCGGAAGCAGCGCACCCCGAGCCGGGCGCACTCGGCGACCACCGCGTCGTCTTCGGGCCGGTCTGTGGTCGCCACCGCCAGCTCGTCGAGGCCGCGGCTCTCCTGCGCCGCGCGGACGACCCAGCCGAGGACGCTGCGGCCACGCAGCGGGCGTAACACCTTGCCGGGGAGCCGCTGCGACCCCATCCGAGCCTGGATGATCCCGACCACACGCATCCGAGTGCCTCCTTGATCGTTACCCCTTTGGTAACGATCTGGGAAGGTGTGGGTGATCGGTGGCGGGCATTCTCGACGTGCCGGATGTGTTCAGCCTGGCGCAGTCGGAGAAGGAAAAACGGCTGTTGCCGGAGTTAGTTGAGCTCACGGCGCGGCATCGGGCCGCGTGCCCGCCGTACGACCGCATCTTGGCAACGTTGGGCGTGCCCAAGAACGCGCGGTATCAGAGCGTCGCCGAGCTGCCGTGGCTGCCGGTGCGGATGTTCAAGACGCACACGTTGAAGAGCATCCCGGACGCCGAGGTGTTCAAGGTGCTGACCTCCAGCGGCACCACGGGCGAGCCGAGCCGGATCTACCTGGATCGGCAGGCCGCCGCGGCGCAGAGCAGCGCGCTGGCACGCACCATGCGCAGCGTTCTCGGGCCGCACCGGCTGCCGATGCTCATCGTGGACACGCGCGCGATCTTCAAGGATCGGCGGTCGTTCAGCGCGCGGGGCGCGGGCGTGCTCGGGATGATGAGCTACGGGCGGGACCACGTGTGGGCGTTGGATGAGCAGGGGCAGCCCGACGTGGCCGCGATTGAGGAGTTTCTCGCCCGCCACGGAGACGCGCCGTTTCTGATCTTCGGGTTCACCTTCATGGTGTGGCTGCACCTGTACGAGGTGGCGCGCGAACGGCGGTTTGACCTCAGCAACGGCGTGCTGGTGCATTCCGGCGGGTGGAAGAAGCTCGCCGACCGCGCGGTGGATCCGGCGGAGTTTCGACGGGAGTTCGCCGACGCGACGGGGCTCAAGCGGATCCACAACTTCTACGGGATGGTCGAGCAGATCGGCACCGTGTATCTGGAAGGCCCGTCGGGCGGTTATCTCTACTGCCCCGACTTCGCGGACGTGATCGTCCGTGATCCGGAGACGTGGCAGGAGCAGCCACCCGGCGTCCCCGGCTTAATCGAGGTGGTGAGCACGCTGCCCACGTCGTACCCCGGGCATGTGCTGCTCACGGAGGACCTGGGCGTGGTGCACGGCATTGACGACGGCGACTGGCCAGGGAAGCGGTTCACGGTGTTGGGCCGTTTGCCGCGGGCTGAGGCGCGGGGGTGCAGCGACGCGTACGGAGGCGCGGCGTGACGGTCACGATGCGTTTCCCCGACCGGGGTGAGCGATCCCTGGCGGACCTGCTCGCCCAGCTCACCGCTGATCCGGACGGCAAGCCGCTGGCCGTCGGCGATCCCCGGATTCGGGACTTCCTGGCGGAGGTGGCGGGGCGGCTGCTCGCCCCGAAGATGGCCCGGCGCTACCCGGAGCTCGCGTCGCTGGGGTTCTTCCTGCGCCGCGCCGAAGTGGACCGCATGGCCCGGAGGCTGATCGGGGAGGACCCGCTGGTGATTCGGGTGCCCCGCGGCCTGGTCTTTCACGTGCCGCCGGCGAATGTCGATACAGTCTTCGTCTATTCGTGGGCGCTGTCGGCGTTGGCGGGCAACCGCAACGTCGTGCGCATCTCCAGCCGGGCGGCGGGCGCGGCGGAGGCGATCCTCGACGTGTTGGCCGAAAGCGTCGCCCAGGCCGATCCGGTGGTCGCCCACACCCAATTGATGATCACCTACGGCCGGGATGACGAGGTGACGGCCGCGCTCAGCGCCGCCTGCGACTTGCGGGTGATCTGGGGTGGGGACCGCTCGGTCACGGAGCTGCGCCGGCATCCGCTCGCGCCGCTGGCCCGGGATGTCGTCTTCCCGGACCGCTCCTCGTTCGCGCTGCTCGGGGTGAGCGGCTGGCGGCGGGCCAGTGACGCGCAGCGGCGGGCCGCGGTCGACGGCTTCGCCAACGACGTCTACTGGTTCGACCAGGCGGCGTGCTCCTCGCCGCGGGCGCTGTACCTGGTGGGGCCGCCCGGGGACGCCGAGGGGGTGCTCGACGAGTTCCGCGGGTTGCTCGCCGAGGCGGTGCGCCGCCGGGGGTGGACGGTCGACGCCGCGATGGCCGTGGAGAAGCGGGTGCGGCTGTACGGGGCCGCCGCGGACGGCCACGTCACCGACCTGGAGTTCGCCGGCAACGAGCTGGCGTGGCTGCGGCTGGCGGATCCGACGCAGCCGCCTCGGGGCTGGCTCGGCGCTGGGGTGGTGCCGGTCGCGCGGGTCGACTCCCTCGCCGACGTGGCGAAGGTGATCCAGCGGCGGGGCCAGACGGTGAGCGACTTCGGTTTCGCGCTCGACGAGCTGCGCGAGTTCATCGCGGCGGTGGGCGGGCGCGGCATCGACCGGGTGGTGCCGTTCGGGCAGGCCCTCAGCTTCGCGCCGGTGTGGGACGGCTACGACCTGCTCACCGAATTCACCAGGGCGACCACGCTGCGCGGCTGATTAGTCCTTTGTGGTCAGCGCACGCTGATCAGTCCACGTTGGCTGGTTTATGCTGGCTAACTCCGGGCCAACGCTCCATAGTGGTCGGTGTTGCAACACCGGGCGTACGCCCGGCGGGTCAATGGCCCACCGCCACCGGGGCGGGGCTCGCCGCCACCCGCACCACCTGGAAGCCGTAGCCGTGCCGCCGCTTGGCGCGGACGAGTTCGACGCAGAGCAGCGCAGGGCCGTCCAGCTCGTCGGCGACCACCAGATCGATGGTCTCCTCCGGGCCGGGGCGGACCTCGACGGTGAGCGGCCGTCCACTGACGAGGCTGACCCCGCTCGCGGAGAGCGCCGAAGCGGATACCGCCGACGGCGGGGACGGCGGTGCGGTGGTCGGCGCCGGCAAGGTGGGCACCGCGGAGGCGGGGGTCGGGGGCAGCCGCAGCACCAGCGCCCGCGCCGGGCTCGGGGCGGTGGCGGGAGCCGGAGGCGGAGCGGGCTGCGCTGGCCTGCGGCGCACAAGCGGCCGCAGCACGGCGCGGACCTTGTCCGGCAGCCGTCGGCCGACCTCGCGCCGGATTCTCCGCAACGCGCGCTTCGGCAGCGAGCGGAGGCCGGGCCGCGGGGGCCGCCGCACAGTCAGGGAAACGGTCGCCCGCGTCCCGGCGACCAAGCCCGGTACGCGGTCGGGGTTGATGACGATGACCCCGGCCCGATTCCGCCCGGTGTCGTCGAGGAGCAGGTCGCCCCAGGTGGCCACGCCGAGGTCGGGGCAGGCGCCCCACCCGACCGCGGTGCCCGGAGCCGGCCCCTCGTCCGGCGTGGCGATCTCGACGTGGTCGACCTGCAACCCGACGGTCGGCTGGCGCACGAGGCCAGCCGCCACCGGCGCGGGCAGCGCGACGTCGGTCGGGTCGAGAAGCTCCACGATGACCAGGCCGTCGTCGGGCACCTCATCGGCGGCCAGGTCGAAGGTGATGCAGGCGCGGGCGACCTTTTCGGTCGTGCCGTGCCGCTGCCGGGAGAGCACGAAGGCGTGCCGCAATCGCCCTTGCGAGCGGACGAGCAGCAGCCGGGCGCGCCGGCCGCCCGCCACCGAGCCGCCCACCACCCGCTCAGACCACCACTTGACCGCGGTCCAGTCGAATCGGACCCACACCCGGACCCGGATGGGCTGCCCGCGGGCGGCGACCTTGAACGCCAACAGGGTGGGCGTGGCCGCGCACCGGCCGACGACGGCGATGCCCCGGACGAACCCGTCGACCATCCGCAGGGCGGGATCCCGGCCGCTGGACACCACGGAGGAGACGGCCAGCCCGTCTACCGGGTCGTCGAAGAGCGTGTCAAACCAGGATTGACGGGTACGCATGGGCTGCCTCGCTCGGGTGGGCGATCCGATCGTTGGCCGCGACGTGACGCAGCGGGTAGCGGGTGAGGAACGGCGCGCGCTCCCGCCACATGCGCTCCACCGCGCTGAAGACCGGCTCGCCGTCGCTCTCCACCTGTGCCATGTGGACGCGGAGGGTCCGCAGCAGGTAGGGCGCGGGCCAGACGTCCCAGTGCGGCACGAGCGCGGAGGTGACGTCTGTCGCGCTGCGGTAGAACCACAGCCAGAGCCGTGCCCGCTCGACCTGCTCGGGGGTGATGACCGGCCGGCCGGCGAGCAGGGTGTCGATGGCGTCGTCGAGCAACCGCCAATAGTCGGTCTGGTCGCTGGCGACCAGGGACAGCCCGCAGTCGCTCCACTCCGACCACCCCGCCTGGATGACCGGGATGCCGTACGCGGGCATCTCGTTGCTCACGCTGCCGCGCACCGTCACGCCGAGATCGACCAGGCTCCACAGCAGGTTCTTGCTGATGGTGGCGCTGGGGCGGAACACCATGTGCGGCTGGTCGGCGTAGCGTTCGGCCAGGTTGCCGAAGAAGTTGGTGCGGTCGTAGCGGATTTGGCTGGGGTGGTCGAGGAGCAGCCAGTTGACGTGCCGCGTGACGCTGGCGAACGCCACGGTCTGCTCGAACCAGTCCGCCAGGTTGGCGAAGATCTCCCGGTTGGTCCACAGCGCGTCGGAGACCGCGTGGTTGAAGACGGCGACCGTGGGCCGGTCCGGGTCGAGGCCGAACCGCGCCGCCGCGTGGGCCCGCAGCTGCCGGCGCTCGGTCGCGTTGCTGAGCTCCAGCGTGGCGCGGGCCCCGGCCCGCCACCAGCTCGGGCGCCCGAAGTTGCCTTTGGCGCGCCAGGCGACGAGCTCGGCGCGTTCCCGCAGCCGATGCCGCTGCGCCCACACGTCGCGTTCGAACGCCGCGCCGATCTGCCGGGTCAGCTCGGCGCGGAACGTCACCTCGCCGCGCGCGGTCTCCGGGAAGAGCGTGTACGCCTTGAGCGATCCGGTGCTCTGGGGGTTGATGACCGGCACGCCGGCCCGCTGGGCCGCCAGCACCCCGAGCCCCCACTGGTCGTAGTCGACGTGGCTGGTCACGAACGCCACCGCGTCGCCGCTGCCGAACAAGTGGTCGTAGATCGCGGAGAGCACGGCGCCGCGCCGGCGGCGGTCGAGGTACGCGGGATCCTGCGCCCAGCCTTCCTCAAGCCGGGGGACCAGTTCGAGGCGGCAGAGGGTGGCGACGGTGTTCAGGTCGAGTTCGGCCGGGGTGATCCGGGGGATCCGCCGCGGGCGGGGCAGCTCGTGCCCGGCGACGCTCAGCCGCAGCTCCTCGCGCCCTTCGGTGGCCAGCTGGTGGTCGACGAGCATGTGCAGCTCGAACACTTAGGTCTCGCCGTACGCCTCGGCAAGCTCCAGGAAGCGCTGGACGTTGTGGCTGTGACTGAGCGCCCGACGCCACACATCGTCGACCCCGTTGTGGCCGACGAGGAG
>Ga0079224_100011500_pt1 | contig 12194 bp, 8 predicted proteins | sample Stecom2015_FD_80414 | JGI IMG/M metagenome (GOLD analysis project Ga0079224, IMG submission 80414) | Agricultural soil microbial communities from Utah to study Nitrogen management - Steer compost 2015 | ecosystem: Environmental > Terrestrial > Soil > Agricultural land | place: USA: Utah... | reverse complement strand
CCTCTTTTTCCCCGACGGTGGGGCTGACGAATACGCCCTTTCCTCCCGTGCCGAATGCGTCCAGCAGGGCGCTGTCCTGGAATTCGCCGATCACCAGGGGTTTGATCTTGTTCCCGTCCAGCCATTGATCCAGGGAGCGGCGGATCACGGTATTATCCATCGGCACCAGCATGGGCGTGCCGTCGAGGGAGTGGGGGAAGCTTTTGCGGAGTTTGCCGGCCAGCCTGCTGGGCGCGAAAAAGGACAGGCCCGAATCGCCCAGAAGATGGCTGAAGGCCTTCACCTTGGCGCCGGGACCCAGAGGGGCGTCCGTGATGAGGATGTCCAGCTTCTGCAACGCCAGCTCGGCGAAAAGCACATCGGCCTTCTCCTCGCGGCAAATGAGACGCATGCCCTCGAACCCGTCGAATACGGGCGCCAGGATATCGCGGATGACGGCCTTGGGAATCACGTCCACCACGCCGACCCGGAGAATGGGCCTGCGGCCGGTGGGGCGGCCCTTGAGGGTATCCAGGAACTCCTGCCCCATGGCGAAGATGTCCTCGGCGTAGCGGACCGCCAGCAGTCCCTCCTCGGTCAGTTCCAGACGCTTACCCACCCTGCGGAAGAGTTCCTCCCCCAGGGCCGCTTCCAAGGCCCGGATCTGGGCGCTGACCGTGGGTTGCGAAAGGTGGAGGCGCTTGCACGCCTTGATGATGGAACCCTCGCGGGCGACTACCAGGAAGTAATACAAATGCTGGTAGCTGAACCATTCCATCGCCGGCTCCGGTAAGGCCGTGTGCGGACGGAAATATAATGATATCCGGGACGGGATCCGGCGCGGAACTTCCCGCCTCCGGCCGAAAAAAAACATTTGCATCCGGCCGGAGGAATTTATTTCAAGGCAAGTCCTCAACCCGGAGATACGTATGAACCCCTCTTCCAGCTTAAGCATGTCTTTGTCCGGATCCGCTTTTTTGACAGTCATGTTCCTGGTCGCCGGCGATTCCTCCGGAGGTCTTCTGGGCGGACTCCTGGGAGGCGGTAGCGGCGGGGGAGAGGGAGACGATCCGGTGGAATTGGGGTACCAGGCCAAGACCCAGGGCGGCGGCGGCGGGCACGGTAACCTGCCCGTCATCCCTTCCATGGAGGGTTGCACCGACAACGGCGACGACACCTATACCGCCTGGTGGGGGTATTTCAACAAGAATGCCGGGACGGTTTCCCATCCCATCGGCACCCGCAATAAATTCCTGCCCGCGCCTTCCGATCGCGGCCAGCCCACTTCTTTCCAGTCGGGGAACCGGGATTCCGTCTTCAGCGCCACCTTTACTTCGCCATCTCTCACCTGGGTCCTGGACGGCAGGACCGCTTCCATCCACAAGGAACAATGCGTATCGGGATGCCCCTTTTCGGACAGTCTGCTGCGGGAAACCTGGGACGGATTCGATCCGTCGCTCTGGGACGGAGACGGGGATCAGGTGGTGACGGGCGGATACTTCACGGTCCATCCATTGGCGACATCCGCCTACGCGGATTACCGCAATCCCGCGCCTATCACGCTGGAGGCCAATGCCATTCTGCATTTCAGCCAGACCATAAGGCTCACCTATCCGTTGGTGCAGCTTTTCACCCAGAGCGCGGCCGTATATATGGTGAACCGCGACGGGGACGGGACATTCGAGAACTATGCTTTCGTGGATATCGGCTATACCGGAGGCCTGACGGGAAACCGGTTGTTCGTGGAGATTTTCGGTGCCGATGGCGGAGTGGGCTTCGACCAGTTCGTCATCACCGATGTTCCGGCGTCTCAGGATCAGACCCTGGAAATCGATCTCCGCATCACGCGCAACGCCTATTCGGTCGTCGTCAACGGAACGGTGGTGAATACGGTAAACCTCGCTACGCCTCTCGATTTCATCGACCTCGTCCAGGTCGGGGTGCAGAGGAATCTGGTCGGCTTGGAGGGTCGCATCGACGGAACCTATCTGTACAAGACCTGCCAATAAGCTGAAGCGGATACGGATTGAAGGGGGCCGGAAACGGACTCCTTCATCCCGCCTCGCCTTCTGCGGAAGGCTGAAAGTATTTCCTGCGCTTATCCCGACTTTTCGTCGAAGCCGCGTGACAAAATTGCATTAATATCCGGCGGCGGATTCCAGGATCCGCGACAGGCGGCGGCCGCCGGGTGTAATCGAACCGGGATCGAGCCGCGCGCGGGATTAGTTGTTAAATATGGAAGTATATCAACCCGGACGCATCCGGCGATCCGGAACCCGGAATGAAAGGCGATGCTGATATGAAGACGGCATGGATGGATATCGTTCGCCAGGACCCTTATCGGCTTCTTTTTCCCATGGGTCTGGCGTTCGGCGCGATCGGCATGGGCATTTGGATTCCTTTCTTTTTCTGGCCCGCCGCGTTTCCCTATCCGGGCCAGGCGCATGCCACTGTCCAAATACAGGGATTCCTCCTCTGCTTCATATTCGGTTTTCTGGGTACTATGATGCCCAAGGTACTGGGCGTCAAGCCCCTGGGTCATTGGCAGTTCGCCGTGTTCCCCATTGGACTGACGGCCATAGTCGTCTTCGCCCTGCTGGGTATGCCGCGGGTAAGCCAGGCGGCGCATCTTCTGGTGCTCCTGAACTTCGTGGTCTTCATCTTCCGCCGGTGGAAGCACCGGGCCGGCACCCCGCCGCCGCCCTTCGTATTCATAGGCTTGGCTTTGGCGGCGGATATCGTGGGGACCTGCCTCCGCATCCATGGCCTTTCGGGCCACTTGGGTTCCTACGCCTTGCGTGCGGCGGGTCTGTTCCAGTATCAGGCTTTTCCGCTGCTTCTCATCCTGGGCGTGGGTAGTTTCCTGCTGCCCAAATTGTTCGCCAGCGCCGTCGTCAACCCCCAAAGCCTTGCGGGCGTCAAGGGCCGCATCCAACCCGTTCTCCTGGTCATGGGACTGGTTTTCCTCGCCGGCTTCGCCATCGAGGCGTGGGGCCCCGCCGTGCTGGAAGGAACCCTCGCGGTGCGCATCGGGCACGCCGTCCGCGCCGGAGTCTGGGGGTGGTTCCTGCTGGCCAATATCCGGATCCAATCCGTGACCTATCCTCAACCCGCCTACCTGGAGGGCGCGCGCATGTCCTTATATACGATCCTCGCGGGCATGATCCTGCCGATCATCTGGCCCGCGTGGCTGCTGGCCTGGGAGCATATCCTCTTCCTGGGCGGATTGATGTGGATCACCCTTTCCGTCGCCTCGCGGGTGGTCACCGCGCATAGCGGGAGCATGGACCTGCTGGCGCGTAACCGCAAGGCTACGGTGGCCTATGGCGCCTTGATCGTGGCGGCATTGATCATGAGGGTTTCCACGGACCTGTGGACCACCAGCCGCTGGCTGCATCTGGCGGTGGCGGGAGCTTTGGGCATAGCGGCGCTCGTCCTTTGGGCATGGAAGTATTTTCCGCTGTTCTTCCGGATTCCCGGCCGGCACTGAACCGGGTTCCGCGCTTCGCGGAATGGCGTTCCCGCGGTTTTCGGCCCATTCTAGTCGCCCAGCGACCTTTCGACCCAATTGAATCCAATGCGTTCCTGCTCCAAGCGCAGGTTATTCCGAATCCTGTTCAGTATCAAATCCTCATACAACGCATGCTCCGGAGGGGTCAGGCGGGTCAGCGCGGCCCGGGCCGGACTGCGCTCTTCCACCCAGAATTCCCGGTGGGCCATCAAGGTTCCGGAATCCATCATAATGGACCGGCATTCGGGGAAGATCGAACGCAGCCGATCCAGGATCGCGAATCCGTGGGTATCGATGTCTCCCCAATAGAAAATCGCGGTCCCATGCAACCAGGGAATGGAAGATAAAGTCTCGACTCCGTACCCCAAGCCGAAAAAGACCAGGCTCCCTTCAATGGGAGGGAAGGCAAGGCCGTTAATATCGTTTTCGGTGATGTAAACCCGATTCACGGGAAGGGAAAGCTTCGCGATCTCGCTCACGGGAGCGGACAGATCCGAAATCCCCTGGATACGCGACCTGCTGTCCAGGATTCGGAATCGGACCCTCTCCGGCTTGGAAAGGAATCCGAAACGGGATGCGAAAGTAAGGCGTCCATCCGGTTCCGGCACCGAATCCGCTCCTGCCGCGGTGGCCTGGAAAAGCTCGGTGAGAATTCCTTCGCAGGAGCCGATGAATTTGGTATCGATTCCGGGGAGGTCCATTTGCCGCACGTAGATTCCCGGCCGCGGATTCCGGCGCAGCCAATCCAGTACGGCCAGGAGGCGCTCCCATCGCTCGGCATTGGCGAGCAGCTTCAGCGGCTTGGAAATAAGCCATCCCCGCAGTTCGGGAAAGGCTCCCAAGGTAATGGCCGCCAGGGAGTGGAATTGCGACGCTTCGCGGACCTTCCCGATCAGGCGGAGCGCATCCTCTTCCGATGTCAGAGTCACCGATGTGGGAAGGTCGTTCCTGCCGATGCGCCGATTGTTGATTTCCGTCCGGAGGATTTCATATCCGAATCCCGTGGCGGTCTTGGCTCCGGTTTCCAATTCCCGGATCCAGCGCCGGGATTCTTCGAAGCGGCCGGACAGGTCATCGGCGCTTGGATGCGCCAGGGAAAAGGACAGGGGAAACAGGGACTCATCCTTCAAGCCGGCCGCGAGCAGGCGGCCGTTGTCCCACAAACGCGATACTTTCGCCCGGATATCGGCGGGAGAGGTCCAGGCCATGGCGGTCAGCCGGCCCGGGCCGCTTTTTCGGCCCGGTATTCCTCTATGGTCAGGTTCCTCAGCAGGGAAACCCTGCCCTCCTGGTTATGGACGAATCCCACGCTCGCGACGTAAGGCTCGATAATGTGGATTTTCTGGAGCGGCGTCACGATCAGGAGCTGCAAACCCAGGCTCTTGAATAAATCCAGGCCGAAGCGCGCCGAATCGTCCGAGCCGCGTCCGAAGGCTTCGTCGATGACCACGAACCGGAAGGAGCGGGAACGCGCCTCGCCGGCCTCCAAACCGAATTGATAGGCCAGGCTCGCGGCCAGGATGGTATAGGCCAACTTCTCTTTCTGGCCTCCCGACTTTCCTCCGGAATCGGCATAATGCTCCTGTTCCCGATCATCCTCGCGCCATCTCTCGGAGGCGGAGAAGGCGAACCAGTTGCGGACATCGGTGACCCTTTCCCTCCAGCGCTGGTCCAATTCACCGGTGCCGTCCCGGCCGCGGAACCGCTCGATGATTTGCCGCACCTGATGGAACTTGGACTCGGAATAGGCCTCGTCTCCGGAACCCGTCAGGGCGCCTTCGGTGCAGGCGCGCAACTCCTGCTGGAAGCCCCTGATCTCGGCATCGGGGTTCGCATCGGCTTCGAGCAGGATATACCGTCCCGGATTGTAATCGATCTCCCGGAGGGACCGGTTGATGACGTCGATCCGTTCTTTGATGAGCTGCCGCTCGCGATGCAAATGCGACTGGAAATTGGCGACTTCCCGGATGGTATTCTCGTTCAGCAGACGCTTGAAATCGTTCTCGAAGCGGGGGAGATCGTCGGAGCGGAGCGCATGCAGCATGGCGGCGAATTCGCCCGCGGATTCGATGCGGGCGTCGGCCTCCCGCGTTTCCAAGGGATAATCGTGGCGATAGGACTGCATGGCCGCCACGATTTTTTCCGCGAGGCGGGAAATCTTCTTTTCCTCGGCGTCGATCCGTCCTTGGAGCCATTCCCGGATTTCCTTCTCCTTATTGTCGCAGGACTCCACGGTGAATACGGCTTCGGCCATCTCCACCTTCCGCATGGCGTCCAGGATGGGGAAGTCCCTGGACCTGGCCTCATCCGGCAGGGAATCCAGTACGACCCGGCAGTCCCCGGCGGCGTCGGACGCCTGGGCCAGCTTGAGGCGGCATTCCGTCAGTCCGTCCCTGGTTTTGTCCAAATCCGCCTGGGTTGACTTGAGACTTTCCTCGACGGCCGCAAGCTGCTCCTGCAAGGTGCGCAGGATATCCGACTCCGCCTCCAGGGCTTTGCGCGCTTCTTCCAGGCGCGCGATCTCGCGGGCCAGGGGCTTCCAGTCCAGGTCTTCGTAATCTTCGAATACCATTAGCTTATGGATCTGCTCCAGGCGGGTACGCAAGCCTTTCTGTTCTCCGTAAAGCCGGGTGTTCCGATCCGCGAGGCCGGCCATGGATTTTTCCAGGGTCCGCGACCGGCTTTCGAGGGCGGCTATCTTCGCCTCGTTGGACCAGCCCAGCACGTATTTCGAGCGGTCGCCGAGGGCCGTGCGGTCGTCCTTCTCATGCCTTTCTCCGCTCGTCTTGATCTGGCCCGCGCGGGTGATCGCTTTGGGGGACCGGCGGAATTCCTCCAGGGATTCGCAGCAGGCATGGTCATACCGACGGGAGATTTCGGAGTCCAGCCACTCATAGAATTCCGAGTCGGGCTTGACGGCCAGTTTTTCGGCCAAGGTTCCCGGCTCGGGCCTCCGCCGCTTCGGAGAGGCCGCGTCCCGGACCCGGAAGTAGACCAGGCGGTTCTTGAGATCGGTCCTCTCCACCCATTGGGCCACCTCGGCGTATTTTTCCTCGGGCACCAGCAGGGATTGTCCGAAGCCGTGCAAAAGCCTCTCGATGGCGCCTTCCCAGGCCTCCTCGCCGTCCCGGACCTTCACGAGTTCGCCGATATAGGGGATGTCCGCTTCTTCGCATTCCAGGCTCCGGCAGAGATCGGCGCGCAAGGCGAGCATGCGCGCGGGGAGGTTGGAACGGCGGCTCCGCAAGGAAACCAGTTCCTGGGAGAGAGAGTCATGTTCATCCCGGTTGGCTTTTATCTCGAATCCGATTTCCTTGACCTCGTTCTGGATTCCGGCTTCCCGCTCTTCCGAGGACCGCGCCTCCGTCACGGCCGCGGAGCGGTTGGCCAGGAAGCCGTCCAGATCCCCGGCATACGGCAGGGATGCGGCTTCGGCGAGAGCGGCATAGCGATCGGCCTTCTTTTTCCGGTCTTCCTTGAGTAGCTCGCGCGCGGCAAGGTCGGCCTTCAGCTTTTCCAGCCGATCGCCTCCGTTTTCGGCGATGGACATCTTGATTTCGTCCCGCTCCAGGTTGAGGCCGTCCCGACTTCCGGTGAGCCTTTCCAGGCGGGCGCGGAGCCTGCCGGTTTCCGCGTTCAGGATTTCCAGGCGCCGGGCCAGGAGTTCGCCCTTGATCCCGGCCATCCAGGCCCGCAAGGATTCGCGGCAGGCCCTGAGACCCTGGGCTCCGGTCGTCAGCTCCGCATGGCGCCCGCAATCCTCCACCAAGGGGCCCAGCCGCCCGATTTGCGCCTTGGCGCGGAGAACGGATTCATGGGCCCTGTGCAGATCGTCGAAATGCGCGATCAGCGCCTCGATGCGCGCCTCCACCGGAAAGGCTTCCAGCATGTGCTGGCGGACGAAATCCGTAAGGTTCCCGACGGATTTCATCGATACAGTCTGATTGAAAAGATCCAGGGCTTGCTCGTTTTCGATCCCGAAGCGGCGGCGGAAGGCCGCCGAATAGGCCGCGAAGGAATCGAAGGTTTCCACTCCGGCCATTTTGCGGATGCGCTTCCGGAGCTCGGCCAGGTCCTTGCCGAATCCCGAAAAGTGCTCCTGAATGGAAAGCGCGCCGTCGGCGACGATGAACAGTCGCGCGGGTTGGCTTTCCGCATCCTTCATCCAGAACAATTGCGCCAAGGTTACGGATTGGGCCAGGCCCGCATTGTAAAAGCGGCCCAGGATGACCGAATAACCGTTCTGGTCCCGGAGCGCCACCGGCTTGGCGGAAAGCCCGGCCTCGCCGCGCTCGCTTTTATAGTAACCGAGAACGTAAGTACGTAAGGTGCGTTCCCGGCTTTCGGCTCCGGCCGCCTTGTTGAAAACGATTTTCTGCGCGGGCACCAAAAGAGTCGTGACCGCATCGACCAGGGTCGATTTTCCCGATCCTATATCGCCGGTCAGCAAGGCGTTCTCGCCGCCCAACTCCATGGACCAGACATGCTTGTGGAAGGTTCCCCAATTGAAGACTTCCAGCCGATGCAGGCGGAAGCCCGCTTTCTCCATTTCCGGTCCGAAATCCATGGAGGGCTCGGAAGCCGCTTCGACTTTGCTCATGCCGCCGCGCCCTTTTCTTCAAGCGCGTTGTCCGTTCCATGGCTCCGGTATCCCGCCAGGCGCGCTTCGAATTCCTGGAGCCATTGCGCATCGACGAAGGATTTGAGGATGCGCCCGACCTCAAAGCGGTCCTCGCTTCCGCGCAAGCGGCGCAGGAAGCCCATGTCCGCGAGCCTGGCGATATTCCCGGAGATGCGATCGGCCAGACGGGCCGAATTCGGGGTATCCGCGAAGAAGGTGCGGACCAGATCGATAATCTCTTCCCGGCCGAGGATGAGCCGGGTGTCGCCGCTTTGCGCGTCGGCTTCCGCCAGCCTTTTCCGGATCAAGGCCAGGAGCAGGCTGATGGGGTAGCTCAATTGCCTCCGTTGCACGAGCCGAGGCAATTCCACCTCCCCTTCCCGGGCCGGCTTTTGTCTCAGATAGGCGTATCCCTCGGCTTCATCCAGGATCAACTCCAGCCCCAGCACGGCCAGGTGTTCCCGGACCCGGGCCTGGAGGCCCATCAGCGCCTGCCATAGCGGGGGATCGCCTTCCATATAGGTCACCCCTTTCATCAGGGAGATGAGTACCAGGGAAAGGTGGCGATCACGATCGATAATCTGCATGGTTCGGGAACCTAGCGGTGAAAGGTGACGAAGGGAAGGACGGCCTGGCGGCCGGCTCCCGATGGATCGGTCCAGAATAGGGATTGCCGGGCCGAGTCGTCGATCACGGCTCCGCGATCCTCGGCGGCCAGGCTCAAATAGGCGATAATCTCGGATAGTCCCTGCTCCAACGGGAAAATTTCCGCCAGCTCCGCCAAGGTGATTTGGCTTTTGTCCTGCAACAGTTTGCGGATGCGATTCTTCAGCTTCTCCTTATCCACGTACTTCCGGTCATAGAGGGCGCCCGCATCGAATCCGCCTTCGCCCCGGACCAGGTTCCCGTCCAGTATCACCGGCTTCAGGGGCGGGGAATAGAGGGGCCGGTCCATGGAGATATCCACGGTCGGCGCGGGATCGTCGATTTCCATCCAGTCTCCGGAGGGCGGATTGTCCCTCACCGCGACCGCGTGCTGCTCTATGCCTTTCAGCAGGTGCATGATGCGCCGGTTCTCCAGCGCGGCCTGATCGTCCAGGTAGCGCCGGAGTTGCGCGGAAAGGCGCGCGACCGTCCGTTGCGCCTGCTCGCCCGCCTGCAGCCAGTCGAAATGGATCTTGAGCAGCCTCCGGTCCGGCCGAAGCTCGGCGACCGCCGGGAGGGACAGTACGGTATCCAGAAGGGACGTGAATTCCTCCTGACGGGACGGCGACATGAGAAAGTCCCAGAAGGCCTGGAAGCTGCGGCCCTGGTCCGAATCGCGGATGGCGTCGCTCTCGCCGAAAACATCCTGCAGCAGGGAACTTTTGCTCCCGTCCCAGGCGGCAATCCGGTCGCGGACGCTCCGATCCAGGTCACGGAAATTCTGCTCGACTTCCCGGAAATCGCCCAGCAGGCCGCGGGCGGTGCCGGCCATCTGGAGAAACCGGTCCCGGATCTGGGTCGGTTCCATCACGCTCAGGCGGCCGTCCCGTATGGCGCGGATTTCCCCTTCGATCTTGTCCCGGCGCTTTTCCAGTTCCGCGACGCGGGCTTCGGGATCTTCCTCCGTGCCCTCGGCCAATTGCCGCAGCAACTCGAAAACGGTCAGAAGCCTCGATTCGGTGCCCACGAATTGCTTTTGCCCCAGGGCGGTCACCCATTCAATGGCCTTTTCGGTGGCCGATGTCAGGTCGAAATGGGGTTCATCGCCTTCCGGGGGATAATACTTTCTGAGCCACGCCCTGCCGGCCGAAGACCATTCGTCCAGGTACTCCTTCGCCGCCCGCTTGAAGGCGTCTCCGCCTTTCCTTTCCCGCAAGTGGAAAAGGTGATCTTCGAGGCGAGTCAGAAGCTCCTGCTCGGGAAGGCTTCTCACATTGGGTGAGATGAAGGCCCGATGGAGAAATCCTATGATGAAAGGAGCATGGTCCGCGGCCAGCAGCCGCCATGCGGGGTGGATGCGCCTGAGCGTTTCCAAGGTATCATGTTCGCGGCCGAAATCGCCCATCCCCTAAATATAGCCCCAATTTCGGGCGGATCCCGCCTCCCGGCCGCCGGGAACGGCGGCATCGGGATGGGTTATGAGGGAGACCCGGTCAGGCCGTGAGAAGGACGATCTTGCCCCGGGTATGGCCGGTCTGACTCATCTCATGGGCTTTCCGCGCGTCCGACAGGGGCAGCCGGGTCTGTACGATTGGCCGCAATTTTCCCGATTCCATTAATCCGGCCAATTCGATCAGGGCCGCGGCATTCGGCCGGTTCTGGATATACCTGGCGATAATGCCATGGGAAGCGGCTTTTTCCGCGCCGGGTTGTCCCGCGGTCGAGGCCAGGATTCCGCCTTTTTTGACCACGGCATACGACTTTTCGAAGGTTTCGCCACCCCTTTTCCGGCGGGGTCGAAATCGGATTGCGTGCCGGACCTTGCTAATCCGGTTCAGAACGTCACGGTGACGCGGTTCAGGAACACTTTCTCCCCGGTCCGGTCGCCCCCTCCGGGAGCGCCGCCCTCGAATTGGGTGTAGTCGTAATTGGCGGAAAGACGGAAGTTCCGGCTCAGATACCAGTTGATTCCGGCGATATAGGTGATCGCCTCCCGAGCCGACTGGGCCGGATTGGCATAGGGCGCGGCCCCGGCGAAGGATTCCGAGTCGAAGGTTATTTGGCTGATCCCTCCGGTGAGTTCGAAGGCCCCCAGTCCGCCCTGGCCGTCCAGGAAACCGCGCTTGGGCTTGAGCAGCCGGTATCCGGGAGTTTCCCCGGTGAGGACCAGGCTGGCGGTTGCCTGCCATGCCTGATGCACAAGGTCTTGGCTGTTTCCGGCCCGCGCCACCTTCTCGCTGGAGCGGACGTATTCGCCCAGGATGCCGAAGGGTCCCGCATAGAAATAACCCTGGGGCGAAAGGCGGACCTTGTCTCCGTCCGCGACGACGGTGCCCGCCACCGTGGAGGGGGTATTCTGCGCGTAACGGAAGAAGATCTGCTGTCCCGGTGTGCGGTAGGAGGTCAGGCTGGAACCCGAAACGGTGTCTCCGCCATGGATTCCGTAAGTGGTCGCGAAACCGATTCCGAGGCCGCTCAGCCAGGCCGGACCGCTGGTCTTGAAGGGGTGGGCGAATACCCGGGCCGCCAGGTCCTTGGGGCTGTTGTTGTCCGCGTCCCAAGCCGCGCCGTCGGGCGCGCCGGCATAGCTGGCAAGCGCATAGCTGAGGCGCTCCCCGAAGAGATCGCCGAAGAGCTGGATTCCCACGTCGCGGTTGGGGGTGAGGTTGGTGGTGTGCGCCTGTTCCACCAGGGGCACGTCGGTGAAGGACTGCTGGCGTTCCAGCCCGAAGGGGGGGATGAACTTGCCGATGCGGACCTTGAGGAACGGCGCATAGGCGACGTCCACGAAGGCGTCCACCAGGGCGAAGGAGCCTCCCCCGAACTCGGGGACGATGCGCAGGCCGAAGTTCTTCCAGGCGGTCACGTCCACGATGGGGCGTACGCGGCGGATCAGGTAGGTATCCGGCACGCGGGCGTCGGCGCCTTCCTGGTATATGCGGTTGTCGCTTTGCAGCCCACCGCGCCAGCGGATCTGGAAGTTTCCGTCCGGCCCCTTAAGGGAATATCCGTCGGCATTGGAAAGGGCCGAACCGGACTCCCGGGTGAGGCGGTCGCTTTCGTCGCGCAGCTCCAATTGCTTTTCGAGGGCGCGCACGCGGTTTTCCAGACCATGGGCGGCGGGGGAATGGCCCGAAGACGCCGCGGGCACGGTGTCGATGGGACCGGGATAGGATTGGGCCACGACCTCGGCGGCGGAGGCGGCTTGCGGGCCGGCGAGCAAGGCCGCACCCAACACCGGGATGAGGGCGGCCGCACGGCCGCGGGTACGGGTGGACGCGGAAACGAGAGGGAACATGGGGAACATGGATTACTCCTGTGACATGGGAACCGGCCTCCGGTTTACCGGTGGGTCCGCTTGTTTATTTTTGGATCCCGCCTCCGGATGATTCCGGTCGGCTCCTTTTCCGGTTCGATTCTTATACGAGCCGGCGTTTT